>JADMIO011575601.1_pt1 | contig 50385 bp, 51 predicted proteins | sample 8958161 | NCBI WGS metagenome assembly JADMIO01 (sample SAMN16585339, study PRJNA669376) | soil metagenome | isolation source: Crop rotation soil | place: USA: Cullars Rotation, Alabama | collected 2011 | reverse complement strand
CCTGCGCCTGAATTGAGAACCGTGTAAAACTAAAACAGACAGAAGACAAGTAACAGTGTGGCACAGGTCAGGAGACCTGCGCCTGAATTGAGAACCGTGTAAAACTAAAACAGACAGAAGACAAGTAACAATGTGGCACAGGTCAGGAGACCTGCGCCTGAATTGATGTATCGCTGAGACCGTGTAAAACCAAAACAGACAGAAGACAAGTAACAGTGTGGCACAGGTCAGGAGACCTGCGCCTGAATTGAGAACAATGTGGCACAGGTCAGGAGACCTGCGCCTGAATAGTGGTCTAACACGTATATAGTCTCCTCAGGAGACCTGCGCCAGAATATGTGTATTTCTATGTTCCTATGTGCCTATGTGGTGAAAAAAAAACTACAACAGCTCCAACCTTTGTAATTCTTTTTTCAATTGCTCCGGGGATTGAAAATGGATTCCTTTTATTCCAACGGCTGCTGCCCCCTCGATGTTTCTAAGGCTGTCATCAATGAAAATCGCTTCGGAAGGATTGACACCATAGCGGTTTAATAAGAGATGATAGAATTCCGGGAATGGTTTACGCATTTTTTCGTCACCACTTACTACACGGCCATCAAACCAATGCAGGAAATGATAGCGTACCAATGCAATGTGGAATAAATCGCCCTGCCAGTTGGTCAATGCATAAATTTTATACCTGCCGGCATCTTTTAGCTGCCGGAATATTTCAACAGTTTCGGGTATCGGCCCTTTCAGCATTTCTGTCCAGCGGCCGTAGTAATCCCGGATGGGCTGTTCCCATTCGGGAAATTGCGCAACGAGCAATTGTGTAGCATCTACAATAGATCTTCCTGCATCCTGTTCTTCATTCCATGCATGGGTACATATATTATTAAAAAAGTGCTCAAACTTTTCTTTGGATTCGAAATAGCTGTCGTGGTAGACGTAGCGCGGATTCCAGTCAAGGAGTACGCCACCGAGATCGAAGATGATTGTATTGATAGTATTGTTTGTGCTCATTGTTTTGATTTGATCGGTCTGGCCAGTTGTTTAAAGCAGTAAGCTATTCATCGTATCACTGCCCTGACCGCTGATCGGTTCACCGCGAATATAGTCCCGGATCATCTTTTTTCAAACAACCACCATATTCTTTTCCTTGGTTTCACTTTATAGTTAGTGGTCACATAGTTGGCAATATGCGTCATTGCTTCATCAATGCTGTCTGTCATTAACACCAGTGACAAATCTTCCCGGTTAATAGTGCCTTGTATGGCGAGATATTCCATATAATCCATCAGCTCTTTATGAAATTGTTTGCCGTATAAAACAATAGGAAATCCAGTGATGGTTTTCGTTTGTACGAGCGTAAGCGTTTCAAAAAATTCATCCATGGTACCGAAACCCCCGGGCATGATGATAAATGCGTAGGAATATTTTACAAGAATAGCTTTACGCACAAAAAAATGTTCGAACGTAACTGACCGGGTGAGGTAAGGGTTTTCTTTTTGCTCAAAAGGTAAAATAATATTGCAGCCAACCGATTCTCCGCCGGTTTCAAACGCCCCGCGATTAGCAGCTTCCATGATGCCGGGACCACCGCCGGTCATCGTGGTAAAGCCGGTACGTGCGATGCGTTTACCAAATTCCCTGGCTACTGAGTAGTAAGGATGATCTTCCGTAAACCGGGCGGAACCAAAAACAGTAATGCAGGGTCCTTCAAAGTGAAGTGTACGGAAGCCTCTGATAAATTGTTTGAAAACGCGCCATGCAAAATTCAATTCATAACCGCGGCTTTTCGGGCCATCAAGATATACATGTTGCTTCGCCGGTATTATTCTTTCCTCTATTGGTTTTACTTCCGCTTCCATAGTAAGTATGTATATTGCTGTTCAATATAATTAATAAACCCTAAAGGGGAATACAAATATTTTACAGCGACTATGCGCATCATTTCTTACAATGTAAACGGAATACGGGCTGCCATTAATAAAGGATTTATGGAATGGCTCAAAACAGATCCTGCGGATGTTATCTGCGTGCAGGAAACAAAAGCAGCGAAGGAGAACGTGGATCACACATTATTCAATAATGCTGGTTATCATGATTACTGGTTTAGTGCGCAGAAAAAAGGATACAGTGGCGTAGCAGTATTTACCAAAGTAAAACCTGATAATGTGCTGTATGGTACAGGTCACCAGGTAAGTGATGATGAAGGCAGGGTGATACAACTGGATTTTGGCAAATCAAGATTAATCAATGCTTACTTTCCATCAGGTACTTCGGGTGATCTGAGACAGTCGTTTAAATATGAATGGCTGAATGAGTTTTATAATTACCTGGAAAAGCTCAGGGAAAGCCATCCTCAACTTATCTTATGTGGTGATTATAATATTGCACATAAAGAGATCGATATTCATGATCCAAAGGGGAATAAAAACTCATCTGGTTTTTTACCCGATGAGCGCAAGTGGATGGATAAACTTTTTGAGAATGGCTGGATAGATACATTCCGCGAGTTTCACACTGAGCCTCACCGCTATAGCTGGTGGAGCCAGCGTTTTCCTTCCGTACGCCTGCAGAATAAAGGCTGGAGAATAGATTATATAAATGTTACAGAACCTTTAAAAAGCAAACTAAAGGATGCGGAAATTTACCCTGATGTGAAGCATTCTGATCATTGTCCGGTATACCTGGATATAGCTATTTGATTTTCATAATCACAGATATTTCAGAAAAGTCTTTCAACAGTTTATGATCGTCTACAACCTCACCATGAAAGTAGCGCACAGCATCCATGATGAATGGGTAGAGTGGCAAAAGCAGGAACATATTCCTGAAATAATGGCGACAAAACTATTTGTTGATTATAAATTCTATCGGCTGCTTGATCAGGATGAAGAAGATGGCCCTACCTATGTTATTCAATACGTAGCTGATAATATGAGTGCTTATAAAAAATATATTGATGACTTCGCGCCGGCTATGCGCCAAAAGGCAATGACAAAATGGGGAAATGGTTTCATTACATTCCGCACGGTGATGGAAAAGGTGCAGTAGTCGTATAAATAAAAAAATTGACGGGAGTCAGTATTTTGCAACATTTGATTGCCTGGAAACTTTTGACTGCCTGAATACCTGGAACTGTGGCGTGAAACATGCGACAATAAAGCATGCAAGCCCGTTACTAAATCATTCACTGCAAAGACATTGTTTGCAACATCCCTTAAAAACCTTGTCCGGTGCGGGTTCCACGCTATTTTAAATTTTCTCAAATTCAAATAAAAAATTTTGTTGCTTGGCAAAAGCATATAAATTTGCCCCTCTGTAAATCTTTTAAAATACATCTATCATGAACAAAGCAGAATTGATCAACAAAATCGCCGATGATGCAGGAATCACTAAAACACAGGCAAATGCTTCATTGGATTCATTTATAGAAGCTGTTACCAAAACATTGAAAGGTGGTGGTAAAGTAACATTGGTTGGTTTCGGAACATTTTCCGTATCGAAAAGAGCTGCACGTAATGGACGTAATCCGCAGACTGGTGAAGTAATCAAAATCAAAGCCAGAAAAGTAGCCCGTTTTAAAGCTGGTAAAGAATTGTCTGCAAAAATGTAACCTGGTTATCGTCTCGCACAACAAACTTTTTAAAAGAGCTCCTGTTATATGCCGGGGCTTTTTTAATTGATTTGTAACAGCGATTCAGCATCTTTGCATATTATTAAAAATAAATCTTAAAAAAATTGTTATGGGAAGAGGTGATAAAAAAACCAAGAAAGGAAAAACATTCAAAGGTTCATTTGGCAAAAGCCGCCCTGCTAAAACTGCAAAGAAAGCAGCGCCAAAGAAAAAATAAGTTGAACGCATACAGGTTGAGAAGTTAAGCAGCAATATTTCTCCGGCTTAACTTTTCAACCCATTCAGCTTTTTTCAGGTTACCTGTAAAATAAAATATCCCGCACCGGAGCGCAGGATATAATTTTTTTTAACAGCTGTTTACCTGGGTAAAGATTTGTTGAATGGCTTAAAACTTACTGTTCTTACGCTTCCTGTGTTGTTTTCTGCCTTGCATAATTTAATATGTTCAGCACAACTTCAGTACGCGGAGACTCGGTAATCTTGTCAAGTCGCTCGACCGATGACCGTAACACTTCCAGCTTTTCCCGGAGCGTCCAGTCGTTTTTCAGGGCTTCTTCAACGGCTGCGGTTTTTTCAGGAGAGGTTTCTTTGTACAAATACAATAAAAGATCCTCAGGGGTAAAACTAAGCATAGGCGAAATCCTCCAATTAGTGTCCAATAAAAATTAAATCGTCCTCAGGGTGGGGTAGGTGTTGTTGTAATGTCCGTCCGTACTATAAACGGAAGATAGAAATCATTATTGTATGTAACAAGCTCAATTTTGGGATTGGGCGCTTTCTGAGGGTATCAGGAAGAGTTCTTCATTGTCTTTTTTCATGTGGTAACGCTCACGGGCATATTTTTCAAGCACTTCGGGGTTGGTTGTCAACTGGTCCAGTTCCTTGCGGACATCCTTTATCTGGTCGGTATAATGTTGCCTACTTACCTGTAAATCATTGAGTTCCCTGTTTCGCTGCAATTGCGTCAGCAGGTCATTCCTGTCAAAGAAAATAATCCAGGCAATAAACGCGAAAGAGGCGATAAAATACTTGTTTTTCAGCCAGGCGGGAATATGGGTCAGTAGTTTCATAATTATCGGAGACTTGCCAGTTACAATTGCAGTTGGCAGTTAAAGTTACCGATTTTCGATATACTGCCAACTGCAAATTGTAAACTGCTGTTATTTGCCAAACCTGATTTTTCCTTTCGGATAAATCGCGGATGAACCTAATTGTTCTTCTATGCGGATGAGTTGATTATACTTTGCAATACGGTCGGTCCTGCTCGCAGATCCTGTTTTAATCTGCCCGCAATTCAATGCGACAGCGAGGTCGGCGATAGTCGTGTCTTCTGTTTCACCACTGCGATGGCTCATGATAGTGTTAAAGCCATTATGCTGGGCCAGTGTCACTGCATTGATGGTTTCAGTTACTGATCCAATCTGGTTTACTTTTACCAGTAATGCATTTGCGATATCCTTATCTATTCCTTCCTGTATACGTGTTACGTTTGTTACAAACAGGTCATCACCTACCAACTGGCATTTACTACCTACTGCCCTTGTTAAGTTTTTCCAGCCATCCCAATCGTCTTCTGACATACCATCTTCGATAGAAGCGATAGGATAGTTATTTACCCATTTTTCCCAGAACTTAACCAGTTGATCGCTGCTCAGTTCTTTGCCACTACTTTTATGAAATACATATTTTTTCTTTTTCGCATCCCAGAGTTCTGTATTTGCAGCATCCATTGCAATGGTGATTTGTGAACCAGCTTTGAAACCCGCTGCACTTATCGCAGTCAATACGGTTTCTATTGCTTCTTCATTACTCTGGATATTCGGTGCAAAGCCGCCTTCGTCACCTACATTGGTGCTAAACCCTTTTTTCTTCAGTACTGATTTGAGGGCATGAAATATTTCAACACCCCAACGCAGTCCTTCGCTGAAATCGGGTGCTCCAACCGGCATCACCATGAATTCTTGGAAATCTATTTTATTATCTGCATGGGCGCCGCCATTCAGGATATTCATCATGGGTATCGGCAGTGTTTTCGCATTGGTACCCCCGATATAGCGGTACAATGGTAAACCTGCTTCTTCTGCAGCGGCCTTTGCCACAGCCATGCTTACAGCCAGTATCGCATTGGCCCCGAACTTTGCTTTATTGGGTGTGCCATCCAGTTCAATCATCATCTGGTCGATACCTGTCTGGTCAGCCACATCATAACCGAGTAATTTGGGAGCGATGCTGTCATTTACGTTTTTAACAGCTTTCAGTACACCTTTACCGAGGTATTTCTTCTTATCACCATCGCGCAGTTCAACTGCCTCATGTGCACCTGTACTGGCACCACTTGGTACGGCTGCGCGGCCCAGTGCGCCTTCGTCAGTTAATACATCTACTTCAACGGTAGGATTACCGCGGCTATCCAATATCTGTCTTGCAAAAATTTCGGAAATGTAACTCATGGTTGGTATTTAGTTTTGTTTGTAGTTATTCTGGTCCTTGTTGCGTAAGCGTCCGGAACACGTCTTCCAGGCTCTGGCTTTCGCTTTGCAAAGAAACAATATTGAGATTATGCAGCAATGCCAATTCTAAAATTTGTTTGCGTACGGATTCAGGAGAGGCTGTTTGCAATTTGTAGTTTGCGGTTGCCGGCTCTTCTACTGATGCTACGCCATTCATTTTTCCCAACAATGATTTGTCAACGGGCTCTTTGAATTGCACAATCACTACATGTTTTTCTTTATTTCCTTTTTGCAGGTTGCTGAGTTTGTCATCCGCTACCAACTGGCCCTTATTGATAATAATAACCCGGTCGCAGATAGCTTCTACCTCCTGTAGTATATGAGAAGAAAACAACACCGTTTTGTTTTTGCCCTGCTGTTTGATGACATCGCGTATTTCTATAATCTGGTTAGGATCTAAACCGCTGGTTGGTTCATCCAATATCAATACTTCAGGATCATGAATCAATGCCGCAGCGAGGCCAACACGTTGCTTATATCCTTTGGACAACTGACCGATTTTCTTTTTGCTTTCAATGGTCAGTCCCACCATCTCAATAACCCTTTTCACTTCTTCCTTTTCGTTTGTCACTTTATGCAGTTCTGCTACGAATGACAGGTATTCTTTCACATACATGTCATAATACAATGCATTTGCTTCGGGCAGGTAGCCTACTTTCTTCTTTGCTTCCAGTGGTTGCTGTGCTACGTTGATACCGCTGACAAATGCCTCACCGCTATTTTGCTGCAGGTAGCCGGTCACAATTTTCATCGTGGTACTCTTGCCTGCACCATTGGGCCCTAGAAAGCCAACAATCTCGCCTTTGTCTACTTTAAATGAAATATTGTTTACTGCTTTTTGCGCTCCGTATACTTTGAGAAGGTTCCTGACTTCGATAGACATGCAACAAATTTAAATGGCCCATACGACAATCCTGCGATTTTTATAAAGCCAACTGCCCGGATTAAATATTTTCATATTCATACAAAGGATCGATATCAGCTCCCGGTTTCATCTCCATTACCGGATGTATAATGCCATCGTGCAGGTCGTATACCCAGCCGTGCAGCTCAGGCCTGTTTTCATGCGCCCATGCTTTTTGAATGATGGCAGTTTTTGCAAGATTTAATACCTGTTCTTTCACATTCAGTTCTACCATGCGGTTTACCCGTTTTTCATCATCACTGATCGATTCAATTTCCTTGCGGTGAATGCGGTAGATGTCTTTTATATTTCTCAGCCACATGTTGAGCACCTGGTTGAAGTCTCCGTTGGACATAGCCGCCTTGACACCGCCACAACCATAGTGCCCGCATACAACAACGTGTTTTATTTTCAGATGATTGACTGCATAGTCGAGCACGCTCATGAGGTTCACATCGGTATTTACCACGAGGTTGGCAACATTGCGGTGGATGAATATTTCTCCCGGCTCGGTTTGGGTGATTTCATTAGGCGGTACCCGGCTGTCACTGCAGCCAATCCAGAGAAACTCAGGGGTCTGTACATGCAGGAGCCTTTCAAAAAATGAAGGGTCTTTTTTCAGTTTCTCTGCAGCCCAGTGTTTGTTGTCTTGTAACAGTAATTCGTATGATTTCATATGAGAACAACTTGTGCCTCAAAAATAGATGGAAATAGAGTACATAATACCAAACAGTCGTTTGGATTTCAATATTTGTTCGGCGTAGATAACAATCAGGTGCCAGGTGCCACGAACAAAGTTGTCCGGCCACTGTTATCTTTATTTTGTATCATGGAGGTCATTGGATTTGGGCGTATTTTTTGTGATTATTTTAATCTGCCTGTTAACCTGTTGCAGGTGTGCGGCATGTGGAAAAACTTTAACCCTATCCATTGATATAGGTATGAATGGTTTGGATTAGCAAAACTTAATCGTTAATTTTGCAGCAGTTTAAATGATAAGAAAACGTAAACCATATACTTTTTTGCAACTTGCTTCATCGGTCTTTATGATCCTGGCGTTGTTATGGCTTACGGTCAGTGCCCCTTTTGTTTTTGCGAGCCAGCAAAAGGTTTCCTGCCAGGCAAAAGAAATTCCTGCAGATTCTTTTGCAGATAATGAAGAAGAGGCTTCTAATGCTTTTTCAAATACCACTGAAGAAAAAAACCCCAATAGCAGCAACAGCTTTTCAGAAGAATACCTGCATGATTATCACGTTTCTGATTATTTCTTTTCAGTCTCTTCGCAATACCACAAATGCGAAAATGCGGGTACCTATGTTGCTTTCCATGGCGAATTACTCGTGCCTCCGCCAAACCGGTTTTAATTACATCCTACAGCGCTGGTAGCTTATTGATAAGCTAACCCCTTTTTAATCTATTTAATTAATTACATCACTATTGCTGTATGCATACAGCAGTTTCAAAATATTTATACAATGAGAAAGCATTCTAAGGAATACCTGCAGAACCTGACACCTTACCAGGGATATGAATTATTGGTTGAAGGCAATAAAAGATTTGTCAGTAACATCAATGAGGACCATGACCATCTTGAAATGATCAATGAAACAAGGGAAGGCCAACATCCCTTTGCAGTTATACTGAGCTGTATGGATTCACGTACATCTGTCGAGTTGATATTTGACCAGGGCCTGGGCGATTTGTTCAGCATCCGCGTGGCGGGCAATGTAGTGAATGACGATATAGTCGGCAGCATTGAATATGCAGTAAAATATGTGGGATCAAAAGTATTAATGGTGCTTGGCCATACAGCCTGCGGTGCAATTAAAAGCGCCAAGCAGGGTGTAGAAGACGGGCATATAACAGGATTGCTAAAGCGCATACAACCCGCTATCAGCAAGGCAATGCTGATGGACAGCGGGCAATACATGCATAAAGATTCGGTTGCTTATACCAATGTCGAAAACAGCCTGGAAGAAATCCTTACCAGGAGCGAAATCGTAAAAGAGCTTTTTGAAAAAGGTGAGATCGGTATTGTGGGCGGCGTATACGATGTCGACAACGGTAAGGTTGATTTCTTTAAGAACCTGACCCGGAAGAAAGGTAAAGAAGAAAAAAAACTGGTCAACGTATAACCTGTTTATCCAGTTAATTTAATCAATCACAAAAAGCAGCTGACATATTTTATGTTCAACACAAAATATCTCAAGTCAGACTTACCGTCAGGCTTAGTCGTTTTTTTAGTAGCCCTTCCATTGTGCCTTGGAATAGCATTAGCCAGCGGAGCGCCGCTCTTCAGCGGCCTTATTTCGGGAGTCGTAGGTGGCATAGTCATCGGTTCGCTGAGCAACTCTCAATTAAGTGTCAGCGGTCCTGCGGCAGGGCTGGCAGCATTGGTACTGGGGGCCATTACCGCCATTGGCAATTTTCCATTGTTTTTATGTGCGGTGCTTATCGCCGGTATTTTACAGATAATACTGGGATCGGCAAAACTCGGGGGCATTGCGAACTATATCCCCGGGAGCGTGATAAAAGGGATGCTCACCAGTATCGGTATACTTATCGTTGCCAAACAAATACCGCATGCCTTTGGGTACGACAAAGACGAAAAGGGAAATGCTACAGAGCTGATCCCTTACGGATACGAGGATATGCATGAGCTGTTCCAGCCCATCCATCACATAGAGGTAGGCGTAACCATTATTTGCGTTGTATCCATTGTATTGATGCTGTTATGGGAAAAGCCTTTCATCAAAAAACGCTTACCCTTTATACCCGGTGCACTGGTAGCAGTGGTGGTGGCGGTTGTCATTAATGAAATATGGCGGGCCACCGGTAGTATACTTGCAGTAGAAAACGAACACCTGGTACAAATTCCCGTGGCGAAAAGCGCAAACGAGTTTTTCAGCTTTTTCACGCTGCCGGATTTTAATGGATTCCTGGACAGCCGGGTCATCATGTACGGCGTATTCATTGCAATCATCGCTTCACTTGAAACATTGCTCAGTATCGAGGCGATTGATAACCTGGACCCTCAAAGAAGGGTCACCAATACCAACAGGGAATTATTTGCGCAGGGGATCGGCAATTCTGTAGCCGGATTGATAGGCGGGTTGCCTATTACAAGTGTAATCGTCCGAAGCAGTGCGAACGTTAACTCCGGCGCTAAATCGAAATTCTCAGCGGTAATTCATGGTATCCTGTTACTTGTTTGTGTTATTTTAATCCCGTTCCTTCTCAATAAAATTCCATTGTCTGCCCTCGCTGCCATTCTGTTGCTTACAGGATACAAGCTGGCGAAACCTGCATTCTTCAAGCTGATGTTTAAAAATGGAAAGTACCAGTTTATTCCATTTGCGGTAACCGTAATAGTTATACTTGCTATTGATTTGTTTGGTGTTTATCCGCCATTGGGTGGTAAAGGGCTTGTTATTGGTGTATTGGCAGGTATCGTTGCTGCTGCCGGCGCTATTCTTCATGGCAACCTGAAAAACTCCTACTATTTCCATGAGGAGAAGCACAGGGAAGGACAAACCATCAAGATTGACTTATCGGAAGAAGTATCGTTCCTGAACAAAGCGGCAATCCGCGAAACACTGGATCATATGCCCTCCAATTCATCGGTGGTTATTGATGCTTCCAATACCCGGTATATTGATTTTGATGTACTGGAGCTGATCAAGGAGTTCAGGGACATCAAAGCACCCCTAAAGAAAATAAACCTTGAGCTGAGGAATTTTAAGGATGTGTATAAGATACAGAACAGGTCGAATGTGCAGTCGGGGCACTAGAAATGTAAAATGTAAAATGGAAAATGCAAAAATGAAGAATGAGCAATGAAAAGTAAAAAGTAAAAGAACGTGCATGGTGAATGGTGTCGCGATACTTATCGGGAGGGTCGTTTACAAAGGCCGGTTCGTTTTTTTACTTTTTACTTTTTAATTTTTATTGCAGCTCTTCTGAGTCCTGGGGCAATCGTGCATATTCTCCTTTGAAAGCATACCACCCGAAGATCATCAGCCCGATGGCGATCGGGGTAAAGATGGCGATGATGATGATCCAGATGACGGGATTGTTGATGTCTTTTTTTCCTGCCGGATCAATGTTGACATACGCACCATGCAGGAGAAAATAAATCACTACCGGCCCTGCAAGCAGCCATACGATACCAAGAATTTTTTTTATGCTGTTCATATGCTTTTCAATTTTACGGTAAAATCTGTTTCCCACAAAGCGCACAAAGAACCACAAAGAGAATTTAGTTTAAAGGCCTTGTGCACTTCGTGTCTTTGTGGGAAATGTTTCCTGTTTTAGTCATTTACTTCTTCATCAATTTTGTTTCTCAAATAAATAATACCGATCACAAAACACAATGCGGCTACTCCAATCGGGTACCAGAGACCAACCAATGGGTCTTTCGGAAAAGTTGTTGTCAGTAATAAACCAATGAATGGCACGAGCCCACCGAATACACCATTACCGATATGATAGGGCAATGACATGGATGTGTAGCGGATTTTGGTTGGAAACATTTCAACAAGGAATGCGGCGATAGGGCCGTAGACCATGGTGACATATAATATTAAAAGAAAAACAAGACCGATGAATTTCCAATATACCGTTTTATCAAGGTATTTATTGGTGTAAGATATTAGCGGTGCTGTACCGGTTTTAGAATTGTCGGCAAATATGGTATCAACAGATACTTTTTTGATATGTAATATCCCAAGGCTTTTATAATCTTCAGTCATTGTCCGCAGCGAGTCGCCTGTCTCGCCGATGGGCTTCGCAGCAATCTCTGCGACAGTTTGAGCAAGATCTCCTGATAAGTATGTTTGAGGATTGATGACATTTGTTTTTTGCAAAAATTCATTAAAAATAGGCCGGTAGGTTAATATCCCCAACAACATCCCTGTCAGCATAATCCATTTTCTCCCTACCTTATCACTCAGCCAGCCGAAGAACAAAAAGAAAGGCGTGGCAAATGCAATTGCCCATAACATAATTGTCCGGCTTTGTCCGAATTCTATTTTACAAACATTTTCTAAAAAACTCTGCGCATAGAACTGGCCGGTATACCACACAACGCCCTGACCCATTACCGCGCCAAACAAAGCCAGCAATACCATTTTGAAATTTGCTTTGTTGCGAAAACTTTCTTTCAATGGGTTTACGGATGTTTTGCCTTCCGCCTTGAGTTTTGAAAACAATGGAGATTCCGCCATTTTTAACCGGATATATACCGATACTATAACCAGCAAAATGGAAATCCAGAAGGGATAACGCCATCCGCCCCACTCACTATTGAAAGATTCATCATTCATATTGAGCTTCACGAGCATGATCACGCCGAGCGCTACAAACAATCCGATGGTGGCAGTCGTTTGTATCCAGCTTGTATAATATCCTCTTTTATGTGCGGGCGAATGTTCGGCAACGTAAGTAGCTGCGCCCCCATATTCGCCTCCTAGTGCCAAACCCTGTAACAGGCGTAATAATAAAACGCAAAGGGGTGCGGCGATACCGATGGTTTTATAGCTGGGTACCAGTCCGATGAGGAAAGTAGAACCGCCCATTAAAACCAGTGTAAGGAGAAAGGTATATTTTCTGCCGACCAGATCTCCCAGCCTGCCAAATACCAATGCACCAAAGGGGCGAACGATAAAACCTGCCGCAAAAATTGCCAGTGTACTCAGCAAAGCCGCAGTAGCATTGCCTTCCGGGAAAAACTGCGTGCTGATTGTTTTGGCGAGCATGCCGAAAATATAGAAGTCATACCATTCAATCATGGTACCTACGGAAGAGGCAGCGATAACAGAACGGATGGTTTTGGCAGAAATCGTTTGGTTCATGCAATCAAGATAGGAATTGCAGGGCAGGCAAAAAAAAATTAATGCATGGGAACGTTTGCGTGAAAACAGAGTGATTTAAAATCAGTTCTGTAAATTTATCGCTCAATAGAATAATCACTCCAAACAACAGGATTGCATATGTCATACCCCTACCAGATCAGAAGCATGGATGAATACGAAGTCGCTTACCGTGTCAGTGTAAACCAGCCTGAAGAATTCTGGGCTTCCATAGCGGAACATTTTAAGTGGAAAAAGAAATGGGACAAGGTATTGAACTGGAATTTCAAAGAACCAAAGGTCGAATGGTTTAAAGGTGCCAGGCTGAATATAACGGAGAACTGTATCGATCGCCATCTCGCCACCATGGGCGATAAGCCTGCTATTATCTGGGAACCGAACAGCCCGGATGAAAGAGTGAGGGTGGTGACCTATAACCGCCTGCACAAGCGGGTATGCCAGGTAGCGCAAATGCTCAAAAATAATGGGGTAAAAAAAGGAGATCGTGTTTGCATTTATATGGGGATGGTGCCCGAACTCGCTTATGCGGTACTTGGCTGCGCCCGCATCGGGGCTATTCACAGCGTGATCTTTGGTGGCTTTTCGGCCCAGAGTATAGCGGACAGGCTGGATGATGCGAAAGCGGAATACATCATTACCTGTGACGGAGCCTACCGCGGGCAAAAAGATATTCCGCTGAAAAATGTAATTGATGATGCGCTGATTGGAAACAAGACGGTAAAAAAAGTAATTGTATATACCAGGACGAGAACTGCCGTCTCAATGATAAAAGGCCGTGACCTGTGGTGGGAGGACGAAATGGAACATGCGGAATCGCAGGTGGAGAAAGACGGGGTGGTGTCATTTCCGGCTGAAGAAATGGATGCAGAAGATCCGCTGTTCATATTGTACACGTCTGGCAGTACCGGTAAGCCAAAAGGCGTGGTCCATAGTTGTGCGGGTTATATGTTGTGGACGACCTACACTTTTGTAAATGTATTTCAATACCAGCCCGGGGATATTCATTTTTGCACTGCTGATATCGGGTGGATTACGGGGCACAGTTATATCGTGTACGGCCCACTGGCTGCAGGTGGTACATCATTGATGTTTGAAGGGATTCCGACATGGCCCGATGCTGGTCGTTTCTGGGAGATCGTAGATAAACATAAAGTCAATATCCTTTATACTGCGCCGACTGCAATCAGGAGTTTGATGGGTTTTGGATTAGATCCACTAAAAGGCAAAGATCTTTCCTCGTTAAAAATACTTGGAACTGTTGGTGAGCCCATCAATGAAGAAGCATGGCATTGGTATGATGAGCATATCGGCAAAAAGAAATGCCCGATTGTAGATACCTGGTGGCAGACAGAAACGGGCGGATGCCTGATTTCAAACCTTGCAGGAATAACACCGGCCAAACCTTCATGGGCGACCCTTCCCATGCCGGGGGTACAACCAGTTTTAGTGGATGAGAGTGGAAAGGAAGTAACACAGAAGGATGAGCACGGGTTGTATAAAGGAAATCTTTGCATCAAGGCCCCGTGGCCGGCAATTATCCGCACCACATATGGCGACCATGAACGTTGTCGCACCAATTATTTTGCGACTTATGAAAATATGTATTTCACCGGTGATGGGGCGTTGAAAGATGAAAAAGGCAATTTCAGGATTACAGGCCGTGTGGATGACGTACTGAATGTAAGTGGTCACCGCATTGGTACTGCTGAGGTGGAGAACGCTATTAATATGCATGCCGGTGTGGTGGAAAGCGCGGTAGTGGGTTACCCGCACGACATAAAAGGGCAGGGGATTTACGCCTATGTTATATATAATGGTAAGAAACATGAGGACGACCTGACCCGCAAAGACATCCTCCAAACCGTGACAAGAATCATCGGGGCGATTGCTAAACCGGATAAGATCCAGTTCGTAAGCGGTTTGCCCAAAACAAGAAGCGGCAAAATAATGAGGAGGATCCTGAGAAAAATTGCAGAAGGTGAAATCGCAAACCTCGGTGACACCAGTACTTTGCTGGATCCCGGAGTAGTGGATGAAATAAAGAACGGGAAAATCTGAGTTTGTTGAATGTCGGGCAAAAAATAAAGCAGCCGGGTAATGCTGCCTTAAAGAGGTTTTTCGAAATGCGGGTTGTTTTTCAGGTCAAAGAAAGTTGACAAAAACTATACCTGAATTGTTAAAAAGCACAAAAATTTCTATTTTCTTTGAAAAAAATTCTTGTAATAGAGGAGTCTTAAATATTTTTTTGAATATAATGAGGGTTTACCATTAGAATATCTTATGACGAAATCAATAAAACCAAAGCGATGGAAGAAATGGACGGGTTGGTTGTTGTGGTTTTTATTATTCCAGTTTATACTAATTAATATCAGCGCGGCGCTTCATGCATGGAAATTCACTCATTTGTACAGTGATCCGCAATTGCGCATACAGCATCCTTCCTCCAAAAACATTTTTGTAAAAACCTGGAAACTGTTTTCCGGGATGAAAATACCGAGATCGCTGCCACCGCCCCCTGCCAAATTCCCGGTGGATACTGTGGTATTTACAACAAAAAACGGTACTACGATTGACTGCTGGTACGGCAGGACCGACTCGGCAGCGAAGGGAACGGTAATCCTTTGTCATAATTATACCGGGAGCAAAGCCACTTTTGCGCATGTCGCCGCTGAGTTCCGCTACATGGGGTATAATGTCTTGATTGCCGATATGCGTGGGCATGGGAGCAGCAGTGGCAATGTAACAACGCTTGGATATAAGGAAGCAGAGGAGGTAAAACTGGCATTTGATTATATACAACAACAAAAGGGCGAAAAGAATATTATTCTGTGGGGCGCATCAATGGGCGCTGTAGCTGTTGCAAAGGCGGTCAGCCAATACGATTTAGCGCCTGCTGCTGTGCTGCTTGAAATGCCATTCGCCAGTTTGCAAACTCATGCAGAGGCAAGGTCGCGGGTCCTTGGTTTTCCGGAAGAGCCATTTGGCTTTCTGGTTACAGGCTGGATCGGGATTGAGCAGGGTTTTAATGGCTACCGGTTCAATGTAGCGAACTATGCAAAAAAAATGAAGTGCCCGGTAATGCTTTCATGTGGTACAAGGGACCGGTACGTATTACAAGAGGAGACTGAAAAGATTTATGCTAATATACCGGGCAATAATAAAAGGCTGGTGAGTTACGAAGGTGCCGATCACCAGAACCTGCTGAGTTTTGACCCGGTAAAATGGAGAAGCGAAGTGGGAAGTTTTTTAGCAGATCCCGCAGCTACGCGTCCCTGAAACAGTACCAGATTATTTGCGGATGGTAACCCGGGTTCCTACCGGGATGTAAGTATAGATTTCTTCCACATCTTCATTCTTCAATGCGATGCAGCCGTTTGTCCAGTTTTTAAATTTATCAACCTGGTAGTCTTCGTGGGGCCAGGTGCCATGAATACCTACACCCCCGCCGACTGTTGCGTTCTTTGGTATTTCGCCACGTTGTTTACGTTCTTTAAATTTTTCAATACTTTCTTTGGTAGGATAATCCAGCATGATAAAACGGTCCCATTTTGCGTGCAGCTTTTTTGAAATCACTTTAAAACTTCCCTCGGGTGTTTTCTTGTCACCTTCCATTTTTTTATCGTCCAGTGATGTGCTGCCAAATACCACGGGATAGGTAGCATACCAGCCTTTGTCATCGTATACATGCAGTTCGTAGTCGCTTTTATCAATGATAATATACACCGTGCCTTCGGGGTTGCTGTAATTTTTTCGTTCGAAATGCCTTGCCGGGGTGGGGGAACTATTTTTGATAGCCGCATCCGGGGTAAAGAAGATTGTGCTTCCCAAAAGCATGGATGAGAGGGCGAAAGTTAATTTCATAGCTGTATCCGTTTACCGTCTTTATTCAAACGCACCTGTATTGGATTTTATTTTTTTGAGTGTTTACCTTTAACGGGGCTTTTACAATTTTACTCAATAAGCAAAAACTATGCAAAGAAAAACCCCGGTAGTAAATTTCCGGGGTTATTTTTTTATCGTAAATGTCCGTGTGATGGAGGTGAATGGTGAATGGTCAATGGTGAATGGGGAATCGGGAAGCAGAAGCGGAAGCGGAAGCAGCTGTTGCTGCTGTGCGGGACGCTGCTATGCAGGACTTGTAGTCCCGCACCACTATTATATTGCCTTTGGCAATTTTCGATGGCAGGGTGGTTAGGTTAATCGCTAAAAGCGATATAATAAAAATGCGAAACTGAAAGTTTCGCATAGCAGAGTTTCGCATAGCAGAATGCCCCGGATTGTTTCGGGGCATTTGTCTTATATATGTTTGTATATTTTATCTTACCAATTGCTAAACCGCAACCCTACATTATATGGTGTTTGATCCAATCCTTTGCTCCACATGCTGTTCATCGCGTAGCTGCCGTAGAGTTTTACGATGCCGAGGCTCAGTTCACCGATATAAGAAAGCTTCCAGCGCTCCAGGTCAAAATCATCCTTTAATTTATCCACCTTGCCATCAATCTTTGTTTTCTGGCGGGCACTGTAGAGATACCCTGCACTGACACCTGCACTTATTCCGAATCCACGTCCACGGTTAGGTGTAAAGTTGAAGTCGAGCATCAATGGAACTGTAATATAATCGGCTGCGAGTTTGTTCTTTTTAATGTTAATACCGACAAGTGCGGGATCAGTTTCAATATAAGTCGGGTTCTCATGAAAGCGAATATCCTTATTGTCATACCTATAATTGTTCAATTCCAGGCCAAGCCCATATTTCAGGTTTACGACATGCTTAATCATGTTCATTCGCTGCATGAAAACCCAGATGTTTACGTTTACTGATTTTCCTGTTCTTAATTTGAAATTATCTTTATTCATACCGGTTTCGATAAAACCAGAAGATGCAGCAGCAGCATAATTTGATTTATCATTATAATTCGCAAAGCCTAAATCGAAGATGAACCAGTTGGTACTGATATTGGAAGGCTTACTGCGTTTACGGTTGGAGAAGATTATTTTTTTGTCTTTCCGGTTGTCGTCATATGTTCCGGGTTTGCGGATGATGGTCATGCCACCGATTTTAATGGTGTCAGTTTTAGTGGCGGTGCTATCGGTTTGAGCAAAGCCTGCCCAGGCAGTGCATAATAAAATGCACAGGGTAAATATCCTTTTCATAAATTTCTTTTGATTGTAAATAGTTTTATTTCAGTTTCACTGCCAGTGCGCCAATCAGTATCTTTTCTTCTGAATCATCTGTTGCGCTTATGTTAGTTCTCTTTTCAAAAACCCGGGTAGCTTTCCGGAAAAACCCACGGAGCTTTTTATTTTTACTTTCGTTGTTGCTGGCATATACATCGTCAAATTCCTGTTGATGTACTTCTTTAATGTCGGACGTATTATCAGGATTGTTTGTTACAGCATCATTGTTAGAATTTTGTTTTGATGCGTTTTTATCAACTGCTGCTATTGTATTTTTTACATCAACTGAAGCATCGGTAGTGGAAGGTGTAAGACGGGTGTCCACTGCTTTAATATTATTATCAGTTATTGTGCTTGTCGTATTTTCTTTCTTTACCGGAGGTTCTGTTTTAGCAAGTATTTCATCTTTGTTATTGGTGAAATTTTGCGGAGCTGATTTTGTTATCTGTGATTTTTCTTCCTGCTGTTTTTTACCGGCGCGTGTTTTTGTTTGTATTGCATCATTTGTTGTAACGGACGCCACGTTGTCCTGTATTGATTTTTCAATTGAAGGAGCTTCCGTATTATTCTTTAATTCATCTGCAGGTCCTTTTTCATCAGCAGCTGGTGCGCCTGGTTGCTGTACAGGATCGTTATTTGTGGCAACATCAATAGTTGTTGAATTATCCTTTTTAGTCAAAACAGTAAATGTGCCAACACCTGCAACCAATATTACTGCTGCGGCAACAGCTATCTTCCACCATTGCATGCTGATAACACGAACCTTTTCTTCTTTGCGGTATAAAACTTCCTTATTTGCAAAGACGATTTCTTCTTCAGGATGCAGTTTTGTCTGCATATAGACAGAGAGTTCTTCTTTCACCTGCGGATGTGAAGCCGCGAATGTTTCAAATGCTTTTCTTTCCGCAGTATTTAATTCATCATCAATATAGGAAATGAGATATTCCTCATAATTGCTCATGTTGATCAAAGAACCGCTTTCTTTTTTCAGCAATGCATCTTTACCTGTAAATACAACACTATCATCTGCCGCTACAACAGTTTGCTGCAAAATTTCGAGTTCCATGGCAAGGTCAGGATTTTCCTGAATGAATTGCTCCACGGATTTCTTTTGCGCTGCAGTCAACTCGTTGTCCACATACAGCAAAAAGAATTCTTCGTAATTATTTCTGTCCAATTTCATGTTCGGTTACTGTTTTCGTTCACACTACATTTTCTGGTTTCACGAGATAATTTTTCAATTGTACCCTGGCACGGTGCAGGTACACTTTTACCTGGCTTTCATTCAATCCTGTTATTTTTCCAATCTCTTCATAGCTATATCCTTCATAATCTTTTAATAATACCAATGAACGTTGTGTCTCACTCAGCCGGCTCAGCGCTTCTTCCAATACCTTCTTCATGTTGTGCGCCGGCTTATCCTGAACCCTCAGGTCTTCGCTGAACTCTTCCCGCAGGTTTATCCGCTTGTTTTTCCGGATATGGTCGATCATCTGGTGATAGGCCACTGTGAAAAGATATGATTTGCTCTTCGTCGCATCAATATCATCGCGGTTGCGCCACATTTTTTCAAACGCGGTCTGCACCACATCCCTCGCATCTTCTTCATGCTTCAGGTTCTTCACGATAAAGCGGAAAACATTATCCGCATACGTGCTGACACATTCATTGTATTCCCTTTCAGTCATAAACAGCCGGACCGCCAACTGGCGGTGTAAAATTAAATGAACAATCCAGTTTGTATAAGTAATACGTGCACCACCGGGTGTAAGTTACACGTTTCAAAAAAATTTCATTAACAGAAATGGCTAAAAATCAATCAGTAAGATGCAGAGGAGAAAAATTTTCCGGACAGGGTTTCAAAATCCAGTTCAGTTGCTGTTCCTGCGTCGCTGCTTTTTTTGCAGCATTCCTCCATCGATTCTTTGCAGGGCTTTGTTTCTGAGGTAGTTGCGGAACTAAAAGCAGTTAAAAAGAAAGCTACGCATACGACCGCTGTCAGTCCTGCCAGGCTTACCCGTATAATCGTCTTGTTGGTCATGGTTTCTTTTTTTTCTTTGACGAAGGTATCAGCGAAATTGTTACCGGAATTTTAAATTATGTGTGAATTGCCGAAAATAATGAGTGAACCGCATTTTGCTTCTATACTATATTTGTCGCGCAAACTATTCTTATGCCGAAGGTTACCCAATCGGTATTAGTTTTAAAAAGCAGCATATGAATGAAAACCTGGTAAAACGTATCGCGACGGAACTCGAAGAAATCAAATCGGCCGGTCTCTATAAAACGGAAAGGATAATTGCAAGCCCGCAGGGGGCCGAAATAACCGTTAATGGCAAGACCGTGCTGAATTTCTGTGCCAATAATTACCTGGGGCTATCCTCTCATCCCAAAGTCATAGAAGCTGCGCATAGGGCGGTTGAAAAAAGAGGGTATGGCATGAGCAGTGTACGATTTATCTGTGGTACACAGGACATTCATAAAGAACTGGAAGAAAAAATTTCCCAATTTCTCGGCACAGAAGATACTATTTTATATGCGGCAGCTTTTGATGCCAATGGGGGCGTATTTGAACCACTATTCAATGACCAGGATGCAATTATTTCAGATGCACTCAACCATGCGTCCATTATTGACGGCGTGCGCCTTTGCAAAGCGCAGCGTTTCCGTTATGAGCATAATAATATGGAGGATTTGGAGGCAAAGCTGAAAGAAGCTTCATCGCTGAGAAGCCGCATTATTGTAACCGATGGTTCATTCAGTATGGATGGAACTATCGCCCGGTTGGATAAAATTGTTGAACTGGCTGCGCAATATGATGCCATCATCATGATTGATGAATGCCATAGTTCGGGCTTTTTGGGTAAGACCGGTCGCGGTACCCATGAGTATCGTGGTGTGATGGGGAAGATTGACATTATCACCGGTACTTTGGGTAAGGCCTTGGGTGGTGCCAGTGGTGGTTTTACATCGGGCAGGAAGGAAATCATTGAGATACTGCGGCAACGTTCAAGACCTTATTTGTTCAGTAATACGCTGGCGCCAAGCATTGTAGGCGCTTCAATTGCAGTGCTTGATATGCTGACAGAAACGACTGAGCTGCGGGATAAACTGGAATGGAATACAAAGTATTTCCGTTCGAAAATGACGGCGGCGGGATTTGATATCAAACCGGGCGAGCACCCGATAGTGCCGATCATGTTATATGACGCCGTGCTGGCCCAAACTTTTGCTGCCAAGTTGCTGGAGGAAGGGATCTATGTTATCGGCTTCTTTTTCCCGGTGGTCGCAAAGGGACAGGCAAGGATAAGGGTACAGTTGAGCGCAGCGCATGAACCACAACACCTCGACAAAGCGATTGCTGCGTTTACGAAGATTGGGAATGAGTTGGGGGTAGTTAAGTAAAAAGTAAAAAGTAAAAATTAAAAAGTAAAAAGGCGACTTGTTACATAGTTGGATGGTTTGATTGTTATGTTGAAAGATGTAACTGTAGTTAACTATCAAACCATCTAACCATTAGCCATCAAGACATCGAACCATCAAACTCCATCTCCCTCGTATTTTTACGATAAACAATTTTAAAATTCTGGCTTAAAATTCGCTATGTATATTAGGAAAAGCAGTTAACAAATTTTAATTTCGTGATACCTACGATGGAATAATTTTACCGAATCCCCCCTCTGAGATCAATTTTCACTTTTAACTTAAAAAGAAAGACCGTAATAGGGTATGAAAAAATTTTTGCTATTTGTCGTAGCGGGTTCGGTAATGGCTATGGTCTTATCATCCTGCGCAGCCAGTAAAAGAGATTGTCAAGGTGTAAGGCACACGAAATTGAAAAACGGTATTTATATCTAAGACAACGCTGTTATGAAATTTATTTTTAAATCCTTCTCAGTGCGAGAAGGATTTTTTATTAAAACAGGAATTCCGGATTTACGATTTTATTTTCTTTTTGTTTGCCCAAAAAGAAACAAAAAGGGCCACGGAAAAAAATAACGCCCTTTTTTCCGGTTGGTTCCCTGATGAAGCTTCATTGCTACTGTGGCTTCACCGCTATGAATTCTACTCTCTGGCACCTGCATCGCAAAAGATTCATAGAAGAAATATTCAATCATGAACAATCGATGTTCAATTTGCAACCTGGCAATAATAGCAGGCGTTCCGTTAAAACTATTGTATGGTAGGGACCATTCCCCTGATTCCCATGTCCACCACGTTTTCACCTCTGGATGGTTGCCATTTTCCATCATTGATTACTTCTACCCACTCAAAACTTTTATTGGTTGAAAGGGAAATTTCAACAACAATATCTTTTGTTTCATTACCTGTGATGGTCAGTTTGCCGGGAGCAAAAGCGGCGGTAACAACACAGGATCCTGCAGGGATTGGGGAACTTGCAAATAAAGGATTTACCACGGTGGTTGCTCCGTCAGGCGATTTGCCGGAAGAAGTTATGGGATAGTCAATACCGCCATAGCTGATTGTAGTTTCAAAACCCCAGTAGCCCTGTTTCTCATTTGCATTTACAGTGAGCGTCTGATTTTTTATTTTATAATTCCTGATATATGTATTGAATCCGATAAATGAAGCCACTGTACCCGGGTATTCCTGTTTGAAAGTGATGCCGCTGATAACGGTGTCTATATAATATTTTATATCATAATTCTGGTAAGCCAGTGAAATACGCAGCCACTCATAATCTCCAGGTGTTACATCTTTCAACGGCACCGAAAAAAACATCTCGTTATTACCGGCAAAGTTTGATTTTTCAAAATCAATTGCATTACTTCCACCTGCAGTAGTTTCATCGGCGCGGTATAATACATCACCTGTGCCTAATGCAGTCAATGCGCCGGGTGCCAGTTCAACATAATGGGCGCTCATTTTATTGAATACCGGGCTTTGACCTGCGTGACCAGGCTCCATAGCTTCGGGCTGTCCGATATTACTAAGCCTCGCCTGGGTGGAATCGAATTTAAATTTGAATACCAGTTTGGCAGCATTGTTATTTGTCCCGCTTTCTTTTTTACAGCTTGTAAAAACAGTGATGGCTAAAACGGGCAGGAGCAGTTTGATTCTTTTCATGTTGGTGGAGTTTCAGAAAATGTAACGGACAGCGCTGTTAAAAAATTGCCGCATATTTTATGGATCGTATAAATACATCCACTTGCCATTACCTTTGCGGAAATTTTAACAATAGCATGAAGCAAATCGCTTTGGTTTTATTACTGGTTAGTGGTTGGGCCTGTTCGCCCAATAATGTGGACATTGACAATAGCCTGAAGAAATATTTTGATGAAAATAAAGTGGATGGGTGTTTTGGAATGTTTGACAACGGCACGGGCAGGTTCACTATATATAACCTGGCCCGCTACCGTGACAGTAGTTTTTTACCAGCTTCTACATTTAAAATTGTGAATTCTCTGATCGGGCTGCAAACGGGCAAGATCGTGAACGATAGTATGGTGATTAAATGGGATGGGATAGAAAGGCCGGTACCCGAATGGAATAAGGATTTGACCATGTATGAGGCTTTCCGCGTGTCTGCAGTGCCTTATTACCAGGAGGTCGCGAGGCGGATTGGAAAGGATACCATGCAGTTCTGGCTGGATTCACTGGCTTATGGTACAAAGAAAATAACCAGTAAAATTGATACTTTCTGGCTCGATAACTCGTTAAAGATTAAGCCGGATGAGGAGTTAGGCCTGGTCAAAAGACTTTATTTCAACCAGCTTCCGTTTTTCAAGAGTAACCAGGAAACGGTAAAGCGGGCAATGGTGTTTGAGGATAATGCAAACTACCAGCTTAGTTATAAAACAGGTTGGGGTTTTGCGGATACGGCAGGGAAGCGCAACCTGGGATGGATGGTGGGATGGATCGAAGAGAACAAGCACCCTTATTTTTTTGTACTGAATCTCGAATCATCAGATCCGGGGTTTGACATGCGGACCGTAAGGATGAAAATCCTGAAAGATATCCTGAAGCAGATGGGCTTTATGGAAGGGAAGATGTAGTTAGCACAATATTTGTTTCCAGTAGTACCTTATAATTCTATAAAAATTGTCGTACCAGTTTGAACATAAATTCTTTTTCTGGCTGTTAGCAGCCATTCCTTTTTTTGTTTTGCTTTTCCTTTTAGTAATAAGGTGGAAAAAACAGACCATCAAAAGGATTGGTGATACACGCCTGGTCAATGAATTGATTAAAAGTTTTTCTCCCCGTTTATTTACTTCCAGGTTTGTTTTATTGTCACTTGCATTTGGTGCAGGCGTTGTAGCTGTTACCAACCTGCGCAAACCAGGTGGTGCGGATAGTGTGATGAGGGCTGGGATTGATGTGGTCGTGGCACTGGACGTGAGTAAAAGTATGCTAGCTGTGGACCTGGAGCCCAACCGGCTCGAACGCGCAAAGCAGATGGTATTAAAACTAATGGATGAAATGCCGGACGATCGCATTGGGCTGGTTTTATTTGCCGGCAGGGCTTACCTGCAGATGCCTTTGACAAATGACCATGGGGCCGCTAAATTATTTGTAAGTGCGGCAAGCCCGGATGCAATTGCTACGCAGGGCACTGTTATCGGCGATGCATTGGATATGAGTAATAAAGCGTTTAACGCGAAAGAACGGCGTTTTAAATCAGTGGTGCTTATTTCTGACGGAGAGGATCACGATATCGATGCCATCCACAAAGCGGAAGAACTGGCTGAACAGGGAGTAATGATTAATACTGTTGGCGTTGGTTCCCCTGAAGGCGCGCGGATCATAGAACCTGCTACGGGTCAGCCCAAGAAAGATGCTACAGGCAATGTGATAATATCAAAGCTGGATGAAAACGAATTGAAAGTCATCTCAGAGAAAACAAATGGCACCTACGTTCGCCTGCAAAGCAGCGATGAAACAGTAGCTGCGATTACAAAGCAATTGTCACAGATAGATAAGAAAGCATATGGTGATGTATCACTGATGAATTTTAAAACTTATTATTTCTGGTTTGCAGGTTTTATGTTTTTGTTGTTAATTATTGAAAGCCTGCTTCCTGAGCGAAAGAAAAAAATTAATGAAGAGAAATCATAACATATTATTTATAATCGCGCTCTTGTTTTCTGCAAATTGTATTTCGCAGGAAATAAAGCAAATGTTGCGTTCTGCCAATGAACTATACAAAGGCCAGCAGTATGAGCAGGCAGAAGTGGCGTATGATAAAGTATTGGAAAGGGATCGCCAGAGTACTACAGCCAAATTTAACCTCGCGAATACTTATTACCGCAGGAGCAAGAAAGATGATGCCGTAAAAGCATTTGACCTGCTCACCAGCGATGGCCGTGAAGCCGGCCTGCGCCAGAAATCTTTTTACAACAAAGGTGTTGTACTCAGTAAACAGGAAAAACTGGAAGAAGGTATCGCTGCATACAAGGATGCATTGCGGTTAAACCCCAATGATACTGCTGCGCGGGAAAACCTGCAGAAAGCGATGTTTGAGTTAAAGAAAAAGCAACCCCCGCCGAAGGAAGAACCTAAAAAGAAACAGGAGCCTAAAAAACAAAACCAGGAACAGAAGCAATCCAAAATGAACCAGAAAGAAGCCGAGCAGCGGCTGAAGATGATGGAACAAAAGGAGAAGCAGGTGTTGGAACGTATGCAATCCGAAAAATCAAAATCCGCCGGTAGTGCGGCAAAAGACTGGTGAAACAATTAGCTAATGTGCTAATGTGCTAATGCGTTTAATTATATTCATTCTCATTTCTTCGTTAATTTTGCTTTTTTGTCATTAGCAGATTAGCAAATTGGCTGATTAGCCTATTATCTCTTATGGAATTATACTCCGAATCGTTAACAGTCTATAAGCGTTTAAAAACAAGAGAAGTAAAAATCGGTGATTTATTACTGGGCAATTTCCATCCCATCCGTGTACAGACGATGACGACGACCGACACGATGGATACGATGGCAACTGTTGAGCAGAGTATCCGTTGTATTGAAGCCGGTTCGGAACTGGTACGTATAACAGCTCCTTCAAAAAATGAAGCCGAGAACTTACTGAATATAAAAAATGAATTGAAGAAAAGAGGTTACACGACACCGCTCGTTGCCGATATTCATTTTACGCCTAATGCGGCAGAGATAGCTGCGCGGATTGTAGAAAAAGTGAGGGTGAACCCCGGTAACTATGTCGATAAGAAAAAATTCGAACTGATTGAATACAGCGATGCCGATTATGCAGAGGAAATTGATCGCATCCGTGAACGATTTACTCCGTTGGTAAAAATCTGTAAAGAATATGGGACGGCGATGCGTATCGGTACCAATCATGGTTCGCTCAGTGATCGCATCATGAGCCGCTATGGTGATACGCCGATGGGCATGGTAGAAAGTGCGATGGAGTTCCTGCGTATTGCAAGGGATCAAACTTATCACAATATCGTGCTGAGTATGAAAGCTAGTAACCCGCAGGTCATGGTGCAGGCATACCGTTTATTGACTAAAACAATGTTTGATGAATTTGGTGAATGCTATCCACTGCATCTTGGGGTAACGGAAGCAGGCGATGGTGAAGACGGCAGAATAAAATCTGCCATTGGCATTGGTACGTTGATGGAAGATGGATTGGGCGATACGATACGTGTTTCCTTAACGGAAGACCCGGAGTTTGAAATACCCGTTTGTAAGGATATTGTGAAGAGATATGAGTCGGGAGACAGGAGTCGGGAGTTGGGAGACAGGAGTAGGGAGTTAGGAGCCGGGAGTCGGGAGAAGGGGGTTGACAGTCAGCCTATAAAACTTTCCTACAATCCTTTTGAGTATAAGAGAAGAGAGACATTTGAAGTGGATAATATCGGCAATAAACATGTGCCGGTTGTGGTGGCTGATTTGAGCAAGATTGAAAAGATAACACATCAGCATCTGCAAAGTGTCGGCTATACGTACAATGAAGCAACCGATAAATGGAATATCAGCGATGCTGCTGCTGATTATATTTTTACGGCAACGCAATTGTTGGATTTTGAATTGCCAGGAACCCTGAAAGTGATTGTTTATAAGGATACCTGGAATGAGGCTGCTGATAAGACAAAGTATTTCCCGATTTTTTCTGACAGCGAGTACGTCAGCTCATCTTTCAAAAGTGACTTGTTGAATTTTGTAATGGTGGATTGTTTCAATGATGGCGCACCTGCAAGTGAAGCATTGGAGAACCTGGCAAACGACAAGGCGGTAGTGCTTTGCCTGAGCACTAAGAATATAAATGCACTGCAATCCGTGCGGAAACTATTTGTCGAATTGCAAAGCAGGAATATTAAAAACCCGGTTATTCTTATTACAGACAGTAACTGGCAAACAGCGGACGAACATTTGATTCATTTCGCTACCGAAACAGGTGGCCTGTTCCTGGATGGATTTGGCGACGGCATTTGTTTGGGTATGACCAGGAAGAGCTATGATGCAATGAATGACAACTACGGACAGTTGAATGCATCCGGGAGAAATTATATAAATAACCTGACAGCAGAACAGTTTATCAATAATGCCGCATTCACCATACTACAGGCCACAAGAACGCGGATTTCAAAAACAGAATATATCAGTTGCCCCTCCTGTGGACGTACATTATTTGATTTGCAGGAAACAACGGCGAAGATCCGTTCACGTACCAATCACCTGAAAGGGGTGAAGATTGCAATCATGGGATGCATTGTAAACGGTCCGGGTGAAATGGCAGATGCAGATTTTGGTTACGTAGGCAGTGGTGCCGGCAAGATAACTTTGTATAAAGGGAAGGATATAATAAAAAGAAATGTGAACAGCGATATAGCAGTAGATGAACTTATAAATTTGTTGAAGGAAAACGACGCCTGGATAGCCCCTTAAATTTTGAATAATGAAAAAACAGTATTGGCTTATTCTTTTTGTTATTTGCCTCACTGCAGAATTGGGTTTGATTTATGGTAACAATGTAACGCTCCGGTATATCACCAAGCCATTGCTGATGCCACTCTTATTTCTTTATTTTTTATCAACGTTACAGAGTACAGCGGGGTCCAACCGCAGCATTATCGCTGCATTGCTGTTTTCCTGGGTGGGGGATATATTCCTTCTATTTGATTCACAAAATTCATTGTATTTTATTTTCGGTTTGTGCGCATTCCTGGTTGCCCATATCTTCTACATTTTCTTTTTTCATGCGGTAAGATTGGCGGAAGCCATTAAGCCAAAAGCATTTTTATTAATACCGGTTGTTGTTTATTACGCGGTTTTAATCAGTCTCCTTTCACCGGGGCTGGGCGAAATGAAACTGCCGGTACGGGTGTATGGTGTTGTTGTTTGTTTTATGCTGATGCTTGCCCTGCACATGCTTTTTATAAAAAATAAAAAAGCAGGGGCATTAATGGCCGGCGGGGCTTTCCTGTTTGTCATTTCTGATTCTTTGCTTGCAGTCAATAAATTTTATACTTCATTTGCAGGCGCTGATATTATTATAATGCTTACTTACGGACTGGCGCAATTGCTGATCGTTGAAGGCGCGATGACGTATACACAGGAAGTTTCTAAAACCTGAAGCCCCAGCTTACTCCGGCAAATGGCAGAAAGGAAGGTCCATCCTCACCAAAACCTATAATAGGTGCAAATGCTACACGGAATGCAAAACCTTTTTTACCCAGTGGTTGTTTGCGAAAACCAAACGTGAGAGTGCCGTAGGTCTCGTTGCCGCTGTCAAAAAGGTCTAAACCGGGCGCATAGGTGACCCCGCCACCCACTTCAAAATATTTCCCTTTCGTACCAATGAGATAATTGATTTGAACGGGCGCTGCGAAATAACCATCTCCGGAAACAGCGGCTCCGCCGATACCGACCCGCATGCCAATACCGTTTTCATGTTTGCCAAATCGTCCATCATAGTTAAAGGAATATATAATTCCAGCTCCACCGAGTTCAAAATAAATCTGCGAAGCATTCTCCGTTGTTTTCATGGGCCGCTCATTGCCCTGTGCGTGCAGCGAAAACCCGGTTGTGAGAATAAGCAATGCAATTACTGTTGTTTTACGGAAGGGGACTTGCATATTTAATGGTTTGTGTGATGACAAGACCTGTCCCTTATATGTTGCGTTGAAAGAGCTAATTTTGCCATTTAAATCAGACTGGCAAATATAATTTCATGCAACAGACAGATTTCCTGGTAATAGGCTCAGGCATTGGGGGTTTAACATATGCGCTCAAAGTTGCCCGTTATTTTCCCGAGAAGCAGGTAGTGGTAATAACAAAAGCGGCTGCTGATGAAACCAATACAAAATATGCGCAGGGCGGTGTAGCGGTGGTCAATGACCTGGAGAACGATAGTTTTGAAAAGCATATAGAAGATACATTGATAGCGGGTGATGGATTGTGCAATGAAAAAGTAGTAGAGATAGTTGTAAAGGAAGGCCCGGAGCGTGTGCGGGAATTAATTGGGTGGGGGGCCAGATTCGATAAGGAGAAAGACGGCGATTATAAATTAGGAAAAGAAGGAGGCCACTCAGAGTTCCGTATCATTCATCATAAGGATATCACCGGATGGGAAATGGAAAGGGCATTACTGGATGCGGTATCACAACAAAAGAATATCAGTATTATCAAACATTGTTTTGTAGTAGATATCATTACGCAGCACCATCTTGGGTTTCTTGTTACAAAGGCGACGCCGGATATAAAATGTTATGGCGTATATGTATTAAACCTGCAAAGCAATAAAATTGAGAAAATACTGGCGAGGACAACATTGTTGGCGACAGGTGGTAACGGGCAGGTGTATCGTACAACGACAAACCCTTCCATAGCAACCGGCGATGGGGTAGCCATGGTATACCGTGCGAAAGGAAGAATTGAAAATATGGAATTCATCCAGTTTCATCCAACAGCACTGTATGAGCCGGGTTTGAGAGGGCACGCTTTTTTGATTACGGAAGCGGTGCGCGGCGACGGGGGGATATTGCGGAATAATGATGGTGAGGCCTTCATGGAAAGATATGATAGCAGAAAAGATTTAGCGCCACGTGATATAGTGGCACGTGCAATAGACAGTGAAATGAAGCGGACCGGTACAGAACATGTATGGTTGGATTGCAGGCATTTTGGCAAAGAAAAATTTACGGAGCATTTTCCCAATATTTATGAAAAATGCCTGTCAGTAGGTATTGACATTGCAAAAAATATGATACCGGTAGCGCCGGCTGCACATTATAGTTGTGGTGGAATAAAGACAGATGAGTGGGGAAAGAGTTCGATAAAGGGTTTGTATGCCTGTGGTGAATGTTCGAGTACCGGTTTGCATGGCGCTAATCGTTTGGCAAGTAATTCATTGCTGGAAGCGATGGTGTTTGCCCATCGTTGTTATATTGACAGTGTGGAAAAACTAAATGCTGTTGGTACAACGTCTTCCCTGGTTGATGAGGCAAACGTACCTGACTGGAACGCAAAGGGGACTACTGAACCTAAAGAAATGATTCTTATCACACAAAGTTTTAAAGAGCTCCAGCTGGTAATGAGCGATTATGTGGGTATTGTAAGAAACGACATTCGTTTGCAGCGTGCCATGAAACGCCTGGATCTTTTATGGGAAGAAACAGAAAAATTATATGAGAATAGTTCGTTGTCGCCTCAACTGCTGGAACTCAGAAATATGATTACGGTGGGTTACCTTATTGTAAAAGGCGCTTCTTTCCGTAAGGAAAGCAGGGGATTGCATTATAATACTGATTATCCTTCCAAGAGTGAATTATTGCAGAATATTGTTCTATAGTAAAATATTTTAACCGTGTTTTTCTATTACCCTGTTTACTGGCTTTTATACCTTCTTTCCTTATTGCCCCTGCGTGTATTGTATCTTTTATCTGACTTTGCTTTTTTTATTCTTTACCGGGTTGTCGCTTATCGCAAAGATGTTGTGTACGATAACCTGAAAATAGCTTTCCCGGAAAAAACAGATGAAGAACGTAGAAAAATAGCGAAAGAGTTTTATCTCAATTTCACTGATACATTTATTGAAATGCTGAAAATGATTTCAGTCAGTGAAAAAGAAGTGCAGCGGCGGGGGCAGTGCGATTTTGTATTAATCAACAGCCTGATTGAAAAAGGATATAATATCCATCTCATGGCCGGTCATCAGTTCAACTGGGAGTTTGCCAATCTTGTGTATGCATTACATTTAAAAATTCCTTTTGTTGGTATCTATATGCCGGTAGGCAACAAGATCATGGACCGGATATTTTTTAACATGCGCAGCAAATTCGGGACAATTATGATATCTGCCCATGACTTCAAACATAAGATGCACGGGGTGTTTTCAAAACAATACCTGCTCGCTTTAGCAGCGGATCAGAATCCGAGTAATCCTTCACGGGCATACTGGCTGCATTTTTTTAGTAAGCCGGCACCATTTGTAACAGGCCCAGCCAAAGGCGCTGTAAAGAACAATACGGCGGTCGTGTATGTTGGTTTTCATAAAGTGAAGCGGGGTTATTATTCATTTAAAGCAAACCTTGTAACCGAAGAAGGGATATCCCATACACCGGAGGAGCTTACCATTATTTATAGAGATTTGCTGGAAGAAACCATCCGTCAAAATCCTTCCAATTATTTATGGACGCACAGGAGGTGGCGGCATGAGTGGAAACCGGAATATGGTGAAATACTTTCGGAACGGAAATATTAATTCAGCACACTCTTTTCTTTTACTATTTCTGCTTTTTCCTCTTCTTTTATTTTCGCCCATCCGCCTGCTATATTGCGAAGGTTGTGAATGCCCTGTCTTTTTAAGAGTGAAGAAGCGATGACACTGCGATAGCCTCCAGCACAATGTACATACAGGTTTTGCTCTTCATTGAAATTTGCCATGCTGCCGGGATCAGCGAGGTCATTTAAGGGAATATTCATGGCATCTTTTAAATGTCCTTCTGCAAATTCAACGGGTTTGCGCACATCAATTATTACAAGGTTATTATCAAACGGGATATCCATCATCAGTTCATCTGCTTCTATGTCAATGATGAGATCAATGTCTTCACCTGCATTTTTCCATGCATCATAACCGCCATCGAGGTATCCTTTTATTTTATCAAAGCCCACTCTTGCCAGGCGCACAATGGTTTCTTTTTCCCTGCCAGGTTCTGTTACCAGCAACATGGGTTTGTCAAATGGCAATAAACTACCGGCCCATTCGGCAAACCGGCCTTCAAGCCCTATACTGACTGAACCTGGTACAAATCCATTGGTGAATATATCTGCACGCCGGGTATCCAGTATAATTGTATCGTCTGTGATACTTTTTTTGAAATCGCCGACAGACAATTTTGTAAGACCCTGCTCCAACACATCATCCAGGCTTTCATAGCCCTCTTTGTTAATCTTCGCGTTGAGTGCAAAATACTGAGGTGGCTCTGCCAGTCCTTCAGTAACTGCTTTTATAAAATCATTTTTTGTTTGCTGTTGCAATGCATAGTTGTATTTCTTCTCATCCCCAATGGTACTGTATGTGTCTGGTCCCAGGTTTTTACCGCAGGAGCTGCCGGCTCCGTGGGCGGGGTAAACGATAATATCATCGGCCAATGGAACAATCCTGGTTTGTAAACTGTCAAACAGCATCCCGGCAAGGTCGTTGGTTGTTAATTCGCCTGTTTTCTGAGCAAGGTCCGGTCGCCCCACATCTCCTACAAATAAAGTATCACCGGTAAACAGGCAGTGATTTTTTCCTTGTTCATCTTTCAAAAGATAGCATGTTGACTCAAGTGTGTGGCCGGGTGTATGTAGCACCTGGATAGTAATGGCGCCGATTTTAAATGTTTGGTTGTCTTTCGCGATAACAACGGGAAATTTTGTAACGGTACCGGGCCCGTATACAATATCAGCTCCTGTTGCTTTGGCGAGGTCTATATGGCCGCTTACAAAATCTGCATGAAAGTGAGTTTCAAAGATATATTTGATTGCAGCTTTCCTTTCGTTGGCGATCTGTAAGTATTCATCAATGTCTCTCAGTGGATCTATAACTGCCGCTTCTCCATTACTTTCTACATAGTAAGCTGCTTCGCTCAGGCAGCCGGTATATAGTTGTTGTATAAACATATGCTCCAAATTTGAAATGCAAATTTAACCTATTAAAAATAAAAAGAGCGGACTGCTACAGTTCCGCTCTTGAGTACCTTTTTAAAGCAATGGCTAGTTTAGTAAATCGTGTGCGAACTGATTTACTTCTTCCATCCTCGATTCATTCACTGAATAATAAATGAACTTGCCATCCCTGTCGGTTTTTACAAAACCGGCTTTTCTGAGAATGGCCAGGTGCTGGGAAGCAACAGATTGTTCGAGGCGCATTTTTACATACAGCTCGGTTACTGTCATCTTTCCGTGTTCATCAATCAGTTTCATGATTTGCTGCCTCAATTTGTGGTTTAGCGCCCGGAGTACCAGTGCCGCTTTTTTCATGTTGTAGAGGTCAACTTTAAGGAAAAGGCCGTTTGCTGACATTGAGGTTAATGTAGGTTCTGAAGTATTCATACGTAATACCCCCTAGCTTTAGCTTCGGTTAAAAAATAAGACTGACATTACAAATTTAATAATTACAGTGATTTATAAAACGAAAATTTTATTGTTATGCAAATTGGTTTTTATTGTTATCTAACAGAACTGTGAAATTCTTTGATATATAATGGTTGCGTATAAGCAACACTATCAAAATCTTTAATACGATATCGGTTATCCGATATTTTTATTAAACTTTTTGAATCTGTTTTAATGTCTTTAAACACTGCATTTTTACTTGCTGCAACCGATTTAAACTTCCCGTTTCCATTGCCAAAAAATAAAATTGTATTTGTTTCTAATATGTCAATGAATGATTTTTCATTTAATATCATAGCCTGCGGTTCTACAACTCTTGCGGAAAGCTTATCATAAACAGCAGTATAAACCTCCATTCTTCTTGCATCAATCATTGGACAAAATAAATCAGTCTCTTCATTGATGGCGGCGGCAGCCATCATGTCAAGCGTATTGATTGCTATCAATGGAACGTTTAATGCATAACACAAACCTTTGGCAGAGGATAACCCTATTCTTAACCCGGTATATGAGCCGGGCCCGTTGCTTACAGCGATTGCCTGAAGATGCTGCAGGCCGATACCAATTTCTGATAACAGTTTTTGAATGGCGGGTTGCAACCAGGCTGCATGATCTCTTTGTTTTTCGTTCTCTGCAAAATGGACCAAAGAGCCATCTTTGGATATGCAGACAGATGCAGTTTCCAATGCAGTATCTATATTTAAAATATATGACATTAGTTTATCGCTTCTTTTGTAAGTAAATCACAAGGCCTGTAGGCGTTGTCTGTTTCCTCCAATTTTTTCAACAGTGTATATATTTTTTTAATTCCTATCCGGTTGCCCCATTCAAAAGGTCCATAGGGATAATTGGTGCCTGTTTTCATGGCAATATCAATTTCCTTTTTGGTACTTATGTTTTCTTGCAATACGAAATAGGCTTCATTAATTATCATGGCTACAGTTCTTGCAGTGATAAAGCCGGGAGTACCTGTTGTCCATTCCGTCTTCCTGCCCAAGGCAGAAAAAACCCGCTCGGCTTCCGGTTTTATTTGCTCATTTCCGCAATTGGCTTCTGCGATGGTTCTTGACAAAAACCCGGGCCATCCATTCACACGTATAAAATGTGCGGGCAGGCTTTGAACCCATCCGTTGACATCATTGATGATAACTATTTTTTGCGGCAGATTTTTTAACCAGGTTAGTCTTTCTTTCTCACCGGTATCGAACAATAAATCAATAATGGCATCGGCATCAGGAGCAGCATCTACATTTTCTATCCAGTGAACAGTTGTTCCGGCAGCAAGTCCCGGCAGCAATAACTCCTGTTTCTGTTCCGCAGTAGCCGACACTGCTATCTTCATATTCTATTTTTTGCAAAGAAAATGCATAAAGCTAAATTCGCTTTACTTAATTGAAATACAGGATATGGATAAGACAATCATTAATACGCCGGGCGCACCGGCACCAATAGGTCCTTATAACCAGGCAATACTCGCTGGCAATATGCTTTTTATATCAGGCCAGGTTTGTATTGACCCGGTGAGCGGGCAGTTGAAAAACAGGGATTTGCAGGAGGAAACACACCAGGTGATGCATAACCTGAAAGCGATATTACAGAAAGCCGGGTTTACTTTCAATGATGTGGTAAAGACTACCATTTTTCTTACGGATATGCATAGTTTTGGCGAAATAAATGAGATATACGGAAAGTATTTTGACAGTTCATTTCCTGCCAGAGAAACCGTGCAGGTGTCGGCATTGCCAAAATTTGTGAATGTGGAGATTAGTATGATAGCGGTTAAGTAATTAAAAATCGTGAATGGTGAATCGTGAATCGTGAATCGTGAATGGGCCGTAGACAGCAGGCAGAAGCCTTCCTTACCGCAGACCCTGGTTTTTAATTTTTAATTTTTAATTTTTACTTTTGACTTTTCCCCCTCCTTAAAGCATTCATTTCCATCCACATGACAAAGGTTTATCCCTGCGGGTGAAACGGGTTTAAAAGAAAATTTATCAAATAAAATAATTTGTTAACTTTAACCGCTTGAAGAAAATTGGCTCAATACTGTTCCTGCTTATTCTTGTATTCAATTTCTGCGGATACAAATGGGTGCTTTCCTATATGGAAAAGCAGTCTACTACACGCCTGGAGCAAAAATTAGAAGCCGGCAGCTATGATGAAACAGATCTCGTTGAAGTAAAAATTCCCTTGAATCTTCCTTATTATACTGATCGGGGCGAATATGAAACCTTTCATGGTGAAACTGAATACAAAGGCGAAGTATACCAGTTTGTAAAACGTAAAATTTCCGCAGACACATTATACCTGCTGTGTATTGCTCATACTGAAAAAAATGATCTGAAGGTAGCGGGTTCTGATTTCTTTAATAGTGTAAATAACCTGCAGCATGATGGCATGCCCCAAAAAGGCAACCAGCCTCCGGCTATCAAACTCATGATGAGTGAATTTTTGCAAAATGTTGAACTTGCTTATTCTGTCAGTGAAGAAAATATTCCATTAACCCTTCACTCCTCTGAAATTTCATACTCTTCCCAGTTCAACCCTTTAACTCCGGCCCAGCCGCCGGAATGCTGATAGCCCTTTGAGGGGGTTATATTCCCTTGCTTTCTTTATCAAAATCAGGAATAAATATGCGTATAGCATTCGTTGCTATTGCGGGCTTGCTCACTTTACAAGCTTGCAATAAGAAGACCGATTACCAGGCCATTTTACATGATCCATTGCTTTTCTCAAACACAGTGTATGAGCTGAACGGAGTAGTAATGGGAAACAATTTCAGCCCGATTGTGGCATCCAGGAATTACCTGTATGCAAGCGTTGCCGCGTACGAAGTTATCGCTGCCGGTTTTCCGGATCAGTTTCAGTCGCTGGCAGGCCAGGTTAATGGTTTAAAACCATTGCCACAGCCCGTTGCCGGCAAGACAGTTGATTTCGAATTTGCTGCCGTACTTGCCTATTGCAAATTGGGAGAAGCCGTTACTTTTCCCGCCGGAAGTATGAAGTATTATGTTGACAGTCTCAAACAACTGGCAACTGATCACGGCATGCCTGAAGATGTTTTTAAAAATAGTGTGGCATTTGCAGATACGATAGGCGTATCTATTCTCGCATGGAGCCGGAAGGATAATTATGCTGAAACAAGAAGTTATCCTAAATATACAGTCATTGATACGCCAGGCCGTTGGGTTCCCACACCACCTGCCTATACAGATGGTATGGAGCCGCATTGGAACAAGATAAGAACAGTGGTGCTTGACAGCGCTACACAGTTTGTTCCTCCACCTCCGCCACCCTTTAATATAAAAGATAAAGACAGTAAATATTACCAGGAAGTAATTGCGATAAAAAATGCCGTAGACAGTCTTAACGAAGAGCAGGCTCATATTGCAAATTTCTGGGACGACAACCCTTTTAAACTAAATGTGTCCGGACATGTGATGTTCAGTACAAAAAAATTCTCACCACCCGGTCATTGGATGAGCATTACAGGGATTGCGGCGAAAAAAGCAAATGCTGATTTTCCCAATACAGTGTATGCATATGCTATGGCTTCAATTGCTCTTTTTGATTCCTTTATTCAATGCTGGGACGAAAAATACCGGCACAATACACCAAGGCCGGAAACAGTAATTAATAAATATTTTGATGCGGATTGGCGGCCGCTTTTACAAACACCCCCTTTCCCTGAATATACCTGCGGGCATTCAACCGGCTCATCGGCTACTGCAGAAGCACTGACGCATGTTTTCGGGGACAATTTCGCGTACACCGATACAACCGAACTAGAATTTGGTATCAAGAGCAGATCGTTCAAATCGTTTCGGGACGCTGCTGAAGAAAATAACTGGGCCCGTTTTTATGGAGGTATCCATTTTCATAACTCCTGTATCGTAAGTACAGAGTATGGAAGAAAAGTTGGCGATTATATTGTAAATCGCCTGAAGATGAAGAAAAAGTAATTTATTATTTACCAAACTAACTGACAAAAATGAAAAAAATACTTCTATCAATAGTTGTTGCAGGTGCAATAGCTACCACGCAAAATGTAAATGCACAAGGTTGTGTGGCCGTGCGCCAGATGGGTGGAGTTACCGCTTTGACTCCGTCAGGTTCCTATAATCTTACCAAGGGCGATTTCCAGGTAGGGATGAACTACAGGTATTTCCATTCCTGGAGGCATTTTGTAGGTACCGAGGAACAACCGGAACGCCAGGAGACGGGAGGTGGACATGACGCGAATGGCAACAACAGGGGTAATGCAGTAAATATTTATTCGCATGCCGTTGACTTCAATATTTCTTATGGTTTAACCAATCGCCTGCAACTGAATGCCACCCTGCCATGGGTGCACAATGAACGTTCACAGGTGTTAAGACAGACAGCGCCGGTAGCAGATACATTTCGTTATAGCGTGTATGCAAAAGGAATTGGTGATGTGCGTTTGAGTGCAGGTTACTGGATATTTGATCCTGCCAAATCACACACAGGTAACCTGATGGTCGGAGTGGGCATCAAGCTCGCAACCGGGAATTATGCTGCAACAGATAATGGGGTACCGACCGCCGACGGAAAAAAACAGGATTTTGTTGTAATGGATCAGGCCATCCAACCCGGCGACGGTGGGGTAGGATTCTCATTGGAATTACAGGGGTTCAGACAAATTTATAAAAGCTTATATGCTTTTGCGAATGCTTACTATTTATTTAACCCAAGAGAGTCAAATGGGAGCTATAAATCTGCGCCTTCTGTCATAAAGGATAAAGAGGGGAATACATTAGGTACCCTGACAGGTTATAATGTGTATGCATCTCCTGATCAATATTTTGCCCGTGCAGGTTTTGTAATGTCTGCATTAAAAAATCAAAACCTTTCGTTTTCACTTGCTGGCAGGCTGGAAGGCATTCCTGCAAATGATGTATTTGGCGGTAAGGTTGCTTATCGTCGTCCAGGCTACGTGGTGGCAGTTGAACCTGGTATTTCCTATCGCACGGGACAGCATGGCCTGAGCCTTTTTGTACCCTACAATTTTGTAAAAAACAGGATTCAGAGTGCTGCAGACATCGCCAGCCAGGATTTGCAGAATTCAGTGATAACAAATCCGGCTGAGAAAGTGCATGTACAGGGCGATGCAGCTTTTGCCGATTATTCGATCAGTATCGGCTATAGCTATCGTATTTCAAAAGCTAAAAAGAAAACAACAACCCCTGAACTTAAAACGTATTGATCTTTTATACCAAAACAACCTTAATAACTAACTGTAAACTGACTGTGATGAAAAAGATAAGCTTCTGGTTACTACTATTCATTCCGTTCGCGGGATTTGCCCAGACAGAGATCGACGGCATTATGATGAACAAAAATCAAATTTGTATCGCCCCGATGTATTCCTATTCTTCGTGGGATAACTATTGGGAAGGTACATTGAAAAGAGAAAACCTGAATCTTGGTACCGTTTCCACGCAGGCGGCCATGCTTGGTGCCAACTATGGCATCACCGATGATTTGAATATTATGGCGATGGGAAATTATGTGTGGACCAAAGCATCGGCTGGCACTTTGCATGGCGTAAACGGCATACAGGATCTGTCCGTATTCGCAAAATGGAAAGCATACAAAAAGAATTTTGGAAAAAGTAAGTTATCGTTGATTGCAATCGGCGGCTTTTCAACACCACTTTCTAATTACGTGGTTGACTATCTGCCCTTGTCAATCGGCCTTGGGGCTTCTGCACTGATGGGACGCGCCATGATTGACTATACTTATAAAAGATGGTCTTTTACAGCGTCCGGCACTTATACCAGCCGGAGCAATGTAGATATTGACCGAACATCCTACTATGGCGAGCAGTCAGTCATCAGCAAGGAAGTAAAAATGCCGGATGTATTGTCTTTTAATTTCAGGGCAGGTTACCGCGGCAAGTACCTGATAGCAGAAGCTGTTTGGAATATAATGAATACGCAGCAGGGCTATGATATTACCCGCAACAATATGCCTTTTCCATCCAATGATATGGATAATGCGACATTGGGTGTGAACCTGAAATATACGTTTAAATTTCACCCCAACCTGGCAATCAACGCTGCTTCAGGTTACACGGTGGTAGGAAGAAATGTAGGCCAGGCCATGAACTATAGCGGCGGCGTCCTTTATGCATTTTATTTCAACAAGAAAGACAAAAAACAAAACTCATTATAAAAGCAAGCGTTATGAAAAAAGTATTCTTTTTATTAACAGGTGTGATTGGTTTAATAATATTATTACAGGTTTCCTGTTCAAAAGCTGTTTCCGGAAGAACAGACGATCTGCCACCACTCGCTCCGGCAAAACTGGATGAAAATGCTGGTGACTGGAAACCGGTATTGTTAAGTTCGGCAAGTGAATTTGCTGTTGCAGCACCCGGCGCTACCACAACTCCTGATTATATCGCGCAGGTAAATGAAATAAAAACCTGGCAGGCAAATATTACAAGTGAAGAAAAGAAAATCATTGAATATTGGGGCGCAGGTGCAATCCTTCGCTGGAATGAAATCATGCGTGAGCTGGTAGCGAAACACAATCTACCACCTTATCAGAACCCGGATAATACATATCCGGCCCCCAATGCCAATAATCCTTTGGCCTATCCCCAGTTTCCATTTGCAAATCCGCCTTTTGCAGCAAGGGCCTATGCTTATATAAGCGCCGCACAGTATGATGCTGTAGTTGCCGCTTACTATTATAAAAGACTTTACAACCGTAAAGCTCCTTACAATGTAGATTCTTCGTTGCAGGTTTTTGTTACTAAAACAGATTTGCCGTCCTATCCTTCTGAAGATGCTGCAGTAATTGGTGCAGCGGTTGAAACGATGAAATTGTTATTTCCCGGCGACCAGGATTATATACAACAGAAAGCAGAAGAACATAAAAGAGCCCGGATACTTTCTGGTGCAAACGTCCGCAGTGATATAGAGGCTGGAGAAGCACTGGGCAGGGCTGTTGCACAAAAGTTTGTTACGAGGGCACGTGGAGATCGTGCAGGTGCAGCAGGCGGAAACCAGGCAGTATGGACCAAAATGGAAACTGATTGTATTGCACGGGGAGAAACGCCGTGGTATAGCCTTGAAGTTCCCAAACGTCCCGGTATGCTCGTGCTGTTCGGAAAAGTAAAAACATTCCTGTTTGATTCGTTAACTGCTATATCACTTCGCCCCGGCCCGCCACCGTCTACATCCAGCAAAGACATGGAAGATGAAACAAAAGAAATATACCAGTATGTAAAAAATGATACGAGAGAAAATTACCGCATCGTTCACTTCTGGGCAGATGGTGTTGCCACTTACACACCTCCGGGTCATTGGAACGCGATTGCTGCCGAAGACTTCATTACAAAAAATTTCAGCGAAGCCAGATGGGCCAGGAATATGGCATTGTTGAATATGGCATTGATGGATGCAGCTATTGTGTGCTGGGATACTAAATATTTTTATTTTAATCCAAGGCCATCACAGTTAGATCCCAGTATTAAAACACTGACCGGTGTACCTAATTTCCCGGCATACATATCAGGGCATTCAACATTCAGTGGTGCAGCGGCGACGGTTTTAAGTCATATCGTTCCCGAGCGGGCGTCGCAATACGATGCGATGGCAAAAGAAGCTTCCTTATCAAGAATGCTCGCAGGGATTCACTATCGCAGCGACTGTGAAGTAGGATTGCAGGTAGGAGCTAATATTGGAAATTATGCAGTACAACGTGCGCAGACAGATGGCGCCGACTAACGATATTTAAAATTATAAGCAATAGCAAACGCCGCTAGTCCTGGCGGGGTTTAAATTAGAAAGTTTTGAATTTTAATGATAGCAATGACGACACTACTATTCTTAGCAGAGTTCATTGCAGCGTTTTTTGTAATCGTTATTTTAAGTTTACATAAGCAGTAAAACGCTGCTATTCCTGGCAGCGTTTCTTTCTTTATCCGGTAAATGTAAACCGGGTGAAAATGAAATTATCGTGCTTTAATACAGACCGTATGCGCTATTTATTACTACTCACCGGTTATGTTTTATTGCAACATTTTGCTGTTGCGCAACAAAATCCAGATAGCGTCTCCCTCCGTTCGCTTGACAGTGTTACAGTAATAGGTTATTTAAGACCGGTAAACCTGTTGCCGCTTTCTCCTGTGCAGGGCACTTATATTTTTTCGGGAAAAAAATCTGAACAAATTCATTTGATACAAACAGATGCAAATTTTGCTGATAAAATAGGACGACAGGTTTTTGCAAAATTACCGGGTGTATTTGTATATGATATGGATGGGTCAGGCAACCAGGTGAATGTTTCGTCAAGAGGATTGGATCCGCACCGTGGTTGGGAATTCAATACCCGCAAAGACGGCATCATTACCAATTCTGATATGTACGGCTATCCTGCGAGTCATTATAGTATGCCATTTGAAAGCATTGATCGTATTGAATTGGTAAGAGGTACCGGCTCATTGCAATATGGTGCACAGTTTGGCGGGATGCTCAATTATATTTCGAAAACAGGTGACACAACAAAACCATTCAGTTTTGAAAGTATAAATACCGGTGGTTCATTTAAATTACTGAGCTCGTACAATGCGATCGGAGGTAAAGTGGGCAATTTCAGGTATTATGCTTATGTATACAGGAAATCAAGAGATGGTTACCGGGACAATGAACATACCGGTTCAGAAGCGGAAAATGTGGCAATCACCTATGAACCGAACCAACGGTTTTCGGTGAAATTGGAATGGGCCCGATCCAAATATTTATACCGGATACCGGGTGGATTGAATGACAGCATGTTCAATTCGGATCCGAGACAAGCAACACGATCAAGAAATTATTTCAGCCCCGATATTCATATTCCTTCAGTTTCCATGCTCTGGCAGTTAGCCCGGGATACAAGAATCCAGTTTGTATCTTCAGCCGTTTTGGGGAGAAGAAATAGCGTGATGTTTGACAAGCCAACAAACGTCAGGGATACTATTAATACTGCGACGCTTCAATACAATAACCGCCAGGTGGACATCGATCGCTTTAATAGTTATACGACCGAACTGAGGGTATTGCAGCAATATCGCCTGGGCCGGCGGTCACATTTTCTGGCGGCAGGCGTTCAATACATGAACAATGATCTGCACCGTACACAATTAGGTAAGGGAACAACAGGAAGTGATTATGATCTGACACTGGTTGATCCGGCATACGGAAGGGACCTGCACTTCAAAACCCATAATATTGCCTTGTTTGCTGAAAACAGTTTCCGGCTTTTTGAAAAACTGTCAGTCAATGCGGGGGTGAGGATAGAAAGAGGCCGTACTGACCAGAGCGGAACGATTATTTATTACCCGGAAAATGAAATACCGGTTACGCTGAAACATAACTTTCCTTTATTCGGCGCAAGTTTCAGTTACAGGCCACAGGATAAACTGGAAGTGTATGGCGGAGTTTCACAGGCTTACCGCTCCATGCTTTTTAAAGACCTGATACCGGCTTCCCTGTTTGAAAAAGTGGATCCAGCTATCAGGGATGCAAAAGGATATAATATCGAGTTAGGCACAAGAGGAAACTGGAATTTTCTGAGATGGGATCTTACCGGCTTCATTATCCGTTATAATAATCGTTTTGGTACATTATCAGAAACAGATGCTAACGGGGACTTTTATACCTGGCGTACCAATATCGGAAATTCAGTTACAAAAGGCCTTGAAGTTTTTATACAGGGTGATTGGTTTTTAGGAAGCAAAACAAGCCTTTCTATTTTTACTTCCACAGCCTTCATGCATGCAAGGTATAAGGATGCAACTGTAAAATCTGCCAATGCAAATATTAATGTAGATGGCAACCGTGTAGAAAGCGCTCCTGATCTTGTTACAAGAAATGGTATTACGGTTAAATTCTGGCATATCAGTTTATCAGGCTTGTACAGTTATACAGCTAAAACATACGCCGATGCGTTAAACACTGTGGCACCACCACCGGCCACTGGTGCGGTAGGCCTGGTTCCAGCTTATGGCCTGCTTGATTTTAACTCCACCATACGTTTGAATAAAAACCTTGAGTTCAGGTTGAACGTAAATAATGTTACAGACAGGCAATACTTTACAAAACGTCCTTCTTTTTATCCCGGTCCTGGTATATGGCCCTCTGAAGGACGTTCAGTTAATATCTCTTTTGGAATTAAGCTTTAAGCAATTGTGTCACTCCTGGTAGCATTCGTCAACTGGCGAATGCTTTTTTATTTCATACTTTCGACACGTCAAAAACATTGATGTATGCGAAAATTTGTTTTTCTATTACTGACAGCGTTTTTATCTCTGCCTGCATTGTCGCAGGAAATAGTAACGCCCGATAAAATTTATGGCGACCTTTTTAAAGCAGTGCAACTGGCCAGGATATTTCCGGATAATAAAACTTTTGTGGATTGTGTGCCAAAGAGAAAACCGGTTGATATAATGTATGATTACGGCCTGATGAAAGGGCCGAAAATGAATTTGAAAAAATTTGTTGAAGATAATTTTCATTTACCGGTTAGTCCCGCTTCGGATTATAAAACAGATACTGCTGTAAGTGTTGTAATGCATATTAAGGAATTATGGAAGGTGCTGAAGAGGGAACATGATGAAGCAAAAGAGGGAAGTACATTATTGGCCTTGCCCAATTCCTATATAGTTCCAGGCGGCAGGTTTCGTGAAATTTATTACTGGGATTCTTATTTTACCATGCTGGGTTTGAAAGAAAGCGGTGAAAACGAGATGATAGAGAACATGGTAAATAATTTCGCTTTTCTTATTTCGCAATATGGTCATATCCCGAATGGGAACCGGACTTATTATCTCAGTCGCTCACAACCGCCTTTCTTTTCGCTGATGCTGGATATCCTGGCTTCTATTAAAGGCAATTATGTCTACGCTACTTTTTTACCTGCTTTGCAAAAGGAATACGATTATTTTAATGATAAGACGGACTCCACAAAACATGTGGTAAAAATGCCTGATGGAACTGTGCTGCAACGTTATTATGATCAATATACAATACCAAGGCAGGAATCATATGTACAGGATTACGAACTCGCAGAGAAAGTAAAGACAAATAAAGAGACATTGTTGCGTGATCTTCGTTCCGGCGCAGAAAGTGGCTGGGATTTCAGCAGCCGTTGGTTTAAAGATGGAAAAACACTGGCTACAATACAAGTTACAAATTTGATTCCTGTTGATTTGAACTGCTTGTTATATCACCTGGAAAAAACATTGGCCAGGGCAAACAAAGAAGGGGGTGACCTGGTAAGATCAAAATATTTTGAAGAAATAGCTGACCGGAGAAAAAAAGCAATTAATAAATACTGTTGGTCGGCGGTGAATAAATGGTATGTGGATTATAATATTGCCACTAAGAAGCAATCGCCGGAACTGACATTGGCCGGGATGTCGCCTTTTTTCCTGCTCCTGGCAGATAGTGCAAAAATGATTGCTGCCAAAACTACGCTCGAAAAGAAATTTATAAAAGCCGGAGGCGTTGTTGCTACGCTTAAAAACACGGGAGAGCAATGGGATGCACCCAATGGCTGGGCTCCACTCACCTGGATGTGTATTGCAGGCCTGGAAAATTATCAACAACCAACACTTGCGAAAGATATAGCCAAACGCTGGGTTGATTTAAATGTAAAAGTCTTCAAACGCACAGGTAAACTGATGGAGAAATACAATGTCGTGGACACGAACCTGGAAGCTGGCGGTGGCGAATATGCATCACAGGATGGTTTTGGATGGACGAATGGGGTGTTGATTACATTGATAAGAAAGTATGGGTTGTAAGTAATGAGTAATAAGTAATAAGTATTAAGTAATAAGTGGCGACGCTGTGGGGAAGGAATGATAAGGTTCCGTAGCCGGCACATGACACTTATAACTTACAACTTATAACTTACAACTTATAACGTACGACTCACGGAAGTATACTTTAACATTGGAGAATCCATAAAAAACTGAATGAGAAAATTTGCAAGATGGTTGTTGCTGAAGCCGGTGCTTTGGGGCGTGGCCAGATTCTCTTCAAAGCCTGACAAGGAGCGGATTTTCAAAGCATTGTCAAAGCTTTACCGGAGTATTTTGAAGCACCCGGGAAAGAAGGGTATTGTAATCCCATTCGAATTGCATGCGGGCAAATTCATTATTTTTTCAGATCAGCATAAGGGTGCGAGGAACGGAGCCGATGATTTCATTCTGGCAGAGCCCAATTATCTTGCCGCATTGGACTACTACGACAAGAACGATTTTTTCTTAATTGGACTTGGGGACTGCGAAGAGCTGTGGGAGAATACTTTTTTACAGGTTAAAAAGCATAATGAGAAGACTTTTGAAGCGGAGAAGAAATTTATTGCAAGAAACGCTTTTGTGAAAGTATTCGGCAATCATGATCTTTTCTGGAAGAATGATCCATTTGCGCCACTGCACCTGAAGACTATTTATGGTGAGGAAGTGCAGATTCAGGAAGGTGTGATACTTCCTGTAAGTGTTGGAGAAAAGGCGTTGCATATTTATTGTACACATGGGCACCAGGGCGATGCACAAAGTGATGGCAACTGGTTCAGTAAATTTTTTGTTTCCAATATCTGGGGGCCGTTGCAGGGATATTTGGGTATCAACCCCAATACGCCGGCCTATGACAACGAAGAAAAAACCCTCCACAACGAAATCATGTACGATTGGTCTGCGCAACAAAAAGATATTTTATTGATTACGGGCCATACACATCAGCCGGTATTTGAGTCGCTTACTCATATCGAAAGATTGTATAAGCAATTACAATTTTTAAAAGAGAGCGAAGAAAAAGAAAGAATAAAAGAATTGCAGGATGAAATCAGGAAAAGGGAAAAGGAATTTTCCGCGGTGTCTGTTGATTATCTCATCATGAAGCCTAGTTATTTTAACAGCGGTTGTTGTTGTTTCAGTGATGGCGACATTACCGGTATAGAGATTGAGAATGGTTTTATCCGCCTTATTAAATGGGAAATGATACACCAGGCGCCGGAACGAACTGTATTAGAGCAAATAGAGATTACTGAATTGGTGAAATCATTATGAAATTAATTGCAGTTTGCTAAGCGTATCAGCCAACAGTCAGCCGTAGCCTGGCTTCGTCTACAATTTTGATAAACTTACCGTCTTCATCTATGATGGTTTCATCTTTCAGCTCTTTTACCACCCGGAACACCGTTTCATATGCGGCGCCTGTATAAGAAGATAAGTCCTGCTTGCTTAATGAGATATCGATAAAGCCATCTGAATTTTTGCCAAACTTCCCCTGCAATTGAAGTAAGATATTGGCTACCCGGTTCTTTACCGGCATATGGACAAGGTTGCGCATGTTATTTTCAGACACTTTTAATTCTGTTGCGTAAAACATCATTAGTTCATAAAGGAAGTTGTGGTTTACTTTCAATGTAGCCTGAAAAAATGCTAAATCGATAAAACAAACTGTTACAGGTTCAAGTGCTGTTGCAGATACAGGATAGGTGGTGTCGCCCCCGATACCGCGATGACCTACAATATCGCCCTGTTTGGCAAGCCGCACAATCAGTTCCTTGTCTTCCCCCCATTTCTTATGCACTTTTACTTTGCCAGTGTAAATAAAGAACATTCCATTTACCTGATCCCCTTCATGAAAGAGGGCCTCTCCTTTTTTGAAACTGAAATTTTGCCGGTGGGCATCTATGGCAGGAATCCACTCCGGTATGCAAAGTTTGCATAAAATACAGTTTTTGAGGTCGCAATCGGTTTTATTCTTTTTCATAATCACTTGAAAGATAGGGTTTACAATATAAGATGAAATGAATTAAATCAGTTGATTTTATCATGGTGCCAGCGGAATTGGATGAGCATTTATTCATATTACAAAAAATAATATATGAAATATTTTAGCCTGAGATTTGTTTTTTAGGCCGTTTATTCTTTAATTTTATTATCTAAGTCATAAAAATGACTGATTTTTTCAAATATGATGCGTATAAATAACATATATATATTTTTATAATACGACTGCTTGCCACCGTTTGTTCATCACCAAATTGTGAATATGAGAATCGTAATAATTGGTAATGGCATGGTGGGATATAAATTTTGCGAGAAACTTACTGCCCACACCAACGCCTCTTTTTTTGACCTTGTCGTCTTCGGCGAGGAAACCCGCCCCGCGTATGACCGTGTTCACCTGAGTGAATATTTCAGCGGAAAATCTGGTGAGGAGTTGAGCATGGCCCCGGCAACCTGGTACCGGGATAACAACATCAAGCTCCATCTCGGCGACCCAATCATTAAAATTGATACAGCTAATAAAACTGTTATCTCACATGCAGGTATAACCGAAACGTACGACTACCTCGTGCTGGCTACAGGCTCATCTGCTTTTGTACCGTCTATTCCCGGTGTGGATAAAGACGGGGTATTTATATACCGTACCATTGAAGACCTGGAACTGATGACTGCCTATGCAAAAAAAGCAAAAAAGGGTGCGGTGATAGGAGGCGGTCTTTTGGGTTTGGAGGCAGCAAAAGCGATGCTTGACCTCGGGGTGACAAACACGACTGTTATCGAGTTTGCTCCAAGGCTGATGCCGCGCCAGATTGATGATGCCGGTTCAAATACACTGAAAGCAAAACTGGAAACACTCGGATTGCATATCCGTACCAATACAAACAGCACTGAAATCACCGGCGATAACACCATAAAAGGAATACGTTTCGCAGATAACACGCATATTGACGCAGACATGCTGGTTATTTCCGCTGGTATTAAACCTCGTGATGAACTGGCGAGACAATGTGGTTTGCAGGTTGGTGTACGAGGAGGAATTGTGGTAGACGAAAAATTGCAGACATCGGATCCTTCTGTTTTTGCAATCGGTGAATGCGCTCTCTATAACGGAATGGTCTATGGCCTGGTCGCTCCCGGTTATGAAATGGCTGAAGTGGTTGTCAACCATCTTAACGGTGGCGACAAAGCATTTACCGGTTACGATATGAGTACCAAACTAAAACTGATTGGAGTAGACGTCGCAAGTTTCGGTGATCCATTTATCAATAACGAGCACGTGCGCACGGTAGTGATTGAGGATACGATGAAAGGAACTTACAAACGCATTAATATAACTGCCGATGGAAAGCAGTTACTGGGAGGGGTATTGGTAGGCGATGCAGAACAATACAACATGTTGTTGCAGACCTGTAAGAATAAACTGGCGCTGCCGCCTAACCCCGAAGATGTGATATTGGGTGCAAGAGGTGGCGCTGATGTGGATGGCGGGGCAGGCGTACTGAGCCTGCCTGACGATGCACTGATATGCAGTTGTGAAAGTGTAAGTAAAGGCGATTTATGCAATGCGGTAAAAGACAAAGGATGTGAATCTGTTGATGCGATAAAGAAATGCACAAAAGCAGGAACGGGCTGTGGCGGTTGTGTACCAATGGTGAAAGATCTGATGCTCCATACCATGAAAGCACAGGGCAAATATGTGCGCAATGTTTTGTGTGAACATTTCAGTCATAGCCGTCAGGAATTATTTGACCTTGTCAAAATTCATGGGCTAAAGACGTATGATGATGTTCTTGATAGTTTAGGCAAAGGGCACGGCTGCGAGGTGTGCAAACCTGCAGTGTCATCTATACTTGCCAGCCTGTGGAATGAAATGATATTGAAAAAGGGGAATGACACCGCGCAGGACAGCAATGACCGCTTTTTAGCCAATATCCAGAAAGGCGGCACTTATTCTATTGTACCCCGCATTCCCGGTGGTGAAATAACGCCAGATAAATTAATTGTGATTGGAACTGTCGCAAAAAAGTATAATCTCTACACAAAAATAACAGGGGGCCAGCGCATTGATTTATTTGGTGCGCATTTGAGTGACTTACCAAAAATCTGGGAAGAACTCATTGATGCGGGATTTGAAAGTGGGCATGCGTATGGTAAGGCACTCAGGACTGTAAAGAGTTGCGTGGGTTCTACCTGGTGCCGGTTTGGGCTACACGACAGCGTTAGTTATGCCATCCGGATCGAAGAAAGATACCGTGGGCTCCGCGCGCCGCATAAAATCAAGTCTGCTGTGTCCGGATGTATCCGTGAATGTGCGGAGGCACAAAGCAAAGATTTTGGGATCATCGCTACAGAAAAGGGCTGGAACCTCTATGTGTGTGGCAATGGTGGTAGCAAACCACAGCATGCACTATTACTTGCCACCGATCTCGATAGTGAAACCTGTATAAAGTATATTGATCGCTTCCTGATGTTTTACATAAAAACGGCCGATCCATTATCAAGGACAGCCACATGGCTCAATAAAATGGAAGGCGGCATCAATTACCTGCGGAATGTGGTGATCAATGATAGTCTTGGTATGGCTGCGCAGTGGGAAAGTGAAATGCAGTTACTGGTGGATAGCTACACATGTGAGTGGAAGGAAGCCGTGGAAAACCCGGAGATACGGAAGCGGTTCAGTCATTTTGTAAATGCTCCGGAAGAAAAAGATCCTTCTATACAATTTGAGCCAATGCGCGAACAGAAAAAAGCAAAAGAATGGATAGCATTGGCCCCTAAAGAAAAATAATTATTGGTCCGTACCTGTGAAAACGCTTGCCTTGATTGAAATTAGTACCTTTCCAGCACATTGGGATCCTAAGCTTAGAATTCCACGTGGACAAGTTGTCGCG
>JADMIO010607031.1_pt1 | contig 50389 bp, 49 predicted proteins | sample 8958161 | NCBI WGS metagenome assembly JADMIO01 (sample SAMN16585339, study PRJNA669376) | soil metagenome | isolation source: Crop rotation soil | place: USA: Cullars Rotation, Alabama | collected 2011 | reverse complement strand
CGCGACTTCAAGTCACGTGAATTCCAAGCTTCGGATCCCACTGTGCTGGAAAGACGACCCCGATGCGCGTGATCGCCAGGCCCCCGGCGTCGCGCTGAACGCCCCGCAGACGCCCGCGATGCGTCGGGCGCATGGTGAACAGCAACTCGTAGTCATCGCCGCCGCTGACAGCGGCCGCCAGGGCATCACGGCTCTGAGACTCGAACCAGGCGCGCGTGGCCGGCTCGATTGGCACCGCGTCGGCGTCAATCGTGATCCCGACACCAGACGCGTGGGCCAGCTGGTGGACGGCATCGGCCAGTCCGTCGCTCAGATCCATGCACGCGGTGGCGGCACGTCCGGCGCCGAGCAGGAGTCCGGCGCGTACACGCGGTTCGGGATGCAGGTACCGTGCAGTGCACCGTTCGTCGGCCCGCGCACCGCTGCGCAGCTGCTGCAGTCCGGCGGCGGCATCGCCGATCGATCCGGTGACGTACACCTCGTCACCGCACCGCGCGGTTGATCGCCGCAGCAGGCGCCGTGGCCGCACCGACCCGGTCGCTGTGACGTCAATCATCATCGGACCCGGCGAGCGTGTGATGTTGCCGCCGACGACGGCAACGCGATGTGTGGCCGCCAGTGCCAGCATGCCATCAAGCAGACCGTCGACATCCGCGACCGACACGTCGTCCGGCAGGGCCAGCGACAGCAGCGCCGCGCGGGGTCGGGCGCCCATCGCCGCGAGATCGCTGAGATTGACGGCGAGTGCGCGGTGACCGATCGCATCCGAAGGGACGAACCGTCGTTCGAAATGTACGCCTTCTATCTGGGCGTCAGTCGTGAGCACATCGAGCGTCCCACGCTCGTGCTCGATGACCGCCGCATCGTCGCCCGGGCCGACGATGACCCAGGAGGGCATGGCGAGCCGGGCGACGATGCGCGCGATGAGCGCGTGCTCGCCGATGGAAGAAACTGTGGTTGGAAGCAAAAAGAGCCCCGCTTTGCCGTGTGGGGAGGTCGTATGAACCTGCGTTAGCAGGTGGAGCCGCTGTTATCGATCGCGATTCAGGCTTCCTCAACACAGAGGCATGCACAACACGCGACCTCGCAGCTCGCTTGGGTATTACATCGGCTCAGACGACCCTCCGAGAAACCATCACGAGCAAAGCAGGAGCTCCAGCATCTTAGCGTGCGACCCGGGGAGGGTCAAGGCGCGTTAACCGCCTTCTGATCAGTCACTTGCGCAAGAATGCCATCAACGAGCGCCTCGAGACGAAGTGCCCGCTCGTTCAGCTCGCCCTGGCCGTTCGACTGGGAGTCGCGTGCCCGGAAGTATTCGTCGGCAATATTGAGGGCGACCAGGATGGCGAGGCCCATGCCGTCGCTCGCCGGCGCCGCGTCCGAGGCCGCGCGCATCTTCTGTTCGACGTAGGCGGCGAGCTCGGCGACGTATCGTTCGTCCAGCTCACTGCGGATACGGTACCGCTGCCCGGCGATTTCGACAGTCACAACCCTGTTCATCAGACCACGCTACGGTTTCATCACGAGAGGCCCTGAGCGCAGTCGACGGGCCCGCGCGTTCAGATCGTTTCGAGCTGCGAGAGCATGTCGGCCACGCGCTCGCGAATGATGTCGCGCTCGTCACGCAGCGCGGCGAGTTCGTTGTTCGTTTCTTCCGCCTCGGCGAGGCGCGCACGCAATCCCTCTATCTCCTGCGTCAGCCGTGCGCGGTCGTCCGCGGCTCGCGTCTGCTCATCACGCAGCCGCGCCACCATTCCGACCAGCAGCTTGATCTTTTCTTCGAGGCGATCGATTGGTTCCAGATCGACCGCGCGCGCTACAGCCTGCTTTGCCATCCGTTCCTCGTCACAAAAGAATGAGTACCGGCGAGATGGTAGCACGGAGATGACGGCACGCCGCAGTCAGCCGTGAGCGGAATACGTCGTGCGTATTCACGCGAACGGCGCAGGCGTCAGGACTGACGACGCAGGGCTCGACGCTCCGCTAACGCTGCACGGCGCCGTGACGGTCGCGCAGCCTGGCCATGACCGCGTCCATCGCGCTCTGCACTTCAGCATCGGTCAGTGTTCTGTCAGGTGACCGGAACGTGAGACGCAACGACAATGAGACCTTGCCATCGGCAACACCCTTGCCCTGGTAGCGGTCGAATTCAGCCACCCGCACGAGTGTAGAGGGAGCCGCTTCGACGATCGATGCCCGTACCTGGGCCGCCGGTAACGTGTCGTCGACGAGGATGGAGATGTCGCGGGTCACCGACGGGTAGCGCGGCAACGTTTGCACGCGCGATACGTCACGAGGCGCGAGCGGTTCCGCGGCGTCGAGGTCGATCTCCATGACGTACAGCGGGTCTGCGCCTGGCAGCCCGTGCTGCTCCGCGAGCGTCGGGGCGAGCTGTCCGATAGCGCCGATCGCCACCCCGTTTGCCGTGACCATCGCGGTTCGACCCGGCACCAGCCAGGAGGCCTGGTGCGGCACCACGTCGATCGGCAACCGCAGCAGCTCGGCGAGCCGCTCGACGAGCCCCTTCACGTCGAAGAAGTCGACGGTCCGTCCCCCCCCGCTCCAGTGGCTCGAGGCGGCCGCGCCTGTCCACGCGCAGGCGATCGCGCGGCGCTCACCACGACTGCGGGTGAATCCGGCCCCGATCTCGAAGAGCCGCACGTCCTGCCGCTCACGGCGACGGTTGTGAGCGACGGCGTCGAGAATGCCTGGCAATGCAGAGGGGCGGAGCACCGCGAAGTTGTCGGACAGCGGATTCGCGATGGGCACCAGGTCGCCTTCTGGTGCGAATGGGGCGGCGAACGGCTCAGCGATGAACCCGAACGTCACCGCTTCTGAAAAGCCGTGCGCGGTCATGAGCGTGCGGAGCTGCCGTGCACGGCCGATCCGCGGGTCCGAGATGGGCGGGGCGGCCACGAGCGCAGGAAATGAGGGTGGCAGCTTGTCGAGCCCCCAGTGGCGGGCGACCTCCTCGATCAGGTCGACCTCGCGCTGCACGTCGACGCGCCGCGTCGGCACCGTCACGTCCCAGCCGCCTTCACTGCCCGCTGCAGCTGCGGCGGTGCTCTCCTTCAGCGTGAACCCGAGGCTCTCGAGGATGCGCATGGCATCGCTCTCCGGGATGGAGGTGCCGAGAACGTTCCGGATGCGGCTGCGCCGCAATCGCAGGACGGTCGGCGTGATGCGCACCGGCCGGCAATCGACCACGCGGCCGCGCGCGCGTCCGGCGCCGATCTCCTCGATCAGCGCGCACGCGCGCTGCATCGCATCCAGCGGCAACAGCGGGTCCGAGCCGCGCTCGAACCGCATGCTCGCCTCCGTCTTGAGCCCCAGCTGGCGGCTGGTGCGGCGCACTGACAGCGGGTTGAAGTACGCGCTCTCGAACACGATCACCCGCGTCGCGGCGGTGACCTCCGAATCAGCGCCGCCCATGACGCCTGCCACCGCCACGGGACGTTCGGCGTCGGCAATCACGAGCATCTCGGGGGTCAGCGCCCGCGTCTGGCCGTCGAGCGTCTTGAGCCGTTCCCCCACCCGTGCGCGCCGCACCCGGATCGCCCCGCCACTCAGCTTCGCGAGGTCGAAGGCGTGCATAGGCTGCCCGAGCTCGAGGAGCACGTAGTTGGTGATGTCCACGATGTTGCTGATGGGACGGACGCCGGCGGCGGTCAGCCGGCTCTGCATCCAGGCCGGCGAGGGCCCGACGGCAACATCGGCCACGGCTCCCGCGTAGCGCGGGCACAGGGCCTCGTCCTCGATCGTGACCGTGATGTCGTCGTGCTCGACCGACCGCAGCAGCGCCGCCCCTGCCGGGCCGCGGCGGGCGCGCAGCTCGAGGCCGTACGCGGTCGCGACCTCTCTCGCCATGCCGACGACCGACATGCAGTCGGGGCGATTCGCCGTCACTTCGAAATCGATCAGCGTGTCGTCGCCGTTGGTCCGTTCGATGCTCTCGACGGCGAAGCCGCGCACCGACATCGTGGCCGCGATCTCTTCCGCGCTGACCGGCACGTCGACGAACTCACGCAGCCACGAGAGCAGAACCTTCATGGCGTGGGACGGAGGTGCGCAGCGCTCATAACGGGAACTGCTCGAGGAAGCGCAGGTCGTTCTCGTAGAACAGGCGGATGTCGTCGACGCCGTACTTCAGCATCGCCACGCGCTCCAGCCCGAGACCGAACGCGAAGCCGGTGATCGTTTCCGGGTCGTAGCCGACGGCCTCGAACACCGCCGGATGAACCATGCCGCTGCCGAGGATCTCGAGCCAGCCGGTCTGCTTGCACGTGCCGCATCCGGCCCCGTGGCAGGCCTGGCAGCTGACATCCACCTCGGCGCTCGGCTCCGTATACGGGAAGAAACTCGGGCGCAGCCGGATGTTCACGTCGCCGAACAGCTCGCGCATCATCGCCAGCAGCGTGCCTTTGAGGTCTGCCATGGTGATGCCCTCGCCGACCACGAGTCCCTCGAACTGCTGGAACATCGGCGTGTGGCTCAGGTCGAGATTGTCGCGGCGATACACGCGTCCGGGCACGATGATCCGCAGCGGCGGCGGCGTGCTCTTCATGTAGCGGATCTGCATCGCGGACGTATGCGTGCGCAGCAGCGTGGCCGCGCGGACCTGCGCGTCCGGCAGGTGAGCGCGGTGCGAGCCCCAGGTCCCGCCGACGATCGGCGTCGCCAGGTAGAGCGTGTCCTGCATGTCGCGGGCAGGATGATCCGGGGGCATGTTGAGGGCTTCGAAGTTGTGGAAGTCGTCTTCGACTTCGGGGCCCTCGAGAATCTCGTACCCCATGCGGGTGAAGATGTCCTCCACCTGCTGGCGCACGCGCATCAACGGATGGATGCGGCCGAGCGGCAGCGCGCGCCCGGGCAGCGTCACGTCGACGGCTCCGGCGGGCGGTCGCGACGACACGAGCGCGTCGCGTTTCTGTTCGAGCGCCGCTTCGATATCGGTCTTGAGCGAGTTGACCTGCGCGCCGAACTCGCGGCGTGACTCCGGCGGCAGCGAGCCGAGCTGTTTCATCAGCCCCGTCACGCGCCCAGCCTTGCGGCCGAGGAACTCGTCGTTCAGGGACTTGAGCGCGGCTTCGGTGGTGGCGTCGACCAGCCGCGCCTGAAACTGCGTGCGGATGTCGTCGAGCGTCGACGGTTCAGTCAATGCTCAAGGCTCAACACGAAATGCGCATCACTCGATACACGCGCACTGCGAAATGCCGCCCTTGAGCATTGCACCTTGCGCAGTCGGCCCTGGCCATCGGGTCGTGGCCCTGAGCATTGGGCATTGCGCCTCGAGCTTTGATCAGGCAGTGGCCGGCGGCGCAGCGGCGGGCAGCGCCGCTTTCGCCTGGGCGGCCACGCCGGCAAACGCGACCGGCTGTGTGGCGGCAAGGTCCGCGAGCATCTTGCGATCGAGCGTACTGCCCGCGGCCTTGAGACCGCGCATCAATTGGGAGTAGGTGATGCCGTTTTCGCGCGCCGCGGCGTTGATGCGCACCACCCACAGACGGCGGAACTCGCGCTTCTTGTTCTTGCGTCCGACGTAGGCGTATTTGGCGGCCGTGTCGACCGACTCTTTGGCCTGGCGATAGAGCTTGCTCTTGGTCTGGTAAAACCCTTTGGCGCGTTCGAGCAGCTTCTTGCGCTTGGCGCGGCGGACGGTTCCTCGTTTGACTCTCGGCATCGTATCCTCGCGGGCCTCTCACCACGCGTCGTGCGCGGCGGCCCTGGCTATTGGGTGCGCCCGAAGGGGCGACTTTGACAAGACCCAGCGACCTTGCGGAGCGGGAGGGGGAAGAGGGGACCTTCCCGTCTCCTGTCTCCGGCTATTTATACGGAAGCATCCGCTCCAGCTTCGGCGCATCGGCATCGGCAACGACCTTCGTACCGCGCATGTGGCGCTTCGACTTGCGGGTCTTGCTGGTCAGGATGTGGCGCTTGAACGCGGAGGCGCGCACGATCTTGCCCGAGCCCGTCTTCTTGAAGCGCTTGGCGGCGCCCCGGTGCGTTTTCAGTTTCGGCATGTCTCTGTCTCGTTAAGGCGCGAAATCGACGTCTTCACACGAACACGACGTGCAACGACGCGCACGGCGGGCCTTTAATCTTGCCCGTTTGCGCGCGTCCCTGCGCTTTACTCTTCTTTGACCGCCGGTTCGGCCGCCTGCGCGACCGCTTCCTGCGGCTTCCGGGGAGCGCTCTTGCGGCCGGCTTTCTGGCTCAGGATGACGTGCATCTGATTGCCCTCCTGGCGCGGCATCGTCTCGACGAGCGCCTGATCGCCCAGGTCCGCAATCAGCCGTTCAAGGATCCGCCGTCCGATCTCCGGGTGCGCCATCTCCCGCCCGCGGAAGAAGATGGTCGCCTTGACCTTGTCGCCGTCAGCAAGGAAGCGCTCGATGTGCTTTTTCTTGAAGTCGTAGTCGTGCTCGTCAACCTTCGGACGGAACTTGATCTCCTTGACCTCGATCACCCGCTGATGCTTCTTGGCTTCACGGGTCCTCTTCTGTTCCGCGTACTGATACTTGCCAAAATCCATGATCCGGCAGACGGGCGGTACGGCCGTCGGAGAGATCTCGACCAGGTCGAGCCCCTTCTGGCGGGCGATCGTCAGTGCGGCCGGCGGCGGCATGATGCCGAGCTGCTGCCCGGTCTCATCAATCACGCGGATCTCGCGAACACGAATACGCTCGTTGGTGCGAACGCGGTCATCACGGCGGGGCGAGCGATCGAAAGCGATGATTCCTCCTCAATCAGGCGGGACGCGTCCGCCTCTGTCCAGCGACCGACGTTTACGAAACGGCCTGCGGCGCGGCCTCAATCGCCTTCCGGGCGACTTCACCGCGCGCATCGTTTACGAAGGCGTCGACCGTTCGCGTCCCGAGGTCTCCGCCAAACCGGCTGCGCACCGAAACGAGCCCCTCGGCGACCTCGCGGTCGCCGGCCACCAGCATGTAGGGGACCTTCTGGATTTGCGCCTCACGGATCTTATAGCCAATCTTCTCGACGCGCCCGTCGACTTCAACCCTCAGCCCGGCCGCGGCCAATCTGTCCCGGACCTGGTTCGCGAATTCGAGATGACGGTCGGCGATCGGCAGCACGACCACCTGGACAGGAGCCAGCCACAACGGCCAGGCGCCGGCGTAGTGCTCGATGAGCAAGGCAAGAAAACGTTCGAAACTGCCAAAAATTGCGCGATGGATGACAACCGGACGATGCTCCGAGTTGTCGGCGCCGACGTATTTCAGGTCGAAACGCTGCGGCATCTGGTAATCGAGCTGGATCGTGGCGCACTGCCACTTCCGCCCGATGGCGTCGGTCACGTCGAAGTCGATCTTCGGGCCGTAGAACGCGCCATCCCCGGCATTGATGGTGTACGGCTGCCCCGCGTTATCGAGCGCCAGCTTCAAGGACGCTTCGGCATGATCCCAGGTGGCGATTTCTCCGACAAATTCCTCGGGACGTGTGGAGAGCTTCACCGAGAATTCGAGACCGAAGTCGCCGTACACCTGCTGCACCAGCCGCAGCAGCTTCTCGACCTCGTCCGCGATCTGCGACTCCATGACGAAGCAGTGCGCATCGTCCTGGCTGAACTGGCGCACGCGCGTCAGGCCGGACAATACCCCCGAGGCTTCGTTGCGATGGAGCGGCGTCTGCTCGTGCAGGCGGAGCGGCAGGTCGCGGTAACTGCGGACCTCGCTGCCGAACACCAGCATGTGTCCAGGACAATTCATGGCTTTGAGGGCCATCTGCTCGTTTTCGGACTCGAGCAGGAACATGTTCTGGCGGTAGTGCTGCCAATGCCCTGACGTTTCCCACAGCGCCTTGTTGAAGATGATCGGGGTCTTCACTTCGACGTAGCCGGCGGGAAACAGGATGCCGCGCATGTAGTCGGCGAGCGTGTTGTACAGCCGCGTGCCTTTGGCCAGCCAGAACGTCGCGCCCGGCGCCCACGCGTGGTGCAGGAACAGCTTCTGGTCACGCCCGATCTTGCGATGGTCGCGCTTCTTGGCTTCCTCGAGGCGATGCAGGTGCTGCTGCAGTTCCTTGTCCGACAGGAAGGCCGTGCCGTAGACGCGCTGCATCGGCTGGTTGCGCGCGTCGCCTTTCCAGTAGGCATTCGACGTGTTCAGCAGCTTGAACGCCTTGAGCCGACCCGTGGACGGCACATGCGGGCCGGTGCAGAAGTCGACGAACGTCTCGCGGTCTTTGATCGTGTAGCAGGACACTTCGGGCTGGCCGGCGGTCTTCTCTTCGATCAGCTGCACTTTCAGCGGCTCGCCCCGGTCGCGGAAAAATTGAATCGCTTCATCGCGTGGCCAGAGCTGTCGCTCGTACGGCAGGTCCTGCTGCGCGAGCTCACGCATCCGCTGTTCAATCGCCTCGATGTCTTCCGGCACGAACGGCCTCGGGACGACGAAGTCGTAGAAGAACCCTTCCTCGGTGGCGGGCCCGATGCCGCATTGCACGTACGGGAAGAGATTGGTCACCGCGGCGGCGAGCAGGTGCGCCGTGCTGTGCCGGTAGAGGTCCAGCGCTTCGGGACTGTCCGGTGTGACGATCCGCACCGCGGCGTCGGCGGTCAGGGGGTAAGTCAAATCGACGAGGCGCTCATTCACCACGGCCGCGAGCGCGGCTTTCGCCAGCCGCGGCGAAATCGCCGTCGCCACGTCGCGCACGGGCGTCCCGGCGGACACCGCACGACTGGAGCCGTCCGGGAGGGTGATCGTGACCTGGTTCATGGAACGGGGTGTTCGCTGGAATCTGCAGCCCGCCTTCGCTCGCCCCGCGAGCTTCGGCGCGCAACCGTCGCGTTAGCGTGCCCACCGCAGCTCACGCTCCGTCGGGCAAGCGTGAGCGAAGGTTGGTAGGCGCGGGTGGACTCGAACCACTGACCTCCTCCGTGTCAGGGAGGCGCTCTAACCAACTGAGCTACGCGCCTGTATGTTGCGAAATCAGGCGTTAAACCGAACCGCCAGTATACCAAACCCGGCCGCTGAAACAGAAAAAGCCGGTTCGAGCGAACCGGCTCGCAGCAGTCGTGGATTCCCGTCAGGCGGCCGTGCGCTGCGGTTGCGAGAAGAACTCCAGCGCCTTCTGCAGGGTCGCGTCCGTCGTCGGCGGCTCGGTGCCGAAGTCGACGTCCGGCTGTTCGACTTCAACGTCCGGCGTGAGCCCCTTCTCGTGGATGGAGTTGGCGTCGGGTCCGAGATAGCGCTGGAACGACAGCAGCAGGCCGCTGTTATCCGGCAGCTTCACCAGCCGCTGCCGCGCGGCGCGGCCAATCGTCCGTTCGCCGATGAGTTCAGCTCGCTTGTTGCCATCGAGCGCTGCCGCGAAGATTTCTGCGGCCCCTGAGGTCCCCTGGCCGACCAGGAGGACGACTGGCGCGGTAACCGCACCGTCGCCGGCCTGCGCCGTGACGGTCTCACGCACGTTGCCCTTCGACTCGCGGACCGTCAGCGTGCCGCTCTTCACGAACATGCGCGCCAGCGCGATGCCGCCGTCGAGATCGCCGCGCGCGGTGCCGCGCAGGTCGATGATGAAGCGCGAGGCGCCGGTCTTGACCAGGCCGTCGATCGCCTGCTTCATCTGCGCCGGTGATTGCGAGGTGACTTCGAACACGCGAATATAGCCCGTCGCCCCATCAGCCATGCGCGACACGAGGCTCGGACCAGCGACGCGCTCACGCACGAGATCAATCGAATGCGGATCCGCGGCGTTCCCACGGAAGACGAGCAGCGAAACCTTGCTGCCGGGCGCGCCGCGCAATAGACGCGTCCCCTCGAACACCGACATCTCGCGGGTCGGACGTCCGTCGATGCCACGGATGAAGTCACCCGTACGGAGCCCCGCCTTCGCCGCCACTGTGCCCTCACGAACAGAGACGACACGCAGGTAATACTGGCGTGTAATGTCGAGGCCGACCTCGCCTTCGCCCAACGGGGCGTTGGCCTCATAGGCCTTGACCATATCGGGCGTCAGGTACGCGCTGTCCGCATCCAGGCCATCGGCCAGGCCGTTCATCGCCCCCTTCATCGCCTTCTTCAGGTCGACCGGCTCGACGTAATTGTTGAGGACCAGGGAAATGACATCTTCGAAGACGCGCAGGTGCTGGTAGGTATCGTCCTTGGCCATCGCCTGGCCGAGGTAGCCGCCGATCACCGCGAACGCGATGAGCGGGGTGGAGACGGCGAGGACCCACAGACGCGTGCGTGATGTCATTGCTTCCTCTGCTGGACGGGCACTACGGGGAATGACGCCGTGAAGGCCGCTGATCCCGGCCCTAGTTTCGTGGCTTCAGCCATTGTACGGGATCGACCGGACGACCGTCGACGCGCGTCTCGAGATACAACGTCGGCGCCCCGGCGGGCGCCGTGCCCACACGGCCGAGTTCGGTGCCGGCACGCACCTGATCGCCCTTGGCGGCTGTCGCCGAGCGCAGATATCCATACAGCGAGAACGTCCGCCCGCCATGGTCGACGATCACTAGCGTGCCGAATCCGGCGAACAGATCCGCATACACTACTGTGCCGTCTGCGACGGCCGTGACCGGCGTATCCAGGGCGGCCTCGATCTCGATGCCGTTTCTGACGGCGAACTGCCCCGGCCGGTCGGCGCCTTCGCCAAATAGCGTCACGATGCGTCCAGTGAGCGGCCAGAGGACGCCTCGCCCCTGAGCTTGAGGCGCGACGGCCACCGCGCTCGAGTCGCGCCCCTCCAGGGCGGAAATCTGCGTCCGCAGACGATCCCCGGCGGTCTGCAGCTCACCTGTCAACTGTGCGGTCAGGTCGCGGCGCTCATCGATGGCGCGGAGCAGGGCCGCACGGGACGCGACCGCGCGATCGGCGGCGACCCTGGCCCGATCGGCGTCCAATCGATTCGTTTCGAGCTGCTGCAGTTGCGCAGTGCGTTCCCCCTCCTCACGCCGCAACGCCGTCATCGTCTGGTGGTGTTCCTCGATCTGGCGTTGATTGGTGAACGCGAGTGAGCTGACCACCCGAAGGGCGCGAGCGAAATCGCGGGTGTTCGCCGCCGAGGCCAGCCGCAACGCGAAGCCACGCCGGCCGTGCTTGTAGAGATCCACGAGCCGGCGTTCGAGATCGGGCAGTTGGGCGACCCTGGTCTGTTCGAGCGCGCGGAGCCGCGCGGTGGATTGCTCGAGCGCCGCTCTGGCTTCCCCGGCGGCGGCCTCGGCACGCCTGGCGCGCTCTATCTGCAGTTCGCGTTCGAGCTCCAGTTGCCGCAACTCGCCGAGCAGCGTCCGTGACTGCCGGGCCAGATCGGCGGCCTCCCGCTGGAGCGCTGCCAGCCGGTTGTCAATCTGGCTGTTGGCGGCAGCGGTGGACCGGTCCTGCGCCGCAGTGACAGGCCAACCACGGCTACCGTGCCCGGCTGCGAGGGCCAGCAGCACCAGCGCGGCGAGGCCGGCGCGCACTCCACCTCTCCGGAGCCGATTGTGATCGGACCGGCGGCTCATCGCCACCACCTTTGTCGAGTCAATCCGAGCGCTAGTATAAAGCGGTGCGGATCGTCGGCCTCGATGTGGGCTCGCGGCGGATTGGGGTGGCCATCAGCGATGCGTCCGGAACGCTGGCGCGACCGGTTGCGACATTGACCATCGCCGGACTCGACACGCGAAGTCTGGATCTCGTCGTGCAGGAAATCGCGCGGCTGGCGACGGAAGACGACCCGGTCGAGGGCGTGGTGGTTGGCCTTCCCCGGCGACTCGATGGCTCCGCCAACGAGATGACTGCACAGGTGGGGGCCTTCGCTGAGCAGCTCCGCGTCCGCCTGGCGCTGCCGGTGACACTGCAGGACGAGCGTCTGACCAGTCGTGAAGCTGAGAGCCGCCTTGCCGTGCGGGAGAAAAACTGGCGCGCACGCAAGGCAAAGATCGACAGCATGGCCGCCGCCATCATTCTGCAGGACTATCTTGATTCCCGATCCGCTTGATTCCCGATCCGATGCGTAAGGCGGTCACCTCGCTCATCGGTCTCGTGCTGCTCGCCGCGATCGGCGGCGGTGTCGCCGCCGGGATGCTGTGGTCGCGCATCCATCAGCCGTACAAGGCGTACACGGAAGACGAATTGTTCGTGCAGGTGCCGCCCGGCGCTTCGACGCGTGACATCGGCCGCCGTCTCGTCGACGCGGGTGTGGTTCGCGATGAAATCTCCTTTCGCGCCGCAGTCTGGTGGAGGGGGGGCGCGCGCAAGCTGCAGGCGGGTGAGTACCGGTTCGAGCGGCCGCTCAGCGCCATTGACGTGATCGATCTGATTGCGCGCGGCGACGTCTATGCGCGGCGGATCACCTTCCCCGAAGGGCTCACGATCCGTGAGATGGCGAAGATCTGGGAGGCGCAGGGATTCGGGCCCGCGGCCCGTTTCGTCGAGGCCTCGCGACAACGGGATCTGATCGCCGACCTGGATCCTGCCGCGACCGATCTCGAAGGGTATCTGTTCCCCGATACGTATCCGCTGCCACGCGGCACGGCGGCACCGAAACTCGTGGCGCTGATGGTGGCGCGGTTTCGCGCGACCTACACGCCCGAACTTCGCGCCCAGGCGATGGCGCAGGGGTTGACCACGCGTCAGCTCGTCACGCTCGCGTCGCTCGTCGAAAAGGAAACGGGCGCCGGGATGGAACGGCCGCTGGTGGCGGCGGTGTACCGCAACCGCATGAAGATCGGCATGGGCATGCAGGCGGATCCCACCGTGATTTACGCCCTCGAACGCGCCGGCCGCTACGACGGCAATATCCGTCGCGACGATCTAGCGTTCGATTCGCCGTACAACACCTACAAATACCCCGGCCTCCCGCCCGGCCCGATCGCCAGTCCCGGGCGCGCCTCACTCGAAGCCGCTGCCGCGCCCGCTGAGGTCCCGTATCTCTATTTCGTCAGCCGTAACGACGGCTCGCACGTCTTCGCTTCGACGCTCGAGGAACACAACCGCAACGTGCAGAGATTTCAGGTCGAGTTCTTCCGGCAGAGGCGGGACGACGCCACCACGGGGAAAGGGGGGCGTGGACGGGCTGTTTCAGGCAGAAGCGGTTAGCGGCGACGGCCGTGCGGATCGGTAGGCGTTGAGGGTCTCGCGAGCCATGGTGTCGGCGCTGAAATGTGCCGTGAAGCCCTCCCGGGCGTGCACGCGTGCAGCCAGCGCGGCCACCACGCCTGCCGCGCAGACGTGCCGCAAGGCCTGTTCGAGGGCATCGACAGAATCGGGTGCCACGCCGACGTTCACGGCCGCCCGGGAGCCGACTTCGGCGAGACCGCCCGCCCGCGCGTAGACAACCGGTGTGCCGGACCGCATCGCTTCGACGGCCATCAATCCGAAGGACTCAAAACGGGACGGCGCGACCACCCAATGAGCGGCGCCGACCAGTCGATCTTTCTCGGGCTCGGAGACCAGTCCCACATCGCGCACCCGCCCCGGAAACCTTCGCAGCATCTCATTCCACAAGAGGGCGAGATCCGGATGTTGATCCAGGAAGGTTGGAAGATTCGGACCGATGGACCAATAGCACGCCTGCGGGAAGTCAGGCAGGATCCGCGCAAGGGCACGTAGCAGCAGGTCTGTCCCCTTTCGCAACTCGGAACGCCCGACGCTCGCGAAGACGAGCGAGTCGCCGGCCGGCGGCGGTTGCAGCGGCCGGTCAGCGAGGCCCGGTGGAATCACCAACCAGGGCCGTCGCCGGTCACCGTAAAGAATCCTGCCGCGCGCCTGCATGGCCTCGGAGTGCGTGATCACCACAGTTGCGCCTCGCACCGCCCGGGTTTCGAAGCGACGTTGCAGCCATGCCGATGGCGCGGTGTCTGCGGCCGAGGTCGATAATCGGACCACATACGGTACGGACCGCCTCCGTGGGAGCAGCGCAGCTTCTCCCGGCCAGTTGGAGTACTCGATGACGTCATACTGCGCCCCGGCCGTCTGGATATACTCGCGGATAGCCAGCGCTCGCGTCAGCAGATGCCGGTTCGCCCGGAAACGCGGCTGGATTCGCCACGCGAGCGGAACGCCGCGGCGGACGCCGCCGGCCACACAGGTCCCCACGACACCGAGCAGTCTCGGAAAAACGTCGTGGCCGATCCCGAGACTGATGCTGCGGCCCCACGGCTGGAGCATCAGCCCGGGCTGTTCATGGATCTGGCAGCCGACAACGTCCACGCTGTGCCCGGCAGCCCCAAACGCCCTCGCCAGCGTCGCGACGTACGTGCCGATCCCGCCAATTTGAAACGGCGGGAATTCAGGCGTCAGCAGGCAAATTCGCATGGACTCTGAACCGGGCGTGGAAACCGGGTTCAATCGCCGGTTCTGTTCTCTGGCCGACCCGGCCTTCCGGCTGCGACGGCTCGCCGCCGGTGCTGTTCTTACCGTTCATCTGTGACGGGCGATTGCGTGATCGCGCTGCGGTCACTGACCACGGGGCTGCCCGGTGACCGCACCTGCCCTCAACGGCACTCCGCCAGGAGTGGGTTGGACCAGCGACAGTCCGCAAAACGTCGGAATCGTCAAGACGGGATAGCCGGCCGACCGCAGTTCGTCGACAAACCTGGGCACTCCCATGTCCGCTCGCCGGTACCGTTCGTCGACCGTGCCGATCTCCCAGATCGTGTCGTGGAATACCACCACGCCGAAGGGCGCCACGTGCGGAGAAAAGAGTTCCCAGTCCGCCCTGCACCCTTCATAGCTGTGGTCCCCATCAATGAAGAGCATGTCGATCGCAGCCTGCCACTGAGACGCCGCCTCCCTGGAGTACTGTCGCAGGATGCGGACGCGATGGCTGACGCCGAAAGCCGCGAGCGTCCGGCACATCGACGTGTAAGTGTCCACCGAGGCGTCGTCGTTCCACTCCGTATGGGTGTGGGGATCGATGGCATGGAGCAAGCCGCGACCATTCTGCTCGAGCGCCAGCCCGATGTACGCGGCGGACTTGCCGCGCGCCGAGCCGATTTCGACGCAGGTCTCCGGCTTCATCGCTCGGACGAGCCCATGAAGCACCCAGGCATGGTCACCGAGTCCGGACCGGAGGTCCAGGTGCTTGATCCTTTCCTCCAGTAAACCTCTGTGGAGTGCCCGCCACAGCGTCCGATAGGCCGAAGGGCGAAATGGCGTCAGGACATTCACCGCTCCCCCCATTTCAATTTCTCCCTGAGCAATTCGAAGTAGGTGCGTGCGGGAGCTTTCACGAGGCGCAGCCTCCGTTCGGCTTTCTTCACCGTGATCGCGTCGCCGGCACGTAGCGGGTAGCCGGATTGCCCGTCATACGTTACGTACACATCATCGCGGCCCTCCTCGACATGAGGCTGGACCTGCACCATCCCTGCACCAGGTACGACGATGGGGCGGTTGGTGAGCATGTGCGGGGCGATCGGCGTGAGAATGAGGGCATCGACGGACGGATGCACGATGGGTCCCCCCGCCGCAAGGTTGTACGCCGTAGACCCGGTGGCGCTCGCGATGATGAGGCCATCGGCCTTTACTCGCGTCACGAAGCTGCCGCTGACCGAGACGGAGAGCTCGATCATGCGCGACAGGGCGCCCTTCGTGAACACGACGTCATTGAGCAGAATCCGCTGGTCGAACCGCGTGCCGTCGCGGGTTGCGTCCACCGCGAGCATCGTTCGAACGTCATAGGTCGCCGTGCCGTCGAGCACAGCCGCGAGCGAGGTGTACATCTCGTCGATGCGGATCTCGGTGAGGAACCCGAGGCTGCCGAAGTTGACGCCGAGGATCGGGACATCGCGTCCGGTCTGACCGATTCGCGCCGCCATCGCCAGCAGAGTGCCGTCACCGCCGAGCACGGCTACGAGATCGACGAGGCCCGGCAGTTCCTCACGGGTGGCGCGAACCCCAGCCGGTAATCCGTCGGCCAGCAGCGCGGTCTCCGTTTCGTACACCGGCACGATATGGCGATCGCGTAACCAGCAGTCGAGTCGCGTGACGTGATCTGACGCCGCGTGCAGGCCCTGCTTTGCGACGATGCCGATGCGGGCGACGGAACTGCTCATCACGGGCGGAGATGCAGGAGGAACTCCACGTTGCCTTTGGCGCCGGTCACCGGCGAGGGCGTCACGGCCAGCGGCGACAATCCTACCTCACGCGCGGCGGTCTCGATCTCGCTGACCACGCGCGCCTGTACGGCGGCGTCGCGGATGATGCCATCGCGTACCTCCGTGCGCCCGGCCTCGAACTGCGGCTTGACGAGCGCGACGACGTCGGCGCCGGGCTCGAGCACCGTTCGCACCGGCAGCAGGATATGGCGCAGCGAGATGAACGAGACATCGATGACAGCGACATCCATCAGGTGCGGCACCGCCTCCGGCGCCAGGTGCCTGGCGTTGAAATGCTCGATGACCAGCACGCGCGGATCGTTGCGAATCGTCCAGTCCAACTGACCGTGCCCGACGTCGAGCGCCACCACGCTGGCGGCGCCCCGCTGCAGGAGCACGTCGGTGAAGCCGCCCGTCGACGCGCCCACGTCGAGCGCCCGCCGACCGGTCACTTCGATGTGGAATGCATCGAGGGCGTGGGCGAGCTTCAGCCCGCCGCGACCGACATACGGGTGATCTGGCTGTGCCAGCTGAATGTCGGCTTCGGGATCGACCGCGGTGCCGGCCTTGGATTCCGCGCGCCCGTTCACGGTGACGTGTCCGGCGAGAATCAGCGCGCGCGCCCGTTCGCGCGAGGGTGTCAGGCCGCGGTCGACGATCAGCTGATCGAGGCGGACCTTGGTCATGCCCTGCGATTGGCTATCGGGACCGTTCGATCATCGACCGGGCGATGTCGAGCAGACGCGAGTCGCCGAGCGATGCGGCGCGGAGCGACCCTTCCGCACGCGCCATGCACTCTTCCGCCATGCGCCGTGAGCGCTCGATCCCGTAGAGCGCCGGATACGTGACCTTCCCCGCGGCGGCGTCCTTGCCGGCGGTCTTGCCGAGCGCCTGCGACGCCCCTTCCACATCGAGCACATCGTCGACGATCTGGAACGCGAGGCCCATTTCGGCGGCGGCGCGATCGATGGCTTCGATATGCGTGTCCTTCGCACCACCCATGACCGCACCGGCCATCGCCGAGGCGCGAATGAGCGCGCCGGTCTTCTTCGCGTGCATCAGCTGCACGCCGTCCGCGTCGAGTGGCAGCGGCGATGGCTGCCCGGCGGTGGAGGTCACCGACGAAAGGTCGATTGCCTGACCGCCGACCATGCCCATCGCCCCCGCCGCGGTCCCGACGATGCCGATGACGCGCAGCTTTCGGTCGATCAGGGTGTGCCCCAGCCCGCGCGGTTCGCGGGCGAGCAGCGCGAACGCTTCGGTGAGCAGAGCATCCCCGGCCAGAATCGCCATCCCTTCACCGGCGACAATGTGCAGCGTTGGACGGCCGCGGCGCATGGTGTCGTCGTCCATCGCCGGAAGGTCGTCATGAATGAGCGAGTACGTGTGGATCAGTTCGATGGCGCAGGCGGCCGGCATGGCCGCCGCGCGATCGCCACCCACCGCTTCGCAGCTGGCAAGGCACAACAGCGGCCGCAGCCGCTTGCCGCCAGCCGTCACGCTGTAGCGCATGGCCTCGGCGAGCGGAGCAGGGCACTCCGGCGGCGTCGGCAGCAGTTGGGTGAGCGCCGCCTCGACCTCGACGCGCCAGCCGTCGAGCACGTCGCTACGCAGGATCATCCGTATCGGCGCCGAGGGCGGCGGGCGCGGGCTTCACTTCGCCGCGGTCGTTCACGAGCTCGATGCGGCGCTCCGCCTCTTCGAGGCGGGCGTGGCAGAAGCGGGACAGGTGCACGCCGCGTTCATAGAGTTGCAGCGACGTCTCGAGCGCGAGGTCACCCTCTTCGAGCTTCTTGACGATCGTCTCGAGCTCGGCGATCGCCGCTTCGAAATCCTTGATGGTGGCATCCATATCAGCAGGGGCAGTCAGTGATCAGGTACGCCTCGGCGGCGTGCGGCACCAGCCGACAGCGAAAGAATATCTGAACACAGCCTACCCGGGGGGCCTCGGTATGCTGGTCGCACTCTCGACGACGCACGCGATCTCGCCCTGCTCCAGCGTGACATGGACGCGTTCGCCGGCGGCCAGTGCCGCGGCATCCCTGACGATCGTGGTGTGCGCGGCGTTCCAGCAGACCGCGTAGCCGCGACCAAGGACGGCGAGCGGACTGAGGCTCTCGAGGCGTGCGGCAGCTGTTCGCAGCTGCCGGTCCGCATGGTGTTGACGGCGGCTGATCGCGGCGTGCAATCGTCCATCAGCGCCAATGAGCCGTCCCCGGATCGCTCCAAGCCGCCGCCGCAGGTCGTACGTTTCGAGCGTCAAACGCAGATGCTGCAGCCGGCGCTCGCGTGACGCGAGATGACTGCGCAGCATGCGTTTCAGGTCGTGCGTCAACTCGGCGGTGTGGCGGCCTCGAAGCGCGACGCGCGTCCGATAGCTCCCGAACCCCGGTCGCGCTTCGAGCGTCCGCAGACGAGCCTCGAGCCGGTGGACCCGCGACGCCATCGCCGTGTCGATGCGATGGGCGAGCCGATCGATGCGGGCACAGAAGTCGTCCTTGCGTGACACGACCATCTCCGCGGCCGCGGACGGAGTGGGCGCACGGAGGTCGGCGACAAAATCGGCGATGGTCACGTCGCTCTCGTGACCCACGGCGGAAATGGCGGGCACCGGGCAGCCGGCGATGGCCCGGGCGACGACCTCCTCATTGAACGCCCAGAGGTCCTCAATCGAACCACCGCCGCGGCCCACGATGACGACGTCGACGCCGGGTACCCGACCGATGGTGCGCATCGCGCGGGCGATGTCCATCGCCGCGCCTTCCCCCTGGACCCGTGTTGGCCGAATCACCAGGTGCGCGTTCGGGTAGCGGCGCCGCAGGACCTTGATGATGTCGCGAATTGCGGCGCCGTCGAGCGAGGTGACAATGCCGATCTTGCGAGGCAGCGCGGGGAGGGCGCGCTTGCGGCGTTCGTCGAAGAGTCCCTCCTTCGCGAGACGCGCCTTGAGCTGGTCGAACGCGAGTTGCAGTGCCCCGAGCCCCTCCGGCTCCAGGTGCTCGCAGACGAGCTGATACTCCCCCTTCGGGTCGTAGACGCTGACGCGGCCGCGTGCGACCACACGGAGTCCGTCCTGCGGCTTGAAGCGGAGATACCGCAGCGCCGACCTGAACATCACCGCTTTGATCTGCGCGGCGGCGTCCTTGAGCGTGAAATAGAGGTGCCCGGTGTTCCAGAGGCGGCAGTTCGACACTTCGCCTTCGACCCAGGCATCCACGAACTCCTCTTCGAGCAGCACGCGGATCTGTCCGGTGAGCTGCGCGACCGTGAGCACGCGCCGCGGCTGCGGCGCGGCCGGTGTGGGCGCCGGGGCAGGCGTCGCCGGTGGTGATGGGTCCGCGTGGGGATCCGGTTCCTCGAACGGAAGGTCGAAGAGTGAGGTCATCGCGACTGCGTCAGAGGTGATGGCGGTCGGACGGGCGGGTCACGCGTGGGCGCGCGTTCCGGTGACCAGCCTCGAGGCCATCGTGTCGAGATCCTGTTCTGAATAGCTGACGCGCGTCACCGCGGTGGCGCGACCGGTCTTGTCGTCGACGTCGACGACCACGCCGTTGAGGCGCGGATTCCCGGACGCCGGTTCGAATCGCGAGGGCATCGCCGACACGAATCGAGCGAGCGACGGCTCGATCATCATGCCGATGATGCTGTCGTGCGGTCCGGTCATGCCGGCGTCCGTCAGGTAGGCGGTGCCCTTCGGCAGGATCCGCTCATCAGCGGTCTGCACGTGCGTATGGGTGCCAAACACGGCGGTCACCTTGCCGTCGAGATGCCATCCCATCGCCACTTTCTCGCTCGTCGCCTCGGCGTGGAAATCGACGAGGATCACGTTCGTCCGCCGTTTGAGCGTTTCGATTTCGCGCAGCACGATCTGGAACGGATCGTCGATGTTCAGCATGAACACGCGGCCCATCACGTTGATGACACCGACGCTGCGGCCATCGCCCGTGTGGGCGAGGTAGGAGCCACGGCCTGGCACACCCGGCGGATAGTTCGCCGGGCGCAGCAGCCGAGGCTCCGTCGCGATGTACTCGATGGCTTCCTTCTTGTCCCAGATGTGATTGCCCGAGGTCATCACGTCCACGCCCCACTCGAGCAGCGTGTCGCCGATATCCTTCGTGATCCCGAAGCCGGCAGCCGAGTTCTCGGCGTTGGCAATCACCAGGTCGACGCCGTGGGTCTCGACAATGCCGCGCAGCCCCTTGCGCACCATGTCGCGCCCCGGCTTGCCGACGATGTCACCGATGAAGAGCAGCTTCACGCGGGCGCTCCCGACGTGACCGGGATGCGTTGCGCCAGGCCGCGGCGGTCCTCGATCTTCGGCAGCACGACGCGCAGTTCGCCGTCGAGCATGGTCGCCCGCGTGCGCTGGACGTCGAAGGCGCCGGTCAGCCTGACCGCCCGCGCGAAGCGCCCGAACTCGCGCTCCACCAGGTGAAACGTGCGGGGGCCCGACGGCGGGGGCGGAGCCTTCTCGCCGGCGATGAGGAGTACGCCGCCGCGAAACAGGATCCGGACCGCGTCCGGCTCAATGCCCGCGACGTCGACAATGACCTCGACGCTTGCGTCGTTTTCCAGCACGTCGAGCGCGGGGCGACACTCCCCCGAGTAGGCGCGCTGCCCGTGCGCGAGACTGGTGGCGAGCTCCTCGAACAGGGTGCGGAGGTCGTCGGCAAGCTCGCCGGTCTCGCTGGCCGGAAGAAACGAAAACTGCGCCACAGCCCGCTATGGTAGCCGGTCACCGGGTGGGTGGATAGCGTGTCGGCGCATTCGTGGCGAACGCCTCACCGACGAGTGCGGCTGGAATGGCGGCTGAGTCGGTGATGACGACCGTGATCAGGTCGAGCGGCACCTCCTCGAAATAGCAGTTGCGCACGTCCACCCCCGCCGGTGGAGCGTCCCAGATCTCGGCGGGCGGCGCGGCGCGAATCGTCAGACGCGCCGCGAGGGTATCGTCGAGGAACTTGTCCCGCGTGGCCGCCACGTAGACCGGCACGCCCTGACGGCATGCGGCCGCCGCCAGCATCCGGGTGCCGACCTTGTTCAGAAACGCACGCGAAGTGACCGCATCAGCGCCGACGAGCACGGCGTCGGCCGTCATGAGTGCCGTTCCCAGCGCCGCATCGCTGAACATCGTGACCGCGATGCCCGAGCTGGCGAGTTCCGCCGCCAGCATCCGCCCCTCGAGTGCCGGCCGTCCCTCGCCGCAGGCTACATGAACCGTCCGCGTGTTCGCCAGTGCCTCGATGACCAGCCGCACGGTGCCGCTCGACGAGATGGTGACCAGGCGCATGGGATCCGCCCCGGCGGTCCCGAAGGACGTGAGAGCGTTTCGAGCCAGTGCCGCGGGGGCTCTCGCGATGCGCTGTCGAAACCGCTCGAACTGGGCCGGGTCCTGCTCTGCCGCGACGGCCGCAGCGCCGGCATTGAGCAGGCTCGCCATGCTCGGCTGCGCATCGGCGAGCGCTTGAGCCAGCGACGCAACGGGAATCTTCGCCGCGAGCGCGTCGGACAGGATGGCGACGGCCATCCGCAGCAGTGCAGTCGCGCCAGCGGTCCGATTCTCAGCGATCGCCTTCACGCGCTCCATGAGCGCCCGAGTGCGTTCAATCTCATCGAACAACGGTGATCCTCAGCGCCCTCATTCTGAACTACGTTGACGGCGCCGTGCGCAGGGTTGGGGGCACGCAATCGGTTATGAGCTGATCAGTTGTCAGACTGGGCATATATACTGCTTTGACACTCATATAAAATGCTTGACAGAGACTAATATAGTGTTACTATTTCTGGGACGCGGGGCGGACGACCCGGGTCAGGAGACAAAAGATGAGCAAAGTAATTGGGATTGACCTCGGAACGACGAACTCGGTCGTCTCGGTCATGGAAGGTGGCGAGCCCGCGGTCATCGTCAACCAGGAAGGCGGACGCACCACGCCGTCGGTCGTCGGGTTCGCGAAAGATAGCGAGCGGCTCGTCGGGCAGGTTGCAAAGCGTCAGGCCGTGACCAACCCGGAAAACACCGTGTTTTCGATCAAGCGCTTCATGGGTCGCAAGTACGAAGAGGTGTCGCAGGAAGCGTCGCGCGTCCCGTACCGCGTCGTGAAGGCGGACAACGGCGATGCGTGGGTGGAGGTGCGCGGCAAGAAGTACTCGCCGCCCGAGATCTCCGCGATGATTCTGCAGAAGCTGAAGGCCGCCGCGGAAGATCATCTGGGGGCGCCGGTCACCGACGCCGTGATCACCGTACCGGCGTATTTCAACGACGCGCAGCGGCAGGCGACCAAGGACGCCGGCAAGATCGCCGGACTCAACGTGCTTCGGATCGTCAACGAGCCGACCGCCGCGGCGCTGGCCTACGGACTCGACAAGAAAAAGGACGAGACGATCGCCGTCTACGACTTCGGCGGCGGCACGTTCGACATCTCGATTCTCGAAGTCGGCGAAGGCGTCGTCGAAGTGAAGGCGACCAACGGCGATACGCACCTTGGCGGCGACGACCTCGACGAACGCATCATCGACTGGATCGCCGCGGAGTTCCTGAAGAGCGACGGCGTCGACCTCCGCAAGGATCGGATGGCGCAACAGCGGCTGAAGGAGGCGGCGGAGAAAGCGAAGATCGAGCTCTCGACGGTGATGGAGACGGACATCAACCTCCCGTTCATCACGGCGGATCAGACCGGGCCGAAGCATCTGCAGATGAAGCTGACGCGGGCGAAATTCGAGCAGCTCGTGGACGATCTGCTGCAGCGGTCGATGGCGCCGGTGAAGCAGGCGCTTGCCGATGCCGGGGTGCAGCCGTCGGAGATCGACGAGATCGTGCTCGTCGGCGGGACCACGCGGGTGCCGAAGATCCAGCAGCTCGTGAAGGAATATTTCGGGCGCGAGCCGCACAAGGGCGTGAACCCTGATGAAGTCGTCGCGATCGGCGCCGCGATTCAGGGGGGTGTACTCAAGGGCGAAGTGAAGGACGTGCTCCTGCTCGACGTCACGCCGCTCTCGCTCGGCATCGAGACGCTTGGCGGGGTGATGACCACCCTCATTCCACGGAACACGACGATTCCGTCGCGCAAGAGCGAAACGTTCTCGACCGCGGCGGACAACCAGACCAGCGTCGAGGTGCACGTGCTCCAGGGCGAACGTCAGCTGGCGCGCGACAACCGCACGCTGGGTCGGTTCCAGCTGGTCGGCCTGCCGCCGGCGCCGCGCGGCGTGCCGCAGATCGAGGTTGCGTTCGACATCGACGCCAACGGCATCGTCAGCGTCTCCGCGAAGGATGTCGCCACGGGCAAGGAGCAGAAGATCACCATCAACGGCGCGTCCGGCCTGAGCAAGGACGAAGTCAACCGGATGGTGAAGGACGCCGAGGCGCATGCGTCGGAAGACAAGGGACGGCGCGAGCTGATCGACGAGCGGAATCAGGCCGACGCGCTGGCCTACTCGGTCGAGAAGACAGTCAACGAGAACCGCGATCGGCTCCCGGCGGCGGATGTCACTCGAATCGAAACGGCGATCACGGCGCTCCGTCAGGCAGCGACGGGCGACAGCCTGGACACGATCCGGCGCGCCAAGGACGCACTGCAGCACGCATCGCACGCGATGGCGGAGCAGCTCTACAAGCAGTCGCAGGCGAACGCGGCCCACGCCGCGGGATCGGGGGCACAGCCGCAGGGCGCTGACGATGACGTCCGGGACGGCGAAGTCGTCGCGTAAGGGAAGACGACGGAATACAGAAGAAGACAGCAATCAGGAATTGGAGACAGGAGGAAACACGCCATGGCCATTGTCAAAGTCGATCCGTTCCGTGAACTCGCTGCCATGCAGGACCGCATGAGCCGGATGTTCGGTAACGTGTATCTTCGTGACGAGGACACCAGTGTTCACGGGAACTGGGTGCCGCCGGTGGACATCTTCGAGAACGACAATCACGACCTCGTCGTCCGTGCCGAGCTGCCGGGCCTGACGAGGGAGGACATCGAGGTGACCGTCGAGAACAACACGCTGATGCTCAAGGGCAACAAGAAGTTCGAGCAGGAAGTCAAGGAAGAGAACTACCGCCGGATCGAGCGTTCGTATGGCACCTTCCATCGCTCGTTCACGCTGCCGACGACCGTCGACACCTCGAAAGTCGGCGCGGACTTCAAGAACGGCGTGCTGACCGTGAAGCTGCCCTTCCGCGAGGAAGCCAAGCCGCGGACCATCAACGTCGACGTGGCGGTCTGAGTCACACCACTGACTACTCCCCCTCGAAGTACGCTTAGGCCCGGCCCGACCGCCGGGCCTTTTTTTGTGCGCGCCGACCCCGCGCACGGGCGATCGGCACTATAATCCGCGCTTTCTGCGACTCGCGTTCACCGTGCTGGGGGAGAGACATGATGCGTCAGCGACGCCGAGTGATGATCGCGGCGCTCGTGTCAGCGATCCGCTCGTCAGGGCGCACGGTCGTCATCGCCGCCATTCCCTGAGGGACAGAGTCATGGGTCGCTGGTGGATTCTGGTCATGACGCTGGTCGCGGGTGCGACGGCAGCGGTGTCGGTACAGCAGCAGCCACCCGCGGCGGCGTCCGGCGCGCGACCGAATGTCGTGCTCGTCATCACCGACGACGTGGGGTACGGCGACATCGGCAGCTACGGTGCTCCCGACGTCAGAACGCCGAACATCGACAGCCTTGCCCGCGACGGCGTCAGGCTCACCGACTTCTACGCGAACGCACCGCTGTGCAGCCCGACTCGCGCGGGTCTCGTCAGCGGGCGTTATCAGCAGCGGTTTGCCGTCGAGGCGGCGATTGGCACTCCGGGCGCGGCAGGTGACCAGGGGTTGCCACCATCGGGGACATCACTGCCGCAACTGTTGAAGAATGGCGGCTATGCGACCGCGCTCCTTGGCAAGTGGCACCTCGGGTACAGGTCGGAGTTCAGCCCGAACGCGCACGGCTACGACTACTTCTTCGGCTTCAAGTCGGGCTACACCGATTACTACCAGCACTCCGACGGTGATGGTCGCCCGGACCTGTTCGAGAACGGCATGCCGACGCAGGAAACCGGCTACATGACGGACATGATCACGGCGCACACCACGAGGTTCATCGAGCAGAGCGCCACAAAGCCGTTCTTTGTCGAGGTCGCGTACAACGCCGCACACTGGCCGTATCAGGTACCGGACAAGCCGTCCGTGGCGATCGACCACGCACGACACCTGCAGCCGCAGGACGACAACACGAGCACGCGCGCCGACTACGTCGCCATCATGGAGCGCGCGGATCAGGGTGTCGGTCAGATTCTCAGGACGCTCGATCGGCTGGGACTCGCCCGGAACACGATCGTCATCTACACCAATGACAATGGCGGCGAGTGGCTGTCGCGCGGCGCGCCCCTGTTCGGACGCAAGTGGACGCTCTGGGAAGGTGGGATTCGCGTCCCGGCCATCGTCCGCTGGCCGGGTCACATCCGGGCCGGGCAGGTCTCGCCGCAGGTGGGGATCACGATGGATCTGACCGCGTCTATTCTCGCCGCCACCGGAACGACGGTGCCGCCGGATGCGAACCTCGAAGGACTTGACATCTTTCCCATCCTGGAAGGACGGTCTCCTGTCGTCGACCGGACGCTGTTCTGGCGCACCAATGCCGGCGGCCACACGCAGAAAGCAGTCCGCAGCGGCGACCTGAAGCTGATGATTGACGGCAACACGACGATGGTCTTCGACGTGCGCAGGGACGTCGGTGAACGCAACGATCTGACAAACCGGAGGCAGGACGTCGCCCAGCGCCTGCGGCCCCTGCTGACCAGATGGGAAGCCGACGTTGACGCGGAAGCGAGGGCGAACGGCACCATCACCTTCAACGTCGGCACCGGTCAGGGTCGCGCGGGCGGAGCGGCGCAACCTGATCGCGGTCGTGGCGCCGCCCCCACACCCGGAACGACGCCGGTGCCGGACTAGCACGCCGCGCCCGTTTCCGGACGGAACCGCTGTGTTCGGCGTCACTTGTGAACGGGCTCGGAGTTCGTTTAGGCTGTTGCGCTTATGGATACGTCCGGCGATTTTTTCGACGCAGGCGCGCAGTCTGAAGCCCCGCCCGTGCCGCGTCCCAAGGCTCCGCCCATCGAAAGCCGCTTCCTGTTCGTCGACGTCGCCGCGATGCGTGCCAAGCAGTTGCGCCGCGGTGCGACGCCGCGACTGGAGGATGAAGAGATTGAAACCCTCCGCGTCGTCCCGCACAAGGCGGAACGTGTCGCCATGGAGGAGGTCCGGCGTGGTCTCGTGTTGTACGAGACTCCCGACACGCCTATGGCCCCGGCAGAGCCCTAGGCGTCCGCGCGCGTGGCGTCAGGCGTCAGCCGTGCGCCGAGAGACGGTCCGCTACGTTCGCGTACGGAGCGCGACCTATGTCGTGGTGCAAACCTTTAGGTTGGCGCTGAACGATCGGCACGGACAAGCAATGGTATGTTCGCGCGATGATACGTGCCCGCGTCCTCGTCGTTTTCATTGCCGCCCTTTGCCTGTTTGCGCCGCTCCGCGCGCAGCCATCGCGCGTCTACCGCATCCTCGTCACGAGCGACGATGGCGTGCGGGCTAACGGATTGGCGGTCCTGGCACAGGCGCTTCAGGCGATCGGCGAGGTCGTCATCGTCGCTCCCGCCGAGAATCAGAGCGGCCGCAGCCAGGCGCTGAACACGCTCGAGCCCATCTTCCGTGAGGACCTCACGCTGCCGAATGGCCTGAATGCGGTCGGCCTCACCGCCACGCCGGCGACAACGGTGCAGGTCGCGATCAAGAACATTGTCGCGCCCCGTCCGGACCTTGTCGTGGCGGGGATCAACAACGGCTACAACCTTGGCTTGTCCGCCTATCTCAGCGGCACGGTCGGGGCGGCTCGCCAGGCGGTGATGGAGGGCGTCCCCGCCCTTGCCGCATCGATTGGCGCCGGAGCGACTGCCACCGATCTCGTGGCGGCGGCGGAGGAGGTGCTGGGCGTGGCGCGCCGCGTCAAGGAACACGGGCTCGGCCGGCTGCAGTTCGTGAACGTGAACATGCCGAGGGTTCCCGCCGGTGGTTACAAGGGGTACCGGGTGGTGAGCCAGGCGGCGGTGCGCGCGGGCGTCGAATCATTCGCCGAGACGAGGCATCCATCCGGGCGGACGCTCTATTGGAGTGTGTACACGGAAGCAGCGACGGCGCCTGAGAACACCGACGTGTGGGCCGTTGAAAATGGCTATGTGGCGGTGACGCCCATGCACGCGAATGAGTTCGACGCATCCGGCGCCGGGGAGATGCGGGGGTGGTTTCGTTAACGGTGCGGAGACGCGAGGGTGCCGCGGGTGCGGCCGTGCTGGACGACGCGCATCGCTATGGCGGAAGGACCACTGGCGTCGCCTTGTGCCACTCAGTGGCGCGCTCGTAGGCGTCCGCAACGCGCAGCATCGTCGCTTCGTCGAACATCCGCGCCTGCAGCTGCACGCCAATTGGCAGGCGATCCGCCGTGAAACCGCACGGGAGGCTGATTCCGGGAATGCCCGCGAGGTTCGCGCCGACCGTGAAGATGTCTTCCAGATACATCTTCAGCGGATCGTCAACCTTTTCGCCAAGCTTGAATGGCGGTGTCGGGGTCGTCGGCATCGCGACCACATCGACTCGCTCGAAGGCTTCCTCGTAATCACGACGCAGCAGCGTTCGGACCTGCTGCGCTTTCAGGTAATACGCATCGTAATAGCCGGCGCTCAGCACGTAGGTGCCGAGCATGATCCGCCGCTTTACCTCCGCGCCAAAACCTTCGTCGCGCGTCCGGTTGTACATGGTCTTCAGCGTGTCGCTTCGCCCGAGCGGTGTGCGATAGCCGTAGCGGACCCCGTCATACCGGGCCAGATTCGAGCTCGCTTCAGCCGTGCAGACCAGGTAATAGACGGGAATCGCGTATTTCGCGTGCGGCAGCTCGATGTCGACGAGCGTGGCGCCGAGGCGCCGCAGCGTATCGAGGGTGACTTCGAATGCGGACAGCACCGATGCGTCGACACCCTCCGCGACGAAGGCGCGCGGTACCCCGATCTTCACGCCGGAGATGTCGCCCGAGAGCGCGGCCGAAAAATCGGTGCGGGGCGCATCGGCGGATGTCGCGTCCATTGGATCAGGCCCAGCCATCACCGTCAGCACCGTGGCCGCATCGGCCACCGTGCGGGCGAATGGACCGATTTGGTCCAGCGAAGAGGCAAAGGCGAGCAGTCCGTAGCGGGACACGCGCCCGTAGGTCGGCTTCAACCCGACGACGCCGCAGAATGCACCTGGCTGGCGAATCGATCCCCCCGTGTCTGAGCCCAGGGCCAGCGGCGCGCAGAGTGACGCGACCGCTGCCGCCGACCCGCCGCTCGAGCCGCCGGGCGCACGATCGAGCGCCCAGGGATTCCGTGTCGGCCCGTACGCGGAGTTCTCGGTCGATGACCCCATCGCGAACTCGTCGCAGTTCGTTTTGCCGAGAATCACCGCACCGGCCGCTTCGAGACGGTCGACGGCGGTCGCCGTGTACGGTGGCGTGAACGTGTCGAGGATTTTAGAGGACGCCGTAGTGCGCATCCCACGGAGACAGAGGTTGTCTTTGAGCGCAACGGGCACACCCGCCAGCGGACCGAGCGGTGCACCGGCGGCGCGAGCCGCATCGACGGCGCGGGCAGCCGCGAGCGCCCGCTCCGGGTCGATGGTGATGAACGCGCCGAGCGTCGGGTTGACGTTCGCGATGCGCTCGAGAAACGCGCCGCAGATCTCCGCCGCCGAGGCGCGGCCGCTGACGACGTCCTCCCGGAGCGTCGCCCCCGTTCGATCGAGGAGGCTCATCCGCCGATGACCCGCGGCACGCGGAAGAGGCCCGCGTCCGGATCGGCGTCTGGCGCATTTGCGAGGGCGTCCATCGTCGACAGCGACGCCCGCGGTTCGTCGTCGCGTTCGGCCCGTGGACTCGCATTGACGTGGGCGGTCGCGGCGATGCCGCTCGTGTCAATTGCCTGTACCTGCTCGGCGTACGCCAGGATGTCGGCCAGTTGCCGCGTGAAGAGTTGCGCTTCGGCGGCCGTGAGCTCGAGATGCGCGAGGGCGGCGATGCGCTCGACGTCGGCAACGGTCAGTGTGGTGGACACGGTCCGACGATAGTACCACCGCGATCGCGTCGCCGGGCAGTTCGCGCCAGCGAACCGGATCGCCGGCACCCCACATAATGATGGCCGATGGACAACCTCTGTCACACGCTCGCCGGCGCCGCGCTGGGCGAAGCAGGATTGAACCGGCGGACGCGGCTCGCCGCAACGACGCTGATGATTGCGTCGAATCTGCCGGACATCGACGTGCTCGTATTCGCGACCGGCACACCGCCCGTGGCGTTTCGACGCGGCTGGACGCACGGCGTCCTTGCGCAGGTCCTGCTGCCGCTGCTTTTCGCCGGCATCATGTACCTGGTCGGACGCCGGCGGTCGGCCACGGCCGATTCGCCGAAGCTCAGCGGGCCGTGGTTGATGGCCCTGTCGTACGTCGGCGTATTCCTGCACGTCGGGATGGACTGGCTGAACAACTACGGCGTGCGGCTGCTCATGCCGTTCCAGCGTCGCTGGTTCTACGGCGACGCGATTTTCATTGTTGACCCCTGGATGTGGTTGATGCTCGCGGCTGGCGTCTGGCTCGCGCGGCAGCAGCGAGCAACACGCCCGGCCCGGGCCGCGCTTCTCGCGACCGGGTTGTATGTCGCGATGATGCTGCTGTCCGCCCGGGCGGCCCGCGGGATCGTCGCTGACGCCTGGGCGGCGGCCAACGGACGCGCGCCGGTCGCCGTGATGGTTGGACCGATGCCGGTGACGCCACTGCGCCGCAGCGTGATCATTGATGCCCGCGATCGCTACGCCACCGGTGTGTTCACCTGGTTCCCGACGGAGGTGCGCTTCGATCCACGCAGCACGCCGAAGAACGACATGGATCCGCGGGTGGCTCCGGCTCTTGCGGCGCCGCCGGTGCGCGCATTTCTCGTCTGGTCGCGGTTTCCGTACTGGACGATCACGCCGGAGCCGGGCGGCGGCAGTCGTGTCGCCGTCGGGGACATGCGGTTCCCTGCCGCCGGCGTCGGCCGCTTCAGCGCATCGACGGTCGTGGACGCGCAACGCAGGTAGCGGAAGCACAAGGCCGAAGCGTTGTCCTCACCCCTCGCGGAGCTTTCTAAGCGTCGCGAGGTTCTTCATGTCGAACGGATCTTCGACGACGGCCCCCGCTTTCTCGCTGCCGCGCGCCTTCGCGGTTTCGATCAGGAGAGGCAGCCCGGCGAAGCGGTCGTCGTGCAGCAGTCGCCGGAATGGCCCCACACCGAGGCACCCGTCGCCGATGTGTTCGTGACGATCCACCCGGCTGCCGCATGGCTTCATCGAATCGTTGCCGTGGACCACTTTCAACCGATCGAACCCGACCTGTCGTGCGAAGGCCGCGAACGTGGCGTCGTATCCCGCGGGCGTGGCGATGTCGTACCCGGACGCCAGGAGGTGGCAGGTATCGAGGCAGACCCCCACACGCGGCGATCCGTCGACGTGCTCGAGGATCGCCGCCAGATGCTCGAACGAATAGGCGAGCGTGCGCCCCTGACCGGCCGTATGTTCGAGCAGCACCATCACCTTGCGGCGCGGCCGCGCTTTCAATGTCGTGCGGATGGCGTCGCCAATCAGCCTGAGTGCATCGACGTCGCTCCCGGCGGTGCAGGTTCCGGGGTGAATGACGACGCCAAGCAGCCCCAGGAGATGGGCGCGATCGAGCTCGTCGGCAAACGCCGCCAGCGATTGCTCGCGCAGCACGGGGTCCGTCGTGGCCAGGTTGATCAGGTAGCTGGCGTGTGAGACGACCGGCGAGATGCCCGTGTGATCGACGCGGGCGCGGAATCGCTTGATTTCGGAGGGGTCGATCGGCTTGCCTTTCCACTGGCTGCCGTTCTTCGTGAAGATTTGCAGGGACTCACAGCCGTGGACGAGAGCGCGGTCCACCGCCTTCGAGACACCGCCGGCGACGGACATGTGCGCGCCGATTCGCATTTATCAGGATCGCACAGGGCCGGATACCGGATAATTTCCGCGATGCGAAAACTGGTTGCGCTGGCTGTGCTGCTGCTGCTCTGGTCGCCTGCTCCAGCCCACGCCTGGGGCGCCGGCGCGCATCACTACATCATGGACCGGGCGATCGACCTGCTGCCGGCGCCGATCAAACCGCTCTTCGATCGCTTTCGCGTGTCCGTTGTCGAGCGCATCATCGACCCGGATACGTGGCGTACGGCCGGGTTTGACCTGGAGGATCCCAATCACTTTCTCGATATCGATGTTCCCGAGTACGGCGGGTATCCGTTCAGCGGGTTGCCGCGCGATTGGGACGCCGCGGTGCTGAAGTTCGGAGTCGCCCAGCTGCGCACGAACGGACTGGTGCCGTGGCGCACGCAGGAGATGTGGAGCAACCTGCGGCGCGCGTTCGCGACGTATGCGCAGCGCCCGGGCCGCCGCGACGACATCCTGAACTACGCCGCGTGGCTGGCGCATTACGCCTCCGACGCCCACCAGCCGTTTCATGGCATCGCCAACTACAACGGTCAGCAGAGCGGGCAATTCGGTGTTCACGCACGGTTCGAGACGGAGTTGTTCGCTCGGTACCGGTCGCAGCTGTCCAGCGCGCCGAAGGCGATTGCCGCCGTGACGACGCCGCGCGATTTCATCTTTGACGCCGTACTGGAAGATACCCGGCTCGCGCCCATCATCCTCGCCGCTGACAGGACCGCAATCGGCGACAGGGACGTATACGACGACGCCTACTACCAGGCCTTCTTCACTCGCACTCGCGCCGTGCTCGAACGGCGTCTTGACGAATCCATTGCGGCCGTTGCCGCATTGATTACCGGTGCGTGGGAAGCGGCCGGGAAGCCGGTGGTCCCGGTGGAGCCAACTCTCCCGCTGGAACGCCGTCGACGATAGCAGGGCCGACCTCAGAGGCTCTGATTTTCTGAATACGGACGCGCGTCCGCCGAAACAGTACCCCAGGAGATGGCTGAGCCGTGGCATCGGGTGGCATAGCACTTGCCCCTGAACAGTTCGGAGGGTACGCCATGCTGTGGACGTTGATCGTCCTGCTGCTGCTGTTCTGGGTCCTTGGTTTCGCATTTGACGTGGCCGGCGGCCTCATTCATGTGCTGCTCGTGATCGCGGCGGTCCTGTTTCTCGTCAACGTCATCGGCCGCCGCACGACCGTGTGAGGAGGCGGACCATCGGCGGCGACGGCCAAGCCGTGACTCGGTTCCCGTCGCGCGTCCGTTCTTTGCTATGGTGATTCCTGTGGAGGTGTTTGTCGTGCCCGTCGGCCCCGAGCGGTACGAGCTGTACTGCGAGGTCGACGCGTCCGCCGGAACGGAGGACCGACCGGTCCCGGACACCCTTATCGGCCGGATCCGTCACCGGTTCGCCGAGACGCTGCGTCGCGCCGAGGAACGGCGTCAGTCGGGGCCGGCCACGGTGGAGCCGGCCGCGAGCTGGCTCGGTCGCCTGCAGGACCGCAGCCTGGCGTGGGTCGTCGAGCGGATTGCTGAACAGCGCCTGCTGTGGAGTCTGCGGCGCGAAACGGCCGCGGTCCTGGCCCATCCGGCTGACATGACGTTCGACCAGGTCCTGACGCTGCTGCGCCGCATGCTGCAGCGCGACTATGAACGTCACCGCCTGTGGCTGGTCATCGATACGGTTCTCCTGATTGTGTCGGGCGTGCTCGCGCTTGTCCCGGGGCCGAACATCGTCGCGTACTACTTCGCGTTCCGTGTGTGGGGGCACTGGCTCTCGATGCGTGGCGCCGCTCAAGGACTGCACCGCGTGACCTGGAGCGGTCAGCCGTGCCCGCCGCTCGGCGAGCTTCGCGAGCTGGTGCCGCTCCAGCCCAACGAACGCGAGGCCCGCGTCCACGACATCGCCGCCCGGCTCCGGCTGCAGCACCTGTCCGCGTTCTTCGAGCGCGTCGCGGTGCACCACGCGTAAGCGGTGATATTCTGGCGCGGGCGGCCGCTGCCAGGGTCACGTGCCGCCGCCACCGATGAATCCACCGTGAAGCTGCGCGATCTCGCGGCGCAACTCGACTGCCGCCTGGACGGCGACGGAGACCTTGAGATTACCGGCGTGGCCGGGATTCAGGAGGCCGTCCCAGGGCAGTTGACGTTCCTCGCCAACCCCAAATACCAGAACGCGCTGAGCGTCACGCGTGCGAGCGCCGTCCTTCTCCGTGAAGAGGGCGGCGGGGCACCGTGTGCGGTGCTGCGGACGCGCGACCCGTACCTGGCGTTCGCGCGGGCAGTTGCGCTGTTCGCGCCGGCCTGGCGCCCCGCTCCCGGCGTCCATCAGCTCGCCGCGATTGCGCCAACGGCGACCGTCGGCGAGGACGTCTCCATCGGCGCCTTCGTCTGCGCCGGCGACGACGTGCGGATCGGTGACCGCACGGTGATTTTTCCCAACGTGACTATCGGCCCGGGCACGCGCATCGGCGCCGACTGCATCATCCACTCGAACGTGTCGCTGCGCGAGCGTGTGACCCTCGGCAACCGCGTCATCCTCCAGAACGGGGTGGTCATTGGCGGCGACGGCTACGGGTTCGTGCGCCGCGGCGACGGTACGCACGAAAAAATTCCGCAGGTTGCCACTGTCGTCATCGAAGACGACGTGGAGCTCGGTGCGAACACCACGGTCGATCGACCAGCCATCGGTGAGACGCGCATCAAGGCTGGCAGCAAGATCGACAACCTCGTTCAGATCGGCCACGGTGTCACCGTTGGTCGCAATGTGCTGATGGCGGCGCAGGTGGGGATCGCCGGCAGCACCGAGATTGGGGACGATGTGATGTTCGGCGGGCAGGTCGGCGTGGGCGGACATCTCATAATCGGCCGCGGCACCATCGCGGTGGGGCAGTCGGGGATTACCAACTCCGTCGCCGCCGGCGCGTTCGTGGCCGGTTACCCGGCCATTGACAGTCGTGACTGGCGCCGCGCCGCGGTGATCTTTCGCCGGTTGCCTGAGCTCAAAAAACGCATCGAAGAACTCGAAGCCAAGTTGGCGGAGCTGTCGTCGCGTGGCGGGATGCCCCCCGGAGACCATTCCTCGTGATCCGATCGATCGTTGCTCTCGGCATCGTCCTGGTCGCCTTTGCCTCGCCCGCCACGGCACAGACCACGCTGTTCGCGCCGCCGACCCCCAGCACCACCATCGAGTTCCTGCCGCGCTATTCGTTCCACCTCAACGCGGAGCATCTGTCGAGCGACGACCCCCGTTACGTGTGGGACACGAACTTCGGCGGCGAACTCGACTTCGTGGATTTCGTCCACGGCCGGGCCACGTTCTACGCGAACTACGAGGCGGTGCTCGGCGAGGAGTTTCACGTCTTCGATCCGAATCAGGGGAACTACATCCTCGGGGGGCTCATCACCGGCCGAATCGCCGGCGTTGAAGTCGGCGGCGGATTCCATCATGAGTCGCGCCATCTGAGCGATCGTCCCAAACGGCAGCCGGTCGACTGGAACATGCTCGCCGCTCACGCCGCGGTCCGGGCGGACCACGGCGCCGCGGCCATCGATGGGCAGCTCGACTTCCGTCACGTGATCCTGCAGTCGTACGTCGATTATGACTGGCAGATCGACGGCGCCGCACGCCTGCAGTACTCGGTCGCGCCACACGTCGCGTGGTTCGGTGGCGGCGGCCTCTCCGTGATCGGGACCGACGGGTCACGCGCCCGCGGGACCCAGACCGGAGGCCGCGGCGAAGGCGGCGTTCGCCTCGAGGGACATGGCGCCGCCGTCGAGCTGTTCGTGGCCGCCGAGCGCCGCATCGATCCCTATCCGCTGGAGTTCGGCACGACGAGCTGGATCAGCGTCGGGTTCCGGATGGTCAGCCGGTAGCGAGGAGCGGGGGACAGGAGAGGGGATTCTGTCTTCTCTCTTCTGCCTTCTCCCGGCGCCGTGTGACAATCACCACGTGAACAGGTCACCGGCGTCGCGCCGCTTCTGGGTGCCTCTGGCGCTCCTGCTCGGGACGTGCGCGGTGGCGGCCACCGCCGCCATCCCGCTCACAGCCGCGGTCCGGCCGCCCAGGCTGCAGTACCAGATCACGACGTTGCCGAACGGGCTGCGGGTGATTCTCTCTGAAGACCATTCGACGCCGATCACCCACGTGTCGATCTGGTATCACGTCGGTTCCAAGAACGAGCGGCCGGGCCGTACAGGCTTCGCCCACTTCTTCGAGCACATGATGTTCAAGGGGTCGAAGAACGTCGAGCCCGAGGCGCACACGTCGATCATCGCGGGGATCGGGGGGCGCGCCAACGCCTACACCACCGAAGATGAGACGGTGTTCTGGGAGACGGTCCCGGCACACCAGCTGCCGCTGGCGCTCTGGCTGGAGGCTGACCGGATGGCGACGCTGCGGATTGACTTCGAGGCGTTCAGCCGCGAGCGGGAGGTGGTGAAGGAGGAGCGGCGGATGCGGGTCGAGAATCAGCCCTACGGTCGCCTGTCCGAAATCATCTACGACAACGCGTTCACCACCCATCCCTATCGCCACGCGACGATCGGCAGCATGGCGGATCTCGAGGCGGCGAGCCTCGCCGAGGTGCGTGAGTTCCACAACACCTACTACGTGCCTGAGAACGCGACGCTGACCGTGGTCGGCGATTTCGAGACCGCCGAGGCGCTGAAGCTCGTCACCGACTTCTTCGGCCGGGTGCCCAAGGCGACGCGGCCGGTGCCGCGCGACATTCCCAAGGAGCCGCCGCAGACGCGTGAACGCCGGGTGACGATCGAAGAGGCGTGGCCGCTGCCGGCCGTCGTCGTCGCGTATCACATTACCTACGACGGTGATCCCGATTCGTACCCGCTGCACATCACGTCGAAGATCCTGTCCGATGGGCAGAGCGCGCGGATCCCGCGCGAGCTCGTGTATGACAAGCGCATCGCGCTGAGCGCGTTCGGAAGCGGCAACATCCAGGAGCATCCGAACCTGTTCTACGCGGTGGCGATCTTGCAGCCGGGCCGGACGCCGGAAGAGGCCGAGAAGGCGCTGATCGGCGAGTTCGAGAAGCTGAAGGCCGACGGTGTGACCGAACACGAACTCCAGCGCGCCAAGAACCAATTCGCCCGCGACTACATCGTCGGCCGCGAGTCGAACCAGGAGAAGGCGCTGCACCTCGCGCACGCCGCCGTCATTCACAACGACATCACCACCGCCGATGGCGAGTTCGACATCTTCGCCAACGTGTCGCGCGCGGACGTGCAACGCGTCGCACGGACCTACTTCACCGAGAACAATCGTCTCGTGCTGTACGTCCTGCCGAAGGGGTCCACCCGATGAATGCCCGTTACCTGGCGGCGTGCGCCGGCGCAATCGCGGCCCTGTCATCCGCGTCGATCGGCTCCGCGCAAACCAGCACCGCATGGCCGTCGGAGCACGCGCCACGCCCGCTGCAGCCTCACGATGTGAGGTTTCCGCCATACGAGATGCAGACCTTATCGAACGGTTTGCAGGTGATTGCGGTCGCTCACCACGAGCAGCCCGCCGTGAGCGTGCGGTTGATCGTGCGTGCCGGCGCGGCACAGGACAGCCCCGGCAAGAGCGGTGTGGCGATGCTCGCGGCGACATTGCTCGACCAGGGGACCAGCAGCAGAAGCGCCGCCGAGATCGCCGATCAGATCGACTTCATCGGCGGCGCGCTCGGCACCGGCGCCAACGTCGACATGACGTTCGTCAACGCCGTCGTGATGAAGGATTCGTTCGAGGTCGGCCTCGAGCTGGTGCACGACGTTGTCCGCAACCCGGCGTTCGCCCCTGAGGAGATCGATCGGCAGAAGCAGCAGATGATCTCGTCGCTGCGCGTGAACAGCCGCGATCCGGACTACATCGCGAACAGCGTGTTCGAGCGGCTGATTTATGGGCCGCACGCGTACGGGCTGCCCGGTGCCGGCACGCCCGAGACGCTCGGAGGAATCACCCGGGCTGACCTGCAGGACTATCACCGTCGCTACTTCGCGCCCAACAACATGATCCTCGCGGTGGTCGGCGACGTCGCCCCGGCGGATGCCTTCGCCGCCGTGCAGCGCGTGTTCGGTGCGTGGGCGCGTGCTGAGGTGCCCGCGTCGCCACCCCTCGATCCACCACCCCCGGCCCGCCGCATCGTCGTCATCGACAAGCCGGATTCGGTACAGACCGAGATCCGCGTCGGGATGCTCGCCATCCCGCGCAAGCATCCTGACTACATGGCCTGGGATCTTGCCGTGAAGATTCTCGGCGGTGAGGGAGCCAACCGGCTGCACCAGGTGCTCCGGTCACAGCGCGGCTTGACCTACAGTGCATCCGCCGAATCCGAAGCGCGCAAGCAGGCGGGTGACGTCGTCGCGGAGACCGACACGCGGACGGCAACCACCGCGCAGGTGCTGCGGTTGATGGTCGACGAGTTCTCGCGCCTGCAGCGCGACCGCGTCGGGCAGACGGAACTCTCGGGCGCTCAGGACTATCTGTCGGGGAGCTTCCCAATCACCATCGAGACGCCGAACCAGATTGCGACGCAGATTCTGAACGTGCTCTTCTACGAGCTGCCCGTGTCAGACATCGGCACGTTTCGCGAGCGGGCGCTCGCGGTGACCCCTGACGACATCCAGCGGGTCGCCCGTGAGTACGTGAAACCGGACCGCCTGTCGATGGTGCTGGTCGGCAACGCGCGACAATTCGTCCAGGAGCTGTCGGCGATGGGCTTCGGTGGCATCGATGTCATCTTGATCGACGATCTCGACGTGACGTCGCCGAACCTGAAGCGATCAGCGCCGCGTCGCGGGGCCGTTGAGCCAGAGCCGCACAGGGCCCCGTTATCGACTCCAACCCCTGCCTCGCTGGCACTGGCGCGGGCAACCTCGTACACCTTCGCGCAGATCGCTCCGCGGCCCGCAGCCCCTCAGCCTCCCGCGCCGGACCCCGCCGTGCAACTCGTGCAGCGCGTGGTGCTCGTGAAGGGTGGGCTGACGGCGCTGAAACGAGTGCGCACCGTCGTCGCTGAGGCGGAAACGGCGTTCCGGATGGAGCAGGGTCCGCTTCTGTCACTGACCCGCACGTACGTGGCGTACCCGGACAAGTTCCGCGTTGATGCAAAGGTGAGCGGCGCTGACGTCGTGCAGGTCTACAGCGCGGGTGTCGCGTGGGTAAAGGACCCGACCGGCGTGCATGACGCGCCGCCGGCGATGCGACGTGATTTTTCGGCGAGCGTGCAACGGGACGTGATTCCGCTGCTCATCGCGGCCGCCGAAGGGCGCCTGATGGCGCGCCTGCTGCCCGACGAGCAGCGCGACGGCGAGCGGTTGAGGGTGCTTGAGCTGTCGGGACCCCAACTCGAACCGGTCCGCCTGTTCATCAACGATCAGGCCCTGATTGCCCGCCAGGCATACGCCACGCCCGGAGCCGACGGCCGCCCCGCGCAGGCCGAGGAGGTGTTCTCGGACTACCAGTCCGTCGAAGGCATTCGCGTGCCGTTCAAGGCGACGATGCTCCGCGACGGCCGGCAGATTCTTGACCGCACCCTGACGCGCGTCAGCATCAATACACCCATTGACGAGGCGTTGTTCGCGAGGCCGCGATAGAACAACCCAGAACAGCGCCGCAGAAAACCGGTCGTTCGCAGTAGCAGACGGGCCCGAACACGAACTGAGGATCAGGAACCGAGAAGTGTGAACGACTCAGTCTCTCTGCGCGTGATGATGTCGTGCGGTGAGCCGTCCGGCGACTTGTACGCCGGCGATCTCGTCAGCGCGCTGCGCGCGCAGTCACCGGGCGTTGACGTGTTTGGCCTCGGCGGCGCTCGGTTCCGCGAGGCGGGCGGGCGGCTGGTCGGTGACTTTGCCGGGCTGTCGGTGACGGGACTGACCGAGGCGCTGCGGGTGATCCCGCGATCCCTGGCGATGCTGCGGCGACTCGTGGCCGCCGCGCGCGCGGAGCGTCCCGACGTCTTCGTCGCGATCGACTTTCCCGACTTCAACTTCCGGCTGATGGCGGAGCTGCATCGGCTCGGCATCCCGGTGGTTTACTACATCAGCCCGCAACTCTGGGCCTGGCGTGCCGGGCGCATGCAGACGATGAAGCGGTTCGTTGACCGGGTGCTGGTGATCTTTCCGTTCGAGGAGGCGATCTATCGCGGCGCGGGGGTCCCGGTGACATTCGTCGGGCACCCGCTCGTCGATCTGATTCCCGCCACGCCGCCGCGTGAGCACTTCCTCCGCGCGCACAGTCTTGCAGCTACGGCACCGACGGTGGCGCTGCTTCCCGGCAGCCGGCCGAATGAACTGCGCCGCATCGCGCCGGGAATTGCCGCGGCGCTGCCGCTCATCAGGAACCGGGTGCCGGACGTTCAGTTCCTCATTGCGGGCGCGCCCAACCTGACCGACGAACTCTTCGCGTCACTGCTGCAGCAGGGATCACGGGACGGCGGGGCTTCGTCGCCAGCCAACCCGTACGGCGCGCCGCGCCGCGGCATTCCAGTACTGGTTCGCGGCGAGACGGATGCGGTACTGGCGGCGAGCGACGTCGTGATTACCGCCTCCGGCACAGCGACGGTCCAGACGGCCCTTCACGAACGGCCGATGGTGGTCGTCTATCGTCTGTCGCCGCTCACATACCGGCTGGGCAAGCCGTTCGTAAAGGTCGATACCTACGCGATGGTCAACCTGATTGCCGGGACCCGTGTCGTACCCGAGCTGATTCAGGACGACTTCACACCCGAGCGGGTTGCTGATGAAACGGTTTCGCTCCTGACGGATCCCGAGCGCTACCGGGCGACGCGCGACGCCTTGCGCCTCGTCCGGCAACGGCTGGGAGCGTCAGGCGCGAGCAGCCGCGCCGCCGCCGCGATCCTGGCCGCGGCGCGTGGGCCTGTCGACCGGTTCCCGGTCAGCGGCTCGGCGCCGTAAGCGCGTTACGGCGCTGAACGCGTCACGGCCCGGCCGAGACACCTCCCGTCGCGATCATCCAGCGGATCGATCAGCGGAGGCGTGGTCTCGATGTCGTCAGCGTCGAACAGGTGAGCGTCAGGAGCGAAGCGGCGTCGGTCGATGCGTCGAAGCGTCTTGTCGTGTTGCATGGCCGGGACACGCTGCCGGGCCGGGGCCAGACCGCGTGTCTCCTCCTTATCGTTGCGGTCCAGGTCGTCTACGGCCACGCCCTGGGGCGTCGGGCACCGCCGTATCAGTGCCGGGACGCGCGGCGTTGCGCGTATTGGTCTGCTGTGCTACGTCCGCGGGCTGGTCGTGGCCGAGGCTGCCGCCGCCGCTCGTTCGCCCCGCGTCAGTGGCGGGCGTACCGTCGCCAGCCTCGGGGGCGATGCCGCGCGGGTCACGGCCCGACCGTAGTGATCTCGCCATCACTGATCCGAGTCGCGAGTGGAGCCGCGGTCAGGCAGATCCTGCTGCTCGGTGGACGGGTCCATCCCGCGGTTCGAGATCCCACTCGACGGATGATTGCTGCGGTTGTTGTCGCCCGCCGTCGCATGGGATTTGGAATCAGCGTCCATGTTCTCGCGCACCGTCTGCCGTGATCCCTCAGCGGGCTCGCGCGCCGCGGCCGGCGGAAGGCTGCCTTCCTGTCCCGATCGCGACGTGGCGTGCGAATTCTCATGTGACTGTCGGTTGTGCTGAGCCATAACCCTGATGCCTCCTGAGGCTGAGGTGAAGCGTTTTCGCGGTTCCGGCGTCCGGCTAGACCCGGAAGTTCCCGCGCTACCGAATTGGCAAAGCGAATGCCGCCTGCTGTAGAGTCGCGCGGTGATCGCGTTTCATGACGTGTCGTGCCGTCGCGGCGCAGCCGAGGTGCTCACTCATGTCACGTTCGAGGTGCCGCAAGGCGAGACGTTGGCGGTGGTTGGGCGCAGCGGGGCAGGGAAAAGCACGATTCTGAAACTCATCAACAGAATGCTGACCCCTAGCGCCGGTCGCGTCGAGCTGAACGGGCGGGACGTGGCCGCGTGGGATCCGTTCGTACTCCGCCGTCATACCGGCTACGTACTTCAGGACGTTGGGCTGTTTCCGCACATGAGCATCGCCCGGAATGTCGCAGTCGTTCCGACCCTGATGGGCTGGGCGGCGGACCGGATCGGGGCGCGGGTGACGGAACTGCTGGAGCTTGTCGGTTTGCCTGCTTCGCGATTCGCGGACCGCCTGCCCCATGAACTGTCGGGGGGACAGCGTCAGCGTGTCGGTGTTGCCCGCGCGCTCGCCGCGGATCCACCGGTCATCCTCATGGACGAACCGTTCGGCTCGCTCGATCCGGTCACGCGGGTCGAACTGCACCGGGAATTCAGGCGCATTCAGGCGCACGTGCGGAAGACCGTCGTGATCGTCACTCACGACATGCGTGAAGCGTTTGCGCTGGCGGACCGTGTCGCCGTCCTGGACGACGGGAGGCTCGCGGCGATCGCGCGTCGCGAGGGATTGCAGGCGTCGTCCGAGCCGTCGGTGAGGATGCTTCTCGATGCGGCATTCGAGTAGGCCGTTCGTGACGTGGCGGTGAACGGGCACATGGCCGTGTTCCGGTTCTGGCAATCGCATGCGGGCGAGGTCTGGACGCTGCTCGGCCAGCACGTCGTGCTGGTGTTCGTTTCGACGGCGGTCGCAGCGCTGGTCGGTGTGCCCATCGGCATCGCGGCAGCCCACCGGCCCCGGATCGGTGGACCGCTCGCGGCAATCGCAAGCGTCGTGCAGACCATCCCGAGCCTGGCGCTGTTCGGATTTCTGCTGCCGTTGCCCATCGTCGGCGGCGTTGGCGCCCGCACGGCGGTGGTGGCCCTGATCCTTTATGCCCTGCTTCCGGTCATTCGCACGACGGCCGCCGGGCTGCGGGCGATCGAGCCGCCGGTCCTCGAGGCGGCCGATGCAATGGGGATGACGCCGTCACAGCGGCTGCTGCAGGTGGAGCTGCCGCTCGCGCTGCCGTCGATCATCGCGGGGATCAGAGTGTCAGCGGTGGTCGGCGTTGGCACCGTGACCATTGCTGCGGCAATCGGTGCCGGTGGGCTCGGCGAATACATCTACCGCGGGCTGTCGATGGTCGACGCGACCGTGATCCTCGCGGGTGCCATCCCCGCCGCGGCGCTCGCGCTGCTCCTGGATGGCGCCCTGCTCGCGATCGAGCGCGCATTCGCATCCACCCGTGGTCGGCGCACCGGCCGCACGGCCGCAATCATCGGGCTGCTGCTCGCGACGACGGTCACGGGCCTGGCCGTGAGCCGCAGCGGCGGAGAGCGCATTATCGTCGGCTCGAAAAACTTCACGGAACAGATCATTCTCGGTGAACTGGTCGCGCAGACCCTCGAGCGACACACGCAGCTCGCGGTCGAGAGAAAGCTGAACCTCGGCGGAACGTTCATCTGCGATCGGGCGCTGCAGACCGGCGACATCGACGTCTACGTCGAATACAGCGGGACGGCGCTGACCGCCGTGTTCAAGCGACCGGTGCAGCGCGACTCCGCCGCCGTGCTCGCCGACATCCGCATTCGTTATGCCGACTCTGCCCGCACGATGCTGGCGCCGCTCGGGTTCAACAACACGTTCGCCATCCTGGTTCGGACGACGGATGCGAGGACTCTCGGGTTACGGCGCGTGTCCCAGCTCGCGGCGGTGGCGCCCCGGTGGCGTGCCGGTTTCGGGTACGAGTTCATCGAGCGTGAAGACGGATTCCGCGGTCTGGCCTCCACGTACGGGCTGCGGTTCGCCGAAGCCCCCCGGGTGATGGACCTCTCGCTCATCTACCGGGCCCTTGCCGGCGGACAAATTGACGTCATTGCCGGCGATGCCACGGCAGGGCTCATCCAGGCACTCGACCTGACGATGCTGGAGGACGACCGGCACTACTTCCCTCCGTACGACGCCGTGCCTGTCGTCCACTCCGCGACGCTGCTGCGACATCCCGAGATCGGCGCGGCGCTGGCGCGGCTCGCCGGCCACGTCGATGCGCAGGCGATGCGCCGGATGAACGACGCGGTCGACGCGCGGCACCGTGACCCCGCGGCGGTCGTGCGCGAGTTTCTTGACGCGCTGGATCGCGGAGTATCATGAGAGTTTGTTGACCTTCCAAACCCCAACTACATGGGATTTGCATCCATGCCTACGCTGAACACCTTCCAGACGCGCACTGATCTCGTCGTTGACGGCCGCACCGTGCAGATTTACAGCCTGCCCGCGCTCGAGCGTGCCGGCTTTGCCCATGTCGCCCGGCTGCCGTACTCGATGAAGATCCTGCTCGAGAATCTGCTGCGGCGCGAAGACAACGCGTTCGTCAAGGCGGATGACATCCGCGCCGTCGCCGAGTGGCAGGCGACCGCAAACGTGGAGAAGGAAATCTCCTTCATGCCGGCGCGCGTGCTGCTGCAGGACTTCACTGGCGTCCCGTGCGTGGTCGACCTGGCGGCGATGCGCGATGCGATCATCGCGCTGGGCGGAAATCCCGATCGGGTCAATCCGCTGCAGCCGGTCGAACTTGTCATCGACCACTCGGTGCAGGTGGACTACTTCGCGAGGCCGGACGCGTTTGCCCTCAACGCGGAGCTCGAGTTCTCCCGCAATCGTGAGCGGTACGCGTTCCTCCGCTGGGGCCAGCGCGCCTTCCGCAACTTCGATGTCGTGCCACCCGACACGGGCATCGTCCATCAGGTCAACATCGAATATCTCGCCCGCGTCGTCTTCTCGGAAACAGCAGACGGCGTCACGGTTGCATATCCCGACACGCTCGTCGGCACCGATTCGCACACGACGATGGTCAACGGCCTCGGCGTGGTGGGATGGGGCGTCGGGGGCATCGAGGCGGAGGCCGCGATGCTCGGACAGCCGATCTCGATGCTGATCCCGCAGGTGCTCGGTGTGCGGCTGTCGGGTGCCATGCCTGGTGGCGCGACGGCGACCGACCTGGTGCTGACGGTGACCGAGGCGCTGCGCAAGAAAGGCGTGGTCGGCAAGTTCGTCGAATTCTTCGGCGATGGTCTGCGCCACCTGACGATCGCGGACCGCGCGACCCTCGGCAACATGTGCCCCGAGTACGGCGCGACAGTCGCCATCTTCCCGATCGACGAGATGACGCTCGACTACCTGCGGCTGACCGGCCGTGACGAGTCGCGCGTGAAGCTGGTCGAGGCGTATGCGAAGGCACAGGGCATGTTCTGGACCGACTCGAGTCCGGAGCCGATCTACTCCGAGACGCTGGACGTGGACCTGACCACGATCGAGCCGAGCCTGGCCGGTCCGCGGCGGCCGCAGGATCGCGTCACCCTGAAGAAGGCGAAGAGCGCCTTCCAGACCGCGCTTCCGACCATGCAGGTACCCCCGAAGGCAACGAAGGGCGCGAGCGCCGCGGACGGTGGTGCGCGGCAGGGGGTGGCGACGAGCACGCATGCGCTGGCGCAGTCCGGTGTGGCGGTCGCGGACCCGGAGCTCGACGAGCTCGATCACGGTGCGGTCGTGATCGCCGCGATCACGAGCTGCACCAACACCTCCAATCCCAGCGTGATGATCGGGGCCGGCCTGGTGGCGAAGAAGGCGATCGAGCGCGGCCTGACGCGCAAGCCGTGGGTGAAGAGCAGCCTGGCGCCCGGGTCGAAGGTTGTGACCGAGTATCTGAAGGCGGCCGGTCTGACGCCCTACCTCGATCAGCTTGGATTCAATCTGGTCGGCTACGGCTGCACGACGTGCATCGGCAACAGCGGACCGTTGCCCGACGAAGTGTCCGCGGTGGTGCGTGACAAGAACCTCGTCGTCTGCTCCGTGCTGAGCGGCAATCGCAATTTCGAAGGACGCATTCAGCAGGACGTGCGCGCGAATTATCTCGCGTCGCCGCCGCTGGTCGTCGCGTATGCGCTCTCCGGCTGGATCACGAAGGACCTGACCACCGAACCGCTTGGCGAGGATCAGTCAGGCGAGCCGGTCTATCTGAAAGACATCTGGCCGACCGAGCAGGAGCTGCAGGAAACCATGCTCCGCGCGGTAAACGCGGACATGTTCCGCCGCAGCTATGCCGACGTCTTCGCGGGTGACGAGCGGTGGCAGGGGCTCGACGTGCCGGAAGGAAACCGGTTCGATTGGGCAGAGGACTCGACCTACATCCGCAAGCCGACCTTCCTCGAAGGCATGACGATGCAGGCGCCGGGTGCCTTCGACATCAACGGCGCGCGGGTGCTCGCGCTGCTTGGCGATTCGGTGACAACGGACCACATCTCTCCCGCCGGTTCAATCAAGGCCGACAGCCCGGCCGGGCGCTACCTGGTAGAGAAGGGCGTCAAGCCGACCGACTTCAATTCGTACGGCGCACGGCGTGGCAATCACGAAGTGATGGTGCGCGGCACGTTTGCCAACGTGCGCCTCCGGAACCAGCTCGCTCCGGGAACCGAGGGCGGCTGGACGCTGTACCAGCCGGGCGGCGAGCTGATGTCGATCTACGACGCGGCGGTGAAGTATCGCGAGGTCGGGGTGCCCCTGCTGGTGCTGGCCGGGAAGGAATACGGGTCTGGATCGTCGCGCGACTGGGCAGCCAAAGGCACGCTGCTGCTCGGCGTCAAGGCCGTGATCGCGGAGTCGTTCGAACGCATTCACCGCAGCAACCTGGTGAACATGGGCGTGCTGCCGCTGCAGTTTACGGGCGGCGATACCGCAGCCTCCCTGAAGCTGACCGGTACCGAGGAGTTCAGCCTCACGGGTGTCACGGACAGCCTCAAGCCGAGATGCGACGTGACGGTGACGGCGAAGGCGGCGGACGGAACGACGAAGACGTTTACCGCCGCGGTACGGATCGACACGCCGGAAGAAGTCGTGGCGTTCCGCCACGGCGGCATCCTGCCATACGTCGTACGGCAGCTCGTCTCGAGGCGCTAGGCGCCGTTGCAACCTCACCGGGTGCGCCAATCGCCGCTGCGCGATGATGTGTCCGGAAGTTCGGTCGGGATCTCGATTGTGCCGATAACGATCCGCCTCGCGGAGCCATCCGATGCGGCGCTTATCCTCACGTTCATCCGTGAGCTCGCGGAGTACGAACGCCTCGCGCGCGAAGTGGTGGCGACCGAGGACGCGATCCGGGAGACCCTCTTCCGCGACCGTCCTCTCGCCGAAGTCCTGATCGCTGAGGCGGACGGGCAGCCCGCCGGGTTCGCCCTGTTCTTCCACAATTATTCGACCTTCCTCGCTCGGAGTGGCCTGTTCCTCGAGGATCTTTACGTCCGGCCCACCTTCCGGCGCCGCGGTATCGCGCGGGATCTCCTGACCCGGCTGGCGGCGCTCGCGGTGACGCGCAACTGCGGCCGCTTCGAATGGAACGTGCTCGACTGGAACGAAAGCGCGCAGCGATTCTATGAGAGCCTCGGCGCGAGGCCGATGGCCGACTGGACGACGTACCGCCTGACCGGCGATGCACTCCAGGCACTTGCTGCCAGGCAGGGCCATCGTGCTGACCGCCTCGGCGATTAAGGCGCGCGCCCGCGCGCTCGGCTTCGATCTCTGCGGCATCGCGCCGGCGGATGCTCACCCTGAACTCAAGTTCCTCCGCGAATGGCTCGATCGGGGCTACGCCGGCGAGATGACGTGGATGGCAGCTTCCGCCGAGCGCCGGGCGGATGTTCGCGCCGTCGTGCCCGGAGCGCGATGTGTCATCGTGACCGGAACCGTCTACAACACCAATGATTCGGCGGCTGACGGCGAGCCGCCGGCACCGCGTTCGGCCGATGCGGCCAGCGTGCGTGCGTGTGATGACAACGGCGACGCTCCAGGCGACCGGTCCGAACGTTCCCAGGGCGCAACAGGCGAGATCGCGCGCTACGCCCGTGGCGACGACTATCACATCGTGCTCAAGCGCCGGCTCGATGCGCTGCTCGCGTGGATGCGGGCAGAGTCATCGGCAGGGTTCGAGGCCCGTGCGTATGTGGATACGGGGCCGGTGCAGGAACGCGTGTATGCGCAGTATGCGGGGCTGGGGTGGGTCGGCAAGAACACCTGCCTGATCAACCCTGAGCTCGGGTCGTGGCTGTTCCTGGGCGAGATCATCTGCACCCTGGATCTCGAGACCGACCCACAGGGGCTCGAGCAGTGCGGCACGTGCCGGCGCTGTATCGACGCGTGTCCCACCGGCGCGCTCGTCGAAGCCGGTGTGCTCGATTCGAACCGCTGCCTCTCGTACCTGACCATCGAAACTCGCGGCGCGATTGCCGAAGTGCACCGCGCTGCACTCGGCACCGGTATCTACGGCTGCGACATCTGCCAGGACGTGTGTCCGTACAACCAGGTGCCGCCGCGATCGACTGACCCGGCGTGGCAGGTCAAGCCGGCACTCGACGGTCCCCGACTCATCGATTTGTGGCGCGGCTCAGACGATGACCTTCGCGCGATGATGCGGGGCACGGCGATGACCCGCGTGAAGGTCACCGGCCTGCGGCGCAACCTTGCGATCGCGATCGGCAACAGCGGTGATCCCGATGCCGTCGCCGCGCTGGTTGTTCCCGGCCCCGGCCGTCCCTCGACGACCGATCCGATGGTGGAGGAGCACGTCGAGTGGGCGCTCACGCGCAACGCGAAGCTGCCGTAAAATCCTCAGCATGTCGGACGACGCTGCCCCGATCCTTCTCCTGTCGATGCCGCAGATGGCGGATCCGAACTTCGCGCGCGCCGTGGTGTTGCTGTGCGACTACACGGATCAGGGGGCATTCGGCCTCGTGGTCAACCGTCAGATGACCGAGCCGGCGTGGACGCTCGTCAAGACGGATCCGCCCGTCCGCGTCGATCCGGAGCTCCGGCTCTGGATTGGTGGTCCGGTCGAGCCGCAGCGGACGTGGGTGCTGATGTCAGAAGCGCAGGGACCTGAAGACGAGCAGCGCGAGGTAGCCCCAGGCGTGCTGCTGTCGGTGTCGCACGAACTGACACTGCAGACGCTGCAATCGCCGCCTTCGCCGCGTGCCCGCGTCGTGGTTGGCTACGCCGGCTGGGGGCCGGGTCAGCTCGATCAGGAATTGACGGCATCAGGCTGGCTGACGATGCCCGTGGATCCGACCCTGATTTTCGGCGTGCCCGCTGAAAACATGTGGGAAACCGCTCTGAAACGCCTTGGGGCCGACCCGGCGGCGCTCCAGACGAGCGGGGGTGTCCACTGACGTGGAACTCTGACAAATAATTCAGGTACTCTTCAGGGCCACTCTCGGACGTTTCCGTTTACTATTCCCGCAGTTCGAAACGGTTTCTCCATGGAGGAAACCTCAATGAAGCGTAGTTTGGCCGTTCTACTCGTCGCCGGGGCATTCGCATTTGGCGCCCAGGCGTTCGCGCACCACTCGTTCGCCGCCACCTACCTGGAAGACCAGGAGATGTCGATCGAGGGCGATCTGGTGCAGTTCCTGTATCGCAACCCGCATTCCTTCGTGCACGTGATGGCGCCCGAGCCGCAGACGAAGGAAATGGTCCGCTGGGCCGTTGAGTGGGGCGGTGGTGGCCAGCTTGGCCAGCAGGGTGTCACCCGCGAGACCCTCAAGCCTGGTGACCACGTGGTCATCACGGGCAGCCCGGGTCGTAACCCCGCGGACCATCGCCTGCGCATGCGCACCATCTTCCGGCCGAAGGACGGCTGGCGGTGGGGCGGCGTCGTCGACTAAGACGTCGACAAACCGCGCTAGAGTTCGAAGCTATCGAACGGCGGTCGCGCGTGGTACCCGCGCGACCGCCGTTTTTATTTGCTGCATCCCTTCGGTGGCTCCCGCCGCGGGCGGCGTGCTCTCTGTCCACGCCAGCAGCAGTTCATCCCCAACCCGGGCGATGCGCGGCACCCCGGATGGCCGCGCGCCTGTCGGCACCACACTGATTGCCGCCGATTTCGCACCCGAGGATTCCACGCGACGAACGTGCAGCCGCGCCTGCTGATTCGCGAACTCCAGGTACGTCGCTGCCGCGCTCCCGTCCTCGAGCAGCTCGATATCCACATGCCCCAGTGACGTTGCGTCGTCGAGCCGGATCGGCGCGCCCCAGGTGTGTCCCGCATCGGAGGAGAACGCTGCGAACGCGTGTCCCTGCTCGTTGATCGAGGTGAACCACGCAACGGCCGCCGTCCGGCCCGCCGCGCTCAACACCGGTCCGTTCACCGGGCAGGCATGGACCGTCCAGTTGTCGGCGTGCACGAGCGGCCCCTCGGTCCATTTCCCCGACTGCAGCGATGACACGCGGATATCGCGGACATCGGCATCGTTCCGGTCACGGAATGCCGTCAGCACGCCATCGCTGGTGACGACGGCGGTGGTGGAGCAGCACTCGCACACCCGTGTATCGATCGCGTCGTCGCCGATCTGCTTCCAGTTCGCGTCGTAGATCGCGCTGCGCAGGCTCATCGCGCCCCCTTCCGGGGAGGTCGTGTCCAGCTCCTGCTGACGGCCATCGAGCCACACCAGCCCGACGTGGTGGCCGGGCAATTCGAAGAACGAGGCGAAGCCGTGCTGCGTTTTCGTGCGATCGCGATGCGGCGTAAAGGGCCGCGCCCACGTCTTGCCTTCATCGCGCGAGTAGGACAGGAACAGGTCGTACGCTTCGATGCTGGCATCGGTGGTCACCGGCCAGTTGGCCACGAGGACGCCGTCGGATCGGCGGAATACGGAGGGCACGTCCGAGTCGGTGACGAACCAGTTTTTCCCGGCTGCCACGGTCGTCGGCGCCGACCAGCCTTCCGGCGTCCGGGTCGAGAAACGCAGCGTCGTCATCTCGCCGCCGCGTTCGAGCCAGCTCAGGATGGCGCCGTGAGCCGATGTGGTGATCTGGGGATCGAGGCTCATCGCGGGGGCCGGCGATGGCACAGCGGTGATCGGCAGCGTCCATGCCGCAGGTGCCGGCGGCGCGGTGGCGGTTGAAGGCGGTCTATCCGTCGACGGAGCCGGGCGGCAGGCCAGCCCCGAGATCAGCAGCAGCAAAACGAGTGTTCGAAGCGGCATGTCCATCACAGCCGACTATAACCTTCGTACGCCCTAGGGGCGAGGGCAGACGGCCCGCTCTGACGAAGAATTCACGAAGTCTTCAGATCGGGTCCGGACCCATTGGCTATACTCGGTTGGATGCTCCGTCGCCTCCTGACCTGTGCGTTTGTCGCGCTGTTCGCCGTGGCGCCCGCGGCGCTGGAACTATGCGGTGGCGCATGCGCGGCGGCAGAAACAGGGCAGCCGTTCGGCGTTGCCGCGGACGGCACGGCACACCACTCCTGTCATTCGCTGCCGGCGACAGCGCCACGGACGATGTCGGCCGCGCCGCACTCGTGCGGACACATCGACCGTGCGCCTGACGGCGTCGACTGCGCGCTGCACCGACTGGCGGG
>JADMIO010897352.1_pt1 | contig 50392 bp, 43 predicted proteins | sample 8958161 | NCBI WGS metagenome assembly JADMIO01 (sample SAMN16585339, study PRJNA669376) | soil metagenome | isolation source: Crop rotation soil | place: USA: Cullars Rotation, Alabama | collected 2011 | reverse complement strand
AGGTGAGCCAGTGTGATTACATTTGCGGCCTAACTGTGGCCAGTCCAGTTACGCTGGAGTCACTAGTATTTAGGTGACACTATAGAAGCGGCCGCGACAACTTGTCCACGTGGAATTCTAAGCTTAGGATCCCAATGTGCTGGAAAGAAATGCATCGCGATAGAAATCAAGCGCCGCACTTGCACCTGCAATGCAGATATGAAACGACATTGAACGCACGGGATTCGCTTGCGGTTGTTGTGCGGGACTGCTCATAGAATCTCTCCTTATCAATTGCTGTTGAAGTTTAGCTTTGAACGACTCGCGAGGTAGACCAATCAGATCCTGCACGACTCCGGCAAGCGCGGATAATTCCGGTCCTGGATTCGCCACATCTAATTGACGCCCTTCAGCCATCGCTGCGACAGCGTCATCCAATTGGTCAATGATTGAGCGTTCGGCCATTGCTAATAGTACTCGTTTAAGCGATTACGCAAATTCTCCAGTCCGCGAAACTGGAGTTGTTTCACTGCCCCTTCACTGCGCCCCAAGTCATTAGCGATTTCACGGATACTCAATTCGTCCGCGAAACGCATCACTATCACGCGACGCTGGTCTTCCGGGAGTTTGTCCACTGCGCTAAACAAGCGCGCGCGACGTTCGACTTTTTCCAGGTCTGCGGCAGTTGAGCTTTCCGAAGCGGAGTTTGATTGCTCACTCGATTCACGCACCTTCCGCTTCGCCTGATCGGCAATCGCGTTTGAAGCGATTCGGTAAAGCCACGCGGCGAATGGTAAGCCTCTCCATTTGAACTTGCCTATGTTTGCGAGTGCTTGGTGAAAGACGTGAGCGGTAAGGTCCTGAGTTTCCGCGCGATCACGAACTCGCCGCGCGACGTAGGCATACACGCGGTAAAAATTTTGTTCGTACAGCTCGGCAAAGCGGCTGGGGTCCTTCTGAGCCGCTTCGATCAGGAGCCGTTCTTCGGATTCAGTTACCTGACTCAAGTCTAACAAGTCCTCGCAGCGCCGGTTTCCTTTTACTAAAACTGCCGAGTGGCGGAAAGGTTACGCTCTCAGAAATCAAAAATCATTGTTGGAGGAGGTCAGTACCACCTGCGGTAGCGGGTGGGTCCGTGAGCATAGGGCAGCGTAAGACTCTAACTGCATGTGAACCCACCCGCTACCGCAGGTGGTACTGACCTCCTCCAAGTCGGAATCCGCACGCTGTGGCTTTTTTTCCGCGAGGCCGCAAAAGGCCACACGCCTCGTCACCTCTGACATTCATTTATTCAATCCACTGCGCGCATCGATGCTGGCATGTCGGTTGCGACCGACTGCTCCAAGTCCCTTTGCGCAACACGTTAACCAAATCAAAGAAGGGTGCGAAGTATATATGGAAGTGAAGTTCTTACGGCAGTTTTTACTTTGTTTGAGCGTGATGACAATCTCGACGCTCACTTATGGACAAGCGGCAACTGGTCGACTCTCGGGAACAGTCTCCGGCCCGGACGGTCTCATTGCAAACGCCACTGTGACCGTAACTGACAATCAAACCCAACAATCACACACCGCTGTGACGAACGCACAGGGAGCCTTCAGCTTTCCACAGCTTGCAGTCGGCAGTTATACCGCCAGCTTTTCGGCTTCAGGTTTCAAAACACTCAACGCCACCGACGTGAGAGTCGACGTCGGCAAAGAATATGTCTTGACACCCACACTGGAGCTTGGGCCAATCGAAGAGAAAGTAAACGTTTTCGAAGGCGCCGATATCGTTAACTCGTCTAATGCTGAACTCAGCAATACTGTAACTGAGACTCAGTTGCTTGGTTTGCCTATCAACGGACGCGATCCTTCAACTTTGATTCAGTTACAACCCGGAGTGAGCCAGGGCGGTGAAGTTAACGGCATACGAACCTCAGCGCAAAACATTACGCGCGATGGTTTGAACGTCCAGGACAACTTCATTCGCGAAGGCAATTTCAATCCGGATCGACCACGGATCGACGACGTTTCTGAATTCACCATAGTTACACAAAATGCAAATCCCTCGTTGGGCAGTGGTGGCACATCTCAAGTGCAGTACGTCACCGCGCGTGGTGGCGCAAACTTTCATGGAGCTCTCTACGATTACAATCAAAACGCAGCTCTCGCTTCCAACGGTTTCTTCAACAACCGGAACGGAGTCGAGAAACCTCCATTCAATCAGAATCAGTTTGGCGGCAAAGTCAGTGGTCCAATTTATGGTCTCGGCTTCGGGGAAGGCGGCTCGTGGATGAGGCACATACCAAAGGCTTTCTTCTTCTTTGACTACGAAGGACTGCGCTTGCCGCAAACAACTTCGACAACGCGCACGATTCTTACGCCGTCAGCGAGACAGGGGATCTTTACTTACGTTGACGCCAACGGTGTTACACGCCAGTTTGATGTTCTCGGAAGTCAGGGACTGAGCATCAATCCACTAATCTCGAGTCGCATTCTTTCCGATATGCCCGCTGTTGGTAATAACAATCAGGTTGGCGATCAACTCAACACGACCGGCTTCACTTTCAATCAGCGGGCCGACGTGAAGATAAATTTGTCAACGACGCGCATCGACTACGATCTTAGTCAAACGAAAAACATAAGTTTCGTTTGGCATCGCACAACCGACAACTTCCTGCGTCCTGATACAGATACGGGAGGATTCAATACGACTCCTTTCGGATTTCAGACAGCAACTACGAATGAGCTGGTCGGCGCGTATAACTGGTCCATCAGCAACAGGCTTAACAATGAGGTGCGCGGCGGCTATCAGAAGAGCAATCCTTTCTTCAACACCAGTGGTCTGCCTTCTGATTTCTTCATCTCGTTGCCGCTCACCGATAGTCCGGAAAACAGTTTTCTCTCACAGGGACGGACCACGAAGCTCTACAACATCCAGGACAATGCCGTTTACTCGTGGCGAAATCATTCCTTCCGCTTTGGCGGTCAGGACAACATTTACCGCATCGTTTCTTTCGGTGGCTCATCACTGCCGACTTACTTTCTCGACAATTCCAACTTCCCGAATTTCGGGTTCGTGCCTGCCAAGACTCGGGGAGTGCCGTCACTTTTCACGATACCCAACCTTAACGATGCCAATCAGATTGCTACAGCAAACGCTCTGCAATCCGAACTTGCCGGACTCGTTGGTGAGTCACAAAACACATTCAACGTGACCAGTAAGACTTCAGGCTTCGTACCCGGCGCTCCTGTTATCAACACGCTGAATTACGACAACGTGTCGTTTTATGTCGCCGATCAATGGCGCGTTCGACCGAGCCTGACACTTAATCTGGGAGTACGTTACGAGCTGTTTACGGGCATCAGGGATCCGAGTGGTTTGCGACTCGAGGTTGTGACTGGTGGACAAAATCCCACCGACGCTTTGCTGAATCCAAATGGAACCTTTGATTTTGTTGGCGGCAACGCCGGTTCAGCGGGCCAGTTTTTCAAGTCTGATAAAAACAACTTTGCGCCCAACTTTGGTTTCGCGTGGTCGCCGGACTTCAAGTCGGGATTCGCTCGCCGGCTCTTTCCCGGAGGGACAGTAATTCGCGGAGGCTTCAGCGAGAGTTACATCAACGACGAATTCGTTCGTTCACCTGATAATGCGTTGCAAAACCAGGGACTTTCGGTGACGCCGATCAACTTTGGGCTGACTTCGGCGATCGACAACCCGCCGCCAGTCCCGACACCTGCATTTGTGCCACCGCCATTGACCTTCGCAAGCATCAATGCTTTAGCGCCGGGCGCTAACGTCGCGTTTCTCATTGATCCAAACCTGCAATTGCCGCGTGTTGAGCAATACAACTTTGGCATTCAGCGCGAGATCGGGTTTGGGTCTGTGCTGGAAGTTCGTTACGTCGGAAATCGCAGTCACGAACTGATCCGGACTGTCGATCTAAACCAGGTCGATATTCGCAACAATGGTTTTCTTTCCGACTACATTCGCGCGCGCTCGAATTTGTTGTTGACAGGTGATGCAGCGTGTACGCCGCAGCAGAATGCAGGCTGCCAAACGTTGACAGTATTTCCGTCGCTCGCTAACGGCGGTTCATTGGACACGACGGCGGTGCAAAACCTGCTGCTGAATGGTTCAGTAGCTGATCTGGCGCGCCGCTACGTGACGTTGGGCCAAACTGGATCGGTGCAAATACTTCCGAACCCGAATATGGGAATTCTTGACTTGCTCGGCAACCTTGGTGAGTCAAACTATAACGCGTTGCAGGTTGAGTTGCGACGCAGGTTCTCGCATGGATTGTTATTGCAGGCCAACTATACGTTTCAAAAAACTCTCGACAACATCAGTCCGGGCAATGCAGGCGTGAACAGCGAAACCCAGACGAGGGTGGCGCCGTTCCTGGACAATCAGAATCGGCATCTCGACTACGGCCGCGCGGATTTTGATCAGACGCACGTGTTCAATCTCAACGCGGTTTACGATTTGCCGTTTGGAAAAGGGAAGTACTTTTTGAACGACAGTGGTGGCGCGGTCGATCGGCTGGTGGGTGGCTGGCAATTGGGCGGCATTCTGCGAATCAACACTGGAACACCGCTGACGATCGTTGACCCGAGAGGTACGCTCAATCGTGTGGGCAGAGCGGCAAACCAGACGGCGGTCACCGATCTTACGAATGCTCAGATCAGTGACTTGATCGGTATCTTCAAACAGAACGGCATTGTCTACTACATCAATCCTTCAGTGATTAATTCCGATGGACGTGGAGCGGCGGCGTTTGGCCAGCCGGCATTTCCCGGTGAGGTCTTCTTCGACAATGGTCCAGGTCAGTTTGGAACGTTGGCGCGGAGTACGATCAATGGTCCCTTGTTCACGGAGCTGGACATGTCGCTGACGAAGAGCATCCGGTTTTCAGAACGCGTGCGTTTCCAGATCCGCGCGGACGCATTCAACGTTCTGAATCACACTAACTTCCTGGCCGGAGTTCTTACTCCCGGTCTGTTGCTAAACGGAACCAGCAATACGATCTTCAACATCAACAGTCCGACGTTCGGTCAGATCACTTCGGCGAACACAATCGGCGGCAGTGGCCTGAACCGCGTCATCCAAGTCGCGGGCCGATTCGAATTCTAAACCGCTTTGTCCAATAAGGGCGGCAACTCAGATCTTGCCGCCCTTCTATCATCTGCGGACCCGCAGTCAGCGCCAACGGCGCGCAATATAATAGCCAGGGGCAAGCGCGAAGCGCGTCGCCCCCGGGATCCGCATCAACCCTCAGGCGTGGAGCCCTGAAAGGGCGAAATACATTTCAGTCCCAGACGTAACGTTCATCGTATTCCACATCATACGCTTTGAGAAATTTCCGATACTCATCCTGAAACGTTACACGACGATGATGCTCCTTCTGTCGTCCGATATATCGCTTAACGTTTGACACTTGCGATTGACTGATAGAGAAGGCTCCGTAACCACTCTGCCAATGAAACTTTCGAAACTCTCTGCCTTTAGTTTTGATCCACTTCGACGACTCTGTCTTTACTTCTTCCACCACGTCGGCGATCGTCACCACGCGCGAAAGTGAAAACAAGGTGTGGACGTGATCGGATGTGCCGTTGATGATCAACGCTGGCGATTTCAGAGCCTTAAAAATTGAAGCCATGTAAGGATAGAGTTCCGCATCAATTTCAGGCGTCAGAAATGGTTCGCGATTCTTGGTACTGAAAATAAGGTGGATGAGGATTGACGACAAGGATTGAGGCATGTCTGGTCTCGCTTTCTGATTGTGAGGTCGGTAAAACGCCGCCAGCATACGATTTTCGCGGCTCGAATTGAACCGTTTTTATTTCGCCCTTTCAGGGCTCAACGCGTGAGGGGTGGGATGCGATCCAGGGGCGACGCGCTCCGCTGCGCTTCGCGCTTGCCCCTGGCTATCATATTTCGCGCCTTCGGCGCTGGGGGTTATTCAAGTTGCACGTGATCGATAGTCTTTTCGCCTGACTCAACGCGACGTACGACCTGAGCGAGATACGGATCTTTTTATTTCTAACGCATACCGGATCAAGGATCGGGTTTGTCCCGGTATTGAGCTATCGGCAATGAGTGATCGGGCGCGTCGTTTGAGAGAAGCGTCGATTGTGTGAGATTCGCGCGGTGTTGCGCTACTATGACGAGTCATGATTGTCATCCTTTCTTGGAAGGTTGATAGTCAAGGGCCGGCTTTGTGTTCGTTGCACAAGTCGGTCCGCTTCTTTTTTAGGGTGGGGTCACTTCACTGTAGCGCATAGATTTTCGCTTGTCATTCGCTAATTTCAACTCTGGACCACCTTCGGGTAAATGTCGTTGCACCCTTCGGCTTCGCCGCTCGCGCTGTGAGGCGGGGCTCTGCCCCGCCGGTAGCCTATTAAAAAAATATCTGGGGCTGTGCCCCCGGTTCGGCCTCTGGCCTCAAAATATTATTCACCAATTTCTAACTCTGGATCACTGCGTGCCGCCCGGCGCTCGACCCACTCATAGACCATAGGCAGGATCACTATCTTGATAGGCCGCGTAACCAGCCCTCCGACGACTACGATCGCCAGCGGTTTCTCGATTTCGGCGCCGGTCCCGGAGGAAATGATGAAGGGAATTAAACTAATACTCCCAATCAACGCGCTCAATAACTCAGCGCGCAGACGCACGCTCGCGCCGGTAATGACAGCTTCGCGTAGTTCCATTCCGCGATGGCGCAGCTTGTTTATATAAGAAACCATCACCATTCCGTTTTGCACCGCGACGCCGAAGACCGCGATGAATCCAACCAGGGCCGGAACGCTCAGCGGAAATCCGGAGATCAAAAGAAATGTCGTACTGCCGACGAGGGCAATCGGTATGTTGAAGATGATGGTCAATGTGTTACGCAATGAACTAAAGCAGGTGTAGATCAGCACGAACACCAACAGCAGTGAGATGGGTATCGCAATCAGCAGCCGGCGCTCGGCCTGCTGGGCGTTTTCGAATTGTCCTCCCCATGTGATGAAGTAGCCCGGCGGCATCGTGACTTGCAACGCAACCGCTTGCTGCGCGTCACGAACGAAGCTGCCGATGTCGCGGCCCTTGACATTGCACATCACTACGACTCGGCGGAGCGAATTCTCACGGTCGATTACCGAATCGCCACTCGATAATGTAAAGGTCGCCAATTGTCCGAGCGGTATGCGTCCACCCACGGGCGCGGCGACGAGAATGTCGGCGAGCTTCTCTACCTGGTTGCGGTAGTCGTCTTTTAGTCGTACAAAGATCGCAAACCGTCGCTGGCCCTCGAGCACGTCAGTCGCCGAGTCTCCGCCCCACGGCAATCTTGGTGACTTCGAGCACGTCCGCAATGTTCAATCCGTAACGCGCGATCTTGTCGCGGTCAATATCAACTTCCAGATGCTCTTCGCCCGCGACTTGCTCGACTGCAAGATCTTCGACGCCGCGAACGTGTGACATCGCGTCGCGAATGTTATCTGCCAGCTTGCGCAACGTGTCCTGATCTTCACCAAAAACCTTTACGGCGATCTGCGCATTGATTCCTGAGATCAGCTCATCATTCCGCGTTTGAATAACCTGCGAAAAATTAAACTTCACGCCGGGCATACTCTCGACCCGGGTCCGCATTGCATCGACTAACTCATCTTTGGTTCTGGCAGTGGTCCATTGATTCTTTGGTTTGAGACGCACGTAGATCTCATCATTGCTAACACTCTCCGGATCTCCTCCCAGTTCGGCGCGCCCGATCTTTGCGACTACTGTTTCGACTTCCGGAAACTTGCGCAGCTCTTTTTCGATTTCTGTAGACACTTCAATAGCCCGTGGCAACGAAATACTTGCAGGCATCGTTGCGCGCACAAGCATGTTTCCTTCGTCGATCGTCGGCAGGAATTCGCTGCCAAGAATAAACACGTCCGCCACACTCCATACGAGTAACAATCCCGCGATCGTCAGTGCCAGATAACGATGGCGAATGGCCCACTCAAGTACCGGAACGTAGATACCTTTGAAGAACCGAATGATCGGATTGGTGCGAACTTCTCCTTTCTTCAGCCGCAACCACAGCGCGCACAGCATCGGCGCAATACACAACGCCATCAGCATCGAACCAATCATCGAGAACGTAACTGCGTAGGCGAGCGGCTTGAACAACTTGCCTTCGATACCTTGCAGCGTGAACACCGGAAGAAACACGGCAATGATTATGAGAATCGCGAAGAACATCGGCCGGCCAATTTCCTGTGCGGCAACGAGAATCGCTTCGCGCGTGGAATGTTCACGATGTTCCTCGAGATGCCGGTAGATATTCTCGACCATCACTACCGTCGCATCCACCATCATCCCGATGCTGATTGCGAGACCGCCCAGCGACATGAGGTTTGCTGACAGTCCCTCGTACCACATCAGGATAAAAGCCACGAGCATGCAAAAGGGAATTGCAGCAGCGGTAATGAACGAGCTGCGAAAGTTGCCGAGCAGCAACACCAGAATGATCAGCACCAGCACTTCGCCTTCGATTAGCGATTCGACCACTGTGTGAATGCTGTTATCGACGAGCTCAGCCTGATCGTAGTAGTCAACAATCGTTACACCTGGCGGCAGCGCTTTGTTGATCTCCGCTACTTTTTCCTTGACTCGCTCGATTACCTGCTTGGTGTTTTCGTTGATGCGCTTGAGGACGATTCCGGTTACGACTTCTCCCTGACCATCTTTTGTGACCGCGCCCTGGCGGATTTCGTTGCCGATTTCCACGCGAGCAACGTCGCTGACGCGAATCGGTGTGCCATTGCATGAGTCGAGCACGATGTTCCCGATGTCCGCGACGTCTTTGACCAGGCCGAGGCCGCGAACGACGTATTGTTCGTCACCATGCTCGATGAAGTTGGCTCCCGTGTTCTGGTTGTTGTTCTGGATGGCTTCAAAGAGAGACTTGAGCGTGATGTTGTAGTTAACGAGCGCCTGCTGATCGACGATGACTTGATACTGCTTGACGTCGCCGCCAAAGCTGAGCACGTCGGCGACGCCGGGCACGGTGCGCAATTGCAGCTTCACAATCCAATCCTGGATCGTGCGCAATTCCTGGTTGCTCTGTCCGCGGCCGACGATCTGGTAAAGATAGATTGGACCGGTGCCGGTAGTGATTGGTCCCATCTCCGGCTCAATTCCGGGCGGGATGCTGTCTTTCGCGGCTGACAGGCGCTCGAAGACTTGTTGGCGCGCGAAATAGATGTCGGTGTCGTCAGTGAAATAAACGGTGACTACAGATAAGCCGAACTTGGATTCTGATTGCACGCGGGTGACACCGGCAATCCCGTTCATTTCGTTTTCGATCGGGAAGGTGATCTGGCGTTCGATTTCCTCGGGCGCCAGTCCTTCGGCTTCGGTGTCGATTTCGATTTGCACGGGGTGACGTCGGGAAAAGCGTCGACGTTCAGTCTGCGCAACGCGAGAATTCCGCCAGCGACGATCAGCATCGAGACAACTGCCACGAGCAATCGTTCGCGATAAAAGAAAGCGATAAAGTTATCGGTCATAGTCGCATCCGCATCCTCAGTTTTCTCTGCGGTTCTCTGCGGCCCTCTGCGTTCTCTGCGTTAATGGGCCATTTTCAACGCAGAGAACGCAGAGGACCGCAGTGGGCCGCAGAGATTACTTCTCTCATTGCCCGGGTCTGCTTTGTTCGAGCAGCAAATAGTTTCCCTTTACGACAACCCTGTCGCCGGCACTTAGACCGTCGACGATTTCCACTCGATCATTGTTTTGAATTCCCGCCTGTACCTGACGCTTCTTGTAACCATTGCTGTCTGCCACGAAGACAATTGTCTTTCCCTCGTCGTTGAGAACTGCTGCTTGCGGAATCGAAATAGCGGCTCGATTCACATCAGTAACTATTTGCACGTTCGCAAACATGTCCGGTTTGAGTCTGCCGTCCGGATTTGCTACCTCGGTCCGAACCTTCACGGTGCGCGTGTCGGGATCGACGACGCTGTTAACAAAAATCACTTTTCCCGAGAACGTCGATTGGGGAAAGGCGGGCACTGTCAGACGTACTTCCTGTCCCGGTCTCACTCGCTGAAGATCTTTTTCAAAGACGTTCGCATCGATCCACACTTGCGACAGATCGATGATCTTGAACAGGTTCGCATCAGTACCCACGCTGGCGCCGATTGTCGCGTTGCGCTCAACGACGATTCCATCGATCGGAGAGTTGAGTGGGAAAGTCGCGGCCAGATCGGTTTTCTTTGCGAGCGCATCAATCGTCGCGTCATTGAGACCGAGTATCAGCAATTTACGGCGCGCTGCGGTGAGCGCGGCCTTCGTTCCATTTACTGAGTTCTCGGCGGTAGCCTTGGCGACTTCAAGATCGTGTTCGGCGGCCTGGAGATTTTTGCCTGCCGTTACTTTTTGTTCGTAGAGTAGTTTGGCGCGATCGTAGCTTGCCTGAGCGAGTTTGATTTCGGCAGCCGACGAGCGCAGAGCATTCTCGTGGTCCGCGAGGGCTTTGAGATAATCGGCTTCAGCTTGATCGATATCTGATGATTCGAGATCAGCAAGCCTCTGTCCCTTTCTCACTCGGGTCCCCTGACCGGCATAGAGACGCACGATTCTTCCCTGATTGACCGGACCAATGACTGCAACACGGTTCTCGGGAACAAGAATTTTCCCGGTTGCAGGAATTACGCCCGCAATCGATTGTTGCGTAACGATCTCAGTTACGATGGCGCTGTTCTGTGCTGGTGTTGGCGAACTGTTCGCTGAAGAAGACGTCGCGGGCGGCGTTTGCCTGCATCCCGTCTGCACGATCGCGCTGAGAAGCGTTGTCAATAGAATTGTTTGAAGTGACTTGCGATAAATCATTTTGCTCCTTTCGCGATATGAATCACTTGTGCAGTGGCGTTGCTGTAGCGAGTTCAAGATCGAGCAACGCTATCTGGTAATCGAAGAGCGTTTGGTAAAACGAGGCGAGGGTGTCGCGACGCGTGCGAATCGCATCCAGCAAATCGAGCGTTGAGCTTTCACCGGCCTTCAAAGCGATCTGCGTCTTGTTCTGAATGTCGTTGACTTTCGTAATCACTCCGGTCCGGTAAAGGTCCACGCGGTGCTTTTGCTTTTCGAACGCAACCAGGGCTTTGTCTACGTCGCTCAGCACTTGATTCATAAGCAACTGCTCCTGATTTTGGGCTTTTCTTTTTTCGATAAGAGCTTTGGCTCGCTCGCCCTGATTGCGATTTGATACGGGAAGCTCAATACCAACGCCGAAGGTGTAGCTACTGGTGCCGGTCGGAACCTGCTCGACGCCGCCGCCTAATGAGAGATCGGGGATACGTTGAGCGTCCTGCAAACGGATGTTCGCATCAGCGGCACGTTCGCTTAGCTTCGCTGCCTTTAAATCAGGCCGCGCCGCTAACGCCATATCGAGCAGTTCGTCATGTGAGAATTGATAAGGTTCATAGTCAATCGTACCGGCGACGTCGATGTCCATTGTTCGATAGTCGCCACCAAGCGCGAACCGCAGATCCCGTAAAGCGACTTCATAATCTCGTTCGGAGTTGGCGACATCAGTGTCGAATTTGAGTTTCTCAACTTCGACGCGATCGAGATCCAGACCCGAGATCTCGCCGGCATTCATGAGTTCAGTGGTGTGCTTAACGATTTCCGCGAAGGTGCTTCGTTTTCCCTGGCGACGTTGAGTAACGACTGGTTAAGGAGCACAGTGTAGAACTTGCGTTTCACATCATTGGTCAGTTGCCAGACGGCCATCTGGAACTGTCCCCGAGCCAATGAAGATCTCAACCGCTTCCGACAGTGTGATTGATCGTCTTGGCTTTTCCTGCGCATGGATTCCGGAAACGGCTACTGCAATTAAAGTCAGTACAGACAGAAACGTGCGCCACTGATGCATCCCTCACCTCTCTAATGTTTGCGCGGGGTACCGCCGGCCAGCTTAGACCGATGGCTGGCAAAGCAGGCTCACCCGAATCTGAGTCTTTTGAAATCGGTACGACAGACCAGTCAAGCTGATGATCTGCAATTCACTGGATTGAGCTCAGAGAGAAGGAGGTCCGCGACCTAATGCAGGTAAGACGGAAGTTGAGAGATAGGAAATGGTTTGCTGAGAATGAAACGAGAACTGCTGTGTGGTGTGAGCGACTAGTATTACTGAAGCTAAACCACCGAATAACTGTTGCTGAAATTGGCAGAGCGAACACTCGCTATGACCGGAGTGGCCCTGATATGAAGATTGTGAGTCGTCATCACCGGCTACCGCTGTGCCGGGTTTAACGAAGAAACTCCGTGGCTATGTGCTGCCCCCACGATCGCGCCATAACCAATCGTAAGGAGCAACAGATACGCGAGCGCCGAGTGAGTCCTCCTGCGCCGTACGGAAGTCAACAAGTTAGAGCTGACGTTCACTCTTATCCAAGCCCTTTGCTATAGCACGATATCCTACTGGAAGGATGCTTGGCAAAGAGAGAAGGCTACTGGCAAGCGACAGGATCGTTCCGCCAAACAGAAGCGTGTCGGCGAAGTAGTTGAGACCCTCGAGTTTTGCACCGGTACTCGGGTCCGCCAACGCCCCGATCAGCATAGGCCCGTAGAAGCCCACAACCACGAGCAGAATCCAGGTTCCCAGATACGTGGCCGCCACTCGCGTCTTCCGCGCTATCAGAAAACAGACACCACCAACGATCAGAAATGCGCCCGTCAGATAGTCAATGATGGCGCGCGCAGGAATCCACGTCGGCATCTGTTTTGCGAGCGGCACTCCGGGAACTCCAAATGGGTGCAGAAAGTGCTGAACGCCAAAAAAGATCGCAGCGATTGCGATCAGCACGCGACCTACAGTGATGAGACTGTTGCCTTTCCCGCGCAACTGGCCCAGGGCAACTCCCGCGAGAACCCAACCGCCGCCGCCGAAAGACATTTCCCGGATGACGATGGTCCATATGATTCGGTCACCACTTTTAACCGCTCCCGGCAAATGAATCATCGCCACAAAAAGAAACATCATGATCCCAAACAACAGTCCGGACCAGCGCACCTCAATTTTGGTGGCGATGCTCAATGATGTGACGATCAACGCAACGCCGACGAAATATATCCAAAACAAACGCCAGGGCATGTACAACGGCACCAGGCCGATCATCGAGTTGCCGAGGGAAAAGTGTTCTGCGCCGAAAACCGCCAACGGGATGGCAAAGCACAAGTTGGTCAGGGCTACGATCCGGTCGAGGCCGCGAGCCTGAGCGAAATCGTTTTTTGCGGCCAACAGGCCGATTACGAGTAGCGCGAGACCTGCGGTAGACATCCAGAAAGCGGGGCTTGAAAATTCAATGAACGCGGCGAGAATTGGTGGCATGATCTCGTGTGGCGTAATTTCAATCGTAAGTTCGAATTTCTATCAAATGCTTATTCGGATCGTTTATGTAAAGAGTTGGCGCCGGCCCTCGGGCGCCAGATTCGACTCCTGGACCGAGATTGTTACCGACCGCATGGAATGAATCGCCATATGGGATCCCCTTGGCTTTCACTCGCGCGAATGCGTTATCGAAGGCTTCGCGTGACAAGGCAAAGGCAAGATGTTCGTTGCCGCTAGTGCCCCACGGCGCTAACTGTAAAGTGAAATCGTCGCTAACTCTGATTACCGTGAACGGTCCATCCTCACCTTCCAGCTCAAAGCCGAGCACGTTGATGTAAAAATCCACGCTTGAAGCTATTTCATTGACGTTAAGTATCAAGTGATCAATCGTAGCCATGTGGGCCTCAGTTACAACGGAATCGATTGCGGATGGTGAAAATAGTTTTCCGGATCCCAGTAGCGTTTGACGTCGACCAGGTTGGGCTTATTGTTGCGGAAGTTGTCCAGAAAATATAACCACATTGCCTGATCGATTCTGCCGTCTTCGTTGGTGCCAAGCACGCTATCGCAGTAGTTGTAATAACAGCCATCAACGGTGCCGGTCGTATCTTTCCGCGGATCAGGCGTGCCGCCCGTCGCAGCGTACACGTCCGCATAGAACTTATTGATCCAATCCAGTAACCCTGCGCCATCTCACGATACGGTGATTTATCGGCCTGACCCGGTTCGGCGGCATTGTTCCAATAGGCCTGGTATTGCAGCTTCATGATCGAACTGCGCTGCGGGACTGCCGTGGCCGTAGGCGAAACGCGATTGATGGCCCCACCGTAGCTATCCACTTGCACCAGGCATTGCGACATATCTAACTCGTTCGGCGTGATCTGCAAGTAATTGAAAATGGCTTCAATCTGATCCGCAGGAAATCCCTTTTTCATATAGGCCGATTTGTATTTGCCAAACTGATTCGGGCCGGAACCGTTCAACTGTTGCACTGCTTCCAGGTAGGTCAAATGTAGCTCGGTCAGACTGCTGCTCGTGGAACTCATGTATCCGGGGTGACCACCGAGTGGTCGACGAAGATGGACCGCCGGCAACACCTGTTCGAAATGTTGTTTCACAGTTTGTGCTCTGCTGGAGGCATGTTGGGAATGGATCTCGTATGACATGCCTGGTAGCGAAGCGATTTGCAGCGTCATGCCAATTTGGTTCGCCGTCACGTGATTGAGTTTTAATAACGTGAATTCGTTATCGGGCAACTGCGGCATAAGCTCCGCATAAGAATTCAGCAAGTCGGTGAATAGCGCTGGTGTTTGAGTGAACTCGCTCCAGTCCCAGGCCAAAGTAAACTGCGTGGCGTAGTCGGGCGCATCGGGAAGTTGCTTAAAGTAGTAGCGCACAATCACGCCGAAGTTGCCGCCACCGGCGCCGGTCAATGCCCAAAACAAATCGCGTTCATATTGGCTGGCACTTTCGTTGGAAACGTAGCGCAGCTTCGACTGTTTGGCGGCGGCGTCCCAGGTCACCAGATCCACTCCCGTCAAATAATCAATGGTCAAGCCATGCATGCGCGACAGCAGTCCATAGCCGCCACCGGTTATATGGCCTCCGGCTCCGACTGAATAACAGGAACCAGCCGGGAGAGTTTTGCCGTGAGTGTTGAGCAGCGTGCGGTAGACGGTCCAGTTCTCACAACCAGCATCTACGAAATAAGCATTGCGCGCGCTGTCAAAACCAATCTGATTAATGCCAGACATATCGATCACGGCACGAGTGCTGTCGTTATAGACAAAGTTCTCATAGCAGTGACGGCCAGACGTAACCTTTACATCCTTGCCGTAGGTAGTGAGTGCATCATTCACGCAGGCGACGACCTCGTCGCGCTGAGTTGGCGCGTATACCGCCTGCAAAGATGGCGCAAACCAGCGCCGGTCAAATCCTTGTTGGTCGCTTAATAAGATCGGCCGGCCGCTGCCGCCGCCACGGGTTGGAAACTGAGTCATGGGGATTCTCCTTGGTGAAGAGGTAGTTGAACACTTGAATTATTGAGAGTATAGTTCGCGCGTCACCCGACAGTTTATCTCACACGCTAGCCCAGCCGGCATGCTTCCAGTGTCGCGGAATACCTCCCAAACTACAACTTACGAAAGGAGCTGTTCAGTGATTAAAGTTCATCGCATTATTATAGTCACAACTCTGGTGGCTGTGTGTGGATTCATGATGATCGTTTGGGCTTACGGCAGGCCCGCGCCTCCACTCACACCAGCAAGTACCGATTCAGTAAGAGCCGTGCAACTTCGATTCACTTTCGCGAGTGGCGACTGGGCCAACGTAACTGAGATCGAAGGCGGCACAATCAACGTCGAAAGAGACGGGGAAAAGCTTGCAATCACTCCTTACATGCGCGACCACGGTCAGGTCGAGTTACGCATATCGCGAGCGGTTCAGCGCGACGGCAAAGAGATGATGGAAGCGTTAGATACCCTGCTGGTTGACAAGAGCTTGACGAAACTCAACCGGGGCAAGCTGCCGTTTAGCGTGCAGGTTCTCAACGCTGAAAAGAAACTGCCGGCTGCTGCACTCGCTACTGCCGGCGCGACGTGTTGCGTCACGACTTGTGCCGGCACGGTGGTCTGCGGCGTGTGCGTCTGCACGGACTGCAAGCGTTGCGGGCCTAACTGGTGTGACTGCGCGATGCCGTGACATCGCAAATGTCTTGCAAACAAATGGGCGGCGCTCGTGGCCGCCCGTTTTGATTATTATTGGGAGATCACGGATCTGAGGTCCATCACATGTCCCATTCCGATCGCATATTAATCTTAACCCCCGTTAAAGACGCCGCCGGCCACTTGAATACCTATTTAAAAGGTCTAGTCAGCCTTACCTATCCTCGCCACCTGCTGTCCGTTGCTCTTCTCGAGAGTGACAGCGTCGATGGCACGTACGAATTGCTCGCACAGAGACTACCGGAACTCGATACTACATTTCGACGCGCCGCTCTTTACAAGAAAGACTTTGGCTATCCTTCTCCGACGAACTACCCTCGATATGCGTCGCATCTGCAACTAAAACGCCGAACAGTGTTGGCGAAGTCGCGCAATCATCTGCTATTCCGCGCGCTCGACGACGAGGATTGGGTGCTGTGGCTGGACGTGGACGTCATCGAATATCCGCGCGACATCATTGAGCGCTTGCTGGCAACGGGCAAGGACATTGTCCAACCTCACTGCGTTTGCCAGTACGGTGGGCCGACCTTCGATACGAATGCATGGCGCGATCGCGGCAGGCTTCATCTGGATGATCTGCGATCGGAGGGCGAAGTGGTTTCACTCGACAGCGTCGGCGGAACGATGTTGCTGGTTCGCGCCGATGTACATCGCGATGGTCTGATCTTCCCGTCCTTTCCTTACGGCGTTCAGAATCCACGCATACGCACGGACAACTTGTGGATAGGAGAAATTGAAACGGAAGGATTTGCCATGATGGCGCACGACCTCGGAGTGCAATGCTGGGGCCTGCCGAATCTGGAGATCAAGCACCATCCTTCGTGAGTTGGTTAGCCGGATCTGGACCACCGAGCATAGCCTTCACGACCGTGCCCCAATGCCGCGGCACCGGTGAGCCGTACACTTCTTTAAGCCGCGAGTCGATCGCATCCCAAACTGGCGCGGCCTCCGAATCACCACCGTAAAGCTTTCGGTATTCGGTAACGTTCATATGTTAATTTTAGAAGCATGCGTCTTTGCGGTAAAGATGGTTGACGGCCATCAACACACCCTTCGTGCTGCTTGGAGGATCAATGAACCGGATCTTGAGTTGGCTTGGCTGCTTCGGCCTCATGCTGTTGGCGATCCTCTTCGCGCTCGGCGTCACTGAAAGCATCAAATATGTCGGTTCGCTGGAGAAGGCGCTGGTGCTGACCGCGGCTGTGTTGGCCGCAGCCGCCGTCGCGTACCTGCGCGACAGGTTAAAGAACGGACCTATTGCGGCGCTACATAAGGATGAGCCCACACAACGCTCGAAGGACCAGCCCTTCAACGTGGATCTTGATGCGAGGCTTCCGCCCCAGACGCCCCAGATTTCTCAGTCTTCGCCTCCACCAATTCATGATGCGATTCTTGCCGCGCGCAGGCAGGCCATTCTGTTCCGGCAGATCGTGCCGCCGAATCATGATCCTGCGCACCTCAGTTTCTTCGGCGGACTACCGATCGCTCCTTCCGGCTTTCAATGGCCACGCGGAAAGTCCAGGCCATACAGCTTCATCATGCAGCTGGATTGTTCCGCGGTGCCGTCTGATGGACGCCTCGGAATATTTCCGGACGATGGCGTCCTGTATGTGTTTCTGAGACTGGAATGGGGTTATGAAGAGGGCTATGAAGATACGTTCCGTGTGATTTACGAACCAGGTCCTGCCCAGGGGTGGGCAGAAGTCGCGCCGCCGGACGATCTCCCTCATGCCTTTGATTCAAAACTGGTCTGGAAGTGGCCACAGTCGGATGCCGATTGGCCGCACCTGCTGCCGAAATGGCCGTTCGATCCAGTCCTCATCCAGGGTGGACCACTACCAGACGATCCGGAGGCGTTTGAGGAAACCTATGCCTGGCCGGGAACAGTTTTTCCGAACGAGGCCATAGCGGCAATCGAGGGAGCGGTCGCCCAGTATCTGAGTTTCGGGTACCAACGCGGCCAAGCGAAGACGGCGCCATTCGCTAACTTTCCACATGACTGGAATGCTGTCCGCATCACCACGGGTCTGATTGCTAAAGCTATGAAACGCGCGGATTCGGTCCGAGACTTTCATCTCCGAAATTTGAGCGAAGAGGAATATGCCGCAAAGCTGGCGGAGGCGCAGGTTGGACTTCGCGACTGGTCGGATCGTGCGTCAGTGGCTGCGCCTTTTGACGATGTACCGGCAGCAGAGCGCGAGCGGTTTTGGTCGTGGCTACAGGAGTACGAGTGGCTCACCTTCATGCCCATGAACGATGCCGGTGCACTGTCAGTCGAAGCTACACTCAGCGCCAGCCCTGAGGCCGCGGCACGTATTCCACTCGAGGTCGTCGATTACATCCGCTGCCGGCACGCACTAGCTTGCAACACGGAGAGAGGCCTTCACATGAAAACTCCAGACCGCATGCTAGCCGCGCCGGTCGACGTTCAGGGCGACATCGACGAGCGCGTGCGCGAGTTTATTTTGTTGCTTGAGTTATCTTCGGATGAGGGTCTCGCGCATTATTTCGGGGAAGGTGTTTACCAGTTCTGGATCCGCCCGGACGATCTTGCCGCACGACACTTCGAGCGGGTCGAGCTCAGCACCACTGCTTACTGATAGTTGGATCGAGCCGCCCCCGCACGCAGCAAAAAAATCAGCAGCCCTATGCAGAACATCCTGTGAAGAGTCATAGATGATTTCCTCAACAGTCCTGATGGTGGTCTATTGAGAAGCATTACTCAACGTTTACTTCTTCACGCGGTAGGAAAGCAGCACAACGCCGCTCTCATAAACCTTGCTGTCGATCAACTCTAAATCAACGTGCTTGCCGATGTCGGACATCAGCGGGATACCCGAGCCGAGCAGCAGCGGGTTCACCTTCAGGATGACCTCATCGATCAGGTCTTCCTTGAATAGCGCCGTCGCTAAATTCGCGCCGCCACACAGATAGATGTCTTTACCCGTCTCAGCTTTCAGTCTCCTGACTACCCCCACGGCGTCCTCTGCGACGAGCTCGACACTCTCGTCCGGGCTCTCCTTCATCGTGCGCGAAAATACGTAGCTCTTCAGGTGCGGGTAGGGATTGGTGACGCCCACTTTCAGCCCCACTTCGTAGGTATTGCGGCCCATCAGGACGGCGCCGTACGACTGTAAAGACTTCAGATAATCTGCCACATGCTCACCTTCCAGAGGGAAGCAGTCGAAGGAGCCGTCCTCACGAGCGATGAACCCATCGGCGGTAGTGGCGACATGATACTTTAGTTTTCGCATCCTTCTTAAACTCCTGTCGGACACGAGAGCGATCTGACTATGTGTATCCTGATCAGGATAAAACCGCCGTTCCCACTCGTCAATTAACTACCTGCGCGGTGTCTTTGCTGACACGACGTTTGTATACGGCGATGTTCCCACAGTGTTGAATGATCTCATTCGGAAAGAGTATTGCGTGTTGCTTGCTACCGTAGCATCAATGTAAGTACTCGTGTTCCGTCCGCGGCGGTGTTGAGGACCGCGCTAGTATTCTCAGAAATCAATATTGGATACAGTCAGTACCACCTCGCAGTAGCGGGTGGGTAAGCCATTAAGATTCAAAATCAATAGAAATTCTGTGTGCTGATCGTCTACCCACCTGCTACCGCGAGGTGGTACTGACCGTATCCAACAAACTCTTTACTTTTGAGGGTCGAACTTTCCCTTCAGTTTATCCGGAACCACGACTGGCAATATGAATTTAAGTTACGTGACGACAAAGAAAGAATCGGATAGAGTTGTTATGGCCTTTTCTTCACAAAGGTGGTCTACAAGTACAGTTTATGAACCATATGAAAACATCTATTGTTGCCATGACCCTCATATTTTTCTTTTCATCATGTAGTGATGTTCAGAAAGGTATCGACGCCAGAGTCTCTCAAAAATCCTCGAGCAATGAGGTATCAGCGATCGCGGCCTTGAGAATCATAAGAAACGCCGAAATTAGCTATATAAGCACCGCTGGCTCGGGCAAATTCGGAACTCTCGAGCAGTTAATTGATGCTCAAGTGCTCGATGCTTCTTTCGGAGATGTGAAGAATGGCTATAAATATGAAGTGCGATTAAGGCCACCAGACGATCAATCATATGAAGCTTTAGCGACACCAACCGAATATGGGTTTAAGGGAAATCGATCCTTTTATATGAGAGACGATGGGGTACTTCGCGGAGCAGATAAGAAAGGCGAAGAAGCAAATTCGGCAGACCCAGCAATTGGTAACTAGCCAAGTTACTGTTTGTATGCCGGGTGAGTTTTGCAACAAACACTCACGCGGCTTGTTGAGCGCTGAGTCCCATTTGACCTCCGTTATCGTTGGCCGAACCGTAGTCCATCGCCATGACATCGACTACGTCGAGACTGCGTCCATTAGCTTTCACGCTGTTTAGAATATTTACTCCGCTCTGCACCAATCCTGTCAGCAGAACCGGCAGCGTGTAGGAAGTTCTCATTTACCGTTGTGACAGTGCCATACGATTCTAGACAACCGAACAGGAGAATTACTACGAACTCGAACTTTCGTAAACACACCATCCTGCGGCAAGTTTGTAACATTCCCTGAAAGTCCATTTTTGTACCGCGACGGTACGGGGTAGCGGCTAACCTCAGCATCAAAAACGTTACCGTGTGAATCCAGCAGTTGTATTTGCGGGTGCAAGACTGTGCCGTTCGCGAGTTGCATCCGGTCCAGGTTCAAGTTGTCTTCGATGAGACCCTCCGAGGGATCGACATCAAGCACGATTTCCTGCGTTTGTTTCGAGGGTTGGAGAGGTCGTTGAGGAATAAATTCTGACCATTGCGCGGAGACTGTCACCGGCCCTGACACGACTTCTTCGCTATCTAAGGTGGCAAGCTTGTAAATGAGCGCGGTGACGTAGATGAGAAGCAACGCGCCACATATGGCCGCAGTGAAAACCAGCAACACTTCACGCCGATCGTCAAAGTTAATTACGCGTGGCGCGAATTTTGAGGACATATAAACTACGTGTTCCCGAGCTGAATAGACCAAGTGTGGTTTGCATTCCGCACGCGATCTAGCGGTTCCCATTAAGCGGCGCTTAGTGGAACTTAGATCGGGGAGTGTAGACCTATGAACAGTACGTGTGTGGCTTCTAGCTTTCTATCAATTCGGCGATCAAAGATCGTAGTCATTGCAGAATTGGTTGAAGTCAGCCGCAACGGCCATGCAGTCGCCATGGTCGTGACCCAGTGCCAGGCAGCGTCCAGCAAGTCTGCCGGCTTTGAAGGCGCAAGTCATTTTCGATTGAGGGACAACTACCCGCTGATCGTTGGTCTCTCTGGTCGCAGCCTGATAGTTTTTACTACCGTGATACAGCGATGCTTCCGCAGTAAATCCAGGAATGTTCATTTCATACCTCCTAAATCATTCGACCCGGCCTTAATTTCCGTCATTCCAAATATCAATGTTGTAGTCTACTCCCCGCAACGGCTTTAAGTGAACGCGGAGACGCGTTAACCACTCTACATCTTGGTGACTGTAGCTCGGACATGTAAGAAGGTGGATTCAGAGCGAGTGAGCGAGGACGCAGAGGCCCGGGATCAGCCTTTCAAACGGCGTGAGGTTATTCCGGCTCAAATCAAAAGTCAACGGATCGAATTGCCTCACTAAAGATCTACTCCAAAAGGTATCGTTGCCTCATATAAAAATCTACTGGTATGAGTAGACACTGCCCAGGAGGGCTGAGGCCTTCTACAAGTCGTGGTGCCGAATTTGCCAAGCGATCGTGGCTCCCCCCAGTGGACAATCTTCGCAACTTTTTCTTCACGTCAACGCCAGAAGTGCTCAGTTTCTTGCAACAGTTGCGAGAACCCCATTAGTCCAACAAGTCGATACATGGATTGGTGCGAACCGCATGCCGATGAAAACCAGCGCTTAGAATTCTTCAGTACGATCCAGGGAACGGAAGTGGGACTTGATACTGGATAAATATTGGAAATGATCAAACCAAGCCTACGTTCATACGGGCCATATCACGTACTGCCGAACACTTGGACCATTTGCCCCACGCCGGAAAAACACTACTCTCCTAAACATTGACACCAAAACAATGTGGTAGTAGCGTACGCTCGTCTCACTTGCCAGAGGAGTCTCGCTTTCTGGCGCCTCTCTTCTGCCTCCATCTAACTTTGGGAGAGAACCATGAATAAAGCCTTTTCAAGAAGGATCCGCGTCCTGTCAATCGCGCTTTTTGTTGCTGGAGTAGTTTCGGCGGTAATCGCTTACGCTTTGCCACAGAAAGGACCAAAAACAAGGCCCGCTAAAGGTTTCACCATAGTAACGAAAGAGACCGTAAAGCTGAACGATCCGAAAGCGCAGGCGAACCCGCAGCAAGCTGATTACGTGATTACAGTAAGAAGCCAAAAATCGGATGGAACGTGGAAGGAGGTGCGCACTGCATATAAGACTGACGGCAAAGTAATAAGGGAGCGCACCAGCTTTGGCATTCCGGGTAATGGAGTCTTTAAAGACTCGGGCAAAGGTGAGCTGGAATTCCTATCGGCAATGCCGGGGACGGAAATAACCGCGTTCGTTCCTGTAATCGATGGTCATAGTGATCCTAAATTCGTTAGAGATGAAGTGGTCCAGGGTTACAAAACCTATGTCTTGCACTATGAAGTCGACAAAAATGGTTCTTACGAGGAAGAGTATTACGCGCCAGAGGTCGATAACTATCCGATCCGATCAGTGAAAGTCGCGCCTCATGGAGTTTCAACTACCGAACTGGTGCAGATCACATTGGGTAATCCTGCTGAAGATGTATTCACCTCGGTTCCCAGGGGCACAGTTAAATACGATGCCTTCAAGAACAAGATGAAAGCCCTCGAAGAGGATGGAAAGCATGAGGCCGCAGAAGCAATGCGTCGAGACCTTGACCGTCGTTTGTCGAAAGTTCCGTAAGTGAACACGGAGGCACACTGTTAGAGGATGGTCCTATTTCTGCCAGATCCTAAGCGAGGGTTGAATTTTGACGAGTTCTCTCCCATCTCACAAGGAGCCAACAATGAAAAGCAGACTGCTTGATTTGAGTTACGGGTTTCTAGGCGTTGCAGGCCTTGTCTTGATGACTTGGGCGGCTTTCCACCTTGCAGTTGCTCGAGAAGCACAAGCGTGCTCCCAACAAGATTGCTCTTCAAGCTGGACAGTACTAAGCAGTGAATGCGACGACCTCTTCCAATGCGGTTGCGGCACTAATTGCACTTCTACCCCAAATACATGCTATCGCGAGCGAGGTTACTGTAACGGGAGCAGCCCATCGAACAACATCATCTTCAGAAAATGTTACCTGGGTCAATGTCCCTGCTTCGTGGCGGGCCAGGGCGCCGATGGAGGTTGCAAGCCGTGCAACCCGTCATCGTACACACTGACAAAATGCTATACCGTGCTTAATGGTGATTGGGATTACGACTCTTGCAGTTGCATAGGTGGCAGTCCCATCGTGGTAGACGTGGATGGTAATGGGTTTTCGTTCACCGACTATGCAGGCGGAGTGAACTTTGACCTTAATGGAGACGGCACGGCTGAACTTCTATCATGGACTGCGGTTGGTACTGATGATGCCTGGCTGGCGCTGGATCGTAACGGTAATGGAGTGGTGGATAGCGGCACAGAGCTGTTTGGCAACTTTACGCCCCAGCCTAAACCCGCAGCGGGCCAGGAAAAGAACGGCTTCCTTGCTCTCGCTGAATACGATAAACCCGAGAAGGGTGGCAATGGCGATGGGATAATGGATCAACGAGACACGATCTTTCGTAGTCTGTTTCTCTGGCAAGATACAAATCACAATGGAGTCTCCGAAGCGACTGAATTGCACAGCGCTCAACAGCTTGGTCTTAGTGCCATTGATCTCGATTACAAGGAGACGAGACAAAGGGACCGGTACGGAAACCTGTTTCGGTATCGGGCAAAGGTGCGAGATCAGACAAATATCGGAAAATGGGCATGGGATGTGTTTTTGATTAGGAAATCCTTGAAGGTTGGTAAATACCAGCGAGAAACGGGCTCCAAAAACACACTCAGCAAATAAGGCCGAACTCATTAATAACCTGAAAATCACCGCCAAAACAAGAGGCCGCCTTTGCGGGCGGCCTCTTCGAATGTTTAGGATAAGTGCTCCCCACAGTGGACAATCTTCGCAACTTTCTCTTGACGCCCACGGTAGAAATGCTCAGTTTCTTGCAACAAGTGCGGAAAGCGCCTGAATCCGCCCACTCACCTTCATACTGCCCGTTCTTCCAAGAATCCTGATCTTCTCCAGGGGATCCTTGTCGCGTTCGTTTCCCAAAACTGACCGAATAAATTATTGACCCCAACAGAGGTATGTATTAAGATGCGGCCTCCTTAGACGCCAAATTACACCTCGCATAAGGTCAGACGCGCGACTGGTAAAAGATAACGTTCTTGGACCAGGCAGTGGTTCTGGCAAACGTTTCACTCTACTGAGTGTTTAGGTGGAGTTCACCCCGGCAATTTCCCGACATGCAACAACTCCGCTTTTCTTAGTCAGAAGCAAAGGTCTTACTAAGACCTATCTTCCGCCGCAGAATTGACGCCAACTCTTTTCGCTTTCAGAAGGGCGCGGACTGCTTTTCTGATTCGTGCCTCTTCGTCTGACTAAATAAGAATGCATTTGCTTCTGACGGTCCCCACGTCGTCTGAATGCTCTCAGCGCGCGATCAAATCAGACGCACTTGCCCACCCATAGTTGATCGAACAGTAAGGGAGTAAAGACATGCAGAAAGAAAGAAAGGATCCGAGCACTTCCAACAATGAGAAGTCGCAAGTAAGTAGAAGAAACTTCGTAAAGGGCGCCGCAACGCTGGCAGCAGCAGCGGCAACAGTCCCTCTTAAACCCCTCCTCGGCGGCCCCGGGTCGACAGCGGATGCCTCGACCATTCCCTATCAATCCAACCAGCGTACGAATGACAGCTACCTTTATCGCAGACGCGTGGCCCAGGATAACAAAATCGATGTAGGCGTACTGCCAGACAATGGCGACAGAGCCAGGTACACAGACTTTAGTGCTCTGTACAGCAAAGCCCTGGTCCATGACGGCCTCGGCGTGCCGAACCAGACCTCCATGTTAAGTTTACTAAACGCCCTTGAAGCTGAGTCGTTTGATTCTCTTCAAAACGTAATCGTGGGAACACCTGGGGGCGGGCCCAATTCACGATTGAATGGGCCCGCAGGCTCATTTGCCTTTGACCTCGAAGGCCTCGACTCACATGCGTTCACCATTCCACCGCCATCTCCGACTGTGCGCAGTGCGCAGACGGCAACGGAAGAGGTGGAGCACTACTGGGCTGCCCTGTTGCGTGACGTGCCGTTTACTCAATACGTGAGTGACACTACAGGATTAGTGCAGGCGGCAGTTGACGACTTGAATTCCCGATCATTCCTTGTAGGTGGAGGAGCTAACCAGTGGGCGCTTCCTGTGACAAGGCAGAACCTGTTCCGCGCACGAGTGGCTGCGACTAATGACGGCAACCTTAAGGGGCCGTACATCTCGCAGTTTATGGTCCAGCCGACAAATTTCGGCGCGCAGCCACTCGACCAGAAAATTCAAACATTCGCGCCCAACCAGGATTTCATGGTCAACTTCAACAGTTATCAGAACGTACAAAACGGAGGATCTTCGGGTACCCCAACCCCTGACCTAACACGCCGCTTCATTCGCAACGGTCGCGACCTTACGGCCTATACCCGCGTGGACGTGCTCTATCAAGGGTACTTCGTTGCCTTCCTCCTCTTGGCTCAATTAGGCGCAGCGCCGAACGCTCCTACCATCGTTAACCCTGGTAATCCTTATGGTAGGCCGGGTGGCCCAATTCCACTCTCGAACACCCAAAAGCCCTTCGGCACGCTGGGTGGACCAGACGCTGCGGGAACGCTTGCAGAAATGGCCACCCGGGCACTCAAAGCCTCATGGTGCCGCAAGTGGATCGTTGACATGCGCCTGCGGCCAGAGGAATACGGGGCCTTAGTCGAAGCGAGGCGCACCGGCAGCACACCGGTTCCTCAAGCTTCCACGGAGTTGCACAACGACGTCCTGAGCTCCGCAGTGTTGCCCAGGATCCTTGCGAAGCATGGCAGCCATTTTCTGCCTCAAGCCTTTCCCGAAGGCTCGCCCACGCATCCCTGCTACACGGGCGGCCATGCAACAGTCGCCGGCGCGTGCTGCACGGCCATAAAGTTCTTCTTTGACGGCAGCAAGAAGCTCCGGCCGCTGCTTCAAGCAAGTGGCCGGGACCTGGTGCAACCCACGCCGGATGGGTTAGGGCTTGACACCTACACGGGCGCGGACGCCAATGATATCGATATCAATGGAGAACTGAGCAAGGTGGCATTCAACATCTGCTTTGGTCATGGAGTTCACTCCGGCATTCACTTCCGCAGTTCCAATTACTGGGGAGTGCTGTTGGGTGAGGCAGTGGCGCTCAGCGTGTTGAAGGATCGTGCCAAGTCGTATAAGGAACCCTTTACGATAAACATCACAAAGTTCGACGGCACAACGGCGACCATTACTAATCAGAACGCAAATAGCTCGTTGCTTGCTGACGGGCAGTGCACTACTCTTTAATAGTCTTGAGTTCTGTCAACTTTATTCGCGGGCGGCCTGCTCAGTAGGCCGCCCTTCTTTCGAAAACGAAACGGCGTCCGAGCAAATTCATTTAATGACCTACAAAGATGCACACACGTAAGGGCGTACCGCGTGTAAGCGTGTAGCGGTGCACGCACGTTAAGGGCGCGGTTTTATTGAACTGGATTTCTTTGAGCGAAGTCCCGATAGAGTGGCGTGGCCAAGAGAAATGCTTCTTTTCAACACTTGCGTGAAGGCTGTAGTCAGGCAAGGCGGTTCAAAGAGCAGGAAAGTCTGAGCGCGGCTAGTGTTCCTTCCTTAGACGGCTTCAAACGACTCAATCACATAATCGTTGGAACCAAAGAGCGCCGGGAAGAAAAGCAGCCAAATGTAATCTATATTAGACAAATCAGCCTCAGTTCCTAGTCTGCTTAGATCCGCAAGAGGAATGTCAATGTCTCCAGATGGGATAGTAATGTGAGTGGCCCAATGAAACGAGTGGGGACCGGTGGGGGTTTCCGTGGTCATATAGATGTTGAAGGCCAGGGGTAGATCGTTAGAGCCAAACCGGAGTCGGAGTGCTCGAAACGGAGCGAGATTGAGATTAAGAGGAGCTTCCTGGGTCCAGGTTTTTTTCCCATAAAGAAGTTCTAAGCAATGACTGGCCCCAGGGCCACTGGCTAAGATTAGGCCCGTGCTGCCAACGTCGATTTTGACAGGTGTGCCAAATGGACTCGAAATGAAGCCAATCCACGTATTTCGGAAGCCACCCAATATTCCAGTCCCACTTTGAGTGTCTCTGTCTTCACCGCTCAGCAACTCTGCCCGATGATGTCCAGTCGTAAAATCGTCGATGATCATTTCCGAGTTCCTTTCAATGAGTGTGGAATAGCCCTACTTGTGTTCCGGACGTTCGTCATCTTCATGATGGCAAGCCAAAATGCCGATGGCGTCAGGGTCTGGAGTACACTCCCGCAAACCCTCCTTAATAGGTAAACTGGTCCCGCTAAGTCTTAGCTTGAAGAAGGGGCTTGCTGTATCGATCTCCGGGCGCAGGCGAAAGAGGAGAAATGAAACTACAAGAGCGTCTGGTCTAAGATCTTCTGGTCTAATGTGCCAACCTAGGAAAGCTGTTGTTGGAAAGCCGAAGAACGCACTGTACGCAGCTCCCGAAATACTCCCATTCGCCAAAATGTGAGGATCGCGAGCTGCCCCAACGGCTTCATCCCAGAGAACCGAAAGCGGCGGATTCACACCATCACTGAAATACCAGTCGCAACTCTCCCAACCTCCCGAAGCTGCCGGACTACCTCCATTACCCTCAAATGCGATCAAGTCTGCAGTGGCCAATGTCGCCGGAGTGACAGTGTCCCCGTAAGTAACCGTACTGAGTAGTGCCGACAGTCCGGTGTAGAAGCGTCCGCGAAAATTCGTAAGCGTTGCCGACATGCTTGGGCCAAACGAATAACAATTAGCATCTGGTTCGCCGAGCATGAGGTTGGGATGTCCACCGCCCGCTGAAGCACCAATGCTACCTGCCCACAAAATTACTGTTCGAGACATGATAAAGCCCTCCTAATAGCTTGTATTTCTTATTCACAGCCAGACCTGCGTTGACTCAATACGCGCGTTCGACCGTTCCGTTCGACCCAACGAAAACGCCATTGCTGATTCAAAGCGGGCCTATACAGGTCCCGTTGATTTAGTTGCCTCACGATCCATCTTCTTTCTCATCTGTACTACTTTGTTTCATGCAAGTACAGGCGTTAGAATCACCACTCAATTCCCTGCTCGGGTCTCACAGCAGGAGCCAGTGTTTCGCCTAAAACTACAGCCAAGATGGCCTGAGCGTCCTTCGGGAATCCTGAAATGTTTCTGCCGCATTTCTGAAAATGCCATGAACCAGACGGACAACCATTTGTATGTGTTCGGAGCATTCCGTCTCGACACGGCTGAACGGTTGCTGCTGCGTCGCGATGGTGTGCGCGTATCCCTGCCGGAGAAGGCTTTCGACACGCTGGCCACACTCGTCCGCCGCGAAGGCCGCCTGGTGACTAAGGAAGAATTGATGGCTGAGGTATGGCCCGATACTTTCGTCGAGGAGAACAACCTCGACAAAAGCATCTCGGCCATTAGGCGGGCGCTTGGGGAGAAGGTCTCTGCGCCCGAGTACATAGAGACCGTCAGGGGCCGCGGTTACCGATTTCTAGCTCAAGTGAGTGAAGTGCGTGAGGAGAGCGTCGGCCGGCAGAGAAAGCATCACGACCGAAAGACGATTAATTCTCTCGCGGTGCTGCCGCTAATAAATGCGAGCGCTGATTCGGATATGGAATACCTTTCCGACGGGATCACTGAAAGCATCATTAACAGCCTGTCGCAAGTACCTAAATTGCGCGTGATGGCACGGGGCACCGTATTTCGCTACAAGAGGCAAGAGATTGACCCGCGAGAAATAGGAAGCATCTTGGGTGTGCGCGTGATACTTGCTGGGCGAGTCCTTCAGGTAGGCGATCACGTAGTGATTAGAACGGAACTAGTGGACACGGCGAATGGGTCACAGCTCTGGGGCGAACAGTACAACCGTAAACTCTCTGACATCCTTGTCGTCCAGGAAGAGATCGCGCTAGAAGTGGCGGAAAAGTTGCGGCTGAAGCTGAGCCGAGGGGAAAAGAAACGACTCGCCAAACGGTATACCGAAAACACCGAAGCTTATCAACTTTATTTAAAAGGCCGATACTTCTGGAACAAGGCCCTGACGCCAGAATTGCAGATAGCACTCAGGTACTTCCAGCAGGCCATTGACCTAGACCCCAGATATGCTCTTGCTTACACTGGACTCGCCGACTGTTACGCCTTGCTCGGTAATTTCAGCGCACTTCCGCCAACAGACGTGTTCCCGAAGGCGAAGGTGGCAGTTGGAAAGGCGCTGGAGTTAGACGAGATGCTTGCCGAAGTTCACACGTCGCTGGCCTACATCAAAACAATTTACGACTGGGACTGGAAAGGGGCCGAGAAAGAATTCAAGCGAGGCATTGAACTTAGGAGCAGCGATGAGTGGAGTCATGAAGGCTACGGCTGGTATTTAGCGGCGATGGGTCGGTTTGATGAGAGCATTGCGGAGATGAAACGCGCGCGGGAACTTGACCCCCTCTCGTTACCTGCAATCGCGCATTTGGGAGTCCCTCTCTTCTACGCCCGCCGGTACGACGACGCAATCGAACATTTTCAGGAGGCGCTGGAAATGGATCCGGACTGCGGTTATATCCGGTTTCGCCTCGCGCTCGCATATGCTCAAAAAGCAATGTATGAGGAAGCCATCGGCGAGCTTCAACCGATGCTAGGCACGTCGCGTGACAGGGACGCAGTGGCGGCTCTTGGATACGTCTTCGCCGTCTCAAATCAGAGAGACAAGGCGCACGATGCACTTGCTGAACTGAAAGAGAGAGCGAATCAAGAGTATGTCCCCTCCTACCATATGGCAATTATTCACGTCGGCCTCGGTGAAATGGATCACGCATTCAATTGGCTCGAAAAGGCGTACGAAGAGCGTTCCTATTGGCTAACTTTTCTACGAGTGGATCCGATACTAGATAACCTTCGCTCAGACACAAGGTATACAGAGTTGCTTCAACGCATGCAATTCGTGGCATAAGTCCGAAGGGCACATCTGACGCCAGGATGAGATTGCAACGAGGTGACAAAGGCATGGTTCACTAACCAAACGTCTCTTGAACGCCGGCCGCCTTACTACTGCACCATAACCTCGCGCAGTGATTCTTCAAAGCTTCCCAAAAAAATTGAGGCCACCGTCGCAGGGTGGCCTCTTCTTGGATTATTAAAGGATGAATGCTCCCCACACTGGACAATCTTCGCAACTTTTTGTTGGTGTCAACGACGCAAATGCTCAGTTTCTTCCAAAACTTGCAGGCGCAGTCGTTTAGCGCACAAGGCACGAGAGCTTCAAAAATGTCTTGACACAGCCCACAGTGGACAATCTTCGCAACGTGTTGTTGGCGCCAACGACAGAAATCCTCGCTTTACTTCGACAGAGCTGGTTGAGGTGGAACGATCACAAACATAATGATTCAAATTCCACATTGGGCTTGCACCAGCTAATGCCACGAAGCAATCCGACGAAGCAATCGGTAGTGTCTTAATTTCCTCCTTAGATGAAGGAGCGAAACTCCAAATTAAGACACTACCAAGCAACCGACACATTGACTTTTGTTACGGAGAGGAATAATCTGCCGCCGTTTTTACCACGGGCTGGCCCCTGAACTCTGGGCGTTGCCAACTCGCAAAGAGCATTTCGTAGTTGCTTGTGAATCTCACAATTCCGCGCGCTAAGTCACTTAGGACCACTTTAGGTTACCAAGGTCAGGTTCTCTAATCTTGGTAGGATACGAGCGCGAATACTACGGAAGTCCCGGATAACTCCACGCACACCATTTGGTAGTGCCGCTTCGAAGACGGACGAAATAGCGTGACCAAGTATCCTCTGTAAGACAAAATACTCAGGTCACGGTCGTCCACCTAAAAGGCCCCAATGGATCGAGACGACTCTCAATATTATTATTATCTATACCGTAGACGCCGTCTTCGCCAGATGATCGGTCTGTCTGCGCTCCTCATTCTAGTCCTGACCCTCGGACTGCTTAAGTTCTTCGGTAAGCTCCCTTCAATAGCTCTTTCTCATCATTCTCCCTCGAACATACCGGAAGACGCTTTGGTTGTTAACAGCGGTCTTAGCCGATCAACTATTTCCAGAACGAAGGCTATAAACTACGAGTTCAAGCCTCAGGAACCTTCCACCGGCGCTCTCGGGAATACGCCAGATGTGGTTACTGCACTTCTTGAAGGCGACCTTCGAGATGAAGCTAACAACCAATTTCCTGCGTCCCTAGTTCAGCTTAGTGCTTCGCCGTCTGGCCGGGGACGGATTCAGATCTCCACTCTTGTCAACCTTAACCAGGAGCCAAAGCCTGCCGGCGGGACATACCGAGGAACAATTGAGATCTTCGTTGGGACACAAGTCCTTCGTGTCCCCCTCGTGCTCTACCTCGCTCCGCGCGACGGGCCACTTGCTTTCATAGCGGTCCTTCTGTTGGTGATAGGAGCGACAATAGGGCTTGCGGTCAAGTGGATTACGGAGTCACTCACCCGCATTGCGGCGGCAAGTTGGCGTGCGGAGGATTTGCGCCGTAGCTTGGGGAGTAGAGGCAATGCCATGCCGCTAATGGCTGCTGTACGGTTGGATGAGATCGAAGATGCGATTCGGCGGCAAGATACGGATGACAATCTAGAAAAGGCTTTCGCGCCTCTCCTGTCCAATGTCTCGCATCTTCGCAGTTTTGCTACTGCTATTCAGAATTCTAAGAGTGAGATTCGGAATCAGTTGGAACTGAGGTATACCCTTGATTTGGACGACGAATCGTCCGATACGCTCGATAGAGACTTTGTTGAAAGTATAGCGCGCGCAGAATCGACACGGATCGAACGCCTTCGCGCGATCGAGTGGCCTTGGAAGAACCCCACAGAGACTATTGAGGAGGCTCAGAGGCTGGAGGATCAATGCTCAACGGCAACTCTCGCCCTCAACGATGCTGTTGCCGGCAGAGCCGACTCGACCACACTGAAGGTCCTGGAGTTATTTCGCAAAGGCAGTTTTAGCGATGCGGTAACGCTCTACAACGAGAAACCAGAACTCGCACCTCCGTCGGACGTAACACCAAAGGAAAAAACGAAGAAAAAGGCCCACCGTCCAAGATTTTTTTCATCGGTGGCAGAATATTCGAGGATTTATCCGTTTCCCGGCTACGGTCCCCGTGGTTTGGTACCGTGGATGGCGCGACGACCAAGAGCATTCGCTGCGGCCGCATCAGTCTTTGTCGTGTCTCTGGCCGGTTTGCAGTTCCAGTATCTCAATGCACCAGATTTTGCTGGCGAATTGGGGGATTGGCTTGGGCTTTTGTTATGGGCAGCTGTGATTGAACTTAGCGGTGTTTCGGTGTTGGATGTTCTCAGTAGATTGGGAACGACAAACGTGCGCAGTAGCTCATCACGGCGGGTTGGTCCGGCCGAACCTTAGTTGTACTGAGGCGTCAGTTAGTAAGCAGCAAAGTTGATCCAGTTCCGTCCCGTTTTGGTTAAAGTTCTTAAGGATGCTGAATATCTTGTGCAAAGCGATCAACTAACGTGAAGACACATCACAAATTGTTCCGTCACAAAAACTTTAAGGCCACCCTTGCGGGTGGCCTCACTTATAGTAATTAGTAGTGCTCCCCAGCTGGGACTCGAACAACCCTTCCGTTCACAGCGGTCGGGCTGTGAAAGATTCAGCATTAGTCGGATAAACCTACGAGGCGGGTAAGACAGCTAAGAGTATTGACTGCCGAAACGCTTCCCGCGGATGAGACGTCACCAGCGCGGTTGTTGTGTATGCCGGGTGAGGTTGGAGAACCGAATACTCACCCGGCGATCGCTCCGAACTAATCAGTGGAACGGTTTGAAAACATTCGCGAACGCCCAGTTCGCTTGCGAGATGCCGCTACATGTCGGTGACGCGAAGCCCTGGCCGGCGCAGCCGCCGTTGTCGCGTGCGACGGACCACATCGCGATTCGCGTGATGTAGCTGTTTGCATTCGCAAAGTTCAACAGCGATTGCGCGTCGCTCAACTGAAAGATCTCAGTGTTGACGTCGTTGATTCCAATCATGGGAGTCACTCCAATACTCGCACTCAAGCCCGCTGCCACCACCTGGTTGTGAGTGTTGCTCGCGGCTTGTTGAGCACTGAGTCCCATCTGACCTCCGTTATCGTTGGCCGAGCCATAGTCCATTGCCATCACATTCACTACGTCGAGACTGAGTCCATCAGCCTTCACGCTGTTCAGAATATTCACACCGCTCTGCACCAATCCTGTCGGCAGAACCGGCAGCGTGTAGGAAATTACGAGACCCGGATTCGCGCTTTTCAGATTCTTTAACGCCTGGTTGCGACGCGTGATCGAAGCCTGGTCCGTAGTTGCTCCGCCTTCAATGTCGAAGTCCAACCTCACGGGCGTGCTGGAGTTGACGCTGTATTTATTGAGCACCGATTGGTAAGCAGCCTGGAGACTCGACACGGTGGTACAGCCCTGCGCGAGTTCAGTTCCCGAAGCACCGCCGAACGAGATGATCACATCGCCGCCTGCTGCACGCACGGCCTGAATTTGCGAAAGTATCGTGTTGCCGTTTGGCAGCGTGTCGTTCGCCACGGTTGCTCCCACACCGCCCCACGTTGGAGTGCAGCCACCATTACCAACCACGAACCCGAGCGTGAAGACCTTGATCCCGGACTGCGTCTGAATGTTTGCGAGTTGCCAATCGACTGTAAGCCCCATGTCTACATAAGGCGCGAACACTTTCGCGGACGGTGGCGGCGGAGGTGGACCATTCAACGTAGTCACGTTTATCGCCGCACTCTGTGCGGAACTTCCCGCAGCGTCGTTGGCTGCAACTCTGAATGTGTAAGTCGTCAACGGAGACAATCCGCTGATGGTGATGTTAGGGCTGCTTGTAGTCGCGGCTGCAACGCCGTTCTTAAAAACAGTGTAGCCCGTTAGCACGCAGTTTACGGCAACCGTCGAAGCGGTCCAACTCAGGTTAGTGCTGTTACTTGTGGTGCCTGAGGCTTGCAGTCCTGTAGGCACGCTCGGAACTGTCGTGCAAGCGCTGCAAGTTCCGATGCTGGTCCATGGCGCACCGCTTCCTGGTCCACCATTGTTAGTGGCCGGGTCCTGGCCCTGCGTCCAGAAGTTTGCCTGATAGTTCACGCCGTTACGACTTGCCGTCATCCCCGCGGTGTAAACACTCGTAGAGTTCCAGGCGGTTGCGCATTGGCCGCCACCTCCACCACCGCCACCTGATCCGCTACACGATCCGTTACTGGTCCAAGGTTGACCACTGCCTGGTCCACCATTGTTTGTCGCAGGGTTTTGGCCCTGCGTCCAGAAGTTTGCCGTGTAGTTGATTCCGTTAAGACTTGCCGTCATGCCGGCTGTATAGACCGACGTCGAGTTCCACGTTGGGTTGCAGGTTTGCGCAGCGACGACGCGCTCCACGCACAGCAACAAAAACACGAGTCCAAGACAACTTAAAATTTTGCGAGCTGAATTCATATACACTCCTTGGTGATTAGGAGGTGATTAGGCGCGGGACGTGTTGATTAGTCAGGACGGGGGACCATTAGACTGGGTGACTAAACTTCTATGCCTAATAACAGCGGTTGTCAATAGACAGAGAACTCTTGACAATGATCGTCAACGGTAATAGTTTCGGCCAACAGTTCTCCACTGCTTAAGAGTCCCCTCGGCGAGTTTGTCTCATCGTTCTGCGTCGGCGTGCCCGCGCGCCGCTTGTCGCTTTCGTTAATGTACGATCGCTTGGGAAGGAGCGGAATCAATGAAAGGTAGATCGAAATTCATCGTCACGATTGTTACCGTAATAATAGTGGCTGTGATCGCCATCATCTGCGGCGGTCAAAGAGCACTTGTAACTGCCTCGTCAACAGCAAATGTTGCTGGTCCGTCTCAGTTTTATCTCCAGCACAACCTTATGTCGGATGGATTCGTGCCCGCGGACATCACACATTCCAATACTGTCAACGCCTGGGGCCTGGTCTCAGGTCCAACAACACCATGGTGGATTGCTAACAACGGAACCGGCACAACCACTCTATACAACGTCGCCACCGGAACGATCGTGACGGACTTTACGGTTCCGGGCGCCGGTGGTGCGCAGGGTAATCCGACGGGGCTCGTCTTCAACGGTGGCACTGGCTTTGTCGTGAACAACGGCGTCGGTGCACCGGCACCGGCTCGATTTATCTTCGCGAGCGAGGATGGCACGCTCTCGGCCTTCAAAGGCGCGCCGATTGTGACTGTGGTTCCGAATGCACAGGCACCGGCGCACGGCGCAATCTATAAAGGACTCGCGATTGACAGTGCGACCGCCGGCCAATTCCTTTATGCAACCGATTTCCATAACGGCAAAGTCGACATTTTTGATAGTGCATTCCATGCCGTCACGATTCCCGGATCTTTCACTGACCCGAGTCTGCCGGCCGGATTTGCGCCATTCGGAATTCAGAACATCAATGGGACGATCTATGTGACTTACGCATTGCAGGATGAAGATCAGGAAGACGACGTCGCTGGTCCAGGCAATGGTTTTGTCGATGCGTACGATACGACCGGCAACTTCATCCGGCGTGTTGCTTCGGCCGGCGAACTCAACTCGCCTTGGGGCCTGGCATTAGCGCCTGACAATTTTGGCAGGTTCAGTGGTGACTTACTCGTCGGTAATTTTGGTGACGGACGTATTCATGCCTTCGACCCGACACAGCTTACCGTCGCTGGTGAGTTCGAAGCTGTTGGGCTGCTTCATTCTGCGTCAGGAAAGCCGATCAAGATCGATGGTCTTTGGGCACTTCAGTTCGGTCATGGCGCCAGCGCCAATGGTCCGACGAATACGTTGTTCTTTACTGCTGGACCAGCAGACGAGGAACACGGGCTCTTCGGATCGTTAGTTAACGTGGCGCCGCCAGGCCGGCAATGATCGAATAATGTGAGGACTGAACCGCTCTATACAGGGCGGTTCAGATCATTTATGAACCGATGGATTCAAATTCTGTCGATTTCTTTCATGCTGACGTTAGCGTCAGTTGTCAGCGCGCAGGTGCCGTGTGGCATTGTTAATATCGATGGACCAGCTACTGCGGATGTGGGAGCGCCGTTGGTGTTAAAGGTCAAAGTCACCAACACTTCGAAGCCGGAATTCAAGTGGAACGTTTCAGTAGGCACGATTATCAAAGGCCAGGACACTGATGAAATAACGGTAGATACTGCTGGGCTTGGCGGTGTCACACTGACAGCTTCGGTGGAATTAATCAGCGCACCCTTAGGTTGTAAGACCTCCGCCTCCACACAAATTATAATTTCGGCCTTCTTTTGTGGAATAGCTTTCGATGAATACGGAGACATCAAGTTAGAAGACGAGAAGTCGCGGCTGGACAATTTTGCGATTCAACTCATTAACGATCCGCATTCGAGTGGGCTCATCCTAATGGTGGCCGGTCAGCCAACGTTCGAAGGGGAAGCAGCGTACCGGCTTGACCGGGCCAGGTCGTATTTGGTGAAGAATAGAGGAATTGATTCAAGTCGAATCGTAACGAAGGATTGCGGTTTCCGTAAGGATCTAACACTCACACTTCGGATTGTTCCGGACGGCGCCGCAGTTCCCGAGTGCGATACTTTCGATCAAGTACCACTCTCGGAAGTGAGGTTCACTAAACCACGTCCTAAGTCCTTAAAGAAACGCCGCTGATTGTTAGGCGTCTCTGGAGAAATCATAGAAAACGCGGAAGAGATTGCCGTCCGGGTCGGAGACGGTGAACTCGTGCAGCTTCCAGGGCTTTGACTCCGGAGGGGAGATGATCTTTGCTCCGGCGGCGTTCCAGATCCCGTGCAGTTCATCAACCTCTGCTTTGTTATTGAGATTGAGCCAGATCATTACTGGCGGGGCGTTGCCATGTTGCGCGCGAAAGTCAGTGTCCGTAAGGAAGATTCGGCAGTGTCCCTTCGAGATTCCGGCGATGCCGCCATCAGCGCCGCCCCAATCAATGTTGAAGCCGAGTTTGCCTTGATAGTAATCCAGCGCTGCGTTCATATCGGTCACAGGTATCTCGGGCACTGCGGCCGGAAATTCGTTCTTCATTGGAACTCCTCTTTCAAACACAGCTCTTGGCTTAATGCCTGGACCAGTAGGTCGACTGCTTCTCTTGTTTGAACTGCGAGTCGCAAATATCGCTCGGACGAGCCGATCTTGTTACTACATTCTCGCACCATCAAGCCATACCGCTCCAACAACCGATCTCGAAGCTTGCGACCTGAGACCTCCGGTGGCAACTCAACATAGAGAAAGTTCGCCTTTGAAGGAAACACTGTCAGCCGGGAATACGTTCGAATTGATTCAGCATATACATTCTGTCTTGTGCGACTAGCGCAAGGCTTTGCCGGAATTCATCCTTAAACTCTGACAGCGTTTTGAGAATGTACGCGGCCAAACCGTTGACGTTCCAGAACGGCAGTTGAGATCTGATCATTTCCGCCGCTCGCGAATTCATTGCGGCGTAACCGAGTCGGACTCCATGCCAACCCAACGACTTACCAAGACTCTTAACCACTACCAGATTCTCAGCCCGCGGTATCAAGTTCACAGCACTCGTGAGATCTGCGAAGTCAAGGAACGACTCATCAATCACAATCAACTCAACGTGCGGCAAACTAAGTACGAGCTCTTCAATCTCAGCGGCTTCGAACCATGCACCTGTTGGATTGTTTGGATTTGAAATCACCAACATTCTTACGTCAAGCTCGTCGACGCGCGAAATTAATTCTGGAGCCTCGAGACGAAAATTCCTGCAGACGTCATGATGGATCGTATGGAGTGGAATGCCTAGTTCGTTCGGCAAATCTGTCCAACGACTAAACGTGGGAATCGGTGTGAGTATTGGACCATGAGTGAGATGGCAGAGACGAGTAATGATTTCCGTCGACCCATTTGCCGGCACGATGCACTCTGCCGGAACTCCAGCAATCTCTGCAATGTGTTTCGCATGCACTTCAGCGTAGTCGGGATAGTACCTGAGAATTTCAGCTAAACGCTCGCTGATGAGTTGGACCATTTGCGGCGGCGGGAAGTGCAAATTGACAGGAATGCAAAAGTCGAGGAGAGGACCTTTGTAAACTGCGCTCTCTTTGACCGAAAAAAAGGACGGGTTATGCGAACGCACGTTAAAGAGATCGGCGACTGTGTTGCTCATTTGCACCCTCCTCTTATTTGACGTGCAACCAGCAAATTTCTTCCATCGAATTAGTTGTTTGTTTACCTGTCCCAGCGATGTAATGCTACAATCACGCCCGTGCCTATGATTGCCTACTAAAAAAGTTACTGCGGTCCTGTGAGTAAGCACCGCTGTGTCTTCACAGCCGGCGCAGTAACTATCCCCAAAGCTCAACTCAATACAAACGTCAATAAATCGCTGGTTGCAGTCTGACCGCAGCCGCATGTTTCGCTGGAGAAATCATCATGAACGTTGATCTGACAACTTTAGGTTGGAGTGAGTTCTTTGAGGTTAACTTTAAATCATATGCAGACCAGGGCTATACCTGCGGGCGCGTCGCGCTCGAACACAAAAATCTCTTTCGCGTCTACACTCAACACGGAGAGGTGCTCGCGGAAATTTCGGGCAAGCTGCGGCACGAAGCGATGAGTCGAAGCGACTTGCCTGCTGTTGGAGACTGGGTAGTAATTCGCGCGCGGCCGGAACATGAAAGAGTAACGATTCATGCAGTGCTGTCGCGGCGGACGAGTTTTGCGCGTAAGATTGCCGGTTCACGCACTGAAGAACAGATTGTTGGCGCGAACGTTGACACGTTGTTCCTGCTGACATCGCTGAATCAGGATTTCAGTCTGCGCAGGATCGAAAGGTATCTTATTATCGCGTGGGAAAGCGGCGCCAATCCGATCATAATTTTGAGCAAGTCGGATCTATGCGACGAAGTGACTGGTCTCATCAATGAAGTGCAGGACGTTGCGCGTGGTGTGCCCATTCACGCTATCAGTGTTGTCACGGGGAGCGGGCTTCAGGATATCGCTCAATATTTCAAGCGGGGGCAGACGGTTGCGCTCCTCGGTTCATCCGGCGTTGGCAAGTCAACTCTGATAAATTATCTTGCCGGCATCGATCACTTGAAAGTTAAAACAGTCCGCGAGCACGACGATCGTGGCAGACATACGACGACTCATCGCGAGTTGGTTTTACTGCCAACTGGAGGACTCGTACTCGACACGCCAGGCATGCGTGAGTTGCAACTGTGGGAAGGCGACTTGCAATTCGTCTTTGATGATATCGAGGCGCGTGCCGGTCGTTGTTACTTCAGTGACTGCCGGCACCAGGACGAGCCGCAGTGTGTGGTCCGTGAAGCTTTAGCAGCGGGTACGATCGACGCTGAACGATATGAGAGCTACGAGAAGTTACAGAAAGAGTTGAAATACCAGGCTCGGAGAAAAGACAAACTATCGGAGATCGAGGAACGAAAGAAGTGGAAAAAGCTCTCGCGTCTCGCATCTGAGCGTGCGCGGTTGAAGCGGCGTTAGATAAGAAATGCAAACAGTGTCGACCACTGCGAAACGAGGTTTGCTGCAAGGGTTGTGCGCAGCACTGTTCAGTCCAGTCGATATCTCATTCCTGATTGCGTTCCGCATTCTCTTCGGCGTCATCATGCTGTGGGAAGTCTATCGCTACTTCACACACGGCTGGATCGCGCGTTACTTCGTCGAACCTGCCGTCACTTTTAGTTATTACGGGTTCAGTTGGGTGAAGCCGTGGCCCGGACGCGGGATGTACATCCACTTCTTTGTGCTCGGTCTGGCAGCCGCTTGCGTGATGTTGGGATTCGTTTACCGCATCGCCGCGCCGATCCTGTTTCTGACTTTCACATACTCTTTTCTGCTGGACCAAACACGTTATCTGAATCACTTCTATCTTGTCTGCCTGATCAGTTTCCTGATGTGTTTTCTCCCGGCGGAGCGGGCGTTTTCAGTTGACGCGTTGCTGCGCCGGAAGATTCGCTCAGACGTAGTTCCGGCGTGGACGTTGTGGCTGCTGCGAGCACAACTCGGCATACCATATTTTTACGGCGGCATTGCCAAGCTCAACAGCGATTGGATACACGGCGGCGAGCCGATGCGTTCATGGTTACGTCCTTTTACGCGGATACCTCCGTTTGGCCATGTCTTCGCCGTGGATTGGGTAGTTTACAGCTTCGTGATCGGCGGGTTGCTGCTCGACTTGCTCGTGGTGCCGTTGCTGTTATGGCGACGCACGCGGCTCTTCGCTTTCATAGCAGCAGTTTTGTTCAACCTCACCAACGCAGTGATATTCGACATCGGCATCTTCCCGTGGATGATGTTGGGTGCGCTATTGATTTTCTTTCCGCCTGACTTGCCGCGACGCTTCGCACGCGCGTTTCTTGACTCGAAGCCGCAGCAAGCAGCCGTGATTTCAGAAAACAGTTGCCCATCCTCAGTCTTCTCGCAAAAGCTAGTTGCCGGACTGTTGACCGCTTACCTTGCTTTCCAACTCATCTTCCCACTTCGACATTACCTGTATCCGGGCGACGTAAGTTGGACCGAAGAGGGACACAATTTTTCCTGGCACATGAAGTTGCGAACAAAAGGTGGCGAGGCAGTCTTTACCGTCACACATCCTCCGAGTGGTCAGAGTTGGACCATCAAGCCGCAAGATTACCTGGCAACTCATCAGGTGACGAAGATGAGTACGAAGCCCGAGTTAATCCTGCAATTCGGGCATTATCTTGCGGAAGAGAAGAGGCGTGAAGGTTACGACAATGTGGAAGTGCGAGCCCACGTAATGGTCTCTCTCAACGGCCGTCAACCGCAGTTGCTAATCGACCCCAACGTAGACCTGGCTAACGAACAGGTAACCCTGTTACCCGCCCGCTGGATAGTGCCACTCACCACACCGCTCGAAGCGCGATAATGAAGTGGACCAACACTAGTTCATCTCGCGGGGTGCCACTCGGGGAATTGTTCGAGGTAGTTTGTGTTTAGACCAGTCAGCCAAACGTAATCGTTGTCGATCTTTTTGGGTGCAACTATTGCCGCCTTGACGTTTCCGTAAATTACGGCGCCGACCAGTAGCGCTACACCAACCAACAAAAATCCCATCTCGTCTGCGGCCACAGCAAAATAGAAGCTGGCGAACGACAGCAACACGAACAGACACGTGATGAAAATGTCTCTTTTTCGTGCCGCAGCGTGAGTCTCGCAAAGTCCCACGGTTACTGTTGCTGTCTTACTCAACGCCAGGGCGAGAATGAGATATAACAAGAAACCGCCAAAAACCAGTATGTAAAGCGCAGGATGATGCCAACGAAGATTTCGCTTGAGTGTATGTTGCGTTGGCGCGTTACATTTAACGCAGCGATACGGCAATGAAGATTGCTTGCTCATTACGAGCACTGATTTGTTGCGCCAAATCGTAGGCATGTTGTGTGTTGGCGGTGGGAAGTAAGTTTGTTGCGACATCATAAGACTCCTTTGGGAAAGGCGATGGGATGGAAGTTTGTGAAGCGAGGAAGGCGGGATTAGCTCAACTCGCCAATCCATCTTGCCGGAAAGACTGAAATAGGGTCAAGATAAATTGAGTTGGAGGCTGAACTTGGAAGCGGTCAGTACCACCTGCGGTAGCGGGTGGGTCAACCATTCGGAATCAAAATCAATAGCAATATCGCATACCTCATCATCGACCCACCCGCTACCGCAGGTGGTACTGACCGCTTCCAAGCCAAACTTTTACGCTTGACAAAGATTTACCGCAATGCCCTCGCGGCTTCGAGGACTTGTTCGGGCTGTGCGATCTTGAAGAAATTCTCGGTGACCATTCGCCAGCGGATTGTGCCTGATGAGTCGAGGAGGAACTCAGCCGGACGCGCGATGTCTTTGCCGCTCGCTAACTCGTGCGTGTGAATCAGATCGTAGCGGCGAATTACCTCGAGGTTTGGATCCGAGAGAAATGTAAAAGTGTAGCCAGCTTCTTGAACCATGTGCTTTCGAGTGTCCTCGGTCTTGTCAACACTGATCCCGACGATTCGAATTCCGGCGGCGGTAAACTCATTCAGACTGTTCGCGAAACTTCGCAACTCGAAGTGACAATTCGTTCACCAGTAGCCGCGGTAAAAAATTAGCAGCACACCCTTTGCCGGCTTGTTGTTAACCGGTTCACTTAACAACTGAGCGAGTGTGACCGGCTCATCGTTCGAATCGGTGAGAGTAAAGGCAGGCGCCAACTGTCCGACCTGTGGCGCGCCAGCCGATTTAGGCAGCCACGACCCCATCACGTAGATTAGAAAAAGAAGCGCGGCAAGTAGAAATACTCCAAACACCACCGCGATAGAGCTGAAGACTTTTGAGATGATTGTCCTATCAGCTACGAACGCGCGGCGAAGACCGAAAAACAAAAGCACCAACGCGATCGCGAACAGGATCAGGTTGGCCCATGGGAACTCACGCGTGATGGGCCACCGTACAAATACAAACGGGTAACTAAATAACGCGACCAGGCTGAGGACAAACCCTGTCCAGATCGGCCAATTTATTCTGTTCATGAGGTCTTAATACGCGCTTAAACCGAACGTGGTTTCGAGGATCGCAGCCGCCATAGTTCACGCGCCGACAGAAAGAGGGAGAGGAGCGAGGTCAGACCGAGCGCGAGGATTGTCCACACCCAGAAGAACATTCTGCTCGAGTTGGCGACTCGGCCGCCGACTATCCCCGCACCCCTCATGTGGGCAATAGTGACGAGGAACCCAAGCAGCGACCCGAGTAGCATGATGATGTATCCAGATCGCCGTCCGGCAAGCACGAGGGTTCCAAACAGCCAGACGAACAGGGTGAATATCGTCCGGACATTCTGGAACCCACCCGGTTCAAACCCGCGGATGACATCTTCCGCCATGTGAAACGTAACGAAGAGGATCGAGAGCATAGACGCGATTGTTAACATCGGGTGTTGTTTCATTGACCTCTCCTCCGCGTCCGAGAGCGTATAGACTTTGAACGTCCAAGTCTCCACACGTTGTAACTAGATTGTAAAAAGTTGTAACGAAAGGAGAGGCGGGTTACTCGACGAAGCGATAACCGAGCCGGTGAATGGTAATAATGTGCTGCGGCTCTGACGGGTCGGGCTCGATTTTCTGACGCAGCCTCGCGATATGATTGTCCACTGTGCGCGTCACCGGGCTGCTTTCATATCCCCAAACATCGTCGAGCAGTTGATCGCGTGTGACGATTTCACCTCGATGCCGGACCAGATAGTGCAAGAGCGCAAACTCGCGCGCTGAAAGATCCAACGGCTGCCCGCCTTTGCGCGCGGCATATTTTTTGAAATTCAACTCCACGTCGCCAAAGGTAAAACTCTCGATTTCGACGACCTGTTTTGCGGCTCTTCGCAAATGCGCTCTGATGCGCGCGAGCAGTTCCTTGATGCTAAATGGCTTCGTCACGTAGTCATCTGCGCCAACCTCAAGGCCGACTACCTTGTCGATTTCCTGACTGCGCGCAGTCAACATCACGATCGGAGTTTCGATCCCGCGTGTGCGCAACATGCGGCACACGTCTATTCCACTCATTAAAGGCAGCATCACGTCGAGCAGAATGATGTCGGGCTTCTCAGTCGACGCCTTCTCTAAGCCTTCTTTCCCATTGCGCGCGACAGAGACCTCGTAGCCTTCATACTCACAGCTATCCTTCAGGCCGATAACCATGTTGGGCTCGTCTTCGATTATCAGGACTTTCGCCAACGTTATGTTTCTCCTGCGGCATTGCGCGCGAGGGGAAGGAGAATCGTAAAACGACTTCCTTTACCGACGTCGCTTTCGACGGAAATTGTTCCCTTGTGAGCTTCGATAATATGCTTCACGAGTGATAAGCCGAGGCCGCTGCCCTTAACATCATGGACCAGTCCGTTACCCACACGGTAAAACTTCTCGAAAACCTTTGCCTGTTCCGCGCGTGGAATTCCAATGCCTAGATCTGCGATTTCGATCGACAGGTCTGATCCGAGTGTTTCCGTTTTGATCGAAAGCTGCTTCACGTCGCGTGAGTATTTGATAGCGTTATCAACCAGGTTCGAGATCGCCTGCGCCATCGCATCACGATCAATTACGACTGGCGGCAGATCAGGTTGCAAGTTTGTCTGAACGTCAAAGCCGGAATTGGCGATCTGATAGCGATAGCTGGAAAGCACATTGTCAATCACTTCCGCCATATCACCATCAGCGAACTTATACGTTTTCCGCCCGGCTTCGATCTTTGCAAAGTCGAGGATGTTGTCGATCACGTTGTTCAAACGCAGGCTTTCATGACGGATAATCCGGTAGTACTCGGTCTTCTTCTCTTCATTGTCAACGAGACCTAGTTCGAGGATTTCAGAAAACAGGCTGAGCAGCGACAGTGGTGTCTTTAGTTCATGCGAGACATTGGCGACGAAGTTAGACTTCGCCTGCGCGAGACGCGCTTCGCGATCGGTCGCTCGAATGATAAGGCCCATACCAATTAATAAAACCGCGAGGACAAGGAGAGTCGCACCGGCACTGTGCAAAAAACTGTTGCGTGCGAGCTCATCGAGATTCGTATTCTTCAGGCCGACTCCTGCTTTCCAATTCGAAAACGGAGGATCAAGGTTTGTTTCGATGAGATCGTTTTGAGACGGCGCGTTTGAGTAGAGTACGCGTTGGTTTTCATCGCTAACTTTAATCGCGATGGCTGATGAGGATGCAGTTTCATCATGATGTGCATTTAAGATCTTATTTATAGTGCCGGCAATCAAATCATCGCTGACAAACTTTTCGTTTAATAAGACACCCGCAAAACCATCCTTCAATGGATAAAAGAGATATTTTCCTTCTGCGAAGAAATACTTGTGATTATCGTCAAGAAAAGCTTGGCCCCTCCACGCTCTGTCAAATACCGTTTGAATGTCGGACTGAGCAGGCGTGGCTCTTTCCTTATCACGAAGAACAAATATCTCTTTGATCTCAGGATTCGAACTCTTAACGTTTGCAAAGTGTGTTTCGATCTCTTCCGTAGATGACAGGCGGCCGATCGGTTCGAGGGTTTTACCTCCGACTTCCTCCAGCCGTCGTTTCATTTGTCGCTCTACTATTGTTAACCCCTGTCGCAGGTTGTCCTTGAATGCGCCCTTCGTTTTCGTCTGGAGTTCGGTGAGCGATCGATACTGCATGTAAGTCAACACAATCACGGGCAGGAACACGCCCACCGACGCGAGTACGATCAACTTTTTTCTCAGCGATAGTTTGCTGATTGCGCCTCGGAACATACGCTCGAGATTCTACAGAGGTTAATGCAGTCTGAACATTGCAAACTTTGCGACTTCATGACCAGAATAAGCAGGTTGATCTTCACGTCCAAGGAGCGGTCATGTATTCACCCCCATTACGTTACGCTCTCATCTGCGTCCTGTTGATTCTGACTTGCCAACTCGTCGCCGGCCAATCCGACACCGGCAAAGTCGTGGTTACGATAACTGACACCAACGGCGCTCTCGTGTCGGGAGCTACCGTCAAAGCGAGAAATCTGACGGGTCTGATCACTCGTGAAGCTGCGTCTTCAAGCGCTGGAGCTTACGAAATTCCTACTCTCGCAGTCGGACGCTACGAGATCTCCGTCACCGCAGATGGATTCAAAACGGTAAGACAAACCATCTCGGTGCACGTGAATGAAGAGTCGCGAGTCGCTGTCACACTCGAACCCGGCGAACCATCCGCAACAGTGACGATTCCGAGTGAAGCCGGGCAGGTTCAGTTGACGAGTTCTACCTTCGGAAAGGTTGTAGGCGAAAAACTGATCGTCAATCTCCCGTTGAACGGCAGAAATTTCTACGATTTGGGATTGCTGCAAACGGGAGTTGTGCCTCTGCAACCCGGAAGGACGTTGACACAGGATTCGTACAACGTGAACGGTGCACGCGACACGAACAACAACTATCTCCTCGACGGCGTGAGCAACACACAACTTGAGTACAACAACCTGCAAATCAAACCCGCAATCGACGCGCTTTCTGAGTTCAAGATTCAGACCAACCTTTATTCGGCTGAGTTTGGACGGAATGCCGGCGCAATCGTAAACGCAGTGACTAAATCAGGCGGCAACGAATTTCACGGCGCGGTCTGGGAGTTTTTGAGGAACGACGCATTCGATGCACGCAACTTCTTCTCACCGCAAACACCACCACTCAGGCGCAATCAGTTTGGTGGAACGATCGGTGGGCCAATTTCACGTCAGCGCCGTCCGACTTTCTTCTTCGTATCGTATGAAGGAGTGCGTCAGGAACGCGGTGTCACGTCTTCAACGGTTGTTCCAACCGCTCAGGAAAGAAAAGGCAATCTCAGTAACGTAAAAACTCCGATCATTGATCCGCAGACTGGTGTGCCGTTCACCGGGAATATTATTCCGCCAGAGCGGATCAGTGCGGCAGCGAAAAGTCTGCTGGGCCTTTATCCACTACCGAACATCTCAACGGCTTCACGAACGTTAAACTTCACCGCGAGTCCCACGCAAACAACCGATCAAAATCAGGTGATAGTGAGAATCGATCACTCTGCGTCGACCAAGAGCACGTTCTTCGGCAGGTATGTTTATGACAACTTGATCGATACCGCGCCATTCCAGTTCGGAAATGTTCCCGCTCAGTTTCCCGGTTTTTCGCAGGACCAGAAGAACAAGAACCAGAACCTCGCACTCGGTTACACGCGAGTAATTTCATCGACTGACATCAACGACTTTCGCTTCGGGTTCAGTCGCACAAACAACCCGACTCAGTTTCTCCCACTTACCAAACCGAGCGACGTCGGCATCAACTTTGGTGTGCCGGATAACGTTGGACTTACAGACGTTCGCATCGCGGGGTTCTCCGGCATCGGCAACAGCATCTTTGGTCCATCGCGATATGTCTTCAATACTTTCCAATTTCAGGACACCTACACTCGAGTTCAGGGTAGCCACACGCTCAAGTTGGGCGGCGAATACCGCAAGCATCAGGAAAACGTGCAACTGCAGTTTGCTGAAAACGGTCAGTTCCTTTTCAACGGCGTGTTTACGGGTGATGCCTTCGCCGATTTCTTACTAGGAGACGCTTTCTATTTCACGTTTGGCGACTTCAAACGAGACGTACTGCATCAACGTTGGAGCGCTACAAACTTGTTCGTGCAGGACGATCTGCGTGTTAGCCAGAGACTCACGCTGAATCTCGGTGTGCGTTACGAGTATGTGACGCCGATCATCGATGCGTCTGGCCAGACAGCGACGGTGCTGATTCGCAAACCATTCACGCCAGGCGTTCCTCAGAGTGGCGTAGCTGAGACTGTTCTCGCCGGAACGAATGGTCTTTGCGACAAGTGCACTTATCTTCCCGACCGGAATAATTGGGCGCCGCGTATCGGGTTTGCCTACGACCTGCTTGGTAACGGACAGCTCGCGCTCCGCGGTGGTTATGGCGTTTTCTTCAATCAAATGGAAAGCAATCTGGCGTTGCAGAACGTTCTACAGCCGCCTTTCGCTTCGTTTCCATTGATACTTGATTCGGGTGGCGTCGGACATGCGAGTCTTGGCAGTCCTACTTGCGGCGGTGCGTGCGTGCCGCCCGGCGCCGGGTTGGTCCTGGTGACGGATCCGAATCTTGCGACGCCCTACATGCAGCACTTCAATCTCAATGTTCAGTATCAGTTTCTCTCAGACTTTGTGTTTGAGTTGGGTTACGTTGGCACGACTGGAAGGAAGTTGCTCCAGTTCCAGGATCTGAATCAACCCATTTTTGTGCCCGGCGTTTCGACGCCCGCGAATAAAGAGTCGCGACGCCCTTACGCGGGTTTCAGCACGATCGCGCAATCGGTTACTAACGGGCGATCAAACTATCACGCGTTACAAACCAGTTTGACGAAGCGGTTTAGTCATGGGAATACGTTCCTGATCGGCTACACGTTTTCGAGGTCAATCGATCTCTCTTCACAGTATCACTCCGGTTCGGGCTCTCCGATCGATCCGGCGATAGTACAGGATGCAAACGATCCCGATTCTGATCGAGGTCTCTCGTCGTTTGATATGCGACATCGATTCACGGTCAGCGGCGTATTTGAATTGCCGTTCGGTCGCGGCAGGAAGTATCTGAATCGCGGCGGAGTGATTGATAAGCTTGTAAGTGGCTGGGCATTGAGTCCGATTTTTACGCTGTCGAGTGGCGTGCCGCTGACGGTGAGAGACTTTACTGATCCGTGTGGTGTGAGTGGTCCATTCATCACCAGTTGTCGACCGAAATTGTTGCGCAATCCTTTACTTTCGAAAGACAAGCGTTCGGTGCAAGCGTGGTTTGATACGGGAGCGTTTGCGCGTCAGGCGTTCGGATCGTTTGGCACTGCCGGTCGAAACATCATCTTTGCCGACGGCGCTGAGAATCTCGATCTGGCGGTAATCAAAAGAACCCACTTTGGAACAGAACTTCGCGGCATGGACGTCGAGTTTCGTGCGGAGTTCTTCAACCTGCCGAACCACCCGCAGTTTGGTCCACCCGACCTCGACTTCTCCTCGACAACCTTCGGACAGATTTTCTCCACCGCCCGCGGCTCGACGGAAAGAGTGATACAGTTTGGGCTAAAGCTCAGTTTCTGAAGGAGTAGCGTATCACTTTGCGAACTCTGCGGCTCTCTGTGTTTTCTGTGTTTTGGAGCGTCGTTCAAACGCAGAGAACACCGAGGACGCAGAGATCGCAGAGCAGGACACCACTCGCGAGATGACCCTGCTCATCATCTTTTGTAAACTGAAACCCAATTTAAAGGACGGAGAACACGAGCATCGTGGGTATTGAAACTGAAAACACAGGACCCTCAAATTTTATTAGAGACATCGTTATCGAGGACATTAAGAGCGGTAAATATGAAGGGCGGGTGCAAACTCGATTTCCTCCGGAACCAAACGGCTACCTGCACATCGGACACGCCAAAGCCATCTGCCTCGATTTCGGATTAGCGGCGGAGTTTGGCGGCAAGTGCAATTTGCGATTTGACGATACTAATCCGTCGAAAGAAGAAACAGAGTACGTTGACGCCATCCAGGATGATGTGCGGTGGCTGGGCTTTCAGTGGGACGGACTCTACTACGCCTCGGATTACTTTCAACAACTGTACGAATGGGCCATTCAGTTGATCAAAGCCGGGAAGGCTTACGTCTGCGATCTGAGCGCTGATGAGATTCGCGAGTATCGCGGCACGTTAACCGAGCCAGGAAGGGAAAGCCCGTATCGCGATCGTTCTGTCGAAGAGAATCTCGATCTGTTTGAGCGCATGAAAAAGGGAGAGTTCCCGGATGGTACTCGCACGTTGCGCGCGAAGATCGACATGAGCTCTCCAAACCTTAATTTCCGCGACCCGGTGATGTATCGAATTCTGCACATGGACCATCATCGTACCGGGAGTCAGTGGTGTATTTACCCGATGTACGATTACGCGCACGGGCAGTCAGATTCGATCGAGCGCGTAACGCACTCCATGTGTACGCTCGAGTTCGAGAATAATCGACCTTTATATAACTGGTTCATCGAGCAGCTTGGCATATTCCCCTCGCGGCAATACGAGTTTGACCGGCTGGCGCTCACGCACACACTGCTTAGTAAACGCAAGCTGCTGAAGTTAGTTGAAGAGGGTCATGTTGAAGGTTGGGATGATCCACGTATGCCCACACTCTCGGGCATGCGCCGTCGCGGTTATACGCCCACAGCGATTCGCAACTTCGTCGCGAGTGTTGGCGTCTCGAAGACGAATGGTATTACTCAGTTACAACAGCTCGAATACTTTTTGCGCCAGGACTTGAATCGGATCGTTCCGCGCGTAATGTGTGTGCAGAAACCGTTGCGCGTGGTTATCGAAAATTATCCCGATAACCAGGTGGAGGAAATGGATGCTATCAACAATCCCGAAGATAGCTCAGCAGGATCGAGAAAGATTCCTTTTTCGAAGACGCTGTATATTGAAGAAGATGCTTTCCAGCACAGTGGGATCCGAAGCTTGGAATTCACGTGACTTGAAGTCGCGGC
>JADMIO011014729.1_pt1 | contig 50407 bp, 42 predicted proteins | sample 8958161 | NCBI WGS metagenome assembly JADMIO01 (sample SAMN16585339, study PRJNA669376) | soil metagenome | isolation source: Crop rotation soil | place: USA: Cullars Rotation, Alabama | collected 2011 | reverse complement strand
GCGACTTCAAGTCACGTGAATTCCAAGCTTCGGATCCCACTGTGCTGGAAAGCCGGCGCCCGCGCCGAGCGAGGAAAATATCGCCAATGCACCCAAGGCCGAAGCCGCGGGATTGCCAAAACACACTGTGCAGAAGGGCGAAACGTTGACGTCCATCGCGAAGCACTACAATATACCCTTGGCCGACCTGCAGAAGGCGAACAAGGACTTGAATCCCGCCAAAATGCAGATCGGACAATCGATCACGATTCCCACCGTCAAAAACCCCGAACCCGCTCCCGAGAAAAAGTAATCCTATGCCCGAAGACACGCAAACCTGGCACCTGCTGAAGAACGACGATGGCGCAATGTTTGGCCCCGTCACGCTCGAACAGCTCAAGCAGTGGTCGATCGAGGCGCAGATCTCGCCACTCGACAAGGTGTCCAACGACGGCAAGACCTGGATGAAATCGCCGATGGTCCCGGAGCTGGAGATGGACTACCTCGTGGAGGTCAGCCCCGACCAATACTACGGGCCCACCACCCTCGGTGCCGTGCGCGAGTTTTTGCAGGCGGGCGAAATCCACGCCGAGACGATGGTGACGAATTGCAAGGACGGCACGGAATCCCCCCTGCGCGAAATCCCCGGGATGATGCCGGGGCCCGATGACGAGGAAATGGCGCGCCCGGTGCGCACCAGCATTCGCTTGAATTTGCAGCAACGCATCCGCGAGCTGGAAGAGGCGCTGATGGAAGAGCGCCGCGGCCGCGAGATGGCGGAGCACTATGTGGAGAAGCTCGAGGCGAAGCTGGCGGATATTACGCGGGCGGCGACGACTTAGCCGCTCGCGCAAGGCGCGACAGATCGAATCAGACCTCGAAAACGTGCACCGCGTAAGCGTCCGGCTTGCTCGCGGTCGAAGGCGAGAGGCTCGAACCCAGACTGTGCGCCTTGCCGGCTGCGAATGTGTCGTTACCCGCGCCTGCCAGCAGTGGAATCTTGACTCCGCCAACGGTCATCGCACGCACCTCCTCGGCCGCAAATCCGAAGACGTTGGTCGTGCCGGGCTGGGCAATGACCTGGCCGCCAATGACAATGCTCGCGATCTGCGAAATCGGCGCGTCGTCCCGGATCAACAGGCGCGTGTCATTGCCGTCGCCCACGATCCCACCCGAGACGGGATCGACGCTGGCAATGAGGTAGCTCGCGATCCAATCGCCCCCCACCTTCACCGTTCCCACCTGAGCGTCGGAATTCACCCCCTGGAAATCGCGGTCGTACCCGAAGAGCATCTGGGCGAATGCCACATCCCCGCCCACGGTCAGGCTCTTCAGCGCGACGTCCGTGGACGCACCCATCACGTCCTTTCCTCCGGCCATGATCGTCACCTTCGAGGCATTGCGCCCCACGATGCTGCCTTTGACCACGATTGACCCGATATCCTCATCGGCAATGATCGACCCGCCTCGTAGTGTCGGAAAATCGCCGACGCCGGTCAGGATCGAGCCCCGGATCACCACGCGGCCGATGCTTTTCCCTTGAATCTCACCGGCATCTTCATGCGCGACTGCCGCCCCAATCGGTGCATCCCCGCCGCGCAAGTCGCCCCCAATCGTCACGTTTCCGATGCGTCCGATCTCCGCCGAGATCAAACCGCTCGAATCGGACAAAGCGCCGCCGATGAGGCTGCCGCCGATGGTCACCTGGTCAATACCAAGCGCCCCGGAAATGCCGCCGCTGGAATCGCCGCTGCCACCGATCAGGCTGCCCCCAATTCCCACGATTCCGATAACCTTGCTGCCCAATCCGCCGCTCCCTTCCCCTCCGCCTCCAAGCACGTCGCCGCCGACCGTGACGCTGCCGATCGATGCCGTCGCCGTCACGGATCCCGAACCATCGGCGCCGCCTCCCGCAATCGAGCCGCCGACACTGAGTTTTCCGATCGCTCCAACCGTCGCGACGATGGCTCCCGACCCCGTGCCCGAAGCGGAATCGTTCCCGGCGATGGATCCCTTGATGATAATGGTGCCGATGGCTCCCGAGGTCCTGACCGCGCCGCTGATCTCACCTTCGCCTCCGAGCAGGCTGCCGCGGATGGTGAGCTTCGTTATCGAGTCCGCCACGATTTCTCCGGAGCCGTCCGATCTGCCACCAATTACCGATCCTCCGATGGTCACACTCGCCAGGTGTCCCTGTACGTTGATCGTCCCCGAGGAGTGGCCATCAGAACCCAACCTGGGGCTGCCTCCGCGCAAGTCGTGCCCAATTTTCACCGGCCCCATGTCTCCGGGACCCAGCAGGCCGCTGTAAATCCGGCCGCTGATCTCGCCGCCATTCCCAATCACTGATCCGCCGATCGTGACGCTCCCCATCTTTTTGCCCGCACCGATCGATCCTGAGGCTGTGGCTATTCCCCCGACGACATCCCCGCCCACCACGACCGGTCCCACGTTGCCCTCGGCAAAGATCTCGCCGGAATCTTCCGCCACCGCCCCGCGAATCGAACCACCGACCGTGACCGAGCCAAGGTTTCCGCCCGACCCCACGCGCACAAAGGCGCCGTCCACGCTGCCCGTCACGATCAGCGCGCCCAGCGTCCCCTCGATTTGGCTTTCCAGGTCCGGCGCTCCCGTGCTCGTCCCGTGCGCCCCGAGCGAAGCCACGCTCAAGCTTTTCACCGCCGTCACATTTGCCTGGCCCGAGCCGGCATCGAGCGCTCCGAGGTCCCCCTGGATCTTCACCGTGCCGAGATTGACTCCCGCCGCATTGATGTAGCCGACATTCACGTGCCCGTCGCCGAGCGGCACCCCCGCGACGCGCTGCGGCTTGGCCGTCACCGAGATATTCGCGCCGTCGAAGAGGGGATTGCCAGCCAGGGAGATCACGGAAAGCATTTCCCCAGGCGTGCCCCCCACGGCTGGGTGGAGGATCGTGACATCCGCAGCGGTTCCCTTGGAGATTTTGACGGTGACGGCGTCGCCATCGACGTCGGTGTAGTGCAAAAGGATCGCAGGTGCGATCCGGGCCTCGAGGGGTTCGGGTGACGGGGTGATCCATTTCATGGGAAAGGGATCGTGGGAGCGGAGTCCGTCAGCCTCAACCATTTTTGGATATTGCTTCCATCAGCCGCGCGGACGGCTCAACAGCGAGAGAGCGCAGGGGAGGCGAGTGAGTCGCGGCTCTAAAACTGCCAGCCGAGCATGGCGCGGATGCGATAGTCGGGCACGGCTTGCACGCCGGAGTTCTCGCGCTTTACGGGGAAATCGACTTCGACGGAGGTAGTGAGGCGGTTGCGCCAGGAGCCGGTGAGCTTTGGGCCGACATAGACGGTGGTGGCGGAGGTGTCGGTGGCTTTTTCTCCACGGAAGGTGTCCTCGCCCTTGGTTTCGCCGGCGCAGATGCAGGAGAGGCCGAGTGTGAGGTCGGGGGTGGAGACGAACTCGACGCCGAGGGCAGCGCTCCAGGAGAGGTCGTTGGCGTAGCGGTAGTCGAAGTCGCCAGTGCTGCGAATGGCGTATTGCACTTCGCCGGTGAAGAAGAGGCGCTTCCACTGCGCGTCGATGCGGCCGCCGACGACTCCGTCCACCGAGCCGGAGCCGAGTGCGAGGTCGTGACCGTGGATGCCGCTTTCCGGCAGTTCCGCTTCTTCGCTTTCCTCGTGTTCTTCGCCTTCCTCATGTTCCTCGCCCTCGGCGTGTTCATGTTCCTCGCCTTCCGCATGTTCATGGGCTGCTTCGCCGCCGTGATGATGACCTTCCTCGGCCTCCTCACCGATGTGAGTGCTCGCACCGGTGGGGAATTTCACGCCGCCGGTGATCTGCGCCATAAAGGAGAAGTCGCCGATGGTCTTGCGGATGGGCACGACGCTGGCGAGGAATGAGACATCGCCAATGCCCGCAAGGCTGCCGGCCTCGATTCCGGTCTCGGTGGTCCGTTGAAAGGAGCGGCTGATGAGCGGGACGTTGAATTGCAGCGTGAGCCACTTGGTGACGTGGTTGCCGAGGTAGAATTGGGTGATCGAGCTGTCGAGATGCTGATCGGCGGGGTTGTCGATCTCATGTCCGTTCTGCTGGATGGTGCCGTAGTGGGTGAATTGCTCGGTGGCGCCGACGAAGAAGCCGGTCTCGGGCAGGAAGGGTTGCGGATGAATTGAACAGCCGCAGAGATCGCAGGCGAAGGTGGTTGCGGCGGTGGAGAGGGAGACGATGCTGGCGAGGATGAGTTTGGAAAGTTTCATGGGTGAAGAAAAAGGATGATGGTTGGTTGAACGGGAGGCGGGTGCGCGGCAGAGCGCAGCCCAGGAAGGAACGCGGCGGCACGAGTGGTGCGGGCGCGGTTCGACGGAAATGGAAGTCGCGGGGACTTCAGCCCAGCCGAGGCGGCTGGAGCAGGGGAGGTGGAAAATACGCCGATGCGTACCGGATCAGCGTGGAGTACTCATGCGGCGCGCAGGGCGGATGGAGCACGATGGCGCGTGGCTCGTAGATGCACTCGATCTTTCCGGCGAAAAGCGGCGTATCGCTTTTCTTTTCGTGCGCCTTTCCCCCGGCGATCTGCTTGCACAAGCCGCAGGGGTGGGCGCCGTCGAAGGTCCGCTTCACGGCCTCGACCAGCGTGGTACGCTGCGAGTTCTCCACGAGCATCGCGGTCCACGCGATGGATTGCAGGACGAGCCAGTGCGCACCGCAGCTCGCGAGGAGCGCGACGACGAGCAGGAGCCGTCCGGTTTTATGGAGAATCGGGTGCAAGGCACGGTTGTGTAGGAGATGCCACCCGTCGCGTCAACCGCCGGAGTTGGTGCTTGCGTCCATGGCGCCAATTCGCGGAGAAACCTCGCGCATGAACCTCCTGCCCCGCCTCCTTGCCGCCATGGTCCTCTCCACCGCCACGCTCCACGCCGGTATCCTCGTGAAGTCCGGCGAAAAGATCGCCTTCATGGGTGATTCGATCACGGAGGGCGGATGGGGCAATCCAAAGGGGTACGTGAAACTGGTGATGGCTGGTCTCAAGGCGAATGGAGTGGAGGCGGAGGCGGTGCCGGCTGGCATCAGTGGGCACAAGTCGAACCAAATGCTTGAAAGGCTCGATCGCGACGTCCTCGCCAAGAAGCCGCAGTGGATGACTCTGAGCTGCGGCGTGAATGACGTTTGGCATGGTGCGAAGGGCGTACCGCTGGAGCAATACAAGGACAACATCGGCAAGATCGTGGAGCAATGCACCGCAGCGGGTGTGAAAGTGGTCATGCTCACCGCGACGGTCATCCAGGAGAAGCTCGACAATCCCGAAAATCAAAAGCTGGCCGGCTACAATGACTTTCTGCGGCAACTGGCGAAGGACAAGAACCTGCCGATCGCGGACCTCAACGCGATGTTCCAGGAGCGTATCAAGGCGGAAAACAAGCCCGACCAAAAAATCCTCACGGCCGACGGCGTCCATATGAATGACGAGGGCAACCGGGTGATGGCGCGGGGCGTTCTCAAGGCGTTTGGCCTCGACGCCGCGCAACTCGCGAAAGCCGAAGCGGCGTGGGCGGAAATCAAGTAGAGCGCGCATGTTGAAGGTCGGACTCATTGGGCTGGGCGCGATCGGGCGCATGCACTTCGCGTGCTGGCAAAAATGCCCCGGCGCACGGCTGGTCGCTGTGTCCGCGCGTGACCCGAAGAAGCTCGCGGGTGATTGGGGTGGACAGGAGTTCAACCTTGGCGACCAGGCCGCGGAGCACGTGGATTTGAGCGAGTTTGCCAAGTACGAGGACGCGCTCGCCCTGATCGCCAACCCAAACGTGGATGCCGTGGACATCTGCACGTCCACGCCGCAGCACGCGCCGCTGGCCATTGCGGCGCTGCGCGCCGGAAAGCATGTGCTTTGCGAGAAGCCGATGGCGCTGACCGCGGCGGATTGCGATGCGATGGTCGAGGCCACGCGCGCCTCGGGACGGCAACTTATGATCGCACATTGCGTGCGTTACTCCCCGGTTTACCGGAAGGCGAAGGAACTGCTCGACAGCGGCGTGCATGGGCGGGCGATTCACGCGTCGCTGCAACGCATGAGTGCGCTGCCGAAGTGGAGCGCGGGCGGCTGGCTCACGAACGCGGCGCAGAGCGGTGGTGTGGTGCTCGACATGCATATTCATGATGTCGACGTGGGGTTGTGGTGGCTCGGCCAGCCGGCGGCGATCCAGGCGAGCGGGCATTGCCGCGACGGGCTGCCGGTGTTTGTCGATGCGCTCTGGCGCTACGATGCCGGTCCGTCGGTGCATTTGCATTCCGCGTGGGATCCGAACGGCGGGGAGTTCCGCTTTTCGTTCACGCTGGTGATGGAAAAGGCGACCCTGGCTTGCGATCTCGGCGTGGCCAAGGGCGCCCTGCGGTGCATTGCGAATGGAGAGTCAACGACGATCCCGGTCGAGGGACCGGAAGTGCACCAGGCGGAGATCAACGATTTCGCCGCGTGCGTGAACGCGGGGCGCGCCGTGACCACGATCACACCGGAGGAGAGTGCGCGCGCGGTGGCGGTGGCACTGGAGGAATTGCGGCAGATGACTTCGTGAGAGTATAGTGCGGATGTTCGTCCGTCCTGTGAACTCCGCTCCATCAAGCCAGCAATCGCAAATTACGTTCTGGCGGCTGCTATTGACCTTTTCAGTTTTATTGGTGGGGGCCGGAATATTGCCCACACCGGGATCGTGGTCGGATGTCCGTTCGCAATGGCTTCCTGCTGTGGCCATCGCGCTATTTTCGCTAGCGCTATCGATTCCCGTTCATTGGATTTACATTCGCTTGGGAAAAGTGCCGAAATTTCAGGCGGCTTTTCTGTGGCTTCTTTTCGGGGCACTTTGTGCGGGAGCCGTTATCGATTTGATCGAGTCGCAGGGATTTGTCACGAGTCTTGGCGGTTACGGGCCGCTGGACTTTCTTGGAAAGCCATGGCTGTTTTTTACGGAGCGGTGGTGATCGGACTTGGAAGAATTGCGGCGGATGTATGGATGCGGGTAAAAACGCGGGCATGCCTGTCCTATTCAAGACCGTTGCTTTGCTTGTCCTTTCCAATGTTTTCATGACCTTTGCGTGGTATGCGCACCTGCGGAATCAAAGCGGCAAGCCGCTGGTGCTCGCGATTCTTGCGAGCTGGGCGATTGCGTTCTTCGAATACTGTTTTCAGGTGCCGGCGAACCGGATCGGGAATGCGGTGTTCGATTTGCCGAAGCTGAAGATCATGCAGGAAGTGATCACGCTCACCGTATTCATGCCGTTCGCGGTTTATTACATGAAGCAGCCGATCAAACTCGATTTCCTGTGGGCGGCGCTGTGCCTGTGCGGGGCGGTGTATTTTATTTTTCGGTCTTGATCCCTGCGTGGTGGCGCGGACGCTGCGCAGCCATGACGAATCGCCTCCTCCTCTTCCTCGTCCTGCTCTCATCGTTCGCGCGCGCGGAAGTGATTGAAACCGACGTGCTCGTGTTTGGCGGGACGGCGAGCGGGGTGGCGGCGGCTTGTACGGCAGCGCGGTTGGGGAAACACGCGGTGCTCACGGAATTTGGGACGCACATCGGCGGGCTGACTTCGGGTGGGCTGGGGTGGACGGATATCGGGAACAAGGGGGCGATCGGCGGATTCGCGCGGGATTTTTACAAGCGGCTGGGAAAGCACTACGGTCGCGATGAAGCGTGGTGGTTCGAGCCGTCGGTCGCGGAACGCGAGCTGCGGGCGCTGCTCGCGGAGGCGAAGGTGCGGGCGTATTTTTCGCAGCGGTTGGCGAGCGTGAAGAAGGACGGCGGGCGCATCGTCGAGGTCACGATGGAGAACGGGAACGTGTTTCGCGCGCGGATGTTCATCGACTGCACCTACGAGGGGGACCTGATGGCGAAGGCGGGCGTGAATTACATGATCGGGCGCGAGGCGAATGAGCGGTTCAACGAGACGCTCAATGGCATTCGCGAGGCGACCCCGAAGCATCAGTTTCTCGTGCCGGTCGACCCGTATGTGCGGCCCGGCGACCCGGCGAGCGGCCTGCTGCCGTTCATCCAGGATGTGCCGTTTGGCAAAGCGGGCGACGGCGATCGCAGCGTGCAGGCCTACAATTTTCGCCTCTGCCTCACGAAGAATCCCGCGAACCGGAAGGCCGTCGAGCCGCCGCCCGGCTACGACCCGAAGCGCTACGAATTGCTCGGGCGCTATTTCGAGGGGCTCGTGAAGGCGGGAAAGAAGATCGAGCCGGGTGAGTTCCTGAAGTTCGACATGGTGACGCCGGAGAAAACGGACAGCAATAATAATGGGCCGTTTTCGACGGATTTCATCGGCAGCAATCACGACTATGCCGGGGGTGACTACGCGGTGCGCGAGAAGATCTGGCATGCGCACATCGAATACACGCAGGGCCTCCTCGTCTTTCTCGCGAACGATGCGCGCGTGCCCGAGGCTTTTCGCGCGGAGATGCGCAAGTGGGGATTGTGCCGCGACGAGTTCACGGATACCGGCGGCTGGCCGCACCAGATGTATGTGCGCGAGGCGCGGCGGATGCTCGGCGAGTACGTGATGGCGGAGCGGAATTGCCGCGGGACCGAAAAGCCGGACGATTCGGTGGGACTGGGGGCTTACGGGATGGATTCGCACAACTGCCGGCGGTTGGTGCGCAATGGACGCGTGGAGAATGAGGGCGATGTGCAGGTGGGCGTGAAGCAACCGTATCCGATTGCGTATCGCTCGCTCGTGCCGAAACGGGGCGAGTGCGAAAATCTGCTTGTGCCGGTGTGTCTTTCGGCGACGCACATCGCCTACGGGTCGATCCGCATGGAGCCGGTGTTCATGATCCTCGGGCAGAGCGCTGCGACCGCGGCGGCGATGGCGATCGACGACCAGGCGGTGGTGCAGGCGGTGAATTACGAAAAGCTTCGCAAGCAATTGCGGGAGGACGGGCAGATTCTCGCGTGGGAGAGGGAGGGGGCTTCCGCCGCTCCACTGCCGAAGCTCGAGGGATTGGTGCTGGACGATGCGGACGCGGTGCAGACCGGGAGGTGGACCGCGGGGACAATTGTCGAGTCGCGGCGTGTGGGGGAGGGGTATGTGCACGATGGGAACGCGCACAAGGGCGCGATGACGATGCGGTGGACACCCGGGATCGCGGAGACCGGGGAATACGAAATCGTGCTGCATTTTTCCCCGCACCCGAATCGCGCGACCAATGTGCCGGTGATTGTCGATATTGGTGGGAAGCAAACGACGGTGAAAGTGAACGAACAGGCGAAGAGCGGTGCGCAATCGCTCGGTAAATTCGCGCTGCCGAAAGGACGCGGGACGACGATCACACTCTCGAATGAGGCGACCGATGGTTATGTGGTGGCGGATGGAGTGCAGTTGCTCCGGTAGGAGTGCTTCCGCGTCCGGTTCCAGCCAACATGTTCCCCTACCGCTTCGCAGGGGTGATGGACACGTGACATTTGTTCGGGGAAGTTGCAGGCTGTGCGCGCATGGCATTCCGACCGGAGATTTTCATTTCGGCCGCGGCCACGGAGTTTGGCCCCCTGCGCCAGGTCGTGGCAGCGGTACTTCGTGACATTGGGGCTGCGCCGGTGGAGCACACGGATTTCTCCGTCGCCTACGGCCCGCTCCAGGGGGTGCTCAACCTGACGATCAAGCGCTGCGACGCGGTGATCCATATTGCGGGCCTGTCGTTCGGGCCGGAGCCGAAGGAGCGCACACTCGGGGCGCCGCGCCGTTCATTCACCCACTTCGAGGTGGATGTCGCGAAGTCGCTGAAGAAACCGGTGTTCGTCTTTGTGGCGAAACCGGGAGCGGGCGGGTCGCTGCCCGCGCCGGAAGACCCTGAGGCCGAGGCAATCCAGTACGAACACCGCCGCGCGCTGGCTGCCAGCGGAGAGCACTGGACGTTTTCAACGGTCGAGGAACTGACCGGGATGATTCGCGGGTTGCGCACGCGATTGATCGTGCGGAGGCGGCTGGTGTTGTTGCCGTTGGCGAAACGCGCGACCCCGCTGCTCGGGCGGGAAAGGGTGTTTGCGGAATTGAAGGAAGCGTGGCGCAACGGTCCCGGCCTGGCTGTGATCCACCCGCCGCCATCCCGGATTAGCAGCGCGGCGTGGGCGGGCAAAACCGCGCTCGCCGTGGAGGTGGCGTGGTATCACTACGATCGCAATCGATTCGACTTCGTATTTTTTATTCCCGCCGGTGGGCGCGCGGAGCTGGAGACGGCAGTCGCAGCGCTGGCTCGCACCGAGGCGCTGGCGTTGGTGCCGGATGAAGTTTCCGACCACCGCATGCGCCTCGCGGCGGTACGGCAATGGCTGCGGGATGATGCGCGCCTCGACCGGTTCCTCGTGATTTTCGATGCCGTGGACTCGGACGCCACATGGTGGGCGGTGCAGTCGGTCCTGCCGTGGTTCGAGCGCGGCGCGGTGCTGCTCACGAGCCGCCGCGCGCATGGATGGGGTACAGCGCGGACGTATGCGGTCGGTGCGCTTGGACAGGAGGAAGCGGTGAGTTGGCTGGCCGAGCGGTGGTTTGGAAAGCGTCCCCCCTCGCGCGCGGAACACGCGGCCCTGGAGCGGCTCGCGGAAGCGCTCGGTTTGCAGCCGCTCGCGATCCAGCTGGCCCTTGGCGCGCATGACCGGGAGTCGCCGGATGAAATGCATGGAGAACCGGTGCTGGCCGGGGCGGCCGGCCCGCAGGATGAGGCGGCGAAGCGCCAGCGCGGGCGGGCGGTCCTGGCCCGCGTAATTGGAAAATCGCTCGCCCGGCTCGATGCGACGGCGCGCAACTTTTTACAAGTCCTCGTGACGCTGGCGCCTGATCCCGCGGCGATTCCATTCGCCATATTTTCGCGGCCCGCGGACGCGGCGAACCTGCGCGCGGCGCTGGCGCCACTGGAGCGCGCGAGCCTGGTCACACGGGACGCCGCGGACTCTGCCATCTGCGTGCACCGGTTGGTGCGCGAGCTGGTCCGCGAGTCGATGAGCGCGGCGGAAAGCTCCGCGGCGCTGGCGATGGCGCGCGGGTTGATCGAAATGGCCTTGCCGCGAGCGCAACGGGGCGGCCAGGGGACGGTGTTGATCGAGCGGCTCATCCCGCATGGACGCATCCTGCTCGTGCAACTTCAGGGACACGCCCAGGCCGCCGGGGCTGTGCCGATCGGGCGGGCGCTCGGGCAGTGGTTGCGCGAAAGCGGCCGCGCGGCGGAGGCGGAGCCATTCTGCCGGCGGGCGCTGCAACTCGCGGAAAAGAAAGCCACCGCCCAGCCGATGGAGATCGTCTGGGATCTGCGGCGCCTGGCGGCGGTGTTGCGCGACCGGCGGCGGTTCGACGAGGCGGAGAAGATGCACTTGCGTGCGATCAAGCTGCTCGAGCGCGAGTCACTGCCGGCCGAACTCGTGGCCGAGATGTATGCGCTGGCGGCGTGCCGTCGCGCCCAGGGGAGGCTGGCGGAGGCGGAGGAGACGCTGCGCTGGGTGCTCGATGCGGAGATCCGCCAATACGGATCGGAGCACCGCCGCGTAGCCAATGCGCGCAGCGCGCTCGGCGGTGTGCTGGAAATCGAGGGCCGGCCGATGGAAGCGCTCCCGATGTATCGGCGGGCCTTCAAGATCGATGAGACCGAGCTGGGACCCGAGCATCCCAGGCTGGTCGAGCGTTTGCACAATCTCGCGGTGGCCTTCGGCACGGTGGGTTGGCGCGCCGATGCCATCGCGCTGCATCGGCGCGGGCTGGCCATTGGCGAGGCGGCGTTTGGCGCAGACAGCCTGGAAATGGCTGTGATTTACATCGAGCTGGCGGCGTTGCACGAACGCGAAGGCGAAAACGCCGAGGCGGAACGCTGGTTGCGCAAAGCGCTGTCGATTGAGCAGAGGACGCTGGGGGCAATGCATCCGGAAGTGGCGGCGACGACCGCGGCGCTCGGGTCGCTCCTGCATGCGGGTGGGCGCAGCGCGGACGGCGCGGCACTATGCGTGCAGGCGCTGGCGATGATCGAGCTGGCGGAAGGCCCGCGCGTGCGCAGTCAGCCCTTCGTGCGGACGGCCGTGAGAATTTCGAACGACGTGCTCAAGGAATGCGGGGCGTCCGAAGAGGATATCGCGCGGCAGTTGGGCAAGGCGACGCGAGAACTACGGGAAGCGGCGAGGGCACGCTAGCACGTGCGAACGGCGGCGACAGCCGCGCCTCTCGTCGAACGATTTCCGCCGCTACTGTCCCTTTCCTTCTGTTTGCGACTCCGGCTGTGGTGTTGGTGCTGGCGGCCGGCCCATCAACTCGAGGCCGACTTCCACCTGCTGCAGCGCCGCGGCAAATTTGACATTGTCGAAGCCACCCTGGGCGCGGGCCAACTGACCCAGCCCGGCAATCGTCGTATCAATCGTCTCGGAGCTGAGTTTGGCCTCGGTCTTCAACGCTGCCCACAAGCGATCCACGGCTTGCGCCACCACTTCACCCCGCCGGCTGGAAGACACGGCATCGCCTTTCGCGTCGCGAAATTCGCCGCTCAATCCGGCGACCTTGTTGAGCAACGCCAGCGTCGAAACCTTATTCCAGTTTTCGGCGGATGCGCTGCGAGCGAGGCGATCGCTGGCCGATTGCATTTCCCCGGCGGAGCCGCCCGCGGGCAGCGCTCTCGCGCCGCTATCCGTCTGTCGCAACAACCAGACCAATGCCTGCCAGCGCGGCTGCAACTCGGCGTCGCCGGATTTTTTCGTCAAGCCCCAGCTAATCTCGCGGAGCGCGACGGCCTGGCCGGTGAGCCAGGCGCGCGGGCCGAGCCACGTGCCCTCGTCCTTCCAGTGCGGCGGCTCGAGTGCCATCTGCGCGTCGAGTTCGAAGACCATCGGCGGGTGTCCCGCGTCGAGCAGGGGTTGCTCGATGTTTTGGTGGCACGCGATGCAGACATTGGCGCGGGCGTAGTCATCGCCCAGGTCGCGCATTCCCGCAGCGAGGCGCATTTCATGGGTATAATCCGGGCGGGTGTGCGAACGCAGCCAGCGCTCGGCGGGGCCGTGGCAGGACTCGCAGGCGACACCGACATCGCGCTTCACGTTGTCCAGGTAAAGATCGGCACTGACCGATTGCAGGGGCGAATGGCAGACGGTGCAGCGTGCGCTCTTCGGCACGTCCTTGATCCCCAGTTTTTCGCCGATGCCGGCCGAGCGCCCGGAGGCGAGGATGGCGTGCGCGCGCGTGTGCACATCCTTCTTCTGCCACAGATGAAACTGATTGTGCCCTTCTCCGCCGCCGTGGCAGCCGGACGTGGAGCAGGAGGCCGCCCCGGTGAAATGGCCACCTGGATTTTCCGCGGCTCGCGCGCCGGAAATCAACGCGAGCGACGACAGCAAGAGAAGTGTGATGGAACGAATCATATTACCTTCGGCAGCGGTTATAGCGGGCGGTTTGGAAAATGTCGAAGCGCGGGATGGCTGAAATCGCGAGGTTTTGCGAACATTTTTTTCTGCGATCATGGAAGTTTCGCTTGGCGATGCACGGAGGGGTTCGCTACTAACAGGGTAAATCGCATGGAAGCAGAAATTCCCGAGAAACTTGAAACCGGCGAAGAGCTGACTGGGGAACAGTTGCTGCAATACTTTCCCCAGCTGGGTGAAGCGACACCGGAGATCGACCCCAAGACCAAGCAGCCCGCGATTGATGCGAAGACCGGCCAGCCGAAGCCGGGCAAGCGCGTCTATTCCGATGTGGTGCTGAAGGAAAACACCGCGGGTGCCGCGGTGCTGCGGAGATTCAGCGCGGGAGAAATTGTCTGCCGCGAGGGAGAATTCGGATCGACGGCGTTTTATATCGTCTCGGGCAACGTGGATATCTACATCGACAACCCGCTGGGCGCCGTGAAAAGCCGGGCGCGGGGGGGCGGCTTTTTCGGCTTGTTCGGCAAAGTCAGCAGCTTTCTCGGCAAGAACGAATCGGGGCCCGGCGCAGACCAGGGGTTCATCCCGATCGACGCTTCGGTTGATCTCCCCAAGACAACGCCGCTGGCGAGGCTGGGTTCGGGAGAGTTGTTCGGGGAAATGACCTGCCGCACCTTTCAACCCCGCTCCGCTACGGTGCGTGCGAGCGAGGACTGTGTGATGGTCGAGATGCTGCGCGTGGTGCTCGACATGCTCATGGGCACCCGCGAGGTCGATATCACGACGAAGGCGACCACCAAGGTGAAGATGGCCGTCTTCAAGGGGACCTCGTTCAAGAAGCAGATGGACGAGAAGTATCGCGAGCGTTCCCTCGTGAACCACCTGAAAAGCGTGCCGCTCTTCGCCACCCTGTCGCTCGAGGCCTTCGAGCAACTGAAAAACACCGCGGAACTTCTCACGTACGGCAAGCATGAGATCATCTGCCGGCAGAACGAACCGGCGGACGCCTTCTATCTCATCCGGTCGGGCCTCGTGCGTGTGTCGCAGAAGCTTCCGCTCACTGCCGGCGAACCGCGCCCCTATTACGACGATAAAGCCACCAAGCGAAAATACTGGCTGATGGAGGGTGGCGGTGGCGTGGAGGATGAGTTGGTGCGCACTTATCTCAAGCGCGGCGAGTTCTTCGGCGAAATCGGCTTGCTCGAGAATCAACCGCGTAATGCCACCTGTTCTGCGCTGGACTCGGTCGATGTGGTCAAGATCAAGCGGGAGGTCTTTGAAGGCATGCTTTCGGAGTTTCCGGTGGTCAAGGCCACCCTCCAGCAGGTGGCCAAGGTGCGCCTCGAAGTCGCCAAGGAGCGCAAGCTGCCCGAGGGCGTGGGGCTCGATGAATTCATGACGCAGGGCCTTTTCGAGGCGCAGAACCTTCTGCTCATCGACCTCGATAATTGCACCCGTTGCGATGCCTGCGTCAACGCCTGCGCCGATGCGCATGACGGCGTGACCCGGCTCATCCGCGACGGCCTGCGCTACGACCATTTCCTCGTCGCCACGGCCTGCCGCTCCTGCCGCGATCCGTTGTGCATGACCCAGTGCCCCGTCGGTTCGATCCGGCGCAAGGAATCGCTCGAGGTGATCATCGAGGATTGGTGCGTCGGCTGTTCACGCTGTGCGGAGTTGTGCCCGTTTGGAAATATCAACATGGTGGATTTCAAGCTTTCGCGGGCCGAGTTGGCCGAGAAGGCGAAGAAAGAGGCCGATGCGAAGGCCAAGGCCGCGGCGGCGGCGGCGGCCAAACCCGCGGCAGCCGCCCCGGCGGCCGCCCCAGCCAAGCCTGCCGAGCCGGCGGTGCGCATTATCAAGAAGGAAACCAAGAAGGCGGACGTGAAACCCAAGGCCACGACTTGCGATCTCTGCACCCATTTGAGCATGCCGAGTTGCGTGTATGCCTGCCCGCATGATGCCGCCAAGCGCGTCGAGCCGACGACGTTCCTCGCCTCGCAAATCGGTGCCCGCGGCGGCGGACAGCGGATGAATTGGTTGCCGAAAAAGGGAGCAGCCCGCACGACGCACTAAGGACTTTCCGCATGAGATTCGACCGTTCCCATTTCCCCTGGCTCATCTTCACCATCGTGGCGACCATCGCGCTGACGATTCTTTATCTTGCGGCGAAGCATGAGGATCCGTCCGATCCGTTCAAACTGGCTGGCATGACCATCGCGCTGCCCGACTTTTTTCGCGAGGCTGCACATCGCCGGGACACGATCGGCGCCAAGCCGATGGGATTGATCTTCGGCATCACGGCATTTTCCATCTTCCTCTTTGCGTCGGCGCTGGGAATTCGCAAAAAAAAGCGGCTCTGGCCCATCGGGCGCGTCCAGGCATGGTTGCGGGCGCATATCTGGCTGACAACCCTGACGATTCCACTGGTCTTGTTTCATTGCGGTTTCAGGACAGGCGGGCCTCATACGACGACGTTGTTCTGGCTGTATGCCATCGTCATGGTGAGCGGCTACTGGGGGATTGCGTTGCAGCAATTCATGCCGCGCCTGATGAAGGAATCGCTTCCGCGCGAGGTTGTCTTCGAGCAGATCCCCAATATTCGCTCGAAGATCTATGAGGACGCACTGACTTTTCGCTCACAGATGTCGAAGAAGGCAGCCGAACCCGCCCCCGCAGCCCCCGCAGCCCCGGCTCCTGCCGCGGGTGCCGCTGCCGGTGCCGAGGCGGCCAGCGTAGCAGTGGCCGCGGTCGATCCGTCGCCCCATGTCCTCGTCGAGTTTCTCGACGAGGAGATCATCCCGTTCCTCAATGATCGAAAGGCCCGCAAGACCCGCCTCTCGGATACACGGGTCTCCGATGATGTCTTCCGTATCCTCAAGTTGAATGTGTCCGATGGTTACCGCACCAAGGTCGAGGATGTCCAACTGTGGGCCGACGAGCATCGGCTCATGGCCCGGCAGGAGCGTCTCCACATGCTGCTGCACGGTTGGCTGGTCATCCACGTGCCCATCTCCTTCGCGCTCGTGATCTGGACCTTCTGGCACGCTTACATCACCTGGGCCTACCTGTAATTTTCGAACATGGCTGACGAACAGAAACGGACGCAAAAACAGGTTGCCCAAAAGTATAAGGACAACCTCGATTATTACCGCAAGCCGCACCCTTTCCGGCGCGCCCGGCTCATCCTTTTCGTCTGCACGGTGATCCTGACGCTGATGATGGCGTTCGGGTTCAATACCATCGTGACCGACCGCAAGGCCGAGACGTTTTTCAACACCGGCCCGCTCTCGAAAAACCATGCGAACCTTTCCGAGAACTGCCAGGCCTGCCATTGGGGCGCGACGCCGGACTTCGCGCATCTCGTCCAGCTTGGCAACGTGGTGAGCAAGGCGCCGCGCGAATCGAACCCGGCCATCGAGAAAATCCGGACCGCGCTGCTCAAGGCCAAGGAGAAGGGTCCGACGGCCAAGGAACAGGCCAAGGGATTGCTGTCGGCTTACACCGACCTGAGTGCTCTCGAGAAGATGGACGTCGCGTGCATCGCCTGCCACGTCAACGATCAGCGCCTCCCCGTCTCGCTGCATTGCCCGCAACCCGCGGCCCTGCAACTGGCCAAGTACACGCCCACCCTGCTCGTGGTCGAAAGCGGCACCTGCTCGACCTGCCATCGCGAGCACCAGGGACCTGCCCCCATGCCCCTTCCCGATAGCACCACCGCCTGTGCAGTCTGCCACAACGATGGCAAGATCATGACCGCGCTGGTCGAGGGAAAAAAGGGTGCACATAAAGTGACCGTGACTGACGCCACCCCGGTGCTCGCTGCGCAGAACTACCGGACCGGCGAGGGGATCATTCGTTTCCTCGTGCCGGACGATCCCGCCTCGCACACCAAGCCCTTCAAAACCTACTCAGCCGACCATCCCCCCTTCGACTACGAGTCGGCCAAGCTCGCGCGCGACGGCTCGCACATTCGCTACAATCACCAGCGCCACGAGCAGCCCGATGTCATTGGCAAACCGGGCGACAAGTTCAATACCAACTCCGGCAAACCCATGCCTTGTATCAGCTGCCACACTCCCGGTGCGGACGGCCAATACATTCAGCCCATCAAGTTCGAGAAGCACTGTGAGAGCTGCCATCATCTTGATATTGTGATCGATGACGTCATTCCGCCGATTAATATTCGCGTCCCTCATCACGATACTGAGAAGGTGCATGACGCCATCTCCGCGGGGCCCTTGACTTCCACGGTGCGGGACCAGCTCAGCGAAGTGAAACTCGCCGGGGGCGGCCGCTTGTCCAATGACGATATCAGCCGGATCACCGGGGAAGCCTTTGCCTCCCTCAATCGGCGCTTTGGCAGCGCCCTCGAAATCCAGAAGCGTATCTTTTGGACGGGTGACCCACCGATGGACGACGCTGGCAAGCAGCGCATCATGGGTCAAAAGGCCCTCGCCTCCTGCGCCAAGTGCCATGATCTCACGCCTCCGCGCGCCTCCATGTGGAATGGCAGCCCGGCTCCAAAGATGGTGCCGACCGACATCCCGAATCGCTGGGTCAATCACGGTCCGTTTACGCACCGGCCGCATAACCACATGCGATGTGAGGATTGCCATGCGAACGAGAAGGACTGCCTGACCAGCGCTCACAAGAGCAGCAGCACGGCCGACATCCTCATGCCGAAGCAGGCGCTCTGCGCGGAATGCCACCGTCCGCCGTCCGACACCCAACTCAACCAGCGCTCATCGACGAATCCTCAGAATGCGTCCGCCAATGCCCTCGAAAAAGATGCCGAGCGCGCCGCTCGTCAGCGCCGGGAAGGCGGCATCAAATGGGAGTGTCAGGACTGCCACAAATTCCATGCTCCGGCCCAGGCCCTGAAATACGCACCAGGGCTGGCGGAGAACGCGAAGTAGCGACCAGATTCGACTGCAGAGCGTCTCCACATCGGCCCTTGGTGTAGCGTCCTGTCTAGATCCCGACCCACCATCTGCCGAAGTGCAGCCAGGCAGGAATGGTGAGCAGGCTGATGGCGGTGGTGGTGATGACGATCCCAAGCGCGAGCGCGGAGTCCGCTCCATGGAGCCGCGCCAGGATGATCGGCAGCATCGCTGTCGGCATCGCCGCCTGCACGACGAGGATTTGCCGCAGTTCCTTGGTGAGTGGCAGCCAGCGCGCGCAGGCGAGCATGGCGAGCGGCAGCAGGCCCAGCCTCAGGAAACACGCCGTCGCAATAATCCCCGGTCGCATCGCCTTCTCGCCCGACTTTTCCTCCGCAAGCAGGTCCGCCAGTACCGCTCCCGTCAGCAACAAACCGATGGGGATGCCCGTCTGTCCGAGCGTGTGCATCGACTCCAGGACGAAACGCGGCAGCCACGTCTTCGCCTGGACTGCATTAAGGACGATCGAGGCAAGCAGTGCGCAGAGTGGCGCATTGATGATATTCCGCCAGCCCGTGCGCCCACCTGCACCGCTGAGCAGCCAGATCCCCACCGTCCAAAGTGCGATCTCCACCCCAAAGTTGAAAGTGAAGAGCACGCCCAGGGTCTCGCGCGGAAACAGCGCGATCACGAGCGGCACCGGGAGATAGCCCCAATTTTGCAGCGCTGTCGTGAAGGCAAACGATCGCGCGCCTGGAGACGTCAGCCGCAGCAGCCGCGCCGTGAGCGCCCCGAGGGCCAATCCCAGCGCCACGCTGCCAAAGCCAAACAGCGGCGGGATGAGTACATTGTCGGCGTGGCTCAGCGTGGCATTGCCGAGGCTCATGTCGGCGATCAGGCAGGGGTACAGGAAGTTGAAACTGACCCGCAGCAGACTCGCATCCGCCTCCGCGGTCAGCCAGCCCACGCGCCGCAAGCCCACCCCCGCGGCGATGATGGCGAAAACCGGCGCGACGACGCCAAACAGGCCGGAAAAATTTAGCTCCACCAGTGGCGCTTGGCCGGTTTTTGCGGAGCAGGCGTGGCGCTACCGGGGCCGAAGCGGCGGTATTCTTTCAACATGGCCTCGATTTCCATCCCGGTGAGGCCGCGCGGGATGAAGAGGATTCCGTCAGAAACGGGTTTGTCGATGACCATGTCGATCACCTGGTGCGTGCCGGTCTTGGTCTGGACGATCATGATTAATGCGCTGCCGCGCTTGGCGCGGCTGAGCGTTTCGAGCTTGAGCCGGCCATCCGCATCGAGGCTGAACGCGCAGCCCCAGGTGCCGTTGTCCGCGATGACCGGGTAGATGGCGGCGATGTTTCGCTCGGAGATGTCCGGCACGGTGGACATGTATGCCGCCCGCGGCGGGTTCGCGAGCTTGACGGGGACGGCGGAGTTTGGCCCGTCCTCCTGCTTGCCCTCGGTGTGGAAGCGAACGCTGATGGCGGTCTTGCGCGCCATGCCGGTGAAAGCAAACATGGCGAGTGCGGCGAGGGCTAGGCGGAGTGCGGTCATGGGAGGTCAATCTTTCCGGAACAATTGCGAATTGCAACCCGGCAGAGCCGTGCCGAATGTTTGCCTCCGATGAGCCGCTCCTTCCTTCGCCCGATCGCTGTCCTGCCTCTTCTTGCTGTCTGCGCTTCCGCGGTGTTTGCCGAGGAGATGCCGCCGCCGGCGCCCACGCCGAAGCCCGGTCTGCTCAGCCGTACGTGGACCTCCACGAAGAACGCCACGAAGAAACTCAATCCGCTGCCGGCGATCGGGAAGCTGAATCCGTTCAAGCCCAAAAACGAGGCGCAGGAGGCGGGCAGGAAGGTGGCAGTCATGTTCAAGGGATTGACGTTGAAGATGACCGTCGAACCAGCCGTGCCGAACCTCGGCGAGAACAAGCAGATCGTGGTGACGCTGCGCCTCCAGAACACGGCGAAGAAAATGGTGCAACTGGAGTTTCCGACGACGCAACGGATCGAAGTGCTGGTGAAAAACAGCACCGGCAAGTTGGTGGAGCAATGGAGTGAGGACCAGGCTTTTCAGAACGACCCGAGCTTGATCTCGATCAATCCGGGGGAGCGTCTCGAATACAACGCGACTGTCTCCACGCGGGACCTGGCGGCAGGCCAGGAATACACGGTCGAGGGCTTCTTTCCGAACTACGAAATGCTCCGTAGCTCGGTGACGCTAGTCCCGACACGGTAAGCGGCGGCGCTCACTTGCCCAATTAAGTCGCTCAGCGCACGAATCCCCGCTGCTTCAGCCAAAAAAGCAGATCCTTCCCCCACGGATGGAAGTCGTCCGGTGCGACCCCATTCTTCCCCTGGCTCAGGCCAATGCCATGCGGTCCTTTTTCGTAAACGTGCAGGTCGAAGGGCACGCCGGCGCGGCGCATCGCCGCGGCGAAGTCGAGCGAGTTTTCCACCTTCACGGCGGTATCCTCCATCGTGCTCCAGATGAAGCACGGTGGTGTGTCCTTGGTCACTTGCTTCTCGTTCGAGAGCAACTCGACGAGTTCCGCCGGTGGATTCTTGCCGAGGAGATTTTCCTTCGAGCCACCGTGCGTGTTCGCACCCATGGTGATGACCGCGTAGCAGAGGATGCCGAGATCGGGCCGGGAACTCTGCTGCTCGATGGGATCGGGGTCGCCCGGCTTGCCGGCGTCGAAGTGCGTGAGGAGGGTGGAGGCGAGGTGGCCGCCGGCACTCGAGCCGATAATGCCGACGCGTTTCGGATCGATTTTCCAGTCAGCGGCCTTGGCGCGCGTGAGGCGCACGGCACGTGCGGCGTCGCCGAGTTCGATGGGATGGCGGTAGCCGGCTGAACCGAGCCGGTATTTGAGGACGAGCGCCGCGACGCCATTTTGCGCCAGCCACTCCGCGTAGCCCTGCCCTTCATGCGGTGCGAGCCCGCCATAACCGCCACCCGGACAGACCACGATGGCCGCGCCGGTCGCTTTCTCCGGTGGCGGCAGGAAGGCCGTCAGCGTCGGTTTATCCTGATCCTTGTCGCCGAGCGCGCCCGGTGCGCCATTGGGCCACAGCAGCACGGGTTCGAGTGGTGCGGCGTGGAGAATGGTGACGGTGAAGCCGGCAGCAAGGAAACGGAAGAGGAAGTGCATGATCGCGAATGATGAGGTCGTGGGGTAAGGGTAGGCAATACAACTCGGAACGAGGCGAAGTCTCTTTTCTCCAATCCGAAAGCCCGTGCTTGATTTCGAGGCTACGCGGCAGCAGGCTGAGACATGATTGCTGCGGCACATCAGTTAATCCAGGAGGCGCTGAAGTTTCCACCGGAGACACGGAAGGCGGTTGCGGAAACTTTGCTCGAAAGTGTTTCGCCGGAAGTGTCAACGAGCGCCCTGACAAGGGAGGAGTTGGCTGAGTTTGCGCGGCGAGGCCGGGAGTTGCGCGAACGGCGCGTGCCAGGCGAGCCGGCTTCGGAGATGATTGCGGAATTGATCGCTACGCGGTGTGCGCCGGATCGAAGCTCACCCCAGCGTTAAACCGCAATTACTGCGGACGGCGGATGAATTCGACGCGGTTACGTGGGGCCTTGGAGAAGAGTTTCTTCGGGCGGTTGGCGCGGCTTTTGAGCGGATCGCGGAGAATCCCGAATGGTGGCCGGTGGTGCATGGCGCGCTGAGGAAGCATACGGTGACAGGTTTTCCAATGGCCGTTTTTTACGAGGCAACGGAGGACGTTGTTTATATCCTGGGTGTGCAATAACGGTTCTGCGAGGTTGCGGTCTTGTACTATCATTTGTGCTACTTGACCAGTTCCCCGACGAGCAGAATGGCGCCGGGGTAGAAAGCGGTGCCGGCGTAACGTTCCGGCTTGTCGATTTGGATTTTGCGCTGGGCGAGGATGGCGGCTTTGTCGAGAGGCTCGGGATGAATGTCGATGCGGACGGTGTGCTCGGTGTCGGGGAGTTCGGTGCCGAGGAGGAGGGTGGCGAGGCGGTGATAGTTGCAGAAGGCGTCGAAGCGCGGGACGGTTTGCGGAGGGCGGTCGTCGAGGGTGAAGGTGACCTGGCCGCAGTCGGGGCCGATGATGTCGTAGATGGCGGCGCGGGTTCCCTTGAAGCGGAAGGTGATGACATCGCCGGGATGGGCGGCTTTGGCGAGGGATGGGAGGCGGTTTGCCCAGTTTCTGGCGAAGGGGTCGGTGGCGAGGTCGAGAGTGTCGATGCTGGGGAAGAGCGTGGCGGCGGTGATGGGAAGGAGTTGCGCGCGCTCGTAGTTGGTGGGGTCGAAGGGTTGGGGAAGGTTGTGCGAACCGGTGTTCTTCGAGGCCGAACGGATCGGCGCAAGGGAGCGGACGATGGCGGCGAGGTAAAGTTCGTGGCCGGTCTCGGGGTGAGGGTGGACGGCGTCGGGCGCGAAGACGACTTTGTCCCCGAGGGCCAGTCTTTCAGCGTCCGTCTTGGGGAGTTCGGCACTCCAAATGAGTTTGCCCTCCTTCGCGAGGCGGGCGGCCTCCATGGCCAGGTGAATACTGGGGATTCCGTAGTGTTCCGCGATGACTTCCATGGCGCTGGCGGCGCGCGGAAAGCGCCCCTCGAGCATCGGCGGAGCGAGCGATTCGGTGAGGGTGTAAACGAAGCAGATGTCGCAGTCGGGCAAGGTGCGCCAGGTCTGCCGGACGATGCCTTCGATGCAGCGGTAGATTTGCTCCGGGGGCGCGCTGCCGTCGTTGACGGCGAACTCGACGAAGAGCAGGTCGGGTTTTTTGTCGAGGACGTCCTGTTTCAGCCGGAAGACGCCGAGGTCGGATCCTGTGCCGCCGATGGCGGCATTGATCTCGGTGAACTTCGCCTGGGGGAAAGTCTTCCGGAAGTGGGCGAGGGATTTCGGACGCCAGCCTTCCTGCGCGGTAATGGAGCCTCCGAAATAGGCGATCTTGAGGTCGGCGCCGGGGATGCTGGCCTTGGTGAGGAAATTGGGGAGGCCGAGGCGCGGGGTACATTCTTTTGCAGGAGCGAGCGGGAAATCAGGTTCAGCGGTGGCGAGGCTCGCTACGGCGAGAAAGAGGATCGGGAGAATGGGGCGCATGGGTGAGGGGATATGCGCTTGCGCATCCGTTGTCGAAACGGGAACCACACGGAGAATCGGGACGGTGCCCGAGGCCCGGTGAGCTAGGGGTCGTTCGGGTTCAGGCCCAGGGCGACGACGAGCCTTTTCGCGTTGGCCGTCGCCGGATTGTCGGGACCGCGGGATTTCAAAAGTCCGCGATAAGCACGCTTGGCGTAATCGCGGGCCTCGTGCACACGTCCCATTTCGGCGAGCACGGTGGCGAGGTTAAAGACTGAGAGAAGGGTGGCTGGATGACCCTCGCCGAAGTTATGTTCCTGAGCCACGAGCGCCTTGCGGAAAAGAGTTTCGGCACCCGCAAAATCGTGTTTATCCCGCAACATCCCCCCGTAGTTGCCCAGGATGGCGACCGTGTTGGCATGACCCGGGCCGAAGGCCCGCCCGGCATCCTCGACGAGACGACGGTAAAGGGCTTCAGCGGCTTTGGTGTCGCCTTTATTGGCGTAGAGCCTCGCGAGGGTGTTGCGAGCCCCCAGCGTCTCGGGATGACCCTCGCCAAAGAGCTTTTCCTTTCCCGCGAGGACCCTGCGGCAAAGGGGTTCGGCGGCAGTATAGTCTTTGCGATTGGTCAGGTGAAACGCCAGCATGCTCAGGCAGTAAAGTGTGGCATCATTGTCGGGACCGAGCACGCGTTCGCTGGTTTCAGCGGCGTTGCGGAAAAGCGGACCCGCCTCGGTCGATTTCCCTAGATTTTCCAAGGCGCCGGCCAGGGCGCTCATGGATTGGATGGTGTCGGGATGTTCCGGTCCCAAGGTCTTCACGCGGCCCTCGTAGGCTTTTCTGAGGTATTTCTCGGCACCGGCCTGGTCGCCATTGTTGAACATCGAGACGGCGAGATTTCCAATGGTGCTGAGCGTGTTGGCATGGAGGGGGCCCATCTCCCGCTCCGCCGTGGCCATCGCCCGGCGGAGGAGTGCCTCGGCGTCCGTGGTTCTTCCCCTGGAATTATAGAGAAGGGCGAGGGCATTGATGCGACCGACGGTCACCAGATCGACGGGGCCGAGGATTTCTTCGCTCAAGGCGACGGCCTGCTGAAGGATCGGCTCGGCGGCCGCGAAATCGCCCTTCTCCTTGAGCGTATCGGCGAGTTCCACCATCGAGACAATCGTATCGGGATCGTTCGGTCCGAGCGCTTGTTGGCGGCGGATCAAGGTGCGCCGGAGGATGTCTTCGGAGGCGGAATAATTGCGCATCGAACGATATGCCCTCCCGAGGTTGTTCATGGCGGTCAAGGTGAGGGGATCGTTGTAGGGCAGCTTTTGCTCGAGCTCGCCAAGCAGTACCTTCCACGCTGCGATAGCCTCGGGGAATTTGCCGTTTGCGCAGTAGGTGATGGCGAGGTTGTTCTGGGCTTCGAACCAGGGGGGCGCTTTGAAGGGTGGACCGCTGGGCGCGGGAGCGGTTTTCGGAAGGCTGTCTGTGGGAGCAGGGGCGGGGGTGGCGCTGGTGGAGGTAAATCCCGGGATGATGAGGGTAGCCTCGGCAAACGGGCTGCGCTGGACGGGCGCGGGACGTTCTGCGACCGGGGCAGGTATCTCGGCGGTGATCGGAGGAGTGTCGGCCGTGGACTCGCGAGTGGGAGGTGCACCGGCCTCGGGCGCGGCGGCGGTGGCGGCAGCCGTCGGGGGCGCCTCTCGCGTGAACCACCACATCGCCCCGCCGAGCAATAGCACGGGGATCAGGACGAGGACGGCGGCGAGCAAGGCGCTGGACTTGCCCGCCGGGGCAGGCTCCCTCCGCCGCCGGCCGGGAATTTGAATCTCGAGGATTTGGGCACGAAGATCGTCGGCGTTGTGAATGGTGTGGGTGATGAGACCTCCGCCGAGAACGTGCGAGCGATGGGCGGCCTGGAGTTGTTGCATCTCCTCCGGTTCCGTGGCATGGCGCGCGAACGGAAAGCCCTCTGCGCAGACCAATACGTGCCGGGATTTGCGAAGTTCCTTGGCGACGTCGAGTTCGAACTGGGTGTAGCTGCGCCGGCCTTCGGCGTAGGGGCGGTGCTCGCGCACGGCGGGGGCGCTTTCGTCCTCGGCTCCGGCGCATTCGCCGATCAGGTGCACGACGCCGTAGCAGCCGGAAATTTTCTCGCGCAGCACGGTCGCGACGGTTTGGCCATCTGGCGCCGAGTGCTCCTGTTCGATGGGCATCGCGCCAATCTCACGCAATGCCGCTCGCACGACCTCGCGCATGGGTGCGAGGTCAGCCGTGGTCGCAGAAATGAAGAAGCCGGGCTGCGGGAGGGGCATCGCGAGGCGCAACCTGCCGCGGTGCCCCGGTTGAAGCAAGTGCCTTCGTGGCGTTCCATTTCATCGCCGGCGAGGAGTCAAAAGTTGGGAGGCGTGGTCAGTCCGGTTTCTCACCCAGGCTGATGACCTGCTCCCGCGCCCGGCGCGTCCATTCATGCTGCGGCCCGTTGGCCTTGAGGAGTCCGCGATAGGCTCGCAGCGCCAGGGGCTTGGCCTCGTCCTTTTTTCCATTTTCGACAAAGATCGCCGCGAGATTGAAGACCGTGACACAGGTGTCCGGATGGTTCGGTCCCAGCGTCTGCTCCTGTCCGGCCAGTGCCTTGCGCAAAGCCGCTTCCGCACCCGGTAAATCGCCCTTCGCCCGCAGGAATTGCGAGTAATTGTTCAGGCTGACAAGAGTGCGGGCGTCCGTCGGGCCGAAGGCTTTTTGTGTGCTCTCTACGATGCGTTGGTAGAGCGGTTCGGCGCCGGCGAAATCCTTCCTGGATTTAAGCAAAATGGCCAGGTTGTTGAGTGAATCCATTGTTTCCGGGTGGCCCTGGCCAAATGCCTTTTCCTTCGCCGCCAGGGCCCGGCGATAGAGCGGTTCGGCGGCGGCATAGTCATTCCGTTCCTGATAGAAGAGACCCAGATGATGGACAGCGTCGATGGTCAGGGCATGGTCGGGACCAAAAGCGCGTTCGCAGGTTTCGATTGCCTGTCGGTACAGCTTGGCGGCCGCATCGGCTTCATTGCGACGATTCAGGTTGTCCGCCAGGGCGATCATCGCTTGGATCGTGTCGCCACTGTTGGGACCGAGAACTTTCTCCCGCCCGGCGAGCGCCTGTTTCAGGATTGGCTCGGCTGCGGCGTAGTCGCCCTTTTTGAACAAGGCCTTACCGAGATTGCTGACAATGTTCAGGGTCATGACGTCCTCCGGGCCCAGCGCTCGCTCGCTCTCTTCGAGCGCCTCGCGAAGCAGGGGCTCGGACTCTGCCGTTTTGCCTTCCTCGGTGAGCACCCGGGCGTACATGTTCGTCCTGTGGAAGGTCAGTCGGTTGCTGGGGCCCAGGGCGCGTTTGCTGAGTTTCACTGCCTGCTGCAGCAGGTCTTCAGCGCCAGCGAAGTCGCGTTTGTCGTAGAGGGTACTCCCCAGTTCGGTCATCGTGGCGATCGTCTCGATGTTGTCCGCGCCCAGCACTTTGGTGCGACCGGTCAGGGCTCTCCGCAAGAGCGGTTCGGCTTCGGGATCATTGTAAATGTCGTGCTTCGCGGCGCCGAGGCTGTGCAAGGCCAGCAAGGTCAGGGGGTCATCGGGACCGCGTTCCTGTTCCACGGAGGTGAGCAGCTCCTTGAGCGTGGCGATGGCCTCGGAAAACTTCCCTTTCTGGAAACTGGTAAACGCCTCCTTGCGTTTGCCCTCGACCCATCCGGCGAAGTCCGGGAATGGAGTCGGACCCGCCACGCTGGGTTGGGGGAAAGCGCTGCTCTCGATCTTGGGAGGCGGGAGGACCGATGCCGATGGGGATCCGCGGTCGATATACCACCCCACTCCCACGGCGAGGACGAGCAGGAGAAGAACCGCGGCGATGCCGACCGCGGCGCCAGCCGGAAAAGGCGTGCGCGAACGCTTGCGGGAGGTGGCGCGGTGTTCTCGCGGTGTGCGGACCCGGAACTTGATTTTGAGGACGAGTTTGCGCAGTTCATCGGGATCGTTGACTCTCTGCACGACGAGGCCGCCGCCGAGGATCTGGGCGCGGTGATCTGCCTGGAGACGCTGCATTTCGTCGGACTCCGGAGCATGCGAAGCATAGGGAAACTGCTCTCCGCAAATGAAGACGTGGCGGGATTTGCGCTGTTCCTTGGCGAAGTCGAGTTCGAGTTGCGCATAGCTGCGGCGGCCCTCGGCGTAGGTGCGGTGTTCGAGTGCGGCGGGGGCCGTTTCATCCTCCGCGCCGGCGCATTCGCCGACGAGGTGGACGATTCCATGGCAGCCGGAAATCTTTTCGCGCACCAAGTCGGTGACGGTTTGTCCCCCGGTTGCGGCGTGCTCCTGCTCGATGGGCTCCGCACCGAGTTCGAGCAAGGCGGCACGGACGATCTCGCGCGCGGGACCAAGGTCGGCGGTGGTGGCGGAGATATAGAAGCCGGGATTGGGTAGGGACATCGCGCGGAGCGTGGCGGGCTGGCTCTCTGGATGGCAAGACCCTTGTGTGACGTTCTACTTGGCAAACGGCGGGATTTCCCTCGCCTCCACCGTTTTGCCCCAGACGCGGATGTTGGTGATCTTGCCCGTGTCGTCGAACGAGCCAAAGCCCACGAATCCCGGCCCGAAAGTCCTGTCCTCAGCCGTCATGATTGGCTTGGCCATGTCGTCGAAGAACACGCGCACCGTCCCATCGCTCGCTTTCCGTTCGAGCCGGACTTTGTGCCAGACGCCGAGCCCCCAGTCCACGCCCTTCGTCGTCTCCTTGGCAAACTTCACCCGGGCTGCCTCGTTCACGATGAAGCAATTGTGCGCGTGATCGTCGGCGGCCGTGGCGATGTGCGTGTAGTAAAACTTCGACGGCGACTGGTAGCCATAGACGAAGACCATGTCGCGATGCCCGTATTCCTTGCCGGTCTGCAGGCACTCGGCCTCGACGATGAAGTCGTCAAAGACGCGGCCCTTGATGAGGGCGATGTTCAACGGGGAGCGGAAGGGCGGGGTGTATTTGCTCTGCTGAGTGAGTTCAAGGGCGTTGCGGCCATCATCGCCCTGGGTCACCTTCCACGCCGCGGGATCGGTGAAGACAAAGTTGTCGAGCGATGCGGGGTTGGGCCGTGGTTTTCCTCCCGGATCAACGACTACGCCGGGATTTTGATTAAAATGCTGGAGGAAAAGCAGCCTGTAATCGGCTGGGATGCTGCCAGCGACGAACGGAGCCGCTGCGTCGGACACCACAGGAACCGCTTGCGCGATCTCTGGCGGGCTTTCCGCATGAGTGGATTTGAGGAAGATTAAGAAGAAAAGGAAGAGGAAGGGGCGTGGGGTCATGAGAAGTTCAGGTTCCGGCGAGGGCGGCCAGGAGCTCTTCGCCGGCTTTGACTAAAATGACGTCGATGGGCACGACGCGGCTGCTGCTGACCAGAAAATTGGCGGAGTGACAATCGAATGCAGCGATGCCGTCGCACTCGCGAAGAAAGGAGACAGCGCCGTGGCGACCGAGGGCAACGTGGGGCAAGGCGCGGAAGCTGGCCGCGATCATGAAGTCGTGGATCATGTGGATGGGTGTGGCGGCGCCACGGATCGTCGGCTGACTGGTGACGACGTGGAGTGCCTGCCGTTTATCGATGATACCAAGAAGTTCGATGGCATCGCCAAAGATCTCATTGTGCAGGATGAGGCGGTCGAGATATTCCAGCGGAGTTGCGCCGCGGAGCGCGGGTTTGAAATCAGCTTCGTCCTTTTCCTCGTCGACAAACCATTCCGCGGCAACGGTGAGACCGAAGGCATTGGCTTTGGTGAGCTTGATGTAGCGATCTGTCGTTTCGTCTGGCCAGACGATGTGTTCTTCGCCACCCGGCTTTCCCGGCGCAAGAAACTCGAAGGGATCGAGGATCAATCCTCGCGCACGCGCCCAGTCTCGGAGCTCGGCTGCTTCGCCATCTCGGCGTAGCGTAAGGCGTCCTCCTGCACTTGCTTGAATTGCTGCCAAGCCTCCTCGGAGGTCATGTGCGGCTGATTCAAGCGCAGTTCGCGGAGTTTTTCCGGGTCGGTTTCCATCAGGCATTCAAGGTAGGCTGGTCCGGATTGCTGGCAACAGGCAAGTTACGATCTTCAAAGCGTTCCGCGTAGGGATCAGGTCGTTGGAGGGGATCTTCGGAGAAGGAAGCTTAGTGAAGCAATGATGGCACACGGCAGCCAGATCCAGCGCAATTCGGAAAGGAAAACGGACAGGCCTTCGGGGGAGAAAAAGCCGGGACCGATGGGCGAGACTTCAATGGGCGTGTGCGGGAAGAAGTAGCGTTCGTTGGAGAAGGGCCAGAAAAGCGCAATGCCGAGCCCGCCGTCGGTGAGCATGTCGAGGAGCGGATGCGAGACGGCGGAGAGAAAGAGATAGGTGAAGAGCACGCTGTGGCGGGAGAAATTCCGCCATTCGCGAAGCATGAGCAGCAGCCCGATGATGGCCGCGAAAACGATGGAATGGCTCGCGCCGCGGTGCCCGAAGGGCGCCTCGTATGGAATGCCGAGGGCGAAGGCGACGACATCGCCGTCGGGGATCATCGAGGCCACGCTCCCGAGCACCCAATAGCGCGCCGGCAATCGGTCCCGCCCGATGACGAGGCCGAGTGTGATCGGGACGAGTGGATGGCTGAAGAGCGACGCCACCGCGCGTCACACTTTCTCGGGAACGACGTAGGGGGCGCGGTAGTCGCGGGTCAGGAGTTTGTCGGCTTCGGCATTGCCCACGAACTTCTCGGTTGTCGGATCCATTTTCAAGAACTCGCCGAGCGTGAGTTGGTCGGTGTCGAGATTCACTTCGTTCGCCCCGAGGTGCTGGGTCAGGCGATCGAGCGAATCGAGCGCATCGGCGTTGGCCTTGACCGCTTCCCGGATGGCACCGGGTGTGGCCTTTTTGCCGAGGCGGTGGGAGATGTTGCCGGTGTGGCAAAGCGCGCTGGAGATGTGGCCGTCGATGATTTTGCCGTTGAGATCGGCGGCTTTGCGGCTGCGCACGCAGGTGAGGAAATTCAAATAGTGGTTCTCTTCGTCGGGATTGGCTGCGGCCTCTGCGGGCTCCCTGGCGAATTTTTGGATCTCCTTGTCGTCCTTGTCGTAGGCAATGGCGATGTTGTAGTCGGGGCACAGGATGTGGCCGCCTTCGTATTGCACGACCACGCCGACGCTCGCGCCGCGATACCGGTCCATGTTGGGTGCGCCCCACAAACCGTCCGGCTTGGTCGAGGGTTTCTTGGGCAATCCGCGCACCTCGAAAATCAGCGGAGCCTTCTCGTATTCGTGGACCACGAAGAGCGAGTTGGGGGTTTCGCCGTCATCGACATACCCAAGGCGCCCGCCGACGGAGAAGACGCGCGGCGCGAGCGCGGACTCGCCGAGGAAACGGCGCGCGATGTCCATCTGGTGAATGCCCTGGTTGCCGATGTCGCCATTGCCGGTGTTCCAGACCCAGTGCCAGTCGTAGTGGAAGTTCTTGCGATGGATGGGAAGCTTTTCCGCGGGGCCGCACCAGAGGTCGAAATCGATCGTCGGAGGGATTTCAAGATCGGCATCCGCTTTGCCGATGCTCATGCGCGGTTTGTAGCAAAGGCCGCGGGCATACTTGATTTTTCCAAGATTGCCGGCCTTGGCCCATTCCACCGCGGCAGCGAGGCCGTACGCGGACCGGCTTTGCACTCCCATTTGCACGATGCGGTTGTGAGCGTCCGCGCATTTCACCAGCTGGCGGCCTTCCCAGACGTTGTGGGAGACCGGCTTTTCGACATAGACATCTTTTCCGGCCTGGATCGACCAGATCGCCGCGAGGGAGTGCCAGTGGTTCGGCGTGGCGATGGAAATCACATCGACGTCCGGTTTCTCGAGCAGTTTGCGGATGTCCTGGAAGGTCTCGACGTCCTGTCCCTTGGCCTTCATTTGGCCCGCGCCGCGCTCGAGCACGGCGGTGTCGATATCACAAAGCGCGACGAGGCGCGTGCCCTTGAGCCGCGAATAATTTCCAATGTGATCGTACCCGCGCCCGTTGAACCCGACGACTGCAACGCGCAAATCGCCGTTGGCGCCTTCGGCTTGTGCACGGACTCGGGCGGGCAGTGAGATGGCGGCGGCGGCGGAGAGGGAGGTCTTGATGAACGTGCGGCGGGTGGATTTCATGAGTAGGTTAACGAGTGGGTGACTTGGAGGAGAAGGAGATGGGCGCACGATTTTCCGGACGCGCTCATTTGGCGGCGAAGTCGGTGAAGCGGTCGGCAACTTTCGCGGCCGCGGCGTCGCCTTCGTGGAGGAGGATGCGATATTTGAACGTGACGCTCTGGCCAGCCTTGAGAGTGAAGTCGCCGGCGCCCTTGGGCTGGTTTTTGTCCATCTCAGCTTCGCAAAACGGATTGGCCGCGAAGAGACCATAGTCACGAGCGTGCCAGCGCGTGGGGTGGCGTGGGTTGGTGGGGTGGTCCATGAACGCAATGCCGAGCACCTTGCCGTCGATGGGCCCGGACATGTCCACCCACTTCGCGCGCTGGCCCCAGACTTTGTCCTCGGTCTGGCCCTCGCTGTTGACGATGTGGCCCTGCCCGGGACCCTTCGGCTGCTTGAGGCGCATGGACTCGGCTATGCGCATCGCACAAGTGCCTTCCTTGGTGTCACCGAAAACCGCGTCTTTTGCGCCGGCGGTCAGAGTGATTTCAAAGTCGAACATCCGCTCGTTTTCCGGCCCGGAGTAAAGGCGCAGGGTCTGCGTGCTCGTGACCGGCACCGATCCGTCGGGCGCGATCCATTTTTGCGCGGCTTTCAAGATGCCTGAGTCCGCGCCGCCCTTGGCCTCGATGATTTTGTCGTGCGCGATTTTGCCGATGCCGCCCGCCGGAGGCTTCGAGTAGGACGCGGCTTCCCCCCAGAAATCCACGCCATTCACATGCCCGTGCGCATACCACAGCGAGCGGTGGTGCGGATGGTCGTGATCCTCACCGGGCACATCTGCCATCGGCCAGGCGCGTGTCATCTTCGCCCCACCGGGCCCGAGGAGGGGCCAGAAATAGACATGCGATGCACCTTCGTGGACGTATTCGGTGAAAAGCTGGCCGCCGGTCTCGATGCGGACGCGATCCGGCATTTCCTTCACCTCGACGCCGCCATGGGCGAACGGGGCAAAGAGGAGTGTGGCGACGAGTGAGCGGGTGAGGGGGTTCATCGTGGGTGGAGAGAAAACCGGATTGGACGGCGTTTGTTTGACGGGATGTCGAAAGCACAGGAGCCGGGAAGGGTCAATGCCCGGCGGTTCAATTTCAGGAAATTGGGTCCGGCAGGCCTTGCGCTCATTTCCCCGCTTTCGGCGACATCCGACGATCCGCGCGAAGGGCCGGGATGCGCTTTCGCAAGAAAATCGACTACCCGGCGAGATGCGTCAGGAGACGGTGGAGGGCCGGGTCGGTCTGGATGAAGTCGTCGGACGCGGCGAGTAAATCCTGATGCGATTGCACATAGCGGGCGGGCACCAGCTCGCCGGAGCTACCGGCCGCGAAGGAAGCGGCGGCCTCCCGGGTGACTTCGATATGGAACTGCAAGCCGACGATTCGCTCCCCGTAGACGAACCCCTGGTTGGTGCAACCGTCGCTCTCCGCGATGCGGCGGGCGCGTGATGGGATTTCAAAGGTATCGCCGTGCCAGTGGAAAACGGTGCAGGACTCTGGAAAGCCGTCGAGCGGCGGCTTGCGATCGAGGAAACGCACGGGGTACCAGCCGATTTCCTTGAAGGGATTCTGGCAGATTTTGGCACCGAGCACGTCGGCGATCAGTTGCGCCCCGAGACAAACGCCCAGCACGGCCTTGTTCCGCGCGATCGCCTTGGCGATGAAACGCTTTTCCGGCACGAGCCACGGGAAATCGCGGTGCTGGTAGATGTTCATCCCGCCACCCATGATCACGAGGAAATCCACGGCCTCGATCTCCGGAAGCGGTTCGCCCAGGTCCATCCGCGTGGCGGCGAAGGCATGCCCTTGCGCGCGCGCCCAGTCGGCAATCTTGCCGGCGCCTTCGCCGGCCGCGTGTTCAAGTGAGTGGATGCGCATTGAGCGGGCGGCTGCGTCCGCTCAATACATCTTGATGTACGCCTTCTTGCGGAGCTTCGAGATCCATTCCTCCTGTCGCCGCTGCCGTTCTTCCTGGATGAGCTTGCTCTGGATCTCGTCGCGTACCTCGGTGAGCGGTTTCGTCTGCGCATTTTTCCGCGCCTCGACGAAGAGCAGGTAATACATGTTGCCGAGTTCGACGATCGGGCTGATCTGGCCGACCTTCATGCTGAAGGCGATCTTGGCGAGGCTTTCGTTGAGCGTTTTGCGGTTGATCCAGCCCCAATCGCCGCCTTCATCCTGCTTGGAGTCCTCGTCGTACATGCGCGCGAGGTCGTTGAACTCGGCGCCCTCGAGAACCTTCGCGCGAATTTCCTCGATCATGCCGCGCCGCGAGTCGGTGCCGTTCTCGGCTTTGCGGATCGAGATCATGCGCAGTTTGATCTGCTCCTCGACGGCGTAGTCCTCCCGGGCCTTGTGATAATACTCGGTGATTTTGTTCTCGGGAATGATCACGTCGCTCTTCACGTTTTGGCTGCGCATGGCCGAGACGATCATCTTTTCCGTTTCGAGCTGCTTGAATTTATCGAGCGTGTAGCCCTGCGCCTGCAGGGTGCGGACGAAGGCCGAACGATCGCCGCCGAATTCCTCGCGGACGATCGTCTGGATGCGATCCTCGATATAGTGCGGCGGGATGTTGAATTTGTTTTTGCGGAATTCCTGGAGAATGAGCTGGCGGTCCACGAGATCGTTCACTGCGCGAAGCCGAATCTCCTTGATCTTGGCCACCATTTCCTCGCCCTTCAGGGTTTCCCGCGCCGATTTTTCGAGCGGACCGACGAGCTCACGGACTTGGGAAAATGTGACGACATCGTCGTTGACGATGGCCGCGATTCCATCGAGCACTTCCTGGGCGTGGCACAGCGGCACGGCCAGGACGGCGAGCGAAGTCGCGGCGGTCAGCAGCGGTAGGCAAAGGCGATTCATAAGCAGGTTTTCCCCCAGTTTGAGTTTCGTGGAAAAGAGGCGCAACGTAGGAAGGGCGCCAGTGAAGTCAACAAGCCACGGCGCGGGAAAAAGGCGAGAAAAAATGTCTCTGAATGGGCGCGCAGTGACGCCAGCGAAGTCAGCGCTTCCGTTTCCGACCTGCCGCAGAAGATCGGCGTCGCCGGGACCGTGAACCACTTCCATTTGGTGTTCCGTCGTGTCTTTCCCTGCGCGTCAGGCCCAGTTTTTCGAGCACGTAATGGATCGCGGGCAGGGAACATTTCAGTTTCAGGGCCGTGCGCAGTTGCCGCAGCGTGAGGTCCGGCTGCCTGGCCAGCAGCGTCTGCAGCCGCCGGTGATGAGACGGCAGCAGCTTGGGCTTGCGCCCGGAACGATGATGCTGCGGAGCGATGTCCCCAGTTTGTCGCCGCTGCTGCAGGAGCTTCTTGATCATCCCCAGCGACACTCCAAAGCGGCGGGCGATTTCCTCCCGCGTGTTCTGCTGCCGGTCGTAGGCAGCCAGGATGCGTTCGCGGCGAAGTAAGGAAACAGTGCGCATGCCCGCGATTACCACGATCGCGGCCATGGCCACACTTTTATTTAAAGCATTCCGAAGGTGCGGAACTCCGCTCCGAATCCGTCACGAGTGCAGCCGGCGCGACACGTTGTGCTGGCGGGGAATCGGCTGGGGTTGCGGCACGACGCGATCCAGCACACGGCAGCGAATTCTGCCGTCGGAATTGGGGTGTGCCGTTCCGGTGCTGTGCTTGGCGCGGGTCCGGATGCGTCTCATGCCCGCATGGCCGGAAGATGGGTCCGACGACTTTGGCGTTTCATCTCAGTTCCGGCCGGCCAGCTTGGCGTTCTGCCTGAGGGCGATGGCCCCGGAAATGACCGCATCCTGCGGCACCTGGACCATGGTTCCTTCCCAACGAACAATCAGGTTGGCTGCGTTTTGGTGCACCAGGTCAACATTGGTTCCACGGGGCAATTGCACCCATCCGTAATTGGTCTCTCCGCGGATCGCTGGAATGCGCACATGCACCGGTGCCACTTCCTGGTTCGGATCGGGATGGGGTGTGCCATCATCGAAATGACCGTTTGCTTGAACTGGTGGCTGAGCCGCCAGGAGTTCGGATTCAGCGTGAAAAACGGGCTTCATCCTGGAAGTGAACCGGGACCAGCGAGGTCCGGCTCCGATGAGCAACAAAAGGATCGCGAGCAGGCCCGCGATAAAGAGCGTGAGAGCGAGCTGTGATAATATCTTCATTGGGCAGATTTACACTGGCAAATGAAGAAGTCCAGTGAAAAGAAAATGTTTTTATCCAGCTCCTCTCCAGCGATCCACCGGGAGAAATAGTCATATCCCATGCTCCGACTGCGGAAAGAGGCCGCGGAGCGCATTCAGACGGAGAATTCCTGATCCGTTTCCTGTCCAGAATACGCCGTTATTGTTAATGAGCGTCTCTCCCACCCATGAATACCAACCTTGAGCAGCGCGCCGAGCGCCTGTTTTACGACGCGCTCGATCGCCCCCGCGACGAACGCGAAGCTTTCCTCAAAGCGGCCTGCCTCGACGATTCGGGTCTCCGCGCCGAGGTCGATGAACTGCTGCGCGCTCACGAGGAAGCGGAGGGCTTCTTGAAAGCCGATGTGCCGGTGTCTGCGGATTTGCAGGCGGAGTTTGCTCGGCTCAAACCGGAGGAAGCTGGTGATCGAATCGGCAATTACAAATTGCTTCAGCAGATCGGCGAAGGCGGTTTTGGTGTCGTCTGGATGGCCGAGCAGGAGCGGCCCGTGCGGCGGCGTGTTGCGCTCAAGATCATCAAGCTGGGCATGGACACCAGGGAAGTGATTGCGCGCTTCGAGCAGGAGCGCCAGGCCCTCGCCATGATGGATCACCCGAATATCGCCAAGGTCCTCGATGCTGGCGCAACCCCGACCGGCCGGCCGTTTTTCGTCATGGAATTGGTGCGCGGCATCAAAATCACCGAATACTGCGACCAATCGAAGCTGCCTACCGCCGAGCGGCTCACGCTCTTCATCGCAGTCTGCAATGCCGTCCAGCACGCGCACCAAAAAGGCATCATTCACCGCGACCTCAAACCGTCGAACATCCTCGTCACACAGCACGACGGCGTGCCGGTGCCAAAGGTGATCGACTTTGGCGTCGCCAAGGCCACCCAGCAGCAGCGTCTCACCGACCTCACCCTCTTCACGCAGTTCGAGCAAATGATCGGTACCCCGCTTTACATGTCGCCCGAGCAGGCCGAGATGAGCGGGCTCGATATCGATACGCGCAGCGACATTTACTCCCTCGGCGTGCTGTTATACGAGCTCCTCGTCGGCCGGACACCGTTTGATCCCGAGGCGCTGATGAAAAAAGGGCTCGATGAAATCCGGCGCACCATTCGCGAACAGGAGCCGCAAAAGCCATCCACGTTTGTCAGCACGATGGCTCTCGATCTCCGCACAAGCATCGCACAGCAACGGCAGGCCGACGGTGCCAGGCTCATCGGGCAGATTCGCGGCGATCTTGACTGGATCGTGATGAAGGCGCTCGAGAAGGATCGCAATCGAAGGTACGAAACCCCAAGCGGACTGGCGAAAGACATCGAGCGGCACATGCTCAGCGAACCGGTGCAGGCCAGGCCACCGGCCCGCTTATACCGCTTCCGGCGCTTTGCAAAGCGCAACAAAATTGCTTTCGCCGCTGCTGGCATCGTCCTCGTGGCACTGGTCGTGGGGCTGGGCACTTCGACCTGGATGTATTTTCAGGAAAAAGCCGCCCGCCTCCGAGCCGTCGCTGCCGAAGAGGAACAGGGGCGCTTGCGGCAAATAGCCCTGGCCGCCGAAAAGGCTCAGGAGCAGCAGCGCAAAACAGCCGAGCTCGAAGCCGCAAAAAGCAGTCAGGTCGCCCAATTCCTCACGGGCATGCTCAAGGAGGTCGGCCCCTCGGTGGCACTGGGCCGCGATACAAAGATCATAGCGGAGATTCTGGACGCGACCGCCGGGCGTATTAGCGAAGGGTTGAAAGACCAACCGGAAGTCGAAGCCGAGTTGCGGAGCATCATCGGGAACGTTTATCTGCAAATCGGCGATTTAGCCAAGGCCAGCCAGATGCATAACCAGGCACTGGCGCTCTGGAAGAATTGTTTCGGCGACGAGCATCTCCGTGTGGCCGATTCGCTCAATGACCTGGGCGCGACGCTCGATCAGCAAGGCAATCTGGACGAAGCCGAAGGCCTGTATCGTCAGGCGCTTGCCATGCGCAGAAAGCTGCTGGGAAATGTGCATGCTGACGTGGCCCGATCACTGATCCATCTGGCTGGCGTGCAGCGTGTCCAGGGAAAGCTGGCTGAAGCCGAAACCATGCACCGTGAGGCGTTGGCGATCAGGAGAAGCCTCTTTGGCGACGAACATCGCGATGTGCTCACCTCGCTCTGTGCGCTCTATATCCTGGTCCGCGAGCAAGGCAGGCAGGCGGAGTCCGAAGTGTTCGAACACGAGGCGGATGAATTGACCGGCAGGATAATGGGAGACAACTCTTCCAAAGTTGCCGGAGAACTTCTGGACAAGGTTATGGCGCTCAGGGGGCAAGGTAAGTATGAGGAAGCTGAAGCGATGCTCTACGAGCCGCTGGCGAAAAGTAGGAAGCTGCTGGGTGACGAGCATCCGGATACCCTCTACCTGCTCAATACCATCGCCGTCGTGCGCGCGGAGACCGGAAATCCGCGCGAGGGCGAGCCGATGCTTCGTGAGGTCATCACAACGACGCGAAAACTATTCGGCAACACCGATCGCAGTCTGCCCACGTTGATTAGTAATCTGGCGTACAACCTTAAGCATCAACGGCGGTATTCCGAGTCCGAAGCCCTCTTCCGCCAGGCGTTGGAAATGATGAGGTCGCACTCCGAAAACGCGGATCTGGTTCACGCAGTCCACGGTCTGGCCACGGTCCTTAGCGATCAGGGCAAGCTGGCGGACGCCGAAGCCTTGCGGCGCGAGGCCTTGGAGCTTGGACGTAGTACCGCGGTGGATGAACCGGGGCAATTGGAAGAACTCATCCACGACCTGGCCGACAACCTCTACCGTCAAGCTAAGTATGCAGAAGCCGAACCGCTTTATCGGGAATTGATCGAAAAACGTGAGAGCCGCACCGGCATCGTGCGGACCGATCACAGAGCCAGTCTGGCTCGCTTGTTGTCGGACTGGGCATGGACGGAACGCGGCAACATCTCGAATTCGTCGAGTCAAAGTTTAAAAATGCGCAAACGCACCCAGGAGGCTGAAAAGCTTCTGCGCGAAGGTTTGGCTGCCCGGCTCCGCGTAGGCCAAGTCGGGAAAATTGCAGACGCCCGCAGCCGGTTGGGCGCCGCATTGGTCGCGGTAGTGGTCACTGATCCGACACTGACTGGCGCATCCCGCCAGGCGAAACTTGTCGAAGCCGAGCAGTTGCTGCTCGAAGGCCAGAAAGGGCTGCAAGCAGCCAGCACCTTCGGTGATAGATATTGGCGCGACGCCCAGGCACGCCTGATCAATCTCTACACGGCTTGGAACAAGCCGGACAAAGTCGCCGAGTGGCAACAAAGGCTGGCCGACTTTGACCAAGCCGCCGAAGAAAAACGAAAGACGCAGACCGGGGGCGCGCCGTCTCCGGAGTAAAGCAGCCAGCCAAGGTGGCTGTGGGGGACCAACGGAATTTTCGTGCTTAACGAGAGTCCGTCGCAAAGCGATGCAACAGCCCTCGTCGGCGCGTATCGTCGCGGGTGGCAGAAAATACTTCGCGATTCTTGATCCCTTTCGCCGTCGGAATCCGCGTGTGCCTTCGAAGGGTCCTTGACGACCCCCACGAATGTACAAATGGATTCAATATCTCGAAGCGCTCGTTAAGCGAGGTGGCCCACAACCAGGGGACTATTCCGACCTCGATGCCTGGATTTCCAGGTTCTACGTCGCTCTGGACACCGGGGAACTACCCATCGACGCAATCGACCGCGTTCGCCGCACCGTCGCCGATATCCTTTCTCCGCGCACCATGCACGGGTTCGCTTGTACCAAACCCCACGGTTACGCGGGTGACTTCGAGATTATCGAGCGGCATTATCTCACTCACATCGCACCGGAGCCGCATCTCGCTACATGGGACCGTTACTGGCATGCAGGCGCTGCCGCCTGCGCGGTGCGGAACCGCAAAACCTACTTTCACGACCTCCTTCGCCACCATGCCGGGGCCGCCCAAGGCAGACGGGTCAGCGTCTTGAACATCGCGAGCGGCCCGGCGCGCGATGTGTTCGAATTTCTCTCAAGCGGGGCGCATGACTTTCATTTCGAGTGCATCGACCAGGATCCCAAGGCCATCGCGCACGCTTCGGAACTCTGCCGTGGATTCTCCGGGCAGGTTACATTCCTTCAGTCGGACGTCCTTCGCTTTCGTCCCCGCCAATCTTACGACCTGATTTGGGCAGCCGGACTCTTCGACTACTTCAGCGACCGCGTGTTTAAGCTCGTTTTGCGCCGGCTCCTCCCCGGCCTCGCTCCAGGCGGAGAGCTCGTCGTCGGCAACTTTTCCACCGCAAACCCGAACATTCAATGGCTGCGCTTTTGCGACTGGCTGTTGTATCACCGCACGCACGAGGAGCTTTCCGCCCTCGCCGTGGAAGCCGGTGCGCATCGCGGGCACATCCGTATCGGCCAGGAACCGGGCGGCGTAAACCTCTTCCTGCACATCAAGCGGCCATCGGACTCCCCGGAATGCTCCATTTCCGGCGGCGAAAAATATTTCGGAGTTTCTTGATCCCTTTCCCCGCCGAAATCCGCGTGTGCCTTTGAAGGGTCCTCCTCGCCAGCAAGTTCCACAGGAACACCGCCGGTAGTCCCCTGCACTTTCACAACCCACCAAAACCCATCGAAACATGAACTCCAGAAACACCATCACCGCAGCCTCACATCGCCGCCTATCCTCACGCCGTGCGCCGTCTCGCCCCGCTACGATCCTGGCTCGTACCATTCGCGCATCCCGCCTGGTGCTTGCGCTCGGCACCGCACTCTGCGCCAGCTCCGCAAGCGCTCAGACGGCCCCCGCTTGGGAGCTGGTTGACGACCTAGCGCCTGCCGCTGTCGCCCGCGCTATCACGGCGGATAGCGCCGGGAATATTTTCGTCGCCGGTAACACGCGCGACAGTGCGAACCGGCCCACCGCTGTGGTCATGAAGAGCAGCAATGGCGGTCTTACTTGGGACAACGACCCCTCGACTCCAGACGTGGACGAGTCATCCGACGCTCTCTCCACGACCGATGGTTCACTTGCGGTGTTCGACGCCATCGCCGCGCGTCGCGTCACCACGCCGGCCGGCACGTTGGAAGACCAGGTCGTCAGCAGTGGTAGAGCGGGCCGCGTCTATGGCGGTCCGTCCGATCCCTTGACTGGCACTTTGACATCGCCCTGGCTCATTCGCCGCACCCGCAATGCCGGCGCCACCTGGGAGACACTCGATCAGTTTGTCCATCCCGCCTACCACCAGCTCCCCGGTTACGCGCGCCCATATGGGATCGCGATGGATCAAAGCGGTACCATTTATGTCGCTGGCTGCGCGCGGGAAAGTATCCCCACCACCAAGGGAAAAACCGTCACCTACACTTATGTGAACCACTGGATCGTCCGCAAAGGGATCCCCGGCGCGGACGGCTCCTTCCGATGGACCACTTTTGATTTCGCCTTTCCCGTGAGCTCGGAAACCGACCGCGAGGGAACCGTCTTTCCCAGCGCCGTGGCCTGCATCGGCAACCGCGTGTTCATCGTCGGCGGAGGTGGCAATTACTGGCATGTCCTCCAGACCAGCAACGGCGGTACCACCTGGAGTGTGGCGGATAATTTCCGCTTCGCCACCAGCGGCAACTCTCATGCGTTTGCCATCGCTGCCGACAGTCAGGGCAATCTCTACGTCGTCGGCTCCGGCGAGCGAGTCACGACCACCGGCAGCGGCAGGAACGTCACGACCGTGCTTGAGCGAGTCTGGCTCGTTCGCAAAGGCCTCCCGGATGGCACCAATTGGTCAACCACCGAGCAAATCCAGGTTCCAGGCGGTCTTGCCTCGGCCACTGGAGTCACCGTCGGTCTCAACAACGATGTTTATGTGACCGGCTCCATCCAGTCTGCCTCGTCCAATGCCCACTGGATCACCCGTCAGCGTTCGGCGGTCACCGGGCTATGGTCCCAAGCCGACGACTTCGTTTACGCGGCCGCCAATTCCTCACAGGGTGGACGAATCACCACCGATCCATTCGGAAATCTGTTCGCCACCGGTTCCGGGACCGATGCCTCCGGAGTCGCCCACAATTGGCTCGTGCGTCGCAAGCTCTTCCCGTGAGCAATCCTTGGCGGTCCATCGGGCTGGACGGAGGTATGGGAAAGGTGAGTTCGGAGAACTTGCCATGCGCGCCGGCGGATCCCATTCGCCGGCGCGCATAAATGCACCCGGTCTCCTTCGGACCTCAGCGATCCTCTGCATGAGCCACACGGTTGCCGTCGGCATTCACACATTGAGCCCCGAATGGTGACATCCTCTTCCATCCCATACTAAACTGCCAGTTGCGCCGGCACCTTCCTTCCCATGGACGATCTCACTTCACTTCTCAATCGCGTTCCCGGCGATGACATCGCTGCCGAAGAGTTGCTGCCTTTGGTCTACCGGGAATTGCGCCGGCTCGCCGCGCAGAAAATGGCGCATGAACCGGCGGGGCACACCTTGCAGGCCACGGCGCTCGTCCATGAGGCATGGATGCGCGTCAGCGCTGAAGCTCATGGCTGGCAGAGTCGCCGCCAGTTTTTCGGCGCCGCAGCAGAGGCCATGCGCCGCATCCTCATCGACCGGGCGCGCAGCAAACGCGCGCAACGTCATGGCGGTGGACAGGAACGGATCGATATCGACGAAATCGAGATCATCGTCGAGGTGCAGGACGATGAATTGCTCGCTGTGCACGAAGCCTTGGACCGGTTCGCCACACGCGACGCCCAAAAAGCCGAACTCGTGAAACTGAGATACTTCGCCGGCCTGACCATCGAGGAAGCCGCCGACCTGCTGGGCATCAGTACCCCCACCGCGAAGCGATACTGGAGCTACGCCCGCGCCTGGCTCTTCCGCGAGATCCGTCGCGGCGAAGCGTAAAAACGACGCGGATCCGACCACTCTCGTTCCTAAGTTGAGGGACTTGAGAACGCATTTGCACGGCAGAAGTTGAACTCCGTGGCAGGAGCAAGCTTATGATGCGCGCCACCTAGCGCCGAAAAACCACCCTTGGATTTTGTTATTAGTCGCTCCGGGCTGCCTGTGAAGCGTCCGCTCGAGTGTACTTCAAGTACATCTGGAGCTACACCAGTGATACCGCCACGGGCATCTACGGGAGCTTCATGTTCCACTGGGTTGACGATCCGACGGCGGCCCAGCTTGTCGGTGATCACGGTCGTCAACGAATTTCAAATGGAGATGGATGGCGTGGACGTCTACATGAGCGGGCCGGTGTTTGAGCCGTCGACGGAGCCCGGGGTGGCGGAGGCGTATTACTCGTCCAAGGATGACGATGGGGTGCCGAATGTGGACACCGTCACTGCCGACATTTGAAGCCGGATGGCGCGATCCTGTACGGCTTCGGAGAGCGGTCCATCGGCGGTTGAGGAATGTTCCACGGGGACAATGGGGACAAATTCCGCGCATAAATAGGGTTTGAATACCGTCCCTGACACCCGCGCGAGCGAGTTCGCCACTGTATTGTGGCCCTATTGGCAAAAAATCGGAGTGGAGCCTAGGGGGTTCGAACCCCTGACCTCCTCAATGCCATTGAGGCGCTCTACCAACTGAGCTAAGACCCCGATCTTGTGGGCTGCCAAGGGCTGGCAGCGGGTGGGGACTATTCACGCGGAAAATTTTCATTCAAGGGAAAAAAGAGCGCGCCTCCCTTCCAGCGACTCGTCGAAGGGCTCGCTGCAATCCGAATGCGCCTTTTTCGGCCTTCCGGCGGCTCGCGCCCGGTCCTCGCCAGTGGTCGGTTGTGGCAACAGGTTGCCGAAGTAACTCTCCAACTCAGATGGGTGTTATTCACGCCAGGAGCGGAGATTCGCGAAGTGAAATCGGGCGACCTGCTGAAAGGTTGCCGACAATGCCCCGGAATCGCGCACGCCATCAGTCGCTGGTCTTCTACTCTTTTCGCTTACTTGGCAGGTGATATTTCCACTGCGGTCGGTTCATCCTGCAAGGCATCCAGCGCGGCCAGGGCTTCTGTTGCGACAGAGCGGCAGAGACGATCGGGAGAGCGAAGCATGACGCGCAGACGCGGCACAGAAAGCTTTTCCACCCAGTCCACATAACCCAGCGCCCGTGCCACCAGAAACCGAACATCCATGGATGGGCTGTCGAGCAGTTCAACGAGGCGTGGCACTGCGGGCGCAGCTTTGGTCCCGAAAGACTGAAGTGCAACGATGGCATTTTCGCGCACCGGCTCGTCGGTATCCGAGAGCAGTCGGATCAGGTCCGGAATGACGGGATCGAAAAAAGCGGTTTCCATGCGATCTGCCGGCCATCCGCCGATCACCCGCGCTGCAAGCGCACGCAGTTCGGCGTCAGGGGCGCGACAGATCTTTCCGAGAGCTTGAACCACAGCGGTCATTTCGGCTGCCGGCGGTGGGACCAGTCCCCCTTCCATGCGGCCCCCGTGCTTTTGCATGCACGAATCCAGCATGATCAACAGAGCGCGTTGCGTCTGTGTGCTGCCGTGTTGCAGGCCGTCTTCGATGACCTGCCACGCCGCAGGCCCGATGTTGTTCAAAGTATCACGGACTAGGTCCGCCAACACCGCATCCTCACTCGAGAGGCTTTTCGCCAGCGTCGGGACGGCTGGGGCAGCCTTCGCTCCGAAACGTCCCAGGACAATGATTGCGACGCGACGCTCGTCAAATATCGATGGAGTTCGCAAGCCGCCCCACCTGCGTGGGACCCATCGGCGTATCCAATCGGGCGCCGCGTCGAATGGAAGCTGTGTGCTCTTGGAGGAAGAGCGCTTGCCGTGCTCGACTACCCACGCCAGCCATGGCACAGCCTCACCGCCTATCGATTCAATTTGTTCGCGAGGTACCGCCCAAAATCCCCACGACTCATTGGCCGGGTCGATCCACTCCGACAGTCGCCGCCCATTCAGCACCGGTTCCGGTGGCGGACGCTGCCACCACACCACCACACCCACGACGATGGCGATGCCGGCGAGCCGGGGAAGCCATTTGAATCGGGGTGGAAGTGAACGGGGCATGGGAGGATGCTCGGCCACTATTACCGCAGGTTTGAGAGCGATGCCACGATGAGAGCAAGCGGACCTCTCAGAGGGACGGATTCGCGGCGATCACCGGATCGTTTTAGTTTGGCACTCGACGAGTGCTCCAAGCGCCGCGAATTTTGCGGCAATGAAGCTGCGCGTGACGAAAACGAGAGTCGTTGTCGCGCTCGTGCTGTTACCTGTGCTCTACGTGCTCAATGCGGGGTCGCTCGTGTATTGCAGCGTGCGTTTCAAGATAACACCGTTGCGGACTGTTCAAGCTATGTACAATCCGCTTGAACACGTGCTTCCATACTCATGCTGGGAGCTTCTTGTGGAATATGCGAATTGGTCGGGAGACCTCGCCAACCCGCCACGCTCCTTTTTGCAGGTGCCCGACGTGCAGTTTTGAAGCTCAGGCGTTAAAGATTTATGCGCATCGCCCCTATTTCTCTCTGCATAGTCTTTCTTGTATTATTCTGTTCCGGGTGTGCCACGAAGGAGGCGTTGATTTTCGATGATCCCGGCGGCACCGGCATTTATTTACGTGAGGTAAAGCATGGAGCGTATCTCACGAGCGGTGGCTTCTCGGGAAGGGTCATCCCCTGGCAGGTCAAGTTTCCCAGGCTTCCTCCTCGGACTCTTCATTTCAAGGTGGATGCTAGAACGCCGATTGAGTGCGAAGGGGTCTCCCTGCGCCTTCAAAAGGGCACACTCGATTTCTCTAACGACAGGAAATTTGTCGACATTCGCTTGATGGTCGCGTCGCCGGAAGGCTCCAAGCCTTGGGAGCATAACGGGCGGTACCGCCGAGATCATTAGTAGCATCGCGTTTTTGCGGACCTTTCGAGAACGAGGGTTCAAGGGGATGTCGAATCGCGGGTGTTGAAGAGCGGAACGCCCGGCGGTCGTTCCCTGCCGCTCCGCACCGCGGGGACGCCGGGAGTTGTTGATTTGCTCGGGCGATTTCGAAGTGGAATTAACCTCGGCGGGCGCGGAGAGCACGGAGGACTAGGACGGTACGAATGACGAGGAGGAGATGACGTGCTGGACGAGGACGATGGGTGCCCAGCTTGATGATCTTCAGCGCGACTCGGCGCCGTACCGGGACCTCCTGGTCTGCGACCCAGACGGTGCCGAAGCCACCCTCGCCGATCTGTTCGCGCAGTTTGTAGGGCCCGATTTCCTCCCCGCCCTCCTCGGGTTTCAGCCGCGCCAACTCCGCCTCGATCTCCGGCGAACAGGCAGCGGCGCGGGCACGTCATTCGTCGCCTCATGAGCCTCGATCAACCGCAGCACCCGGGCCTCCAGTGCCACGTCATCCTGACACTCACGCCCAACGAAGGCAGCCCGTCCCTCGCGATCGGAAAACTGGATCGCGGCATGAAAAATCTCCGCTGCACGGTCGTCACTTTCAATCATCGGTGCCCTGAACACATTGGCATCATCCTGCGCGTTTCGGCGAGCAAAACGGATATTCCTCGAACCGAAAATGGGAGATTTTGGTGCCCGTGGCGGGAACTTCAAACTCGCCACAATGTTCTCCCTCTGCCATTTGCACGCCTGTGAGTGATGTTACCCGGCTCCTTGAATCGATGCAGAATGGCGACCTTGGTGCGGAGGCGGAGCTGCTCCCACTGGTGTATGCGGAGCTGCGCCAGTTGGCCCGTGCGAAGATGTTGCGCGAACAGCTCGGTCACACCCTTCAGCCCACGGCGCTGGTCCACGAGGCATGGATGCGATTAGGCGACCAATCGTTTAAAAACCGCGCGCATTTCTTCGGCGCCGCTGCCGAGGCCATGCGGCGCATCCTCGTCGAACGAGCGCGGCGAAAACATCGCGAAAAACGCGGCGGCGGTGTGGAGCATCTCGATGTGAACGAAGTGGAGATCGCCGCGCCCGTGGGCGGCGATGACGAACTGCTGTGCGTGCACGAAGTGCTTGATCGCTTCGCCGCCGAGGAGCCGCAGAAGGCGGAACTGGTGAAGCTGCGTTTCTTTGTCGGCCTCTCGCTCACCGAGGCCGGCGCCGTGCTCGGCCTCCCGGAACGGACCGCCAAGCGCCACTGGGCGTATGCTCGCGCGTGGCTTTTCGAGGCCATCGAACGGGACAAAGGCGCCGGCTCAAAATAGTTCGCTCACAGTGGCCCTTTTGATCGCCGGGTGGCGCATGAACGGTCAGCATGGAAGAACCGATGACACCGCCACCGCCACCACCGCGGACTCCCATGCCCCCCGCGCCGGCTTCACCGCCACGCCTCCCGACCAAGGAGCGCGCGGCGCGGGCCGAGGCGACATTTAACTCAGCGCTGGACCGCCCAGCCGCCGAGCGCGAGGCCTATGTGACGGATGTCTGTGGGGACGATGCAAAGTTGCAGGCGCGTGTGCGGGAATTGCTCGCCGCGCATGAGCGGGCGCAGGGCTTCATGCCGGATGACGCTCCGCTTTCGCCGGAAGTCGAGGCGGAGTTGGCGCGGCTGAAACCCGAGGAAGGCGGGGAGGAAATCGGGCCCTACAAGCTGCGCGAACAGATCGGTGAGGGTGGCTTCGGCACGGTCTGGGTGGCGGACCAAGAGATGCCGGTACGGCGCCGAGTCGCACTGAAGATCATCAAGATGGGCATGGACACCAAGGAGGTCATCGCCCGCTTCGAGCAGGAGCGGCAGGCCCTCGCCATGATGGATCACCCAAATATCGCGAAGGTGCTCGACGCCGGCGCCACGCAGAACGGCCGGCCCTACTTCGTGATGGAATTGGTGCGCGGGTTGACGATCACCGAGTATTGCGATCAAAAGCACTTCTCGACGGCGGAGCGCATCGAGTTGTTCATCACCGTCTGCCAGGCGGTGCAGCACGCGCACCAAAAGGGGATCATCCACCGCGACCTCAAGCCGTCGAACATCCTCGTCACTGTCAACGATGGCAAAGCCGTGCCGAAGATCATCGACTTCGGCGTAGCCAAGGCGACGCAGGGGCGGCTCGCCCGGGCGACGGTCTATACGCAGTTCCAGCAGATGATCGGCACGCCGCTCTACATGTCGCCCGAGCAAGCAGAATTGACTTCGCTCGATATCGATACGCGCAGCGATATTTATTCGCTCGGCGTGCTGCTCTACGAGTTGCTCACCGGGCACACACCCATCGAGCAAGAAACCCTCGCGCGGGTGGGTTTGGATGAAATCCGCCGCATCATCCGCGAGGTCGATCCGCCACGGCCTTCGCTGCGGCTCAAGACGCTTGACGGAGCGGAAATGACGACCGCCGCCCAGCGCCGCAACACCGAACCCACCAAACTGCCGGGTACGTTGCGCGGGGACCTCGACTGGATCGTGATGAAGTGTCTCGAGAAGGATCGCGGCCGCCGCTACGACACCGCCAATAGCCTCGCGGTCGATCTGCAGCGGCACCTGAACAATGAAGTCGTCGGTGCACGTCCGCCGACGGCGATGTATCTGCTCGGAAAGCTCGTCCGGCGGAACAAACTCGCCGTCATCGCCGCGGCCGCGGTCGCAGTCGCGCTGCTCGTCGGTGCGGTTATTGCCACCTGGCAGGCGGTGGAGGCCACGAAGGCGCGGCAGGCTGAAACCGAACAACGCATCGCCGCGCAAAACGCCCAGTCACGAGCGGAGGCCGAGAAGAAAATCGCCGAGAGCCAGAAAGAGCGTGCCGACGCGGAAAAGCAGCGTGCGGAAGCCCAGTTGAAGCGGGCCGAATGGCTCGTCTATTCGGGCAAGCTCATGCTCGCCCAAACCGACTTCGAGTCCGGGAGCGGCGGACTGGCCCGTCATTACCTCGAGGAGTGCGCACCGGACCTGCGCGGTTGGGAATACCGCTACCTGCGGACGCGAATCGACGCCCTGCAAACATTTACGGGGCACCGGCGCCCGCTGAACAGCGCGGCCTTCAGTCCGGATGGCCGGCGGGTCATTACTGGCGGTGAGGACGGTACGGCCAGGATCTGGGACGTGGCGAGCGGGCAACAGATTCTCGATCTCAAGGGACTTCGCGGATGGGTTCCGTGCGTCGCGTTCAGCCCCGATGGCAAGCGGGTCATGACCGGTGGCGGCGCACAGGGGGACGGGATCACGCCGGGCGAAGGGAAGATATGGGATGCCGCCACTGGCCAACTGCTCCTCGAACTCAAGGGACACCACTATGTCATTTGGGCCATGGCTTTCAGCCCCGACGGCCAGCGCATTGTCACCGGCGCGGGTGATCGGCTGAATCGTGACGGTGAAGCCAAGGTATGGGACGCGGTCACCGGCGCCGAGATACTCACACTCCAGGGAACTCCGAGAAATGTGCGCGCCGTGGCTTTCAGTCCGGACGGCCAGCGCATCGTCACTGCGGGTGTTGATCTTCAGGCGAAAGTGTGGGATGCCGCGACAGGCCGGGAAATCCTCATCCTCCCCCATGGGGCCATGGTTGCGGGTGTGGCCTACAGCCCCGACGGCAAATCGATTGCCACCGCCTGCGGAGATACGACCGCTCAAATATGGGATGCTGAAACGGGACGGGTGATCCACACCCTCAAGGGCCATTCCCACTGGGTGGTCAGCGTGGCCTTCAGCTCCGATGGACAGCGCCTCATCACCGGCAGTTGGGATCAGGCGGCGAAGGTGTGGGATACCGCGACGGGCCGGGAAATCTTCACCCTCAAGGGACACTCCGGGGCCGTGTATAGCGCGGCCTTCAGTCGCGACGGCCAGCGCATTCTCACCGGCAGCGGTGACTCCACGGCGAAGATCTGGGACGGTATGAAAGGCCAGGAAATCCCCGTCCTGAAGGGCCACTTTGACGCCATCACCAGCATCGCCTTCAGCCCCGATTCCCAGCGCGTCCTCACGGGCAGCCAGGATAATACGGCGCGGGTGTGGGATACCGCGACGGGCCGGCAAATTCACATGCTCAAAATGGATTCCGATGCTCCGAACAACTCATGGAGCATCGCCGCGGTCTGGAGTGCCGTCTTCAGTCCCGATGGCCGGCGAATCGCCACCGCCAGCCAGGACAAAACCGCCAGAATTTGGGACGCCGCGACGGGGGAGGAGATTCTCCGACTGGACTATTCCGACGTCGTCGCGTGCGTGGCGTTCAGCCCGGATGGCCGCCGCCTCGTCACGGGTAGCAATGATGCGACGGCCACCGTTTGGGACTCCGTCACCGGCGGCAAAATCCTTGCCCTCCCAAAGCACGGCAACATCGTGCGCGCGGTCGCGTTCAGCCCGGACGGACAGCGCATCCTGACTGCGAGCGAGGATGGCGTGGCGAAGCTGTGGGATGCGGCCACCGGACAGGAAACGATGGCTTTCAAGGGTCACACCGCCAGGATTTGGAGCGCGACGTTCAGCGCCGATGGGCAGCGCATCGTCACCGGCAGCGACGATCGCATGGCGAAGGTGTGGGACACCGCCACCGGTGCGGAGGTTTTCACTCTCAAAGGACATACCGGCCCGGTGCGCAGTGTGACGTTCAGCCCCGATGGCCAGCGCATCGTTTCGGGGAGCGACGACCGCATGGCGAAAATCTGGAATGCTGCGACCGGCCAGGAAGCTCTCACCCTCCCGATACAATTCACGACCGTCCAGAGCGTGGCATTCAGCCCCGACGGCCAGCGGATCGCCACCGGCCTCGCCGGCGCCAATCCCACCCTCAAACTGTGGTTCGCCCCACCGGAGGCAAAAGCCGGAAAGTGATGCGGATGCCACCGGTCGCGGTTCACCTTTATTAAGCGCAGGTTATTTGCGCCGCAGGCGCGGTAGGG
>JADMIO010001120.1_pt1 | contig 50412 bp, 50 predicted proteins | sample 8958161 | NCBI WGS metagenome assembly JADMIO01 (sample SAMN16585339, study PRJNA669376) | soil metagenome | isolation source: Crop rotation soil | place: USA: Cullars Rotation, Alabama | collected 2011 | reverse complement strand
AGGTGAGCCAGTGTGATTACATTTGCGGCCTAACTGTGGCCAGTCCAGTTACGCTGGAGTCACTAGTATTTAGGTGACACTATAGAAGCGGCCGCGACAACTTGTCCACGTGGAATTCTAAGCTTAGGATCCCAATGTGCTGGAAAGGCCGCCTGATGCCATTTCAATTCCAAGATGCCGGATTGTTCAACCAGACAGCGAAGTTGGCCGGCCGCATCGATGCCGGTGACTGCCGCGCGGCGCTCTGGTGCAATCCAGGCAGCCGCATCGAGCGCCAAATTGCACGGCTCAAGAGTTGCCAAAACGGGTTCCGAGCCAATTCTCACGAACGACAGTTCAGCCGAGCCGCCGTTCAACTGGCGGCCGTCGAACCTGGCCCGAAATGTAGCCTCGTCGATGCGCGCCGCAGTTTGTCCGGGAACGTTCTTGCCTGCCTCCTGGATAAGGTCGATGCGCCGCTCGAATTCCGAGCGTTTCATTGGCAATAGACCGCGGATTTGGCTGTCGAGCGCATCGGCGGGTACATAGACGCGACGAAACGTGAGCGGCGTCGACGTTTCGTCTGCAGCCGCAGCACAGGCCAGCGAGAGAATACCAGCAGCGCGCCGTTGGCCGTCAGCAGCATTCGCGTCGAGAGCCGCCTCATGGCCGCACCTCGATCGCCGCCGTTTTGGCTGGAGTGGTGGCGGTCAGGCGCGAGCTGCGTTCCGAGCGGGTGAGGACAGGAGTGGAGGCGACCTGGCTGTCACGCGGACGAGGCGCCGGAGCGGCTGGCGGCGCGAAGCGCAAAACGACGCGGCCCGAGGCGAAGAACGCCCAGGCTGCGGCAGCGGCCGTTACGACCACGCCGAAAATCGCGGCTTGGGCCCCCACCAGCGCCGCGTCGGGTGCGACCAGCGCCGCGGCCCCGAGCAGGACGGCGACAAACAGCAAAAAGTACGGGCTGCGGAGGCGCGGCAGATGAACGAGAAGCAATCCGAGAGCCAAGACGCTTCCGGAAGCGATCGCGACGATGAGCCGCCGTTGGGCGCTGGCGATATTGAATACCGGCCAGCGGCCGAGCGTGCCAAAGAGATAGACGTTGGCATTCCGCGGCAAGGGATCCTGGGGACTGGCCTTAATCCAGGCCTCGAGCTGCCGCTGATCCATGATCGGGCGGCGCGCCAAAAATCCACGATCCAGCGTCCAGGCCATTTCCTTGGCCAGATCGTCGGGCGGCAAAAGGAGATGCTCGCGCTCGGGAATCGCCAGTTGCCAATAAACGCGTTTGGGAGGCGCGGCGTCGTCAATTTTTGCGGCTTCGATCCGATCGGTGGTCAATCCGAATTGTGAAGCTGGCGGCTCGACTGCATAGAAGACTTCGAGCACGCAGGGCCGTCCGCGAAGCTCTGGGGGAACGTTGACAATAAGAATTCCGGGATCGTGAAACTTACCGGGGACTTCCTGTCCATCGATCGCAGCTTGAACGCTTGCCTGCCGGAGGGACTTGGGCAGGCGGAGGCGGATGGTCTCTTGCATCGTGCTCAAGCGCATCGCGACTCGCTCCTGCCGGACTTGGGGTGCAAGCCAGGTTTGAACCCACATTTGCGACACCATGACCGACGCCGCCTTCGTCTCGGGCGATGGTTCAAGCATCCACTGGGAAAGATAGACGGCGTTTGACCAGCCAAAGACGTAAGCGGCGCCGCCGCTGACGGGCGGCCGGTCGAGCTCGTCAACCGTCTCGGCATCGGTAGCGATGAGCACGCCTTCGGGAAGCGTGAATTCCACCTGCTGGCCGGTGAACTGTGTCTCTTCGTCGTCGAGGGGCAGAACGAGTGGAATTGTAATCCCGGCCTGTTTTTGTCCATCCCACGCATGTCGCATTGCGTAGCGCACGACCACTTCAAAAGTTCCAATGCGATCGGCTGGAGTTGAGAATTCCAGCGCGGCGACTGCCTGATCGGGCAAATCGTTTCGCGGCACAGGATTGACCGCGAGCGGTTGACCATCGAGCGTTACTTGCAGCGTTCCACCCGCTGCCAAAGCACGCGGCGCCAGCAGTACAAACGACTGTTTCGGTTCGTGGGTAATGGCATACTGCAGCCGCTGTTCGATCTGTGCCTGCTGACGATCGATCCGGACGCTGGCTCGCGCGGAAGTTACGATGCTGCGAGGCAAGATTCGCATGCCGGCCGAAAATCGGGCCGGCTCGCCGCTGCCCAGGTCTCGATAAACCAATGGCGGTTGTGCTCGCCCGGGCAGTCGAACCACCGTCGATTCGGACGATAGTCCGACGATATCCCCGGACCTGGGCGTGAGCTCGACGTTTTCGGCCGCAGCAACGAGGATCGTTGCCGGCGCGATCACGTCGGCCACTGGCTGCGGAAAGCTGAGCTCGAGCGCCGATTGACTGTCGGGCAGGGTCTGATGGGCCTCCAGCTTTAGCTCGACCTCCGTGGGCGGCGCTGCGCCGGAATGAAAGGGAATTTGGACCTGGTCCGGGCTTGTGCTCCCGATCACGGGAGCGTCAAACAGATTGTCCGGCGTCAGCCGATCGAAGGTCCAGCCATTCATTTCGAACGCGATGCCCGCGGCCCGAGCGCCTCGAAAGCGATACTTGAGCATCGTTTCAATTCGCACGCGCTGACGATCGACCAGCACGAGGTGCGTTGGCTCAACGGTGACCCGTGAAGGTCGAGAAGCGACCTTCAACTGCAATCCGCAGGGCTGCCGGAAGTATTCGAAGCGGGCGACGATGCGGGCCGCTGCCGTCTCGGGCGTCAGGTCGAGGCGGTGAACCGATTTGTCTTCCGTCCAATCGAGCTGCCACTCACCATCCATCGTGAAATCGATGGTTCCGCGATTGCGGACGGCGCCGAGCACCTCGAATCGCGCGGGCTGCAGGGAGACGAGCGCCGCCTCGGCCTCGCGCTGGGCGCGAAGCAGGATTTCAACAGCCGTGGTGGCGGGCCGGTCGAGACGGACCTCGACAATCTGCTGCGCCTGTGCATTGCGGGCGGGCGAGCCGTCGCCCAGTGGCGTCGCCGCCGGGGTGACCGTGAACCCGCCGCCTGGCGGCAGTGGAACGAGCTCCATGCCGGGGGGCAAGCGGACGCGAAACGTCTCGAGGGGTGCGCCATAGCTTCGTACGCGCAGCCGCGCGTCACTCGTGACGCGGTGTTCACTCTCGATGCGGACGACGATTTCGCCATTAGCGTCGAGCTGCGTCCGCCCCTTGGCCGTTGTTTCGCGTGCCGGCCGCCAGGCCAATTGCATTTCGCCGGCGACGCCCAGGATTGAGACTTCCGTTTTGTCGTCGGCGAGCGCGTGAGCAGCCGCGATGCCTTCGCCGGCGAGCAGCGATGCTTCCAGATGCGGCCCAGGAGCAATCAGACGTAGCGACGATTCGGTGGCCCGCGGCAGGCTCAGCGCCAGTCGTCGCTCATCGCCGATACTATGAATCGCAACGGAAGCTTGCAGCGTGAGCACATGCGGCCGAATGTCATTTCCCTTCAACCAACAGACATAGCCGCCGGCCGCTGCGTCGTAGCTAAGAAAGTGCTCGCCAGGACCTTCATATTTTGGGAGTCCGCGAACCACCGCGGAAGACATGAGGAGCGGGACGCGAACCCAGCCCTCGTCGTGGACGCGAATCGTCGCCGTAACTTGAAAGTCGGCGACTGCGGCATCGGCTGTGCCGCTGAGAGACAGCGTTTCGAGCGCCTGCGCTGGCGGGGCAGGCGAGGCCAGCCCCATTTTTAGCCGTTGAAGTTTTTCAAATTCTTCGAACGTCATCCCCACGACGGGAACGAGGTTGCCTTTGCTGTCGCGGAGCAAAAACGTATCCAGCGGGCTGGCTTCCACTGCCGGACCACCTGTGGTCTTTGCAGCGCCTGGCTCCGCTGGCTTATCGCCTGGCTGCTGCGCAAATGGGGCAGGCGGATGATCGGCGGCAGGCTGCTCGGCCGTAACCAGGGTCCCCGCCGGCTGGCTTTGGCTCCATGCGGCTGCCATGGGCCATAGGCCAAGCAGCACAAGCAGCAGGTGCCAGGGCAAAGAAGCGCGCACTCAGTCGCCTCCTGGGCGTGCCAGCGACATTAGAGAGGAGTTCGAACGATAGAAAAGAGGGTCTATTCCAGTGTATCCAGACTCGGCGCGATCTCAAAACGCTGGGGCACGCTGGTCAGCCAATTTATCAGGGGTTGAAGGTTACTTTTTTGGTCAATTAGCGCTTTCGGACTATGGCGCGCCGCGTTGTGCGCACCGCTGAATGTGGCTTGCATCAAATGGGACGCTACGCCATCTTTAACGGGCGGGCCATAACTGGCTGGCCTTAACTAGCGGGGCGATGGCTGGATGGTTGCTGAAATTGGCCGGATTGTCGATCAGTCGGCTCGCAGGGGTGACGTATGTCGGCATGGTCGGGAAGTGGCTCGAAGGGAAAGCCACAAGCTAAGGGGAAAGGGCCCTCTTGGATGGGGAGCGCCGCGGGCAAAGGCCCGCGCAAGCCGGGCCCCTTGTGGAAGCCTTCTTCGCAGCGGAAGGTGGATCCCGAAGCGCGGCAACGGGCCATTCGCGCGAGCGTCGCGGTTGCCGCCGTGGTGTTGCTGGCCGGATTTCTGTATTACCTGCTGACTCGGCCGGAGCCGACGCCGCTGATCGCGCTGCGGGCGGCGGCGTATCCGCTGCAAATGCCGCCGCTGGCCTTTGCCGAAGAGGACGTCGCGCTGCTGGGCAAGATCAGTCGCCATAATGTGCAAGTCGTGACGGTCGATCTCGATTCGAGTTCAAAGGCCCTTGATGATTTCCGCAAGCAACTGAAGGCGACCGGACGCCAGTTCAACATTTTCCGGCGTGGTGCAGCCACGGTGATGGTGCATGTGGCCGCCCACGGCGCTGTAAGTGAATCCGGCGAGGCGTGCCTTGTACCTCCGGGCGCGGACCCGTTTGACAGCCGGACGTGGTTGCCGCTAAGCGAAGTGTTGCAAGCAATTCGCGCCGAGCCGGCGCTGAGCGGAAAAAAAAAGCTGGTGCTGCTCGACTGTCAGCGTGTCGCGTCGTGCTGGCGGTGCGGCTGGCTTGAGAATCGGTTCGCCGAAGAGGTCGGAAATACGGTCAAAGCCGCGGAGGATCCGACGCTGTTCGTCGTAACGGCCGCGGCGCCCGGACAAACGGCTTGGGCGGCTCCCGAGCTGCGCGGATCGGTGTTTGGCCATTTTCTGGCCCGCGCATTGAAGGGCGAAGCAAGCACCAGCGGGCGAGCGGTGTCATTGGTTGAACTCTTTCGCTACGTTGGCGAGCAAGCCGATCAATACGCAGTGCGGCGGCGCGGCGTCTCGCAGCGGCCCATGCTGCTCTTTGGGGATCAAGCGATTCAGCTCGACGAGCGGGGCGGCCTTGTCACGGCGCATGGTCAAGCGGCCAAGATCGAAGATTTCACGCTGGCCTATGTCGATCGCTGGCAGGCGCGGCGCAGTGTGGAGACGCTGCAGAGCGACTTCGATCCGCTGGCCGCGGCCAGACGAATGCTGGGCGGCGGGTCGCGCGACAAAAATGATTCGGCAGCGGGCGGCGCGGCCTTCACGTTGGATCAAGCTTGGGAGCGATACCGGCAGCGGCGATCGGTCTCACTCAGCAGCGGCAGCGGTGCCTTGCCGGGGTACGTCGTTGATCCCGTGGGATGGTCGTCGGTTCAGCAGCGGTTGGCGGCGATCGGAGAGCGATTGCTGGCGGGGCAGCAATATCAGGGGCCGTCGCTGCAGACAGAAATCGACAAGCTGGCCAAGGAGCTGGGCGACGACCAACAATGGTCACCCAAAGGTGATCTGCCGAATCTCGATTTGTTGCAAGCGGCGCGCGGCGAGCGACCGGCCGGTGGCGGTGGCGACAACGTATTTGAGGCGTATTGGAAGGCTGAGGCAGCCAAGCGCAATGAGGCGGTGCCGCGCAATGTGCCGGTGCAGCGCGTCGTGTCGGATATCTATCGAGCGTTGAGCGATCCGGCGAAATCAGCCGAGGCGCGGCAGCGACTGACGGCGGCGGCGGAGCTGCTTTCGCTCGTATCGCGCGGCCAGCGAGCGAGCGATTTTCTAGAGTCGCAATTCATTACGCTTCTGGATCGCGGGCTGCCCGGCAATCAAACGCAATTTGGAGAAGATCTGGCCACGGCGCTGCGAACGAGGCAAGCAGCCGAGCAAGCGGCCAACCCGCTCGATGTTCGGGCGCACTACGTGATCGAAGGAATGGTGAATTCGGCGGATGATAAACGTCGAGAAGCGGAAGATCAGTTCTTATTGGCAAACGATGCCCGTCCGCAGCAGCGACTATGGAGCGAAGCCGCTGGCGATGGTAGCGCGAGCGGCTACCAGGCGGCCGCTGGCCGGTCGGAGCGCATTGGGGCCATGTTGGCCTTGCGCGATGAGACGTGGTCCGATTTACCGCTGCTCGGAGAATTTCACTTTGCCGGCGCCGCTGCGACTCCGTCGCGACCGACCAGCTCGTTTCCAGCGCTCTATGAACAATCGATTCAGTTGGACGATGCGCTCGAGCGGCTGTTGCGCTCGCGCGACGAGGAAGGGGCATTTGCCCCGCTCTTTGAGCGGTGCGAAAAAACATACGAGGCGCTCCGGCAGCAATGGCAAAGCGTCCGCGGCGAATTGGAGGATGTCTATGAGCTGCCGACGAATGTGGAGCAAGCCTATCGCCGGGCCGCGTATATTCGCGACGCCGAGCTGGCAATTCGCTTGCCCCCGATGGCCAGCAGCTCGAGCCAGTTCCTGGAGCGGTACCTGCAAACGTTGGACGGCTGGGCCAAGGAGGGTGCGCTAGCCGCCGCAGGTTCCGCTGGCAGCGATTCGCCGCCTGCCGGCACCGCAGCAACGCCGGTGTCCGCCGCCACGGATATGCGGCCGTTTCTACGCGAGCTGCACCGGGCGCTGGGCTATGAATTCGTCGATCCGTATGAACAGCATCGTCATGCGACGCAATGGGACGAGCAGGCGAGCGCGGATGCCGTTTTCCGCAGAGATCAAGGTGGGCAAGCTTCGGCCTGGAAACGCTTGCAGAAGCTGCTCGACGCCTACAACGAAGCGATCGCCCAGGAATCGCCCGCGTGGAGTGCGTCGCAGCGCGCGGTGGTTGCGTCGTCGCGGCTGCGGCAATGGGACCGGCGGATGCGCGTGGCGGCTCATTGGCTGTCGTCGTTTCAGCCCGATTTGCGGCGGCCTTCGCAGCCGACGCCCGCGCGGTGGCTGCAGCAGTATGACACTGCGCACTTGACCGCCTGGCACGCCTATCGGGCGAAGCTCGACTTTTGGGGAAACGGCAAAGCGAACGATCCTGATACGCCGTTCTTCGCTCAAGCGATTGACCGCTGCAGCTCGGTTCTGCCGGAGCCGCTACGGCCGATTCAGTACGATATTCCAGGCGGCGGAATGGCCGATTTTTCTGAAGACACGCCGCCGGCCCTGACCGGGCTGCGACAGTGGGACCCGATTCAGTTTCCGCGGTCGCTGAGTGTCTCAAGCCCCGCCGGAGATTCCAAGATTGAAATCGCCATTCAAGCGCCGAGCGATAGCGCCAAGGGGCTGCGGCTGCCGCCGGGAATCGCAACGCTGTCGTTCGCGGGAGCAGCGGACGGGGCGGACTCTGCGGCGAAGCTTTCGTTCGATGCTGCGGGCAGCGCGCCGACGAAGGGCATCAAGCTGCCGCTCGATCGCTCGCCGCTGATGGTGACGGCGTATGTGGAGCGCGGCGGCGGCGGTCAATCGGGCGGCAGTGCTGCGGCAGAAGCCCGCTTGTGGTATCGCGGGCACGTGCGAGCAAAGCCTTGCCCGCTGGGGCCGGGAGCGCCGCAATTCATTCAATACGCATTCAATCGGCCAAGCTATCCGCCGCCCACTGTCGAAGTTAAAGGCAAAGATACGATTCGCGGGGCCGTGCTGTTTATTTTCGACTGCTCGGCGAGCATGCGATGGTCAACCGATGGACGATTTCGGGAGGCGAAACAAGAGCTGATCAAGGTATTTCAGGACCTTGAAAAGGACGCCGGCGATAGCCTGCGCGTGGGACTTTGGGTCTATGGGCGGCGGACGCCGGCGGGCGAAGACCCGAGTAAGTTCTTGTATGACGGCCGGCAACGGTACGACAGCTCGAATAACCTGACCGAGCTTGGCCGGCAAATGAAGCAGCAGCTTGGCGCTCAAGCTTTCCAAAGTCGATATCCGCATCCCGATCGCGATGTCGAGGAACTTGTTTCCGTGGCCACGGGAACGGCCGCGGATGCGGCAAGGGCACTCAGCAATGTCACCGTCGATCAATGCCAAGGTTCGACGCCTCTTTATTATGCGATTCAGCAGGCGGCGGAACGCGGCTTCGACCGAGTGCCGAAGGAGGTGGGGCCGCTGAAGCAGGTCGTGGTGGTCACGGACGGCGTAAATATGCCGTTTTCGGGGCTCAATATGGGACGGAGCGTCAATAACGAGGATCTCAGTGCACTCGAAAACTCACTGACGCGGCACCGGCAGGACATTCGCGCGTCGGTAGTGCTCTTTGGCGGCGAGCCTGCCGACCCGCAGGAACGAGCACAATTCGATTCCTTGAAGAACACGGCCCGCACGTATCCGAATTTCGTCCTGTTGCCCGTGCCGCGGGCGGCTGATATCGCTCGCACGATTCGCGAGTCGTTTCCCAAGGCGAGCATCGAGCTGCGCGCCGGCCAATCGGGTGCGGCGCCGCAGCCGCTGGCGTTCAACCAGGCGGAGGAAGTCAAGGACTGGGGAGCGGATGGATTGCTGCATCGGGAGCTCGAGAGGCGAACGGTTCGGCTGAAATTGCCGGGAGAAGAACGATCGCTGGAACAGGAAATCGATTTGCTCGGCGGTGAGCGCGTCGCCTTGCAATACAGCTCCCGGGATGCGCAGCTCCTATTTGCGAATGATGAGCTAATTGCCCGTCGATCGAGTGCGGCAAAGCCGCCACGGGCCGCGGACGCAAGAAAACTGGTCTTCGAGGCGCTCGATCCAGAGCGAATCGGGGCGACGATCAATCGCTTCAACTTTCGAATTCGCGACGAAGAGCCGCAGCAGCGATTTGCGCCGCGGCCGAGGTATGTGTGGCTGGAGCTGAAGCCGCGAGGCATTGGCGGCGAGGCAGCCGACTACGTTTTTCCGTGTATCGACGCGGCGTGGAAAGAAAACGTCAATCTTCCGCGGTTGCAGGTGCCGGTCGAGCGATGGCCGGACTGCCCAACAGCGCGGGCCCAGATCTGGTTTCGTTATTCCGATTCCGGTCTGCAGGCGCTCGCGCAAGCGACGATTCCGCGCGATCAAAGCGGCCAGACGCTGACGATTGGATCAGACAAGATGCGCGTCGAGCAAACGGGCGGCGAAGCGGGGGCAGCACGAAAGATCACGGTGACCTGGCAACCGAATGAGTCGCAGCCGGGGGTTGATAAGTTGGTGGAGCGGGCCGTTTGGGTTTGGCCGCCGCCGGACGTGACGCGGCGGTTTTATGCGATCGATGGAACGGCGGCGATTCACGAATTCACGTATTCGCGGCCTGATACGGCCAACGTCAATGTGGATTTGCAAGTCGTTTCGCGCTCGGCGTTTCAGCAGGGAGCGTATTTTGCGGAGTGCGAGTTTGATGTGGCGAATTGATGCCGCGGATGAAATACGGCGGCTCGCCGCTCACCGGGAGCAGGTTTGCTCCCGGCTAAGAACAAGGAGAGTGGTGCGCAGAGCACACGCTACTTTCGACGCAGATGGCCGGCGGTGGATTGAAAGTATTTGGTGCGCCGCGTTTTGACGGTCTCGGCGGTCTCTTCCTGCTGGCGCCGGAGGTCTTCGAGGTTCGCCTGGCAATAGCGGCAGCCGATCTTTTGCAGGTGGAAGTCGATATATTCGGAATGGCCGGAATCGAGCGCGCCGAGCAGATAGCTGCCGAGCTGCTCGCGCGTGGGGCAGGAAAGCCGCTGCCGCCGCCAGATTTCGCCGACGCTATGCACGCCCGCGTCGCGGCGAGCGTTGATGGCGGCAAGCTGTTTGAGCAATTCCGGCTTCTTGCGCAGCTCGACCTCGATCGCCGACATTTCGGCCGGCGTCAGCGCTTCGTCGAGGTAGGCTTGCAGATCGGATTGGGTAATGCGGGGCATGGGAAATTCAGAATGCAGAATGCAGAATGCAGAATGACAAGCGCAACGTTTGCATGAGTCGCCGATCTTTCTGAATTCTGAACTCTGAATTCTGCGTTTGGAAGTTATTCACTCGCGTAAAGCTCAGGAAACACGTCCTGGGATAAGTCCTGCCGTTTGATCAGCGTTCGTAAGCGGGCAATGAAATCGAATTTGTAATTAGCGACCTGCTGCTCACTGATGTTGAGCTCTTCGGCCACGTCTTTGTTGGCCCAGCCGCGGACGAAGAGCAGTTCGGCGCACATCAGCTTGGTCCATTCGGCTTTTTCGCGCCAGCGATCGATCTGCTCCGCGAGGGCATCGAGGATCGCCTTTTCCTCGAGCGATTTTCGCTCGCCGCTGCGGGCGATGCTGCTGGCCTGGCGAGCATGGTCCGAAACTTGCCAATCGCCCGAGGAATCGGCGGCGCTCGACAGCGGCACGGCAGGCCGCCGCCCTTCGCGGCGCAAATGGTCGGTCAGCTTATAGGCACAGATCGAAAACAGATAGCTTTCCAGCGGCCGGCGGCCGTCGTAATTTGGCAGGCTGTTGAGAAAGCCGAGGAACGATTCCTGGACGATGTCTTCGCTTGGTCCGCGGCGGCCCAGGCGGCTTTCGACGAAGGCGAGCAGCCGACCTTCGTACCGCTCAATGAGGTCGTTCCAAGCGTCGCTTTCACCGCTCCGGATGCGCTCGACAAGCAAGGAATCGGCGTCGCGGGTCATACAAAGCCGCGACCCGTGGTCGCGGTGTGCCTTTGGGAGCGAATGCAGTGTGCGAGGTTGACACTGACAGAATACCCCCAACCCCGGAGAACGTAAACCGCGGCCACTGGCCGCGGCTTTACAGCCAATGAATCCACTGGGCGAGGACGGCGCCGACGCCGACGACCGCGAGGATGGCCGCGGCGGTCATGAACTGCAGTCGACCGGTGTAATAGCCGCGAGTCGCGTTATCCAGGCGGAAGTAGCCGAAGATCGAGCTGAGCAACAGCAGCACGCCGCCGGACAAGAGCCCGGTTTGGGCCAGGCGACTGGTGGCCCGCACCTGCGACCAGCGGCGGTCGAGATTGTTGCGAAATTCAGGGTCGAATTCGAGGAGTGCAAAATTCTCGTGCATCCAGCCGACCGAATAGCGGGCTACGTCGTGGTAGTGATTTTCGGGCTTGATGTATTTTTGCTTAATCGTACGAGCATCGAGGCCGAGAAGCTTGGGCGCAAGCTCGCTGCCGAGTTGATCGGCGATGTAGTCGTTAGTGGCCTTTACGATGGCTTCGTCGAGAGCACGGCGCGATTGCGCGTCGGTGGCATACGGCCCGGAGGAAACGGGAATGGCGTGGACCTTGCCGCGAAGGTTGGTTTCAGCGCCGACCCATTTGGGACGGCCGGGTGGAATTTCGACACTCTCGGGCGCGGAATCAATCGCTGGATCCTTTTCGGCCGTCACGGTAGTGGTTTCGACTGGCGATGGTTCGATACCAGCGCAAACGGCATAGGTAATCGCAGGAGCTTGGTCATTGGCTGCCGCCTGGGCCGCTGATCCAAATTGCACGGTGCCGGAGGCGATGAGTCCAACGATCGTTGTGCCCAGTCCAACACACGTCGAACCACCCGCGCCGAGTAGTGCGGGCCGGATGCGACGATGGGCGAGAAGCGGCAAGGCCGCGAGGCAGAAGCAGGCTGCGGGAAGGGCGATCGCGATGAGCGGGAAAATGTTTGTGTTCATGTCGGCCTCAATGCGGCGATGGTACTGAGTACGGAGTACCGAGTACTGCGAATTGGCTAGTCATTTTTCAGTTCACATTTCGTTTCCACTGCAATAAGCATCGTTCCAGGGTGGGCTGTCGCTCGCTGTCGCTCGCTGGTCCCACCCTACAAATCTGTTTCAGGTCATCAATTGCTGCCGCCGCGACATGTCGGCGGTGCGCTGGGCGGTGCTGAGCCAGGGGGCGGAAAGCTGGGTGACGATGGCCATACCGGCGCCGATCATGATTCCCCACGGCTGCGGGAAGGGCAGAACGAGTTGCCAGAGCCAGGCGAAGAGCACGGTCAGCACGATCGGCGAGATTCGCAATCGCGACGAGCGAAGCGGGTCGCATTGCTTCCACCAGCCGATTGTCGCGAAGAGCGCACCGAAATAGGCCAGGAAAGCAGCGAGCTTCGGCGAGCCGCTGGAATCGTACATGTCGTGGAACATTCGTGCCGCTGGAATACCATGATCGGGCGGCCCGCCGTCGAACTTGACCATCAGGTATTGGCTGGTAACAAATGCAATCGCGCCGAATAGCAGGCCCAGCACGAGCATTCCAAATCGCCGCTTGACCGCTTCGCCGCTGGCGCGCTCGCACGACTTGCCGGCAGCGAGGACGAGCCAGGCGCCGATCGTCATCGTGATCCAGAGCCACGCAGGTCCGGCGAGCGGATTGAGGGAATCGTGAAGAGAGTGTCCGCCAATCGACGAGAAGAGCACGGCCAAAATACCGGCAATGCCTGCTGCGCCGAGCATCGAGCCGGTCAATTCGCCGACGTGGTCGCCGCCCGTTTTTTCGCGGAGCATCAGCCGGCCATGCTGTTCCCAGGAAACGGCGTAGGGAGCGGCGACGGGCGGAGGCGGATGATGCAGCGTCGTGGAAGCTGGTGGACTGGCAGCGCCGGCGAGCATTCGCACGCCCAAATAGACGATATAGACGCAGCCCAAAACGACGGCAGTCGGAATCAGCCAGCCGCCATGAAAGATGGCGAGGACAAGGGCCGCGACGATCAAGGCGACTTTCGCTCCCGTGGTGAGCGGGCCGTGATTCCACCAGTGAGCAAAGCTGCCGACGCTGTCGCGGACGGCTTTGGCAATTGGCTCTTCGCTGGGGTGAATCGGCGAAACGATCTCAGCCGCGAGGGCCCGCTCGGCATGCTGCTGGAGCGGACCGAATTCGATGCCTTCGGATTCGTCGCCGATGTAAAACGGTGTTTCCGGGACACCGGGACCAGGTTTGGTCCCGGCTGATGGAGTTGTTGGAGGGTCAAGCGCGGCGATCATCTCGGCGGCGTTATGGAACCGCTTGACGGGGTCCTTCTGCAGGGCGCGCTGAATGATTGAGCGGTACGGCTGGGCAACGGCCGACAAATCTGGATCGGCCGTGAGATGCTTCATGATGATTTCCTGGCTGCTCTCGCCGTCGAACGGCGTGCGACCAGTCAGCATCTCGTAGAGCACGATGCCGAGAGCATAGATGTCGATCTCCTTGCCATAGACCCCTTTGCCGATTTCGGGGGCCATGTAATGGAAGGTCCCGACGCTTTCGGTCTGGCCGCTGCGGCGGCTGGTGGAGATAAATTTCGACAGGCCGTAGTCGCCGATCTTCACGAAGCCGGCATCCTCAAAGATGTTGCCGGGCTTGAGATCGCGATGGACGATGCCGTGATCGTGCAAGTAGGCTACGCCGGCCGCGATGCCGCGGAACCAAAAGTGGACCTGATCGAGCGGCAGGCCGTTGGGGTTGCGATCGATTGTGTCTTTCAGGCTCGCGCCGGCGACATATTCCATGACGACCCAAGCATCGCCCTGATCGTCGTACTTGATGTCATACAGGTCAATCAGGTTCTGATGCTTGAGGTTGAGGCACTGGCCGACGCCGCGAAGTTCGACCTCGAGATTTCGCTCGATGTGCTTGAGCGCAAGCTCCTTGCCGGCGTCGCTGGTGGCGAAATAGACCTCGCCAAAGCCGCCACGGCCGATGCCGCGTTTGATGACAAAGCCGTCCAGCGGGCGGGAACCACTGGCGTATTGAAACTTCATCGCGCCGCCTCGCTGTGCAGCCGTTTCCGGCTCGGCAACCGCATTGGGACTCGAATCGATCATAGCGGCACGAGCATTCATGGCTCTAGTTTACCCCCGACCAACCTCGCGCGGATGGTTCTAGTGGGTTTTCGGTGCGACCCCTTAAATCTTGGACGCATTGGATCATGATCGTAAGTGTTTGGCAGTTAAGGTCTTATGCAGCGCTGGAAGGGAGCTGCGGGGCCCGGTACTCAGTATTTAGTACCCAGTACGGAGTACCCGGGATTCGATGGAACGTCGTTTCACAACTGACCCCTGACGTCCGACTTCTGTCGTCTGCAGACCGCGACCACCGGTCGCGGCTTTGTTATGTCGAATTACACGGCCTCCAGGCTCAAGGAAAAATCGGTTCCGACCACGTGCGAGCCGGGGCGGACGCTTCCGCGGCCGTCGTGCAGTTGCCCATCGATCTCGACTGACTCCATCGCCCGGCACATGATTTTGTCTTCGCTACGATACAGCACGACATCGCCGCTCCAATCGCGGCAGACGACGTGATTTTGCCACTTGGGCCCCAGCACGCACGATTCGGCCATTAAGATCACCGCGTCGGCAAACGGGAGCGTGCGGTGACCGCTGATAATCTCCAGGCGGGCCGAGCTGCTGAGCACGTGCGGCTTGCGGAACCGCAGCTTGACGGCTTCGCCAAGTGTGAATTCGTCGCCGTCGGAAATCAGGACCGGCTCTTGAATTGTCTTTCCGCTCAGGACAACTTTGCCGCCGAGAGGTTCGAGGACGTAGCCTTCCTTGTGGCGGACGAGCTTGGCGTGCTTGCGCGAGACGTCGGCTTGAATTGGTACATCGACGTTGGCCGACGGCGAGGCCTGGCCGATGATGATTTCATCCCCCAGGCAAACGAGATAGCCGCCGACGGCGTCGATCCAGAGCATGAAGCGCTGTGCTCGGCGAGCACCCTGGCGAGCTGTGGCTGTAAGGCCCCCGGCGCCTCCGGGGGCTGATGCCCTCGGCTCGCCTTTGCCGCCGGCCCAGTGCTGCGTTTCGGCTAGGCGGCGAGAGTCGCCGACGGGAGCGCCGACTTCGGCCCAGGCGCGGCGGCGGGCATCGCGAGCGACGCGATTTTCGGGTGAGATTTCCAATAGCTCGCTGGCGCTGGCCGCGACTTTTGTCCAATCGCTGGCGGCGATGGCGGCGTGAAGCTGCTCATGGAGCACGCGCGAGCGTTCGGCGCGCTCGCGGCAGGTACGAAGCTTTTCTTCAAAGAGCTTCAAATCGGGCCGGAGCATGCTGGCCGCGATGAGTTGCTCCTCGGCTTCGGTGAATTTGCCGCGCTGTGACAGCTTGCGGGAGGATTCGAGGCGCTTGGCCACTTCGCGGAGCGTCTGCAGGGCAATGCCGGGCGTTTTTCGTTTGTCGAGCGCTTCGAGCCGCGTCGTCGCGCCGGGAAAATCGCTGGCTTCGAGGTGCTGGACGACATCGCCGACGGCGACCTCGGCAACGGCCTGTGCCAGGCGCTGCCAGTTGGCCGTTTCGCCCGCCAATCGCTTGGCTTCATCCAGATCGCGCCAGCCGGCGGCAAAATCGCCGGCCGCGGCGCGCTCGAGCGCCCGCCGAGCGAGCTGCTCGCCGATTTGGGTCAGCAGATTCTGCACGGGCAGATAGCCGGCGATCTGTGGCTGAGCCGCAATCTGCGCCGCTTCGTTGAGCCGGCCTTGTTCCAAGGCGACTTGCGCTTCCCGCAACTTGAATCGCCAGGGAGGAAACATGATCACCTTTGCTACTCCGTCCTAATCTAACCTCTCCGCCGACGATCGCCCACGCGCACGCCGCCTTTCAGGAGCTGTACGCCGGCTGCCTTATGGGCTTGGTGGGGGGCACGTCGTACATCAGCTTCTTTCGGCAGCGCTCGTTGGCGGCCGTCACGGCGATGATTTCTTGCGCCGTGTAACCGCGGGCGACCATGTCTCGTTTTACTCGCGCGTCAAACCAGGCTTTGATCGTCAGATGGCCATAGCGAATCGTCAGCCAGGAAAAACCAAGCAAGCTCAAAATGCCGATTACCGCGACGAAGGCTTCTTCTTCATGCATGGCTATGTCTCCCTGAGATTAGGGACTGTACACCGGTTGTTTCGCGGGCTTCGCTGGCGGCACGTTCGGAAGGAACGACTTTGCTTTTGATCCGTCGTTGGCGGCGACGACTTCGATGATTTCTTGCGCCGTGTAGCCGCGGGCCACCATGTCACGCTTGAGTCCGATCGCCAGCCACTCTTTGATTGTCGCGTAGGCGAAGTGACAGATGATGACAACGATGGGAATGGCGAAGAATCCGATCACCGCGACCAGACCAATGAAGGGACCGGGGTCCACGGAATGCATGGGTCAGCTCCGTTTGAATACAGCCTACCCCGCGCCAAAGCTCCGCTCGGGCAAGCTCCCACGGCATGCTCTACTTGACCGGGGAGGAAGCAGAGCTTCAAGACGTGCGGTCCCAAGCAGAGCTTGGGACCGAGGATTAAACACTTCCGCTCGTGGATCTTCCGGGACCAGGTTTGGTCCCGGCTAGGAACGGACGGCACACGGGGTGTGCCTACTACTCAGTCCAGCTTCACGGCGATCTGAGCTTCAGCTTGCTTCGAATCTTCGAAGTAGGCCGTGATCTGCTCGGTGATATCGCCGCTGGCCTTCTGGTCGTCGAGGCTGATCTGGCCTGGATAGGTCGTCTCGGCGTGGACCAGCTTCTCGGCCACGTCGATCCGGCAGCCAATGTCCTTCACGAGCTGCTTGGTCCGAGACAGCCGGCTGTCGTCGAAGTTGAATTCGCTCGTTGTTTGAGCGACCTTCACCATTTCCTGGCGGGCTTCGAGGTTAGCCACATCGACTTCAAGCTGCGTCTTGGCGGCTTGCATCGCCTTCAGCTTCTCGCGGCCGGCATCGAGGCCCCGATCGCGGGCGGCCAGCACCTGCTGCAGCTTGCCGAGCGTGGCTTCCTTCACCTTGTACTGATCGAACCGCCGGGTGAGGTCGTTTTCGACCTGCTTGGCGGTAAACGACTTGCCGCAATAGACGAAGTGCTTATCGCCTCGCTTCAGATCGTAGGTCAGCCGCTCGATGTCCGAGCGATTCTTGGCGAGCTGCCGCTCGGCGTCGGAGAGCTGATCGCGAAGGTGCTTCACCTCAACCTCTTCCTTGGCGATCAGGTGCATGTTCCGGTGGATCTCCGGATCAAGGTCCCTGATCATCTGCCGTGCTCGACTGATCTCGAACTCAACGGGTACGCTGTCGCGGACCGATTGCCGGACCCAGCCGAGCGAAGTTTTTACGTGGCTGAAGCCTTCGCGGCCAAAGAGCAGGCCGACCAGCACCAGCGCCGCCACACCCAACATAATCCCCTTTTTCACCATAATTTCGGCCCTCCCTTTATCGCAGCCGCAAGAAAACACCTAACCGGAACGAGAAGTCGCCCCGAGAAACAAGCTCCGTTACTGGTGGCCGCGACCATCGCGGTCACAGGGAGTCTTTCGCCGGCGGTGGGCGAGTCTTGGCGAAGACGAAGAAATTTTTCAAGTTTTGGCACGCTTGGGCGGACGTCTCGCTGGCCAAAGCAGTTTGTTATGATGCGATCATGCGCTCCGTGCCTCTTACGATGACCGTTGCCGCGGCCCGGCAGGCCCTGCGGGGGGCCAGTTTGCGGAGCACAACGTCGCGGGTGGCGGTGCTGCAACACGTTTCGGCCGCACGCAAACCCGTCAGCCATGCCGATGTGGCCGACGCGCTTGTTCCTCAAGGGTACGACAAATCGACGCTGTATCGCTGCCTTGTAGAGCTTGCAGACGCCGGAATCCTGGCCCGGCTGGACGCTGGCGATCATGCCTGGCGGTTCGAAATGCGTGGCGACGAACACGCCAGCGGCGAACACCCGCATTTTGTGTGCATTGATTGCGGTCAGGTCACCTGCTTGCCCGACATTGAGGTGAGAATAGCTCCCGCGAAGGGCGTCAAGGCGATCGCTTTGGGTGAGGTGACCGAGGTGTTTTTGAAGGGTCATTGTCGAGAGTGCCGGTAGTCTCCGAGTGCGGAGCTGCGGCAAATTAGTCGGCTATGAGGCACGCGTAATCTGCCTGGCGCAGCGGCTCGCGGCGCCGAAAAAACGCAGATTTCGCCAAGAAATCTTGCGGTCGGGGCTGCGCCGGATTAAATTCGGCGGAAATGGTTCGATGGGCCAGCCTCCACTCTGTGCGGCATGGCCAGGGGGGCTGGCTCGGGGGAGCCGGCGGAATTCGGGAACAAACGAAGAGGCCGGCGGTTGTCCGTTCTGGGCGGTTGTCCAGTTACGGGCGATGGTCTAGCGCTTGGGGTGTGCTTTCATCGCGTTTGTCTTTCAGTGGTTAATGGAGCACTGCTATGAACCGGGTTCCTCGGTCTGATAATCGGCGCGCCTTTACGCTCGTCGAATTGCTCGTGGTTATTGCCATCATCGGCGTGCTGGTTGCGCTGCTTTTGCCGGCGGTGCAGCAAGCTCGCGAGGCGGCGCGGCGGATGACGTGCACGAACAATCTCAAGCAGCTTGGCATTGCCCTGCATAATCACCACGACGTGAAGTTGAGCTTTCCGCCCGGCGCACTCAACACGGGGCACAACGGGACGCCCGTCTATACGACCTGGACGGTCGAGATCCTGCCGTTCATGGAGCAGCAGGCGCTGTATCAGCTCTATCGTCAGGACCTGGTCAACAGTGATTCGACCAATCGGCTCAACGTCGGCCAGCAGCGAATGGTGCCGATGGAGTGCCCCAGCGATCCGGTGCGAAACAAGCTCGAGCCGCCAGCCAGCGGTCCCGATACGACGAACAATTGGCGGCACGGCAGCTACCGGTGTGTCTCGGGCATTTGTGGCAATATCCTGAGCTATGGAGCGTGGGACACGTTTGAGCCACAGCTTTGGCCGAATAACACGCTAGACAAAGCGTGGCGCGGCGTGATGCACGCGACGAGCACGGCCTACAACGGCGTTCCGGCCCAGATTGTCGCCGATACGTCCGTGTCCTCCGCTTCGACGGCCCAAATGGGCGGACCGGAGCGGTTTCAGAACATTACCGACGGCACGTCGAACACGTTGATGGTCGGCGAGCTGACGTTCATCGATGTCACGCGTCGTGGCACGTTCTGGGCCTATGGTTACGCCTCGTACAACGAATCTTCCATCTGCGACGAAAGCCGCCAGCTCAACCACAAATACGGCAACACGACACCAACTCCGCTGCCCAATGGCACGGGCTGCGCCGGCTCGCCGGGCCGGGACGCCGATCAAAAGTGCAAGCGGGCGTTCGGCAGCCTGCACAACAACATGATCAACTTTGTGATGGCCGACGGTTCCGTTCGTGCGGTCAGCTATAACGCCGATCTCTCGCTCCTGCGGCCCATGGCGTCGATCGAAGGGGGCGAGAGTCAGGGCCTGCCTCAGTAAGCTGCAAAGGGAACCGGTGATGCGAACGAAGTGGATGATGCTCTGCGCGGCCGTGCTCGCTGGCTGGTTGAGCGGATGTGGGAGCTCTGGACCGAGATACGTTCCGGTTTCCGGCACGCTCATGCTCGACGGGAAGCCCTATGGTGACGCCGTAGTGGTTTTCTTGCCGAAAGCGACGCCCGGCAATCCGAACCCCGGTCGCAGCTCGGCCGGCGAAACGGATACAAACGGTCATTTCGTGCTCAAGACCGATGAGCTAAAGAACGGCGCAGTGCCAGGCAAGCACCTGGTAAAAATCTCCACGCGCGGGCCGGTGATGCAGTTCGACGCGGCCACGGGTAGCCCGGACAGTGCGCCAGCCAATGTCAAGCGTGACCTGATTCCCGCCGAGTGGAACACGATGAGTGACAAGGAATTCGAAGTTCCCCCCGGTGGCACCGATAAGGCCAATTTCGACATTGTGACCAAAAAAAGGTAGCTCCTCAGGTCACGCGTTCTCGAGCCCAACCCGTCTTAGGCATGGCGGTTGCACCCATCTCCCGTCACTTATTGGCTGTGAAGGGAGTCGGTCATGATCGCCACTACCGCCGAGCGGGTGAGCAGCAATACGCATCCTGATATCAACGCCTGGATTTGGCGGCAAACCGAGGAGCACATGCGGCAAGTCGCCTCTGAGGGACGCGAGGCGATTGAGCAGCGACTGAACGAGCTGGATGAAGAGTGGGATGTGGAGCGGTACGTCGAAACGCTGGCCCCGACGTTCACCTTGCTGGGCTTGACGCTCGGATTGACACGCGACCGGCGGTGGTTGCTACTGCCGTTTGTTGTGCAGACCTTCTTTTTGCAGCACGCTTTGCAGGGCTGGTGCCCGCCGGTCCCGGTCCTGCGGCGATTGGGTATCCGCACAACGCAGGAAATTGAGCGGGAGAGGTGCTGTCTTACGCATCATTTGGCAACGCTCGGCGGATCGGAGCCCTGCCTCAAGTCAAACTGACCGCGAATCGTCCAGGACGCCGCTTGAACGTCCACTTCACGCGGCGACGTGCAGAATTCGACCGCTGGATCGATTGTGCGGTGTCTGGTAGTCTTTGTGGCTATCGAAGACTGAACTTTCTGTATTTGATCGCCTCGATGTCCACCGCTACCGCTCCTCCACCTGTCGAACCGATTGCCGGAGTCGTTCCTGCGGAGATTCGTGAAGTTACGGTGATGACCGTTTGGCCGTCGGTGGCGAAGTACGCTGTGGGCCGCACGCTGGGGACGCTCTTTGCCGTCCGGTGGCCGGACGTCTATATCTTTCGTCTGGGCAATCTGATTGCCTTGCTGTCGATCCCGATTGCGCTCGTCTTGTTTTTCCTGCGGATCGCTCCCGGCATTGGCACTCGATATCGCTTGACGAATCGGCGGATTATCGTCGAGCGCGGACTGACCGGCGTGGAAGACAAGGCCGTCGATCTCGATCGTTTTGACCGCATCGATATCAATGTCGTGCCGGGGCAGGCGTGGTATCACGCCGGGGACCTGGTCTTCAAGCTGGGCAACGTCGAGACATTTCGGCTGGAAGGAGTTTCCCGTCCCGCCACGTTCCGCGAGACGTGTCTGAAATCGCATCTGGCGCATTCGACGGTCAAGCAATCCCGCCAGCGACAGCGGCGCTAATTGGCCGCGCCACATCGGCGAGCCGCGGCGTCAAACGAACCAATCGTCGATGACACGGCCGGTTGAGAGCTGATGACGCGAGCCGGCGGCGGTTGGAATCGTCCGCCCCGGATCAACGCCCAGTGCGGCAAAGATCGTGGCTGTCAGATCAGCGGGGGAAACAGGCTTGTCGATGACCTGAGCGGCGTGGCGATCGGTTTGGCCGTAGATTTCGCCCGCGCGCGTGCCGGCTCCGGCTAGGAGAACCGTAAAGGCATGCGGCCAATGATCGCGACTGGCCCAGGGCTTGGAGATATACGGCGTGCGGCCAAAGTCTCCCATCCAGACAACAAGCGTTGATTCCAAGAGGCCGCGCTGAGCAAGATCTTCGAGCAGCGCGGCGAGCGCCTGGTCGGCCCGCGGGCAGAGGCTGTCTTTGGTGAGCGGGAAATGATTGCGGTGAGTGTCCCACGGGTTATTGGCCGATCGAGGGCCGCGTCCGTCGGCCCAATCCTGCTCTTCGTTGCCCCAATAGACAGTGACAAACCGGGTGCCGGCCTCGATCAGCCGGCGGGCCAGCAACACCGATTGCCCGTGGCGGTGGCGGCCATAGCGATCGCGCGTCGTCGGTGACTCGCGAGATAAGTCGAATGCCTCGTGGGCCTGTGGCGCGGAGACGATTTCGAGCGCCTGTTGGCGAAATCGCTCGAGGCGATCAGCATCGGCCAGCGACTGGAGCTGGCCGAGCTGCTCGTTGAATTGCGCCACGAGCGAGGAGCGCGCCGTCAGGCGAGGCCGCGGAAGATCATCTCGACCGCGAAGCTCCGGTTGCTGGACGACTCCTTCCCGATTGATAGGCACAAGCCACGGCTCAAAAGCCGGCGAAAGAATTCCAGCGCCTTGTCCCGGCAAAACGCGTGCATCCATTCGCATGAGGTCGGGTGTGTGAACGACTTTTGGCAATACGGCGGACGTGCGATCGGACTGGTAAAAGGAACAAGCGATATGCGGCAGGTCGGTCGGCTCAACTTTGAGGCCGCCGGCTGAGCTGAGATGCTTGTATCCCGTCAGCATTTGGTAAACCGCCGGATCGTGCACGGTTTCTTCGTGCCGCATCGAACGGACTTGCAGGATGCGATGCATCTGCCGGGCGATTTGCGGCAGATGATCGCATACGCTCGTGCCAGGCACCGACGTGGCGATCGACTGGAACGGGCCGCGAATATCCGCCGTCGCGTCGGGCCGCATATCGAACAAATCGATGTGGCTTGGGCCGCCGTCGAGATAGATCAAGATGCAGGCTTTGGCCCGCGGCGGGCGGATGGCAGGCGAGGCGGAATCCGTTCCTTCGATTGCCAACAGCCGTGGCAGCGTAAGGCCGCTGAGGCCAACGGTGCCGATTTGGACGAGGCTGCGGCGAGAAACGGGATGTCGGCGAGCCATCTCAGGCATGGTCGCGGGGATGGGCGAGGGGCGGTGCGAATTTAGCGGCGTTCCCATGATTATAGGAAAAATCGCCACTCATTGCGTCATGCGAGTGAACCGCTGCCGCTGCAGGGCTGTCGCTATGAGGAGCCGCACGCTTTGCGGCGATGCAAACATGAAAGCCTCGGCAGATGCAAATTGTGAAATGTATGTCTCCAAGTCGCTGGCCGCGGAAGACCTGCGATGCGGCGACTTCGTGGGCATTTTGTCGGAAGTCGTCGAATTTCCGTCGTTCTGGTGGAGCTGTGATTCGCAGCTCATGCCGCCGCACGAGCCGGTGCGCGTACATTGCCATTCCAGCGATTGTGGCATCCCGCTGAAGGTGAAGGCGATCTGCCTGCCATTTGTGTTCGTCAAGAAACCTTGCGGGCGGCATCGAACACTCGACGTCCGACAGCAGCGGCTAGTACGTCTTGATCCTGAGTATGCGCGACCGGTTTGGAAGACGATGAGCAAGGAAACGTCGGTGGGTCGGCGGCAAGCGAATCTCTCAATTTAGACAGGAAGGGCGGCGGGCAGCGTCGGACCCTGCGACGATGATGCGCGGTACGAGCCGACAGATTGTCCTGCGCCGGACAACTCTGTCACCATGATTCTGTAGCCATTTCAGCAACAATGCCGAGTGCTCGACGACTGCGCGCCCTCTTGGATCGCCGCGGTGGCATTTGATTTGCTATGGCGGGAAGGCGTTGTCCCTTGGACGTTGCTACAGGAAGGCCCGATGTCGGCCCAAACCATTTCGCCGCGTGGTTACGGCTTTGTTCTGCTGGCACTCCTGCTGCTGACGGCGCTGACGGTTGGCGTTTCATTCCTCAACATTCCTGGCAGCTTGCATGTGGCGGGAGGCCTAACGATTGCGGCACTGAAGGCATCGTTGGTCCTTGTGTTTTTCATGCATGTGATTCATAGCTCGGCGGCGACTCGCGCGGTCATTGTGGTCACGCTGTTTTGGCTGGTGGGCGTTCTGTTGGCTCTCACTTTCAGTGACTACGCCTCGCGAGAAGCAGTTCCTTTCGCTCGGGGTCATTAGCCGCATGCTGCAGATTTGACAAACCTCATGACACGCGCCGTTCATAGTCGCTTGCCGCCGCTGGGCCTCGGTCTGGCTTCGGTGGCACTGGGCGCGGTGGGGCTGATGCTGTTCGTGCTGCCGATTCTGGCAATTCCGATTAGCGGTTGCGGGCTGCTCTTAGGAATCGTCGGGCTGTTGACCGCAGCCCTGGGAAATCCTCTCGATATGCGACTTTGCGTGGCGGGAGTCGCGCTGTGCTGCTTGGCTCTGGGCATTGATTGGGCCATTTCCCATGCTCCCAGCGGATTTTTGCTGCCGCACCAGGCGTCACCTGATTTTGCGCCGCTGCTCGAGCGGCCCTACGTGCCACCGCCCGCGCCGCTGAGGAGCGGCGCACTGGCTTCGCAATTCTCACCACGTTAGTGCAACACTGCGCGATCGCCGATGCCACAAGTTTTTCCTCGTTGGACGAATGTCGGGTCGAAGATGAGCATCTTCGGCACGTTGGCATCGCTGGCGCTGCTCACGTGGACGTGCATGGTTTATGTGCAGTCGTCCTATGGCACCAATGCGGGTCTGAGCCTTGTGCAGCCGGTGCCGTTCAGCCATCAGCATCACGTGGGCGTCCTGGGGATCGACTGCAGATATTGTCACACGACGGTCGAGCAGTCGCCATTTGCCGGCATGCCCGCGACCAAGACGTGCATGAATTGTCACTCGCAGATTTGGGTCGGCAGCAACATGCTGGCTCCGCTGCGGGAAAGCTATCGCACGAACCGATCGATCGAGTGGGAGCGGGTCTATAACACGCCGGGCTTCGTTTATTTCGCCCATCACGTTCACGTGCAAAAAGGCATCGGTTGCTCGACCTGTCACGGGCGAATCGATCAGATGCCGTTCACGCAGCAGTCGCCGTCGCTCTTGATGGAGTGGTGTCTCGATTGCCATCGCGATCCCGCGCGGCAGATTCGCCCGCGCGAGGAAGTGTTCAATATGAGTTACCAGCCGCCGGCCGACCAGCGAAAGCTCGGTGAGCGGCTTGTCGAGGAATACACAATCCGCGACGCCCGGCATCTGACGAGCTGCTCGATTTGCCACCGATGAACAGTCGCAAAGAACTTGAGGAAGAACTTCGCCAATGGCAGCAGCGCCTGGAGGGCGGCGGCCGGCGTTATTGGCAGGGACTGGAAGAGCTGGCCGATACCGAGGCATTTCAAAAGCTCGTGGAAACGGAGTTTCCGCATCAGGCTGACGTTTGGCCCGATGCTTTGAGCCGCCGAAGATTTCTGGCCCTCATGGCGGCGTCACTGGCGCTGGGCGGCATTAGCGGCTGCTCAGTGCGGCCGGCGCCGGCGAGCAAAATCGTCCCCTATGTTCGCGAGCCGGAAGGAATCACGCCGGGACGGCCGCTGTTTTTCGCCACGACGATGGTCTTTGGCGGCGATGCGGTGGGCTTGCTCGTCGAAAGCCACATGGGCCGGCCCACAAAGATTGAGGGAAACCCGGATCATCCGGCAAGCCTGGGCGCGACGGACGCCTTCCATCAGGCCTCGGTGCTCACGCTGTATGATCCCGACCGATCGCAGACGGTGACGTATGAAGGCCAAATTCGCGGCTGGGACGACGCCGTGCGAGCGCTGCGCGAGGCGATGTCGCAGCAGCGATCGCGACACGGCGCGGGGCTGCGTCTGCTGACCGAAACGATCGTATCACCGACGCTTGGCCAGCAGATCGCGAACTTGCTCAAAGAATATCCGGAGGCAAAGTGGCATCAGTATCAGCCGGTCAACAACGACGCTGCGCGGCGCGGCGCTGAGATGGCGTTCAGCGACAAGGTTAGCGCCGTGTACGACTTCACCAAGGCGGACGTTGTGCTCTCGCTCGATGCGGACTTTCTGGCGAGCGGGCCGGGGCGGCTGCGATATGCGCGCGATTTCATATCGCGAAGGCGTGTTTCGTCAGACGCGAACGCGGCGGCCAGCGGGGACATGAATCGCCTTTATATGGTTGAAACGGCAGTGAGTTGTACGGGAGCAAAGGCTGATCACCGGTTGGCGATTCCCAGTGAAGAGATCGAACGACTGGCGCGGGCGATAGCGGCCGAAATGGGCGCGCTACCTGCTTCGGCTGCCGCGGGAGATCATCCACGGTTTGCCGCCGCTGTCGCCCGGGACCTGCAAGCACATCGCGGTCGCTCTCTCGTGATCGCCGGCCATCGTCAGCCGCCAGCCGTGCACTTGCTCGCTCATGCAGTGAATGACCGGCTCGAAAACGTCGGGCGAAGCGTGAAATACATTCCGCCGGTAGCCGTCAATCCAGCCGATTGCACCGAATCGCTGCAAGATTTGGTCGATGATATCCAAAAGCAACGTGTCGAGCTCTTAGTAATTCTCGGCGGCAATCCGGCCTACAGCGCGCCGGCCGATTTCGAGCTCGCTGATCTCTTGCAGAAAGTTCCGCTACGGTTCCACCTCAGTCTCTACCGTGATGAAACGTCGCAGCTTTGCCAGTGGCATCTGCCGGAGGCACATTATCTCGAATCGTGGAGCGACGCGAGAGCGTTCGACGGCACTGGGTCGATGGTTCAGCCGCTCATTGAGCCGCTCTATCAAGGCCGCACGGCGCACGAGGTAATCGCGCTGCTCGGCGGGGCCGAGAAGCTGGATGGCCACGAGATCGTTCGCGACTACTGGCGCACGAATGCGTCGGAAATTGCTGACAAGACGGATTTCGAAGACTGGTGGCAGACCGCGCTGCACGATGGCGTGATTGCCGGGAGCGCACCGGCTGAAGAAGAGCTGCGCTTGAACGACGAGTGGCAGAATCGACTCGGATCCAAGTCACAGGCTGAGTCAACGCAGCGTCTGGATGCGAAAGATCTGGAAATTGATTTCTATGAGGACTCAACCGCCTATGACGGCTCGTTTGCGAACAACGGCTGGCTGCAGGAGCTGCCTAAGCCACTCACGAAGCTGACATGGGACAACGCGGCGATCATGAGTCCGGCCACGGCGGCTGCTCTCGCGTTGAAACTGGGCATGTACGCTCATGGCGGCGAGCACGGCGGATATGAAGTGCCGGTGGTGGAGCTGCGGCTGGACGGGCGGCAGGTTCGTGCGCCGGTTTGGATCATGCCGGGGCATGCCGACGGCACCGTAACGGTGCATCTGGGCTATGGGCGGCGAGCCGCTGGGCGGATTGGTGGTTCCAGAGAACACGCGGTTGGTTTTGACGCGTTTCAACTCCGCAGCTCTTCGCGGCCTTGGTTTTCGAAAGGCTTGGAAATCGTTCCCACGACAGAGCGCTACAGAATCGCCTCGACGCAGACGCATTTTGCACTTGGCGATCGAGATATCGTTCGAGCCGGTACGCTCGCCGAGTTTCGACAGGACTCAAAGCGCTTCCAGGTGCCAACAACCAGTGCAAATACCTCCGCTCACCGCGACAATGAGCGGGCGACAATATACGAGTCCTATGATTATGCCCCACCGCGTCATAAGTGGGGCATGGTCATTGATATGACGGCTTGCACCGGCTGCAGCGCTTGCGTCGTGGCTTGCCAGGCGGAAAACAACATACCGGTCGTAGGCAAGGAGCAGGTCCTTTTTGGCCGCGAGATGCATTGGCTGAGGATCGACCGCTATATAAGCGGCACGGCCGAGAAACCCGAACAGTTTCATTTTCAGCCACTAACTTGTATGCACTGCGAGCATGCGCCGTGTGAATATGTGTGTCCGGTGGCAGCAACGGTGCATAGCGCCGATGGTCTCAACGACATGGTTTATAACCGCTGCGTGGGGACGCGGTTTTGTTCTAATAACTGTCCTTATAAGGTGCGGCGTTTTAACTTTCTGGCCTATAGCGACTATCAGACGCCTGCACGGAAGTTGCAATATAACCCGGATGTAACCGTTCGGACGCGCGGCGTCATGGAGAAATGCACGTATTGTGTGCAGCGGATTCGCGCCGCAGAAATAGATTCTGAGGCAGCACACCGCGCGATCCGCGACGGCGAGGTGCTCACCGCCTGTCAGGCCGCCTGTGCCACGCAGGCCATCGTATTTGGCGATCTTAACGATCCTGAAAGCGAGGTCGCGCAACGGAAGCGGTCGCCGCTGGAATATGGTTTGCTCGCCGAACTGAACACGCATCCGCGAACCACGTATCTGGCCGCGCTGAGGAATCCGAACCCTGATTTAGAAACTCAAGGCGATGCATGACTGAAGAGATTCTCCAGTCGCCGAGCGATGATGAACTCCGTGCCTGGAGCTTAGCGCCGCAGTATGTGCCTATTCAGCACACCAATACCACAGTCACCGAGGCGATTAGCGGCCTGGCGCTGACGCGAGCGCCGCAGCCGCGATGGATGATATTGTTTGGAATCAGCGGCCTACTGACAGCAATGTTTTTCGGCGTGATTGTGTATCTGCTCGTCAAAGGTGTAGGCATTTGGGGAATCAACATTCCGGTTGCCTGGTGCTTTGCGATCACGAGTTTCGTGTGGTGGATTGGAATTGGTCACGCGGGAACGCTGATTTCGGCGTTTTTGCTGCTAATGCATCAGAAATGGCGAACGTCGATCAATCGCCTGGCGGAGGCGATGACGATTTTTGCGGTGATGACAGCGGGACTCTTTCCTCTGCTTCATTTGGGCCGACCCTGGTTCTTTTATTGGCTCTTGCCGTATCCCGACACGATGGGCCTGTGGCCGCAGTTTCGCAGCGCGCTGGTATGGGATGTCTTCGCGGTCAGCACCTATTTTCTTGTCTCGCTGTTGTTTTGGTACATGGGAATGATTCCCGATCTGGCGACGCTACGTGATCGGGCTACTTCGAGGTGGCAGCGGATTGCATACGGTGTGCTGGCGATGGGATGGCGCAATTCGGCACGGCACTGGCACCGTTATGAGACAGCCTATTTGCTGCTGGGCGGGCTGGCGACGCCGCTGGTAATCTCGGTGCATTCTGTCGTCAGCGCGGACTTTGCCATCGCCGTCGTCCCCGGCTGGCACGAGACGGTGTTTCCGCCGTACTTTGTTGCCGGCGCGATCTTCTCGGGCTTTGCGATGGTGCTCCTGCTTTGCATTCCCATCCGCCGCTATTACGGCCTGCGGGCATTCATCACCGATGACCATCTCGACGTAATGGGCAAGCTCATTTTGGCAACGAGCTTGCTGACATCTTACGGCTATTTGTCCGAGCAATTCACAACGTATTATGGCGGCGAACCATTTGACGTACACGTCTATTGGTACCGGCTGACGGACTTCCACAAGTATGCGGGCATTGTGTGGCTGCTCTTCTTCTGTAATACCATCGCACCTCAGGTATTGTGGTCGAGGCGAGTGCGTCGCAATCCGGCGGCTCTCTTTATCGTCTGTGTGATCGTGCTCGTGGGAATGTGGTTCGAGCGCTTCATGATCATCGCCAGCAGCTTGAGCGAGGACTTTCTACCGTCGGCGTTTGGAATCTTCAGGCCGACTATTTGGGACATTTTGATCTATGTCGGGTCCATTGGGTTTTTCTTCTCACTGTTTCTGTTGTTCGTGCGGTTGTTTCCCATCATGTCGATGTCCGAAATGCGGGCCATGTTGCCTGGGGCTCATGCACCGGAGGTGGGCCGATGACAACAGCCGTCTGGGGATTGATGGTTGAATTCGCCACGTCCGCTGAAGTGCTGGCTGCCGTGCGTGCCGCGCGTCTGGCCGGCTATCGACGAATGGATGCCTACTCACCTTATGCAGTCGAGGGATTAGCGGCCGAATTGGGTATGCGTCGCTCGCGAATTCCGTCCGTTGTGCTTATCTGCGGGTTGGTTGGGGCGGCGGTCGGCTTTTGGATGCAGTATTACAGCATGGCGATTGACTATCCGTTTAATGCGGGCGGCAGGCCGGCGAACAGTTGGCCGGCTTTCGTACCCATCATGTTTGAAGTCACGATTCTGGTCGCAGCATTTTCGGCATTTCTCGGCATGCTGTTTCTCAACGGCCTGCCGCAGCCGCATCATCCCGTTTTCAATGTGCCGCAATTCGTGCGCGCAAGCCAGGACCGGTTTTTCCTGTGCATCGAGTCAAGCGATGCGAAGTTTGACCTCAAGCAAACGGCGCTATTCCTGGCCGGGCTGGCGCATGAAGGCCGCGTGCTGCTTGTGCCGGAAAGTGAGCCGACGGAGGACGAACTGCCGGGAATGGTAATTGAAATTCAAACACCGACGAAAAAGGACGAAGTCCGGCACGGATGACGCCACGGTCAGAGATATGCGAACACTTCGAATAAGTGCTGTGCTTATAGCGGCTGTAATGACGCAGCCCGGCTGTCAACAAAAGATGGCTGGGCAGCCGAGTTATCAGCCGCTGGAAGCGAGCAGCTTCTTTTCCGACGGTCGTTCAGCGCGGCCACTTGTTGCGGGAACCGTTGCGCGGGGGCATTTGCGGACGGATGTAGCGCTGTACAGCGGACGAAAAACACGGCTCCAGCCGATTCCTGAAGGGCAGCTAAAAGGCCGCGACGAGAATATCGATTTTGTTGATGCGTTTCCTTTCGCGGTCGATGAGCAAGTTATCGGGCATGGCCGCGATCGCTATTCAATTTATTGCGTCGTGTGCCACGATCCGCTCGGCACGGGCCACGGAAAAATCGTCGAGCGCGGCTATACACGCCCTCCGTCGTACCACATTCCGAGGCTGCGCGAAGCGCCGGTCGGCCGACTGTTTGCGGTGATCAGCGAAGGCTACGGCTCCATGCCGTCGTATGCGGCGCAGATTCCCGTGGACGATCGGTGGGCGATTGTGGCCTATCTGCGAGCGTTGCAATTGAGCCAGCATTTTCCAGCGGCTGACCTGACCGACGAAATGCGACAACAACTGGCAGCGGCACCATGAGCGAAAATGAGGCGACAACTCGAGTTACTTTCGGCCGCGCGCGGTGGTGGGCGCTTGCTGTTGGCGTCATAGCGCTTGCCATCGGCGGAATCGTCGGCGCTAACGATCTGCGGTTTCTGCTACGTGCCTATTTGACGGCTTGGCTCTTCGTCTGGGGAACGGCGCTCGGCGGCCTGGCACTGGTCATGGTGCATCACCTTACGGGCGGCGCTTGGGGAGTATTTGTGCGTCGGATCTTGGAAGCCGAGATGCGGACGCTGCCGCTCGTGGCGCTGATGTTTTTGCCCATCGGACTTGGCTCGAATTATGTCTATCCGTGGACTGCTCAAAGTCCGGCCAATGAAGAGCCAAACCGGTTTTACGCCACGTATTTTGGCCGAGACTTCGTCGTCGCGCGGTGGGTCGGCTACTTTGTCATTTGGATCATCTTCGCCTCGCTGCTGAGCTGGTGGTCTCGGCCGTACGAAAAGTCGCCAAAAATCTGGGCAGCCGCATACAGTCAGAACATCAGCGGGCCGGGGCTCGTGATCTATGGCATCACGCTGCACTTTGCGGCGATCGACTGGATGATGTCGCTCGAGACATCGTTCACTTCCACGATCTTTGGCCCGATTGTCGCAGCGAGCCAGTTGCTTTCGGCACTGGCGCTGGCGTTGGTTGTGCTTGGCTGGATCGCTAATGACGGCTCGATGGCGGCTCTTTCACCAAAAGTGCTTAACGACCTGGGCAACTTGCTTCTGACACTTGTTGTCGTCTGGTCCTACCTCGTTTGGTGCCAGGCGATGCTGATTTGGATGGCCGACTTGCCGCACGACAACGTGTGGTGGCTCGCGCGGTGGCGCGGCGGGTGGCGCTGGGTCAGCGTGGGGCTTGCCGTTTTGCAGTTCGCCGTCCCTTTTTTCCTGCTTCTGTTTCGGGCCGTCAAACAAAACGCCCGCCGGCTGGCGAGTGTCGCGGTCCTGGTGCTTGTGATGCAGTTTGTGTTCGCCGTCTATCAAAACGGGCCGGTTTTTGATCGCGATCGGCCAAGTGCACACTGGATGGAGCTTGTGCTGACGCTGGGGCTGGGCGGAATTTGGCTCGCTGCTTTTTTGTGGCTACTCGACCGGCGACCGCTGGTGCTCGTTCACGACAGGAATTGGACGCACGCCTTGTACCTTCGCCAGTTGGACGAGGAAGAGGCGGTCCGTGAGGAGGCACTGGTCCATGCCTGAACGACCGACGCGCGAAAAAACGGACATTCGCCTGGTGAGCGCCATGATCATGATCGCAGTCGCCGGAATCGCTATCGGCCTGGCAGTCGTCGGGGCACGGATCTGGTTCGGCCGCGAGCTGCAGCAATGGGAGCGCCGGAATTCTGCGTCTTATTCTCTCACCACCGACAAACTGCCGGCAGAGCCCCGGCTGGAGCCGCTGGAATCACATTCGCCAAGTACACGTGGCACATTTGCGGCAGCGGAGCGCGAGAAAGAAGCAATGTTGCATCGCTATGGCCGGACAGAGGAAGACGGCTACGTGCACATTCCAATCGAGAAGGCAATGGAGCGCGCGGCCAAGGATTTGCAAGCGAGCCAGCGGTCCAACGCGCCTGAGCGGAAGAGCCGGGGATTGGTTACCGGCGGGGAAGCGAATTCGGGACGCGTGCTGGCGGAGGGATCACCATGAACCGCCGTACTATCGCCTCTTGGCCAGCATCAATCGTTGCCGTTTCGATTCTTGTGGCGCAGCAAGCAGCGGCGGATATACCGAAAGTGCTGCAAGGCGTCGGCTTCGACCAACGGCTGAATGAACAGATTCCGCTCGAATTGAGTTTCGTCGATGAAACGGGACGGCCGGTGCGCCTGGCCGACTATTTTCATAAGCGGCCCGTGATTCTGGTGCTGGCCTATTATCAGTGCCCGCGGCTCTGCACGCTCGTGCTCAACGGTCTGGTGCAAGGGATGCTCGAAATGCCGTTTACCGCCGGGAAGGAGTTTGAAGTCATCACGGTAAGCTTCGACCCACGTGAGACGTACGAATTGGCGGCGAGCAAGAAAGGGAGTTATTTGCAGCGCTACGGCCGGCCCGGCGCGGAGGCCGGCTGGCATTTTCTGACTGGCAGCGAAACGGAGATCCGCAAACTGACCGATGCGGTTGGCTTTCGGTATCGCTTCGATCCGGCGCAAAACCAGTTTATTCACGCCAGCGGCATCATGATTCTCACACCCGAGGGCCGAATCTCGCACTATTTATATGACGTGCGCTATTCGGGGCGTGATTTGCGCTTGGGCCTGGTCGAAGCATCGCAGCATCGGATTGGCTCGCCGGTCGATGAGATACTGCTCTATTGCTTCCATTACGATTCAACGATCGGCAAGTACTCGGCGAGCGTCATGACATTCGTCCGGATCGGCGGCGTGCTCACGATGCTGTCGATTGGGCTGTTCGTTTGGCGGTTGTCGCGCGGGAATCAAGCGCAGGCGAGGATCGAGGTCGAGCAACCGAGCCCTCCCTGGCGACCCGCCGAAGGAGCGTTGCCATGATCGCCGAAATCGCGCTCTGGAATCCAGCGGCCTCGACCACGGCGGACCAGGTGGACCTGCTCTTGTGCTTTCTGCTGGCGATGTGCGGCTCCGTGGGACTGCTGGTCGCCGTGCTGCTCATTTATTTCTGCGTTCGATATCGGCGGAGAGTCGGCGACGCCGGAAATCCGCCGGCCACCCATCAATCGCGCGCGCTGGAATGGTTTTGGACGCTGGCGCCCGTGGGCCTGTTTGTGTTCACCTTTGCCTGGGGCGCCGCTGTGTACTGGTCGGCCTTTCAGCCGCCGCCCGATGCGACGCCGCTTTACGTCGTCGCGAAACAGTGGATGTGGAAGTTTCAGCATCCCGAAGGGCAACGTGAGATCAATACGCTGCACGTCCCGCTGGGCCGCCCGGTGAAGCTCGTGATGGTCTCGGAGGACGTCATTCACAGCTTCTTCGTGCCGTCGTTTCGTCTGCATATGGACGTCTTGCCGCAGCGATACACGACGGCCTGGTTTCAGGCGACCCGTCCGGGCACCTATCGCTTGTTTTGCTCGCAATACTGCGGCACCAATCATTCCGGCATGGTGGGACAGGTGGTGGTGCTCGAGCCCCCTGATTATCAAGATTGGCTCACGCACACTGCGGAAGGATCGCTGGCTCTCAAGGGCCGTCAAATGCTGCTGAAATACCGCTGCCTAAGCTGCCACAGCGCCGGCGGCACGGCCCGAGCGCCGCTGCTGGAAGATCTGATTGGCGCTCCCGTGCCACTGAAGGACGGCAACGTCGTCATTGCGGATGAAAGTTACATTCGCGAATCGATTTATAAGCCCAGCGCGAAGATCGTCGCAGGTCACAGCGATATCATGCCGTCCTTTGCCGGTCAGGTCAACGAAGAGGAAGTCATTGCGATCACCGCCTTCCTGCGATCGCTTCACTCCGGGCAAACGCCACAGCGCGTAGAAGAGTTCCCCCCACCGAGCGAAACGCCGGCAATCAATCCGCCTCGCGATCAGCCACAGCCATGACGACCGAGCTGCTTGCTCCTGAAATGCCCCGCCCCCCCGCCGCGCCGGCGCCGTTGAACTATCTCAATGTCTCGCGCGGTGTTGCATCCTGGCTATTGACTAAGGACCACAAGCGGATCGCGATTCTCTATCTGCTGCCGATTACAGCGATGTTTTTCATCGGCGCCTATTTCATGGCTGTCGTGCGACTGCATTTGATGACGCCCGAGGGAGCACTGCTCTCGGCTGATACATATAACCGCAGCTTCACGGCCCACGGCATTGTCATGGTGTTCTTCTTCCTGGTGCCTGTGGTTCCCGCGGTGCTGGGAAACTTCTGTCTGCCACTGATGATTGGAGCCAAGGACCTGGCGTTTCCGCGGCTCAATCTGTTGAGCTGGTATCTCTATATGCTGGCGGGAGTGTGGACGCTGTGCGCGATTCTTGCAGGCGGCGTTGATACAGGATGGACGTTCTATACGCCTTATAGCTCGCGCTCCAGCACTTATAACGTCGTGCCGACGATGATCGGGGTCGTGATTTCCGGTTTCTCGTCGATGCTGACCGGCATGAACTTTATTACGACCGTGCATCGACTGCGAGCACCAGGACTGACCTGGTTCCGCCTGCCGATGTTTGTCTGGACGCTTTATGCGACGAGTTTCATCTTTCTGCTGGCGGTGCCGGTGCTGGCGATGGCGATCATCCTGGTGATCATCGAGCGGCTACTTGGCGTGGGAATCTATGATCCGGCGCTGGGCGGCGATCCACTGTTGTTTCAGCATCTGTTTTGGTTCTATTCCCATCCGGCCGTCTATATCATGATCCTACCCGGCATGGGAATCGTCAGCGAAGTGATTCCCTGCTTCGCACGCAAAGCGCTATTCGGCTATACCTTCGTGGCATTCGCCAGCTTTGGCATCGCGGGCGTGGGCTTCCTCGTTTGGGCCCATCACATGTTCGTCGCGGGCATCTCGATCTATGCCGCGATGGTCTTCTCGCTCCTTAGTTTTCTGGTCGCCGTACCTTCGGCGATCAAGGTCTTTAATTGGACGGCCACGCTTTATAAAGCCTCAATTACGTTCGAGGCGCCCATGCTTTTTTGCCTCGGCTTCGTGGTGCTATTTACCTTCGGCGGTATGACGGGCCTGTTTCTGGCCACGTTGGGTATGGACATGCACGTGCACGATACCTACTTCGTGATTGCACATTTCCATTTCATCATGGTGGGCGGCATGGTGACGGCTTACATGGGCGGGCTGCATTACTGGTGGCCCAAGATGACCGGGCGGATGTATTCCGAATGGTGGTCGCGCATGAGTGCTATCATCATCTGCGTCGGCTTCTTCTTGACGTTCTTGCCGCAATTCGTGCTGGGATATAACGGCATGCCGCGTCGGTATCATAACTACGCGCCTGAGTTTCAGGCTTGGAATGTGCTATCCACGGCCGGCTCATCGATTTTGGGGGTTGGATATTTGCTGCCGCTGTTCTATCTGCCGTATTCCCTGCGGCATGGCCGGAGAGCCGGAAACAATCCCTGGCAAGCGACAGGCTTGGAGTGGCAGACACCGTCGCCGCCGCCGCGCGACAACTTTCAGGAGACTCCGGTCGTTGTGAGGCCACCGTATCAATATCACCTCGCTAAGGCCCAAAATGAGCCTTGATTCCCGGCTGCTAACCGAAGATGACCTGCGTGCGCTGGAGCACACGGTGCTCGTGCGCCATCGCTTGGAGGAGCAATACGAGGACCTCGAGCAGCAGAGCGAAACCGCGACCTTGGGTATGTGGCTCTTCTTGGCTACGGAAGTCATGTTCTTTGGCACGCTGTTCACGGCGCTAGGGATCTATCGCTTTCTCTACCCAGGGGCTTTTGAACAGGCCAGCCGTGCGCTCAACTGGCAGGTAGGAGCAACCAATACGTTCGTGCTGCTGATCAGCAGCTTTACGATGGTGATGGCTGTTCACTATGCCCGTCTGGGCCAAACGCGGCTGCTCATCAGTTTTCTGCTGACAACGGCGATCCTGGGCAGCGCCTTCTTAGGTTTGAAGGGCTACGAATACTATGAGGACGTGAGGGAAGGACTGATCTTGGGGTCGCGGTTTAAGGAGAGTGCTTGGACCGAGGCGCTTTCAGCCGACCAAATACCGCCCGTGAAGCTGTTTCTGCTCTTGTATTGGATCATGACCGGCGCGCATGCCGTCCACATGATCATTGGCATTAGCGCCGTGCTCGTCATCGCGGCCCTGGCGCGAGGCAATCGATTTGATTCAGCCTACTACGCGCCGGTCGATGTCACAGGGCTCTACTGGCACTTCGTGGATATTGTCTGGATCTTTCTATTTCCGATGCTGTACTTGCTTGGGACGCATCGGCTGTAGAGAACGCCGGCGTTCCTCCGACGACAATTCCATTCACGCCAGCAACGAATTGTGCTCGCGCGCCACACGAGCCGCCTCAACCAGGGCCGCCTTCATGTCTTCGAGAGAGACGCTGCGGAGCTCGACCTGCTGAGATCGGAAACTGTCGAATACTGCTCGTACCAGGTCATCCCTGGAGACGGCCCGGCTGGCTCGTTGACGTATGGCTTTGCGAATTTGATCGTTCATAGTTGATATCTCCGTGATCATCCTTCCTCACGGTCTGGCAGAATCCGAGATCCTACAAGGTGAGACTTGCAAGCGCTGTGCCCGACGTAATCGCCGGCGCCCTTGCTCGTCGTAAAGCCAGACACGGCAGGAAACTACTGGTTCGCCAATTATTTGTTGAGAATCTGTTAGAGTATTTCGTTGACTTCAATCGCTTGTCATTCTGGCACCCCCGCCTCGACTTTAGGCGTCGCGGCAACCTCAAGGGGCGAGCGTCGAATGATAGTCAGTTATCGCGACGAGGCCAGGGCGAACTTAACGCCGGTTTCGTCCAGCAATGGACGTGCTGGCACTCGACTGCTTACGCGGTGGATGAACCTGCCAGCACATTCGCTTCACGGCAGCAATTCTTCCCTTAGGCCAGCCTGGAATCTTTGAGATTTTTGGCCGTGCTGGCCGCGAACTTTGCTGGCAGCACCTATTAGGCAAATCTTGCCGCTAATCTTTGCGGCCCATTATCGATACGAAAATGCTGACGATCGTCATCAATAACAGCGGTCCGGCCAAAAGCATCAGCATTCCGATGAGCGGAGCTTGCCGCATTCCCGCCGGTCCCCGCATCATATAGAAACCCGGGGCCGCCGCGGCAGCCACTGCGAACATCAGCACAAACAGGCTCAGCAGGCTGAATTGAAATGGCGGCGGGCGGCGGGGGTGCTCAGTGGGCGCGTTCATGGAATCCGCCTTTTGCAACAATGCCAAGCGAGGAGCAATGCCATGTTGAAACTTGCCAAGATTGTATGCTTTGTTGCGACCACCAAACCCGCGGCAGCCAAAAAATTCTATCGAGGCGTCTTGGGCCTTTCGCTCGTTGAAGACAGCCCGTTTGCCTTGGTCTTTGATTTGAACGGGACGATGCTGCGCATGCAAAAGGGCCAAAAAGTTTCCCCGCCGCCATATCCGACTCTTGATAGGGAGATTAACGACATCCAGACAATGAAAGAACGATGACAATCCCCGATCATTATGTAATTGTCCGCGGCGGCACAAAGCCCTTGCCTCCACCCGGTGCTGCATTCTCGGCCGCCGCCGGACCAGATGTATTTGACGCGGCGCGTGGCATTCCTCATGGGCAAATGAGATCGACGACGGCCAGCAAGATTCGAGCGCTAGGAGGATCAGTCGAATCTAGACCGGAAGCTACGAAAAGCGGTGTCATCAACCACCGCCACGTCGAGGTAATTGAAGGCTATCCTGGCGCTTTTGGCGATACTGAACCGAATCCGGTCCCAAAGGAGCATCGGATAAGGTAAAATATTTGCGAGGTCGATATGCAGATGAACCAGCAGGTGCCGATTCAATACCGGGAGTTCTACGATATTCCACGAATGTTCATCGTTGAATTCAACGGCTCTCAATTTCTGTTTGACGGCTCATTTGACGATTCGATGGATGAGTATCCTGACTACTACAACGTTTCGTTGCTTGGGCATCTGACTAACAAGGAGCTGGCCGGTTCCTGGGAAGCAATTGGCCAGCGCCCTCTGAGACAGCTCGGCCGTGTTCAAACGAGCGCAGTTCGGTTTGATCCAACTAAGCGCAAATCCATCGACGCCGAACTGCTTAAGCATTTGCTGGCCGCACCACCTGCCCGCGAAAGCGCCTAATTCCTCGCCGCCTTGTCCATCTGGCGGGCTAGAATTGTGAGTAATCGACCGCCAGTCTTCGGACCGCGGCGTAAAGTCAGGAAGGCATGCTGGGCGATTCCTTTGGCCGATGAGCAAAGATCATGGCTGACCTAAGCACTACCGTTGACGGTTTGAAGCTGCCCAACCCGCTGGTCATCGCGTCGGGCCCACCGGGAACGAATGCCAACGTCATTGGCAAAGCTTTCGACGAAGGCTGGGGCGCGGTCATCTGCAAGACGGTCAGCCTCGACGCTTCGAAGGTCATCAATGTGCAGCCGCGATATGCTCGCCTACGGGCTGCCGACTCACAGGAGATCATCGGCTGGGAGAATATCGAGTTGATCAGCGACCGCGACTTCGGCACGTGGATCGACGAGTTCAAACAAATCAAGGACAAATATCCCGATCGTGTGCTGATTGCCTCGATCATGGAGGAGTACCGCCGCGACGCTTGGGTTGAAATCATTGAGCGTTGCCAGGAGGCGGGTGTTGATGCGTTCGAATGTAACTTCTCCTGTCCGCATGGATTGCCGGAGCGGCGGATGGGCTCGGCGATGGGCGAGAACCCCGAACTGTTGAAAGAAGTCTGTGGCTGGGTCATGGCTGCGGCCAAAGTCCCGGCGTGGGCCAAGATGACGCCGAACGTGACCCACATCGAAGATCCTTCGCGGGCGGCGCTTGCCGCCGGCTGCCAGGGGATCAGCGCGATCAACACGATTCGCAGTGTGATTGGTGTCAACTTGGAAACGCTCCGGCCGGAGCCGACGGTGGAAGGCTACACGACGCCCGGCGGCTATTCGTGCAAGGCGGTGCTGCCGATTGCCCTGCGGATGTGCATGGAAGTGGCGCAGCTTATCAAAGCGGAATTTCCGGGACGATCCCTGTCAGGCATTGGCGGCGTCGAAAGCGGTAATGATGCGGCGCAGTTCATTTTGCTCGGCTGCGACACTGTGCAGGTTTGCACGTATGTGATGAAAGTCGGCTATCGCTGCGTCCGCCAGATGTGCGATGAGCTTTCCGCCTTTATGGACCAGCATGGCTTCCGCACAATCGCCGATTTTAAGGGACACAGTCTGCAATACTTCACCACGCACTATGATTTGGTCCGCCGGCAAGCCGCGGCTCGCCAGACGGCCAAGGTTTCAGCAGCGGCTACAAAAAGCGATGGTCAGGCGGTCAAAGCCGACCACGAGTGGCGCGGTGATGATTTCGTGCGGCAGACCGACGCGCTGGCCAGGGGATAGGCTTTGATAGGCGCGGCCAAGGTCGCCGGGCACCGCTCACGCAGAAATTGCCTCGCGCTCCAGTTCAACCTTGCTCACCCGATATCCGGCGCTCTCAACGTCAGTAATAGCCGATGAAATCGTGGCTTCCAAGGATTTCCCGGAACGTTCAAAAAGAAGCTCGATGCCTTCGCCGTGGCCGCGAATCGAAGCGTCGGTGCAACCAGCATTTCCTAATGCATCGGTAGCGTCAAGAATTTCGTCGTGCGTCAGTCGGCCAGTCGGAACGATTATTGAGAAACGATAACCAGCCATCAGGACGCCTCCAAATCTGGGCCGGGACAGCGATCGACCGTGCGACGGATGTGGCGCGCGTGCACCTCTGGATTTCGAGGTGTGGAATAGATCGACATCCAGCATTCACGATGTCCGAATTGACAATAAATCACACCCCACGCATGCGCTCGCGCCTTCGATTTCCTGATCGTCCAACCATGTTCTTCGGCGTATCTCTCAGCGCGTCCCGAATGTGCTTGTTTGGATGTCGAGACATCAGAGATTGCCACGCATCAGTGAATTATAGCACGCCCTATCGCCTCTTTGCGATGCATTCACGATCCATGCGACGGGTCGCGGCGGAGCATTTGGCCATGATCCTGCCTGCCGACGAAGTTGCCGTTTCTGACCTGCACTTGGCCGCGGACGGTGACAGTTTCGGCGCGGCCGGTGATCGGCCAGCCTTCGAAGGCCGAGTAATCGACATTCATCTGCTGCGTACGGGCGGAGATCATTCCGGCGTGGTTGGGATCGAAAACGACCAGGTCGGCGTCAGCGCCGGGCTGGATTGTGCCTTTGCGCGGGAAAAGGCCGAAGAGCCGCGCGGCCTTTGTCGAGGCGAGATCGACAAAGCGATGTAAATCGATGCGGCCGGCGGCAACGCCGTGCGTGTAGAGAAGCGGAACGCGGTTTTCGACGCTTGGAATGCCATTGGGAATCTTCGTGAAGTCGCCGCGGCCCATTTCTTTCTGCTTGTGGAAGTCGAACGGCGCGTGATCGGTGGCAACAGTGTCAATCTGGCCGGACTGTATCGCGTTCCACAGAGCCTTTTGGTGCGATAACTCGCGCAGCGGCGGCGACATGACATACTTCGCGCCTTCAAAGTCGGGCCGCTCAGCATAAGTGCGATCGAGCACCAAGTAGGGAAGGACTGTTTCTACCCATATTTGCACGCCGCGCTCGCGAGCACGGCGAGCGGCGGCCAGAGCTGGCTCGCACGAAGTATGAACGACATACACATGCGCGCCCGTCAATTCAGCGAATGTCGCCAGATGCTGCACGCCCTCGGCTTCGACCGCAGGAGGCCGCGACGGCTCGTGCCACTCGGGTCCCGTTTTTCCGTCGCTAAGCAGTTGCTGTTGTAACTGCCACACTGCCTCCGCGTTCTCGCAGTGAGCAGTAACGATCACGCCGAGCTTTCGGGCCAACTTCAGCGTTCGATAAAGCTCGCCGTCGTCGATGCCGAATGCGCCTTTGTACGCCAAGAAAACCTTGAACGAAGCCATGCCATCATCAACGACTCGCTGCAGGGTTTCGGGTGTCTTCTCATCAAATCGCGTCACACCCATGTGAAACGCGTAATCGCACCCCGACTGGCCGGCCGCTTTCGACTTCCATAGCTCGTATGACTCCAGCGGATCATCCGTGCGGCTGGGGCAAATCATCTCGATCAGCGTCGTCGTGCCGCCGACGAGCGCCGCCCGGCTAGCCGTTTGATAGGTGTCCTTGGCAAAGGTCCCCATGAACGGCAGGTAGATGTGCACGTGCGGGTCGATAAAACCAGGAAATACCAGTTTTCCCGTCGCATCGATGGCCTCGGCTGCCGGCGGGGTGGAAAGACCGCTGCCGATTCGCGTGATTGATTCGCCTTCACACCAGATATCGGCTTTATAGCGCGAGTCGGCCGTGACGATCTCGCCGTTTTTGATCAGTAGCGCCATCGCGGCGTCCTTTCGCAGCGGAAAGCAGAAGAACGGAACACTAATCTACACTGATCCTCACTAATGCGGGAAAGTTCCTCTTCCTTTATTAGCGAGGATTAGTGCAGATTAGTGTTCCCATGAGTTCCCAGTCCGAAATCGTTGAACTGCAGGCCGATGTGTCAGCGTCGGATTACTACAGCGCCGACATGGCGCCGATTCCAAAGCCCGGACGGCGGTGGACGGCCCGCGACATGGCGGTGCTGTGGATCAGTATGTCGGCCTGCATTCCGACCTACATGCTCGCCTCGTCGCTGATCGACCTGGGGATGAACTGGTGGCAGGCGGTGCTCACGATTTTTTTGGGCAATTGCATCGTGCTGGTGCCGATGGTGCTCAATGCGCATGCGGGCACGCGGTATGGCATTCCATTTCCCGTGTATTGCCGCGCTGCCTTTGGCATTCGCGGGGCAAATGTTCCGGCAATCATGCGGGCGCTCGTCGCGTGTGGCTGGTTCGGCATCCAGACTTGGATTGGCGGCATGGCAATCTTCACGCTCGTGAGCCTGTGGTCTCCAGAGTGGAAATCGGCTGCTCCCCTCAGCGGTCTAGGAATCACGGCGCCGCAACTCGCTTGTTTTCTGGCGTTCTGGCTACTGAACATGCTGGTTGTTTGGAGAGGAATCGAGTCGATCCGGTTGCTGCTCAACATCAAAGCACCGCTGCTGATCGCTTTTGGTCTTCTGCTGCTTGGCTGGGCCTATTGGCGAGCCGGCGGATTCGGTCCGATGCTCTCGCAGCCGTCGCAGTTTGCCGCGGGTCAGCCGAAGGAAGGCCAGTTCTGGCGGTTCTTCTTTCCGGCGCTGACGGCCAATGTCAGTTTTTGGGCGACGTTGTCGCTCAACATTCCGGATTTCAGCCGCTATGCCTATTCGCAGCGCGATCAAATCGTCGGTCAGACGATCGGCCTGCCGGCGACGATGGGACTCTACTCCTTTATCGGTGTTGCCGTGACCTCAGCGACCGTCATCATTTATGGGGCACCGATTTGGGACCCGGTGCAGCTTTTAACAAAGTTCGACAATGCGGCCGTGCTCGTCGTCGCGATGCTGGCTCTCATTCTGGCGACGCTGGCCACCAATATTGCCGCGAACATCGTCAGCCCGGCCAACGACTTCGCTCATTTGCGGCCGAAGTTGATTTCGTTTCGCGTCGGTGGATTGATCACGGGCATCATCGGCATACTCATTCAGCCGTGGCGACTGTTGGAAAACGCATCGGTGTATATCGACAAGTGGCTCATCGGCTATTCGCTGCTCTTAGGCGCATGCGGCGGCGTGCTGATTGCCGACTACTACTTGATTCGCCGCACGCGGCTCGACCTGGCCGGGCTTTATCGCCGCGAAGGCCCGTACTGGTACGTCGGCGGCTACAACCCGCTGGCCATGATCGCGCTAGCCGCGGGAATTGTGCCGTGCTTGCCTGGGTTCGCCGCCGCGGCGGGACTGATCGCACGAGTCGATGCCGTTTGGACACGACTGTATGGCTACGCATGGTTTGTGAGTTTTGGCGTGGCATTGTTGACGTATGTGGCTCTTATGTTTGCTGTGCGGCGCGAAACGTAGGGTGCAAAATGGACGCATTTATGGCGGCGGCACTCGCCGAAGCGGAAGCGGGGCTGGCCGAAGGCGGCATTCCCATTGGCAGCGTCCTTGTTCACCGGAGCCAGATCATTGGCCGCGGTCACAATCGCCGGCACCAGAAAGGCAGCGCGATCCTGCACGGTGAAATGGACGCTCTGGAAAACGCTGGTCGGCTAGCCGCCAAGGTCTATTCGCAATCTGTCATCTATACGACGCTTTCTCCCTGTTCCATGTGTTCTGGCGCCATTTTGCTTTACAAGATTCCGCGAGTCGTTATCGGCGAGAACGTGACATTCAGGGGCGAGGAAGACCTGCTCCGCAGTCGGGGCGTGGTCGTCGAAGTTGTACAGGAGTCGCGATGCATCGAATTGATGCGACGGTTCATTGCCGAACATCCGGCGCTTTGGAATGAGGACATCGGGGTGTAGGAGGTTTTTGGGTCTGGTGATCATTTCAGCTCGGTTTTCGATAACGCTAATTCGACCGGCTCGATTTTCTTGCGGCGGCGAATTTGGGCTATAAATCGTCGCAAGTTGTTGTTCGGATTGAAGTTGTACGTTCTCCGAAATAGTTATATTTCATTGTGGCGAAGTACTACTATTAGCGCGGCAGTTGAATTTGGGTTATGAAACTGCCGCCGACCAACCTCCCCACGCAGGTTCCTCTGCGAATTGTCGCGTTCCTTGCGTTTCCTTTCTATCGGCGCAGTTTCTCGTTCGTCGAGGCGCGCGGATGCGCTTCTCTATTGGTAATTGCAATTCAGCGACAAAACCGGACGGAAAAATGGCGGCGGAGGGCAATTTTCTTGAAGATTTTTGCAAGGAGAAACGGCTGATTCTTTTGGAAGCACGGAAGGCCGACCGAGATCGCGGGCACCCTCACCCGGCTCGCTTCGCTCGCCACCCTCTCCCAAAGGGAGAGGGATTACGGCGCGGTGATGGCGGCGTAGGTTTCGGGGCGGCGGTCGCGGTAGAACTGCCAGGTGTTGCGGACTTCGCGAATGAGGTCGAGGTCGAGGTCGGCGATGACGATGTCGTCGGTGTTGCGCGAACCTTCGGCGAGGATGCGGCCGCGGGGATCGCAGAAGTAGCTTTGGCCGTAAAATTCGCCGATGCGCCAGGGCTCTTCCCAGCCGGGGCGATTGATCGCGCCGATGAAGTAGCCGTTAGCGACGGCATGTGCCGGCTGCTCGAGTTTCCAGAGGTACTCTGATAAGCCGGCGACGGTGGCTGAGGGATTGAAAACAATTTCCGCGCCGGCGAGGCCGAGGCAGCGGGCCCCTTCGGGAAAGTGGCGGTCGTAGCAGATATAGACGCCGATCGTGGCGATGCGGGTGCGAAAGACGGGGTAGCCGAGATTGCCGGGACGGAAGTAGTACTTTTCCCAAAAGCCGGGAAGGACTTGCGGGATGTGAATCTTGCGAAATTTGCCGAGATAGGCGCCGTCGGCATCGATGACTGCAGCCGTGTTGTAATAGAGGCCCGTTTGCTCTTCTTCATAAACGGGCACGACGAGGACAATGCCATGTTTCTTGGCGATTTGAGCCATTCGCTGCGTGGTCGGGCCGTCAGGGACGCGCTCAGTCAGCTCATACCACTTTGTTTGCTGCTCGGCACAGAAATAGGGCCCGTAGAACAGCTCCTGTAGGCAAATGATTTGCGCGCCGCGGCCGGCGGCTTGAGCGATCAGACCTTCGTGCTTTTCGATCATCGCCCGTTTGATCTTTTCAACCGGCGACGTCGCCGGTTCGCACAACGTCGCTTGAATCAGACCGCCGCGAATGATTCGGGGCATTGCAAACGCTCCACGGATGACAGGAAAATTCGGTTGGTCCTATAGTATCAAGATCGAACGGACAGATTAAACAGGAGGCAACAGAGGTAAAGGAGAGATAACGAACAAAAGGAAACGAAGGTAACGAAGAGACTCAATGACGAAACGTCAATCCGCCAGCAGACCACCTCGCTTCGTTTCCTTCGTTATCTTTTGTTTCGCTGCTCGTCCCCCTCGTGTTCATTGGCTCCTGATTTGGAGGGCGACAAGATGCCATCCCCACCATTAGTTCCATTTCTTGCAAACGGGCAGTTTGAATTGTCTGCCAGCGATTGGCGCGGGGATGTATTCAATCCTTCAACGGGCCGCGTGCAGGCGGAGGTTCCGTTTTGCACGCCGGAAGAAATTGACCGGGCGGTGAAGGCGGCGGCCGATGCGCTGCCGGCGTGGAGCGAGACGCCGGTGGTGGAGCGGGCGAAGGTGATGTTTCGCTTTCGCGAGAAGCTGCAGGCGCGATTCGAGGAACTGGCGGCATTGGTAACCCGCGAGCATGGCAAGACGATGGGCGAAGCCCGGGCCGAGATGCAGCGCGGGATCGAGATGGTCGAGTTCGCCTGCGGCATTCCGAGCTTGCTCATGGGGCAGGCGCTGGAGAACCTCGCGGCGAGCGTCGATTGCGAGACGAGCCGGCATCCGGTGGGCGTCTGCGTGGGCATTACGCCGTTCAATTTTCCGTCGATGGTGCCGCTGTGGATGTTTCCGGTGGCAATCACGTGCGGGAACACGTTTATTTTAAAGCCATCGGAGAAGGTGCCGCTGTCGGCGATGAAGCTGGGCGAATTGCTGACCGAAAGCGGGCTGCCGCCGGGAGTCTTCAACATCGTCCACGGCGATAAAGTGGCCGTTGATGCGCTGCTGACGCACCAAAGCGTGCGGGCGGTTTCCTTCGTCGGCTCGACAGCCGTCGCCCGCCACGTCTATCAAACAGGTACGGCGAATGGCAAGCGCGTGCAGGCGGCCGGCGGGGCGAAGAACCACCTGATCATCATGCCCGACGCCGATCTCGATCAGGCGGTCAAGGCTCTGTCGCTTTCAGCCTTCGGCTGCGCGGGCGAACGATGCATGGCGGGGAGCGTGGCGGTTCCGGTCGGCCGCATTGCCGATAATCTGGTCGAAGGGCTATGCCGGGCCGGCGGAACTATGAAGGTCGGGCCGACGGATGGCGGCCCCGAAGTGGATATGGGACCGCTGATCTCTGGTGCGCATCGGGATCGCGTCGCCACGTACCTCGATGTGGCGAAAAGCGAAGGGGCGGAAGTCGCGCTCGATGGGCGAAAATTCGATTTACCGCGGGAAGGCTTTTTGCTTGGTCCGAGCGTCGTCGATCGCGTGAAGCCGGGGATGCGATTGGCTCGCGAGGAGATTTTTGGGCCGGTGCTTTCGGTGGTGCGCGTGGGAGATCTCGACGAGGCCCTGGCGCTGGGGCGCCAATGCGAATATGGCAATGGCGCGAGCATTTTCACTACCAGCGGCTGGGCGGCCCGCGAGTTCAAGCGGCAGTTCAATGCGGGCATGATCGGGATCAACGTCGGGGTTCCGGCTCCGATGGCCTGGTTCCCGTTCACCGGCTGGAACAAGTCGTTCTTCGGCGACCTGCACATTCAGGGCATCGAAGGAGTGCAGTTTTACACGCAGCAAAAGATGACGCTTACGCGGTGGTTCAAATCCGCGGCGGATTCGCACGCCGATCCGATCTGGAAATCAAAGGCGAGTGGGGATTAGGATTGGTGTGGCTGTGGGCGTGCCCGACCACGGCAGGTCGGCACCGAATAAGCCGTGGTTCGCTGCGCGACCCACAGCCACCCAGACGCACGGCGAGAGAATTCGAGTAGGTTTGGAGCGGCGCATGCAATACAAGGTGATCTTGGAATCGTCTGACGAAGGATTCTCGGCCTCGGTTCCTGGCCTGCCGGGATGTCATTCTCAGGGTGCCACAGAGCAAGAGGCGCTGGAGAACATTGCGGACGCGATTCGTGAATACCTGGAGGTTGCGGCGGACCTGGCCCGGCGCGGCACCGGTCGCGAAGTCGTGATTGAGGTATAAGTGTGCCAACGCTTCCTGGTGTCAACCATCTCAACGCTGTGCGGGCGCTGGAGAAGGCGGGATTCTGGATCGAACGGCAAAGCAAGCATATCGTGATGACAGACGGTACACGAATCCTCACGATCCCACGGCACAATCCGGTCAATGCCATTACGATGGGCAAGATCGTTCGTGACGCGGGTTTGACGATCGAACAGTTCCGCGGTTTGCTATGACGAGTTCTCGCTGGCGGAGTCAGTACAAGGAACCTCCATTGGCAACAACCGAGCATTCAAAACTGCGAGAAATTCCCCAGTGCGATTACGTGCCGGAGGCTTATGATGGCCCAACAAAAGCCGAAGTTTTCGCCCTGCGGCGACAGTACCTCACGCCTGGCCTGATCACGTACTATCGCGATCCGCTGATGATCGTCGAAGGCAAGATGCAATATGTGTGGGACGAGACGGGGAAGCGGTATCTGGATGCGTTTGCCGGGATTGTGACGGTGTCGGTGGGGCACTGCCATCCGTATGTGGTCGAAAAGGTGCGCGAGCAGGTTGGCAAGCTGCAGCATACGACGACGATTTATCTGCATCCGACCATTGGTTTATTCGGCAAGAAGCTGGCGGAGAAAATGCCGGAGGGCTCGGAGTTGAGCGTTACCTATTTCACGAATAGCGGCAGTGAGGCGAATGAGCTGGCCGTACTCATGTCGCGGGAGTTCACTGGCCGCTCGGAGGTCATTTCGCTGCGCAACGGCTATCACGGCGGCACGCAGGGGACGATGGCCCTTACGGCGCATGGGACATGGAAATTCCCGAGCAACCCACCGTCTGCTGTGAAGAACGCGACGCCCGGCTATTGCTACCGCTGCCCGTATGGGCTGACTTATCCGAGCTGCGATGTGCGATGTGCTCACGACGTCGAACAGATCATTCGCTACGAAACATGCGGACAGCCGGCGTGCTTCATTGGCGAGACGATTCAGGGCGTCGGCGGCACGGTTACAGCGCCGCCGGAGTATTTTCAGATCGTCTATGACATCGTTCGGCGTTACGGCGGACTGTGCATCGCCGACGAAGTACAAACGGGCTTTGGTCGAACGGGGGCGCACTACTGGGGCTTTGAAAACTGGGGCGTGACGCCGGACATCGTGACGATGGCCAAGGGCATCGGCAACGGCGCTCCGCTGGCGGCGTGCACGACGCGGGCTGACATTGCCAAGACGACGACGAACCGCGTGCACTTCAATACGTTTGGCGGCAATCCAATTTCGATGACACAGGGCCTGGCGACGCTGGAGGTCATCGATCAGGAAAACATTCAAGAGAATGCCCGCGTCGTGGGCGAGCACCTCAAGACCAGGCTGTTGGACTTGCAGCAGCGGCAGCCGCTGATTGGCGAGGTACGCGGTATGGGGCTGATGCTCGGCGTCGAGCTGGTTCGCGACCGCGAGACGAAGGAGCCGGCGAGCACGGAGACGATCGAGTTATTAGAGAGTTGCAAGGAGCGGGGTCTGCTGATTGGCAAAGGCGGCCTGCATGGCAATGTCCTCCGCATCAAGCCGCCGATGTGCCTGACGAAGGATGACGCCGATTTTCTAGTCGATTGTCTTGATGAAGTGCTTAGCACGATTGGTAGGCAACGCGCATAATCCAGGGTTGCATATGCCCAAAAATGATCACCGTAAGCCGACGATCGATCGGCGGAGCTTCGTTAAGGCGACGTTGATTCCGGCGGCAGCTCCCCTCGCGGCCGCAATCATGGCTCGCCGAGCCGCCGCTGCACAAGCGGCTGAGCCGTCCTCGGGCGGGCCGGACATCGTTGATACCAACATCCATTTGTTCGACTGGCCATTTCGCAAGCTGAAATATGCGCGAACGGAGGCGCTCGTTGGCAAGCTCAAGAAGCACCGGATCACGCAGGCCTGGGCGGGCAGCTTTGAGGCGGTGCTGCAAAAGCAACTGGACGCGGTGAACCGGCGACTGGTAGACGAATGCCAGACAAAAGGACTGGGGATGTTGCTTCCAATTGGCAGCGTCAATCCGGCGTGGCCCGATTGGGACGAGGACCTCCGCCGCTGCCATGAACAATATCGCATGCGCGGCGTGCGGCTCTATCCGGCCTATCACGGCTACACGTTCGATCACCCGGAGTTCGCGCGGCTGTTGGCCGATGCTGCCAAGCGGGGTTTGCTCGTGCAAATTGCGCTGCGGCTGGAAGACGAGCGGGTCCATCATGTTGCGACCAACATTCCGGCGATCAATGTCGCGCCGCTCGTAGATGTGCTCAAAAAGATTCCTCAGGCGAAAGTGCAACTGATCAATTCAGCGGGGCCGCTATTGGGCAATAACGTTCAGGCGCTGATTCGGGACACGCAGGTGACTTTCGACATCGCCGCTACGGAAGGCAACGGCGGTGTCGGCAAGCTCATCGAGGGAAAGAATTACAGTTACCGCGGCGCGATTCCGGTCGATCGGCTGCTCTTTGGCTCGCATGCACCGTTTTTCCCGTGCGAGAGTGCCTTGATGAAGCTGTTTGAGTCGCCGCTGGATCTTGAACAACTGCAGCAACTGATGCAGTCCAACGCACGGCGGCTGATTGCGTGATTCGTCGTTGGTCATTCGTCACTTGTCATTTGTCATGGTTGAAATAAGTATGCCAGGCGCACGTGATTTTTCTTTGAACGCCGCGACGTATGGCCTGCCCACGCGCGATGATCTAGTCAAGCTACGGATTTGGGACATGCACTATCACGGCTTTTTGGGCGGCGGCATGCGGCAGCACCTGGAAAACTTGTTTTATGTCGAGCGGATGGGGATTGAGCGGATGCTCTCGGTCGATATCGCCGGCTCGCCGACCGATCCGCTGGGAAACTCTCTCAAGGATGAGCAAAAGCGCGAAATCCGCGAGTACCTGGAGAAGAATTCGGACCGCATTTCCGGCTTGATTCCCATCGATCCATCGCAGCCGGTCGAAAGTTGCCGGAAGATGGAAGAGTGGATCGCCCGCGGGCCTTGCATCGGCATCAAGTATTACGGCGGCAACCCGGGCGGCGTCGTTTGCAGCCACGCGAACAACGACGCGATCATTCGCCTGGCCGCGGATTTGAATGCGGTGATTTACATTCACACCTGGCTGAAAATTGGCGGGCAGCCGCGGCGCCCGGGTGGCGAGAGCGAGCGCGGCGAATCGACGCCGATGGATGTGGCGCTGCTGGCCGAACGGTTTCCGAGCGTGCCGCTGATTTGCGGTCATTCGGGCGGCGACTGGGAGCTTGGCGTGCGAGCCGTGCGGCGGCACGAGAACGTGTATATCGAGTTCAGCGGCTCGGACCCGCATTCGGGGCAAGTCGATTACACCGTCAATCAGGTTGGCATTAACCGACTAATTTGGGGCGGGCATGGCCCGTCGCGTTCGTATTCGACGGAACTTTCCAAGGTGCTCGCTTTCCAGCACAGTGGGATCCGAAGCTTGGAATTCACGTGACTTGAAGTCGCGGC
>JADMIO011827018.1_pt1 | contig 50433 bp, 45 predicted proteins | sample 8958161 | NCBI WGS metagenome assembly JADMIO01 (sample SAMN16585339, study PRJNA669376) | soil metagenome | isolation source: Crop rotation soil | place: USA: Cullars Rotation, Alabama | collected 2011 | reverse complement strand
CCGCGACAACTTGTCCACGTGGAATTCTAAGCTTAGGATCCCAATGTGCTGGAAAGGCCAGCTGGGCGGCACCATCCTGCACGGAAACCAATCCCTCGTTCCAGCCGGGAAGGTCGCCGGGGACAGCTCCATCGTCCAGACGCAACCCGTGTCGTGGACGATGGGCCGCCTCCCGGTCCTGTTCCCGCAGGAATTTGAGCAGTTTCATCTTCGATTCCGGCGCAACCGGCTGACCGGCATCCGTCGCGACGAGGTCTACTTCTCGAAGTTTGGAAAGCAGATCCCCAACGGAATCGACGATGCGCGCCGCGCGAAGCGACTGCAGGTATGCCTCGCGATCCGTCGCGCGCGCATTCACGCGCAGCCACAGCGGCGCGACCTCGTTGCCGGCGGCGAGGATGCCTTCGACCTGACCGGGCCAGTCGCGTTGCAGGCGTTCCACCAGCCATGCGGGATACGACTGCGCGACCGCCATGTCGTCGCTGGCGGGCAGTGGTTCGCGCGTCGCCCGCCGCAGCAGTGCATTGACCAGGCCGACGAAAGCCGGCTTGCGCAGCAGGCGCGCGGCCTCCGCGGTGGCCGAGACGACCGCGTGCGCCGGCATTGCCAGCGCGTCGACCTGGGCGAGGCCGGCCAGCAACAGGGATTCGACGAGGTGTTCGCGCGCCGGCAGCGGTTTGTCCATCCACTGCCGCAGCACGAAGCGGTAGCGGCGCAGGTGGCGCAGCGACTGGAAGGCGATCGCCTCGACCAGGGCGCGGTCACGGGGGTCGGGGATGTCGCGCAGGGTCGCGGCCAGCACGGCCTTCAGCGAACGGCCTTCATCGCGCACCGCGGCGATGGCACGCGCCGCGGCGGCGCGCGCCTGCGCACCCTTGGTGTTCGCGGCCGTCATGGCCGCAGCGACGGTCGCGCGTTGAGGTAGTCGGCAACCGGCAAGGCGCGACCGCCTTCGCGCTGGACGACGAGCAGGCGCAGCGCGCCTTCGCCGCAGGCGATGTCGAGGCCGTCTCGCGACGCGGCGAGCACGGCACCGGGCGAGGCCTTGTGCGTGACGTCCAGCGGACGCGCCTCGTGGATGCGCAGGCGTTCGCCATCGACCGTCGCCTCGGCGACCGGCCAGGGATGGAAGGCGCGCACCCTGCGGTCGAGCGCGATCGCCGGCTGGTTCCAGTTCAGCCGCGCCTCGGCCTTGTCCAGCTTGCGGGCGTAGGTGACGCCTTCGGAAGGCTGCGGCTTCGGGGTCGGGCGCATGCCGGCGCGCAGCAGGGTCAGCGCATCGGTGAGCACTTCCGCACCCAGTTCGGCCAGGCGGTTGTGGAGGCTGCCGCCGGTGTCGTCGGATTCGATCGGCGTCGCGAGCGAGAGCATCACCGGACCGGTGTCGAGGCCTTCCTCCATTTTCATCAGGCACACGCCGGTCCGGGTGTCGCCGGCCTCGATCGCGCGCTGGATCGGCGCCGCGCCGCGCCAGCGCGGCAGCAGCGAGGCGTGAACGTTCCAGCAGCCGTGGCGTGGGATCGCGAGAACCCTGGGCGGCAGCAGCAGGCCGTAGGCGACCACGACCATCACGTCGGGTTCGAGCGCGGCCAGCGCGCGGCGCGCCTCGAGGGTGCGCAAGGTCGTCGGCTGGCGGACTTCCCAGCCGTTGTTCAGTGCCGCCTGCTTGACCGGCGAGGCGGCGAGCTGGCGACCGCGCCCGGCGGGGCGGTCGGGCTGGGTGTAGACGGCGACGACTTGGCCCTGGCGCGCGGCCGCGCGCAGGCTGGGCAGGGCGAATTCGGGGGTGCCGGCGAAGACGATCCGAAGCGGCGAACTCATGCCGTCTTCGCGCGCCCGATGCCCTGCTCGGCGGCCTTCTCGGCGGCCTCGGCGGCGGCTTCCCTGCGCGCCTTGGCGAGCTTCTTCTTCACCATGTCGCGCTTGAGCGGCGAGAGGTAGTCGACGAAGAGCTTGCCGGCGAGGTGATCCATCTCGTGCTGGATGCACACCGCCAGCACGCCGTCGGCCTCGATCTCGAATTCCTGGCCGGCGCGGTCGAGCGCCTTCACCCGGATCTGGTTGGCGCGGTGGACGTCGGCATAGATGCCGGGCACCGACAGGCAACCTTCCTGGTAGACCTGCTCGCCATCCTTCGCGAGGATTTCCGGGTTGATGAAGACCATCGGCGCGTCGCCGTTCTCCGACACGTCCAGCACCAGCAGGCGCACGTGGAAGTCCACCTGGGTCGCGGCCAGGCCGATGCCGGGCGCGGCGTACATGGTCTCGAACATGTCGGCGATCCGTTCGCGCAGTGCGTCGTCGACCTGTGCGACCGGCTTGGCCACCGTGCGCAGGCGCGGATCGGGGAATTCGAGGATGGTCAGCTTGGCCATGGCGGGAAGATGGGGTCGCGGGAGCCGCGCGCAAGGCGGGAATGAGCATTGTAGCGCCAGCTATTGCAATTGGCTGGGGAAAATGGTCAATATGCTGACAACCTGTCGGGGAAATCAGGTAGATAGCCGCCATGCTTAATCGAATGCTTGCGCTCGTGAGCGCCACACTGTTGACCGTCGCCACATTCGCCGTTGCGGCGGATTTGCGCGACGACCATCCGGATACCTATGTCGTCAAGAAGGGCGACACGCTCTGGGACATCTCCGGCAGATTCCTCAACAAGCCGTGGCTGTGGCCTGAGATCTGGCAGGCCAATCCGCAGGTGCACAATCCGCACCTGATCTATCCCGGCGACGTACTGAACCTGAAGTACATCAACGGCCGGCCGATGGTCGAAGTGACCCGCGGCGCCGACGGTGGCCCGGCGATCGACACCATCCAGCTGTCGGAAGTCGAAGACTTCCTCAAGCTCATCCGGGTCGTCGACAAGCCGAAGGACCTGCCCTACATCGTCGGCCTCGAAGAGGATCGCGTGCGGGTGGCCAACGGCCAGCTGGCCTATGCGCGCGGCATCCCGAATGCCCAGCCCGGCGACATGTTCGCGATCATGCGTCCGACCGTTGCCTACGGCCGCACCCATCGCGGTTCGGGCGAGTACGAATTGCGCAGCGACGATCTCAACGACCGCGGCGACAAGCTCAACGGCACCAACTGGGAAATGTACTGGCGCGATGCCAGCTTCGGTCGCGAAGGCAGCCCGAATTACCTGGGCACCGAGATGAAGCAGATGTCGCTGGCGCAGGTCACGCGTCCCGAGGGCCACGGCATCGAGACCACCACCCTGCTGGTGATGGGCGGCGGCGCCGACGTGCGCAAGGGCGACCGGCTGATGCCGGTCGAAGCCCAGCCTTACGACCTGCAGTTCTTCCCGCACCCGCCGAGGCGCCAGGCCGTCACGTCGCAGTACACCAAGTTCCGCGTGATCGGCGTGCCGGACAACATCGCGGCCGCCGGCCCCCACGAGGTGATTGCGCTCGGCGCCGGCAAGTTCGACGACGTCGACAACGGCACGGTGTTCTCGGTGTGGCGCATCGGCAGCAACCAGGCCGACGAGATCGCCCACAGCAACCAGCTGGCGGCGAATGCCGACGGTGGCCGCGTCCGCCTGGCGGACGAATACGAGGGCCACGTCATGGTGTTCCGCGCCTTCGACAAGATGAGCTACGGCCTGGTGATGGATGCCACGAAGGACATGCACGTCGGCGACGTCCTCAAGCATCCGGACGCCACCCGCTGACCTGATATGGCGACGCAGGATGCGTCGCCTGCCATGACCAGCAACAACGACAACGCCCGCGCCTGGCTACGACTGCTACGCGCGGGCGTTGCCGCTTCTGCGGTCCGGAAAATCGTCGACGAACGCGGCAGCGCCGTCGCGGCGCTGGCCGCCACCCGCGCCGACTGGCGTGCCGCCGGCGCCGACGACCGCACCATCGCCGAACTTCGCGACGGCAAGCCGGTCCCCGCGACCGACCTGGCCTGGCTCGATGGCGAGCGTCATCACCTGATCGGCTGGGACAGCCCGGACTATCCCGCCCTGCTCCGACGCACGGCCAGCCCGCCGCCGGCGCTGTTCGTCGAGGGCGATCCGGACCTGCTCTGGCATCCGCAGGTCGCCGTGGTCGGCAGCCGCAACGCCACCGCCGGAGGCATCGACAACGCCCGCGACTTTTCCCGCGCGATTGCCGTCTCCGGCCTGGTCGTCACCAGCGGCATGGCCGAGGGCATCGACGCGGCCGCGCACGCCGCGGCGCTCGATGCCGACGCGCCCACGATCGCGGTGGTCGGCACCGGCACCGACATGGCCTATCCGCGCAGCAACACCCGGCTCGCCGCGCGGATCCGCGCGCACGGCGCCATCGTCAGCGAATTCCTGCCGGGAACCGATGCCCGGCGCGAGCATTTCCCGCGCCGCAACCGCCTGATCGCCGGGCTGGCGCTGGGCACCCTGGTGATCGAGGCCGCCGACCGCAGCGGCGCGCTGATCACCGCGCGCCTGGCGGGCGATGCCGGCCGCGAGGTGTTCGCCGTGCCCGGCTCGATCCACAACCCGCTCGCGCGCGGCTGCCACAAGTTGATCCGCCAGGGCGCCGGCCTGGTCGAGGACGCCCGCGAGGTGATCGCGGCGCTGGCGCCGGTCGCGGCCGAACTCGCCGACGCCCTGCGCACGCGGCTGGGCGCGGCCGGCGCTTCCGCGAAGACCCCGTCGACCGCGTCCGGCAACGACGCTGGCCACGTCGATCCCGACCATGCCCGCGTGCTGAAGGCGCTCGGCCACGACCCGGTCGGCCTCGATTCGGTCGTCCAGCGCACGGGATTGACGGTGGCCGAACTGTCGTCCATCCTGCTGCACATGGAGTTGCAAGGTCTGGTGTCCTCCGAACACGGGAGGTACGCCAGGAGGTAATCCCGCAGCCCCAACCACCGCGCCCCGGCGCAGGCGGAGAGGAATGAAAGAAGAAACCATACTGGACGTACTGCTCTACCTGTTCGAACACTACTTCTACGAAGACCCCGACGCGGTCAGAGACCGCGACTCCCTGCAGAACGGCCTGCTCCAGGCCGGGTTCTCCCCCACCGAGATCAACAAGGCCTTCGACTGGCTCGACGAGCTTGCGCGCCAGCGTCCGGTGGCGGCCTCGCCGCGCGGCGTCGTCGGCCCGGTGCGGATGTACGTCGAGCCGGAACTGTCGAAGCTGGACACCGAGACCCTGGGCTTCCTGATGTTCCTCGAGCAGCAGGGCATCGTCGACGCCGCCCAGCGCGAACTCGTGCTCGACCGGGTGATGGCGCTCGACCAGGACGAGATCGACCTCGACGACCTCAAGTGGGTCGTGCTGATGGTGCTGTTCAACCAGCCCGGCGCCGAGGCCGCCTACGCCTGGATGGAAAGCCAGATGTTCGAGGACGAGCCCGAGCCGCTGCACTGAGGGCGTTCCAAGGCGATGGATCCCGCGGCATCCTCGATCGCGAGGCGACGCTCTTCGCGTCGGTACGTGATCGCATTGCTGCTGATCGCCGGAAGCATGGCGACGTTTGTCCTGATGCCGATGGTCGATGACGACTACACGGTCCGCTCGCAGGTCTCGGAAGGCAGGAGCCTGTCCTTCGGCGCGCAAACGGCAGTCGAAGAATTCTTCGCGAAGCACCACGCCTACCCTGTCGACAACGAGCAGTCAGGGCTTCCAAGACCCACTTCGATCAACGGCACCTATGTGGTCAGCCTGACCGTGGAGAAGGGCACGATCGTCGTGATCTACGGAAACCACGCCAACCCCGAGATCGCGGGAAAGGCCTTGGTCGTGCGGCCGCATGTGGTTGGCGAAAGCCTGGTGTGGTCCTGCAAGACGACCGATGGAACGACCGTTCCCGTGAAGGAATTGCCCACGATCTGCCGGCCCTGAAACGGTAGGGCAATCTCCCGCCAACCAGTGACCCGGCGACCCCGGAAGCCGCGATGGTGGCGACGTCGGGAAACGCCGGAAGGTGGCGGATGATCCAGCCGGTCCGGCTTTTACGCGTCCTGTAGACACCACCGAACGAGCTGCAGCGACATCCCATGGGTGACGAAAGCTGGTACTACCTGGACCGCAACGGCCTGCGCCAGGGGCCGCTCCCGCGCGTCGGCATCGCCGAGGCCTTGCGGCGCGGCAACCTGGGCGCCGACGGCAAGGTCCAGCGCGACGGCGACGCATCGTGGCTGCCGCTGTCCTGGGCCGGGTTCGCGACCGCCGACCAGATCACGGAGCGACTGCCCGGGGTGGCTGTCGTCGCGAAGGCCGAGCGCAAGCCGCGGTCGGCGCGGGACATCGTCCACGCGAGCCTGCTGCGGCGCGGCGCGGCGCGGTTCATCGACCTGCTGCTGCTCGGCGCGCCGTTCGCCCTTTTCGCGGCACTGTGGCTGGTTCCCGCCGACCAGGCGCCCAACGTGATCCCGATTCGGCTGCTGTTCGATCTGGGAAAACTCGCGCTGGTGTTCGTGTTCGTCGCCATGCCGCTGTACCAGACGGTTTTCCTCGGATCGGCCTCGCAGGCCACGCCGGGCAAGCGGGCCCTGGGCATCAAGGTGACCGACATGGACGGCGAGGCGATCGGCTTCGGCCGCGCGCTGGGTCGGTCGCTGGCCGAAATGGCCTCGTGGGCGGTGCTGGCCGCGGGATTTTTCATCGTGCCTTTCACCGTGCGCCGGCAGGCGCTTCATGACCTGCTCGCCGACACGCTCGTCGTCGACCGCTGGGCCTACACCGACTCGCCGCAACTGCAGCTTCGTTCGCCGCCGCCGCTCCAGGTCGCGTTCGTCGGGCTGCTCGTCGTGGCGCTGGTGGCCTCGCTGAAGCTGTACGGGGTCGCGTCCGACGCGCTGCAGGCGCTGGTCGCGCGATCGCAGGTGTTCATCGCCTGGGCCGAGGTCAGCGACGACCAGAAGGCGGTGGCCGAGTTCTGGTCCAACAGGGGCGAGTTTCCGGCGGACAGCGCGTCGGCCGGCGTCGTGGCACGCGAGATTCCCCAGTCGCACCCCTTCGCGACGGCGTCGATCGACCATGGCCTGGTGGTCGTTACGTTCGACGACCGCGCCGTGGCGCGGCTCCGTGGTCGACGCCTGGTCCTGCGCGCCATTCCCGGGGCGACGAGCATCCACTTCATCTGCGGCAGCGAGGTCGGAACGAACCTGGACGTCGAGGACCAGCCGGTCGCTTGCCGGCACTGAGTCCCGTCGAAACGCAGGTTTCTTCGCGATGCCGGCCGGGTCGCGTCGCGGCCGCGGCTTGACATCGCAAGCCATGCTGGTGCCTTAATGAAAAAGGGGTGCCGGCTGGCGCTATGCGCGCACCCGGATGGAACACCACGATTTCCGGCGTTGCGGAGCTGCCTGCTGCATGGCGAAAAACCTGCTCATCGTCGAATCGCCCGCGAAGGCGAAGACGATCAACAAGTACCTCGGCAAGGACTTCACCGTCCTGGCCTCGTACGGCCATGTCCGCGACCTGGTGCCCAAGGAGGGCGCGGTCGACACCGGCAATGGCTTCGCGATGCGCTACGAGACCATCGACAAGAACGAGAAGCACGTCGAGGCGATCGCCAAGGCCGCGAAGGCAGCCGAAGGGCTCTATCTGGCGACCGACCCGGACCGCGAGGGCGAGGCGATCAGCTGGCACGTCGCCGAGATCCTCAAGGAGCGCGGCCTGCTGAAGGACCGCAAGCTCCACCGCGTCGTGTTCACCGAGATCACCCCGCGGGCGATCCGCGAGGCGGTCGCCCACCCGCGGCGCATCCTCGAGGACCTCGTCAACGCCCAGCAGGCGCGCAGGGCGCTGGACTTCCTGGTCGGCTTCAACCTCTCGCCGGTGCTCTGGCGCAAGGTCCAGACCGGATTGTCCGCCGGGCGCGTGCAATCGCCGGCGCTGCGCATGATCGTCGAGCGCGAGGAGGCGATCGAGGCCTTCGTCGCGCGCGAGTACTGGTCGATGGAAGCCGACGTCGCGCACCCCTCGCAGGCCTTCGTCGCCCGCCTGGTGAAGCTCGATGGCCACAAGTTCGAGCAGTTCACGATTACCGACGGTGAAACGGCACGCGCCGCCCGCGAACGCCTGGTCAAGGCCGCCAACGGCCGCCTCCACGTCACCGACGTCGCGAGCAAGGAGCGCAAGCGCCGCCCGGCGCCGCCGTTCATCACCTCGACCCTGCAGCAGGAGGCCGCGCGCAAGCTCGGCTTCACGACGCGGCGGACGATGCAGGTCGCGCAGAAGCTCTACGAGGGCATCACCCTCGGCGACGAGGGCACCGTCGGCCTGATCAGCTACATGCGTACCGACTCCACCCACCTGTCGGACGAGGCACTGGCCGAGCTGCGCGACGTGATCGCGCGCGACTTCGGCACGAATGCGCTGCCCGACAAGCCCAACGTCTACAAGACCAAGTCGAAGAACGCCCAGGAAGCGCACGAAGCGGTGCGACCGACCTCGGCGCTGCGCACGCCGGCCTCGGTCGCGCGCTTCCTCGCCGACGACGAGCGCCGCCTCTACGAGCTGGTGTGGAAACGCGCGGTTGCCAGCCAGATGGTGCCGGCCACGCTCAACACGGTCACCGTCGAACTGGCCTGCGGCCAGGCGCACGCGTTCCGCGCCAGCGGCACCACGGTCGTCGACCCGGGCTTCCTCGCGGTCTACGAGGAAGGCCGCGACACCGCGCCCTCGGCCGACGAGAACGACGAAGGCCGCAAGCTGCCGGCGATGAAGCCGGGCGACAACCTGCCGCTGACCGCGATCCGCACCGACCAGCACTTCACCGAGCCGCCGCCGCGGTTCTCGGAAGCCTCGCTGGTCAAGGCGCTGGAGGAATACGGCATCGGCCGGCCCTCGACCTACGCGGCGATCATCCAGACCCTGGTCTTCCGCAAGTACGTCGAGCTCGAGAACCGGCGTTTCCGGCCCACCGACGTCGGCCGCGCGGTCAGCAACTTCCTCTCGACCCACTTCAGCCAGTACGTCGACTACGACTTCACCGCGAAGCTCGAGGACGAACTCGACGCGGTGTCGCGCGGCGAGGAGGACTGGGTTCCGCTGATGCAGCGGTTCTGGGGGCCGTTCAAGGCGCTGGTGGACGACAAGACCGACTCGGTCGACCGCAGCGACGCCACCGGCGCGCGCGAGCTGGGCACCGATCCCAAGACCGGCAAGCCGGTCAGCGTGCGCCTGGGCCGCTACGGCGCGTTCGCCCAGATCGGCAGCAAGGACGACGAGGAAAAGCCTAAGTTCGCCAGCCTGCGTCCGGGCCAGAGCATGCACACGATCGGGCTCGAGGACGCGCTCGACCTGTTCCTCCTGCCGCGCACGCTGGGCGAGGACGAGGGCGAGCCGGTGACGGTGGCGGTCGGCCGGTTCGGGCCGTTCGCCAAGCGTGGCGCGACGTACGCCTCGCTCGGCAAGGACGACGATCCCTACACGATCGGGTTCGAGCGCGCCGTGCAGATCGTCCGCGACCGCGAGGCCTTCCTCGCCAACCGCATCATCCGCAAGTTCGACGGCAGCCCGATCGAGATCCTCAACGGCCGCTTCGGACCCTACATCACCGATGGCGAGAAGAACGGCAAGATCCCGAAGGACCGCGAGCCGTCATCGCTGAGCCAGGCCGAATGCGAGGAGATCCTCGCCAACGCGCCGGCGCGTCCGGCGCGCGGGCGTTTCGCGCGCAAGGGCGGCGCGAAGGCTCCGGCCAAGGCCGCGGCGAAGAAGGCGCCCGCTGGCGAGAAACCCGCCGCGAAGAAGACGGCCGCGAAGAAGGCAGCCGCGAAAAAGGTCCCAGGCAAGAAGGCCGCATCGAAACCGGCCGCGAAAAAGCCCGCGGTGAAGAAGACGGCGAAGTAGGGCCACCCCCGCGCCCGCCGCGCTCGAGCTTTTGCACGGACCGGATGCGCTACGCTAGCCGCGTTCAGGTTCCCCACGCCATGTCCCAGCGCCTCGACATCCCGCAAGCCGTCGCCATCCTCCGCCGTGGCGGCGTGATCGCCTATCCGACCGAGGGCGTCTGGGGCCTGGGTTGCGATCCGTTCGACGCCCACGCGGTGCGCCGGCTGCTGAAGGTCAAGCAGCGCGAGGAATGGAAGGGGCTGATCCTGGTGGCGGCCGACCTCGCCCAGATCGCTTCCCTGATCGACCTCGACGCCCTGCCCGCCGAGCGCATCCGCGACGTCCGCGCGACCTGGCCCGGCCCGCACACGTGGCTCCTGCCCTGCCCCTCGCGGGTCCCGGTCTGGCTGCGCGGCATGCACTCCACGCTGGCGCTGCGGATCAGCGGGCACCCGCCGGTCGTCGACCTGTGCAACGCCTTTGGCGGTCCGGTGGTATCGACCAGCGCCAACCTCGCCGGCCAGCCGCCGGCATTCCGCTTCGACGAACTCGATGCGGCCCTGCTGCTCGGCATCGATGGCGTGCTGGCCGGCGAAACCGGCGGGCTGACAACGCCGACGCCCATCCGCGACGCCGCCAGCGGTATCGCCCTGCGCGGCGGCTGAAACGGGCAACGCCTTTCCGCGACGCAACCAACCCTTGCCCTGTAACGGGCTCGAACACGCCCTCGCCATCCCGCGGCGCGGCTCGCGGCATGGGCGACGCAGCCGCCCCCGCGTCCGCCGCCGGCGTGGCCCGAAACAGCCCGGCTTGGCGTTTGCTACCATTGCCGACCGCATCACTCTGTCCCCGGGGAATCCACCATGCTCATGCGTAAAGTCCTGCCCTGCCTGATCGCCGCAGGCATCGTCGCCATCGCCGGCTGCAAGAAGGAAGGCCCCGCCGGATCCGGCCCGGGCATCGTCGCCGCCGATGATCCGCTGACCTACGTGCCGTCCGACACGCCGTACGTGATCGCCAACATCGATCCGCAGCCGGTCGACGTCAGCAATGCCTTCATCGACAAGCTCGACAAGGCCGGCAAGTTCGGCGACATCTATGCCCAGCAGATCGACGGCCTGCTCAAGATCATGGCGACGGCGAACGAGGGCTGCAACGTGACCGCGGCTTCCGGTGGCGGTGGCGGCGTGATCCAGGATGCGCCGAACGCTTCCAGCGACACCGGCGACCAGGCCGAAGCGTCCACCGACGACGACGCCTCGCCCGCGTCGGCCGCGACCGAAGCCGAAGCGACTCCGGCGGTGGCCGAGGCCTCCGAACCGGGCGACAAGTGCGCACCCGCCGAAGTGGCGCGACGCGAGAAGGCCGGCAAGATCCTCGGCGCGGTGAAGGACGAAGTCGCGGGCAAGGACTTCAAGGGCCTGATGGACCTGGTCGGCGTGAACGCGCAGGCGCATGGCGCCTTCTACGGAATCGGCCTGGTGCCGGTGATGCGCATCGAACTGGCCAAGCCCGACAACCTGCGCGGCACGATCTCGCGGATCGAGGCGAAGTCCGGCGCGAAGCTCGCGACCGGCAAGGTCGGCAACCTCGACTACTGGACCTTCGGCGAGGATTTCCCCGGCGCCAAGCTCGAGGTCGTGTTCGCGATCTCCGGCAAGCAGTTCGTCGGCACGATCGCCCCGCTCCACCCGTCCGATGCCGACCTCAAGGTCCTGTTCGGCCTCGACAAGCCGAAGACCTCGCTCGCCGACAGCGGCGACCTGGGTGCGCTCGACAAGAAGATGGGCTACATGACCTTCATCAGCGGCTACTTCGACAGCGCCAAGCTCGTGGCCGTGCTGAAGGCTCCGCCGACCCCGCTCGAGAGTTCCTTCCTGACCGCCATCGGCGAGACCAAGCCGCAGATCGACGCGGTCTGCGCCGATGAATACGGCCAGCTCGCCGCCGCCTGGCCGCGCGCCAGCTTCGGCTACACCGACATGTCGGTGCAGCACGCCGGCGTGCGCGCGGTGATCGAGACCCGCGCCGACATCGCCAAGGACCTGATGACGCTGCGCGCGCCGATGCCGGGCCTGGCCGCGGCAAAGACCGCCCTGCTCGACTTCGGCTTCAGCGCGAACCTGGGCAAGCTGCCTGACCTGGCGACGAAGTACGCCGACGCCACGGCGAAGGCCCCGTGGAAGTGCCCGGCGCTCGCCGGTCTGAACCAGGGCGCCGAGCAGGCCAAGACCACGCTGACCAACCCGGGCTTCGCCGGTTCCGCCGGGATGTACCACGGCTTCCACGCGATCGCCGACAAGATCGAGATCAAGGATGGCACGCCGATCCCCGACTTCTCGGCGGTGGTCGTGATCGGGTCGGACAACCCGGCCTCGCTGCTGGCGATGGCCGGCAGCATGGTGCCCAGCATCGCCAGCCTCGACCTCAAGCCCGATGGCGTGGCCAAGCCGCTGGCGCCGATCCCGAACCTGCCGATCCAGGCACCGATGTTCGCGGCGATGACCGACAAGATGCTGGCGCTCGCGATCGGTGCGGGCGAGGACGCGAGGATCGCCGACGCGATGAAGACCGACCCGGCGCAGCAGCCAGTCCTGGCCGGTGGCGCGCGTGGCGACGTCTACCACCTGATCGCGACCACGATGCGCAAGAGCGCGCAGTCGATGTCCGATCCGCAGATGCAGAAGCAGATGAACGACCAGGCGGCGATGATGGACATGTATGCCGGCTTCTTCAAGCGCGTCGATCTCACGATCGAGCTGACCGAGCAGGGTATCGAGCTGCACGAATCGGTGGACATGCAGTAAGCCGTTCCGCAACGCACGACGACAGGCGCCGCCGGGTTTCCCGGCGGCGTTTTCGTTTGCGCGCTCGCGTCCGTGGCCGTTGGCGCGGTCGATTGCCGCCCCCGGTCCCGCGCGCTATCGTCGCTGCCTGACCCGGCCAGGGAGTGACCGATGCGCCATTCGATCCTGCTGCTCGCGCTGCTGTTGCCCGCGATGTCCGTCGCGGACCCGCCTCCCACCCAGGACTGGGTCGCCCGCAGCAACGACGACGCCCAGGTCCTGCTGAAGGTGGGCGTCGAGTTCGCGCCCGAGGGCGCGTCCTCGCTGGGCCTTCCGGGTTACGACGAGAAAGTGGCCGACCTCGGCCCGCATGTCGGCGAACGCATGCGCGCGGCCTATGCGAGGACGCGCGACGAGCTGAAGCAGCGGCTGGCGAAGGAGACCGATCCAAACGTCCGCGAAGACCTCCAGATCCTGATCGATGCCGCCGACCGCATGATCGCCGGCAGCGAACTGGGCGAGCGCCTGTTGCTCGACTGGAACGACGCGCCCGAACTGGTCTTCGGCGGCATGAGCTCGCTGCTCCAGGACCAGGCGTCGCCGGACAAGCGCGCCCACGCGCTCGGCCGCCTGCGCCGCTACCTCGGCATGGAGCCGGGCAGCACGTCGATCTTCACGCAGGCCAAGGCGCGCTTCGCCGACAGCCTGTCCGACCCGACCCGCATCGGTCCCTACCGCGACGAGCTCGATCACGCGCTCAGCAACGCGCCCACCTACGTCGCCGGCATCCGCCAGCTGTTCGCCAAGTACGGCATCGCCGGCGCCAGCGCCGATGCCGCGCTCGCCGAGCTCGACAAGCAGGTCGCCGACTACGTCGCCTGGGAACGCGCGACCGTGCTGCCGAAGGCGCGCGCCAACTTCCGCCAGCCGCCGGAGCTGTACGCGATGGCGCTGAAGAACGTCGGCATCGACATCGATCCGATGGACCTGGTGAACCGCGCCCGCGTCGAGTTCATGGAAACCCGCGCGCAGATGCAGCAGCTCGCGCCGCTGGTGGCGAAGGAGCACGGCTGGGACTTCAGCGACTACCGCGACGTGATCCGCGCGCTCAAGAAGGACCAGCTCGACCGCGCCCAGGTCGAACCGTATTACCGCAACACGGTGATCCCGGCGGTCGAGAAGGCCATCGTCGACCACCGCATCGTCAGCCTGCCGAACCGGCCGATGATCATGCGCATCGCATCGCCCGCGGAAACCGCGGTGCAGCCGGCGCCGCACATGCAACCGCCGCCGATGATCGGCAACCACGGCGAACGTGGCCAATTCGTGCTCACCACCGGCAACCCCGACAGCAGCGGCAAGAACGAATCCTTCGACGACTTCACCTACAAGGCCGCGGTATGGACGCTGACCGCGCACGAAGGCCGTCCCGGCCACGAGCTGCAGTTCTCGGCGATGGTCGAGCGCGGCGTGTCGCTGGCGCGCAGCACCTTCGCCTTCAACTCGGTCAACGTCGAGGGCTGGGCGCTGTATTCGGAAATGGAGATGCTGCCGTACGAGCCGCACGACGGCCAGCTGATCGCCCTGCAGCTGCGCCTGCTGCGCGCGTCGCGGGCGATGCTCGACCCGATGCTCAACCTCGGCCTGATCGACCGCGACGGCGCCTTCCGCCTGCTGACCCAGGACGTCGGCCTCTCGAAGCCGTTCGCGCAACAGGAGGTGGACCGCTACATGTTCCGCATGCCCGGCCAGGCCGGCAGCTACTTCTACGGCTACACCCGGATCATGCAGCTGCGCGCCGAGACCGAGATCGCCCTGGGCCCGAAGTTCGACCGCTTCGCCTTCAACAACTTCCTCCTCGACCAGGGCCTGCTCCCGCCCGACCTGATCGCCAAGGCGGTGCGCGAGGTGTTCGTGCCGGCGCAGAACGCCAGGAACTGAGCCCCGGACATCGTAGCCCGGATGAAATCCGGGACGCGTCGCGACTTGCTCCCGGATTTCATCCGGGCTACGTGCTGCTCCCGCCCGACCTGATCGCCAAGGCGGTGCGCGAGGTGTTCGTGCCGGCGCAATTGAAGCGCTGAGCTTGCCTCTTTGCACGCAGAAGAAGCGCGCATTTCGTTGACGGCCTTTTCCAGGTGGGCGATTGCATCGACCTTCGCCAAGCACTCATCTGAGGGAGGCGCGATGGTGCAGGCGTGGCAGGCGTTCCAAAGAAACGACTGGGGCAGGAACAGCGGCGTATCCAGCCGGCGGCCGCCGTAGTCACCAACCTGGAAGAAGAGCCTGCCGCCGACACCTTCCGGCGCTGTCGGGTGTTCGCTGGTCGGCCCGAAATCAAGGGCGACACACAGCGGCGTCGCCTTCCGGTTGCGGGGATCAGGCATCAGATCGCAATCACGGACACTCCATCGGTAGTAGGGCCCTCGCTCTCCAAGCTGTTCCTGCAGCCAGATTTCCAGCGGTCGATCCGGCAAGGGCGGACCCAGCGCATGTGCCGAGATGCCGCGAACCTTGGCGATCAACTGTTGGTCCTCACGCGAAGTGATCACGTGCTCACCCGCGAGTGCCAGCGAGATCAAACAGACCCCGGGCAACAGCAGGGCGAGCGATCGACTCATGTCGATGCCTGGCGATCCAGCTCCACCAGCACTGGCGTATGGTCCGATGCACGCTCCCAGCCACGCGGCTCCATGTCGATCCACGCCCGCGTGCAACGCGCGCGCAGCGCCTCGCTGACGAGCACAAGGTCGATGCGCAATCCCAGCCCGCGATCGAACGCGAAGGTGCGGTAGTCCCACCACGAATGGTGGCCCGCTTCCTGGTTGAACAGCCGGAAGCTGTCGTGCAGGCCCAGCGCCAGCAGGTCGCGCAGCGCGATGCGCTCGGGCGTCGAACACAGGATCTTCTCGTGCCAGCGCTTCGGGTCGTGGACGTCGCGGTCGTCGGGCGCGATGTTGAAGTCGCCGAGCACGACCAGTTCGGGATGGCGCGCGACCTCGTCCTTCAGCCATTCGTGCACCGCCGCGAGCCAGCGCAGCTTGTGCTCGTACTTCACGTCGCCGACCGCCTTGCCGTTGACGACATACAGGTCGACGATCCGCACGCCGCCGACCGTCGCGGCGAGCACGCGCCGGTGGTCGTCCTCGAAGCCGGGAATGCCGGCCTGGACGTCCGCGATGGCCTGGCCGCGCGCGAGGATCGCCACGCCGTTGTAGGTCTTCTGTCCCGAGAACACGCTGCGGTAGCCGGCCTCCGCGAGCGCGGTATCGGGGAACTTCGCGTCTTCCATCTTGGTTTCCTGGAGCGCGACCACGTCGGGCCGCGCCGCATCCAGCCATTGCAGCAGGTGCGGCAGGCGGACGTTGAGGGAATTGACATTCCAGCTCGCGATTTTCATGGGACGAGTATCGCAAATCGCACCGTCGACCGGCTCGCCTGGTCCCCGCGACGCGCGCGACCGCCTACGGTTCGAACATCTTCGGGGCCATGTGCTCGATGCATTGCTGCAGGCTGATGCTGGCCTCGTCCCGGACCTGCATCGCCGGCGACGGCAGCGGCGCCGGTTGCTGGTCCTGGCAGCCGCGCGCATACCCGTCGAGGAAGAGAACGATGTGCTTGCCGTCGGTCTTTCCCGTCATGTTGCCCATGCACGCCATGGCCAATGCGTAGAGCAGGGTCTTGGGCTTGAGCTGGGTGCGCGTGTACACCGACCGGGTCTCGCTCGCGAGCGTGCCAAGGACATAGTCGCGCGCCTGCAGGTCTTGCGGCTTGGAGACGTCCAGCCGCGCGAAGTTCGCCCGGAGGTCGGCCATGGCGGCGTCCTGTGTCATTCCCGCATCGCGGTCGCTGGCCAGCATGGCCCCCGCGATGCCGTACGACTGGCAGTTCAGTTGGCCCTGTTCGGCATTCGACAGCGCGCTAGCGGATGCGGCGGCCCTGGCGGGATGCGCTACGGACGCCGACGCTGGCAGCGCCGAAGGCGACGACGCCCGTGGCGCCGATGGCGGCGACGGGGGCGAAGCGGTTGGCGCTCCCGCCTGGAGTAGGAACATGGTGGCCCACATCAAGGACTTCACGGCGACCTCGTTGCTTGCCGGCAGGGAAGCCATTGTAGTATCGGCCCGTTCCGTCCGGCGCAGGCCTGCGCCCGCAGCCGCGAGCAGGAGCAGCACCTGCCGCCTCGCCTGGCGGGAGAGGCTTACACTGCGCCTTACTTTTCGGAAAGCAGCCATGAACTGGATCGACCTGCGCAGCGACACCGTGACCCAGCCCACGCTGGCGATGCGCGAAGCGATGCTGCGCGCCGAGGTCGGCGACGACGTCTACGGCGAGGATCCGACCGTCAACGCGCTGCAGCAGCGGCTGGCGGTGAAGCTGGGTTTCGAGGACGCGCTGTTCGTCCCGACCGGCACGCAGTCGAACCTGGTCGCGCTGATGGCGCACTGCCAGCGCGGCGACGAATACATCGTCGGCATGGAAGCGCACACCTACAAGTTCGAAGGCGGCGGCGCAGCGGTGCTCGGCTCGATCCAGCCGCAACCCATTCCGAATGCGCCCGACGGCACGGTGCCGCTGGACGCGGTCGAGCGCGCCATCAAGCCGATCGACCCGCACTTCGCGCGCACGAAGCTGCTGTGCCTGGAGAACACCTGGCACGGCCGCCCGCTGCCGATGGATTACCTGCGCGATGCGCGCGCCCTCTGCGATCGCCGCGGACTCGGCCTGCACCTCGACGGCGCGCGCCTGTTCAACGCCGCGGTTGCGCTCGGGCTGCCGGCGCGCGACATCGCGCAGTTCTTCGACAGCGTCTCGGTGTGCTTCTCGAAGGGCCTGGGCGCGCCGGTCGGCTCGGTCCTGGTGGGCCGCAAGGTGCTGATCGACGACGCCCGCCGCTGGCGCAAGGTGTGCGGCGGGGGCTGGCGCCAGGCGGGCATCCTCGCCGCGGCCTGCCTGCACGCGCTCGACCAGCACATCGAACGGCTCGGCCAGGACCACGCGCGCGCCGAACGCCTCGCCGAAGGACTGCGCGGCGTGACCGCGTTCAAGCTCGCCGGCCAGCACACCAACATGGTCTTCATCGACGTGCCGGTGCCGCACCTGCCGGCGTTCAAGGCGCACATGGACGCGGCAAAGGTGAAGCTGTCGATCGGCTACCTGCCATCGATCCGCATGGCCACCCACATGGATATCGACGACGCCGGCATCGACCGCGCGATCGCGGCGTTGCGCGCCTTCGCGCCCTGAGGACGGACTGCCACCGCACCGCGAAGACCGTCCGCGACGTCACGTCGCCGGGCGCTGCTCCACCTTCGGTTCGGCGATCTCCCTGCCCGGTTCGGCGCGGCCGGACATCTCCTGGCCCGCGCCAACCGGCAGCTTCCACATCATCCACGCCGAGACCGCGCTGATGGCAGCGACGATGAAGAACGCGGGCCCGAAGTTGCCGGCGGCGGTCGCGCCGCGATGCTCGATCGTGCCGACGAGCTGCAGCGCGTAGCCGGCGACCGCCACGCCGAGCGACAGCGAGAGTTGCTGCATCATCCCCGACAGGCTCGCCGCCTGGCTCATCGCGCGCGGCTCGACCTCGGCGTAGCTGATTGCATTGAGGCTGGTGAACTGGAGCGAACGGAAGCAGCCGGCGACGACGAGGACGGCGATGATCAGCGCGTGCGGCGTGGTCGCACGGAACAGGCCATAACTGGCGAGCATCGCCGAACAGACGAAGGTGTTGATCCAGAGCACGTCGCGGAAGCCGAAGCGCTTGAGCACGCGCGAGGCGACCGTCTTCATGCCCATCGCGCCGATCGCCGAGGCGAAGGTCAGCAGGCCCGAATGCAGCGGATCGAGGCCGAAGCCGAGCTGCAGCATCAGCGGCAGCAGGAACGGGATCGCGCCGATGCCGACGCGGAACAGGCCGCCGCCGAGTACGCCGGCACGAAACGTCGGCAGCCGGAACAGGCGCAGGTCGAGCAGCGGATGCGGATGGCGGCGCGCATGGACGACGTAGCCGGCGAGCGCCAGGAGCCCGACGACAAGGCTCGCCAGCGCAACCTGCGTGGACACCATGTGCCGCCCCAGCGTGGAGAAGCCGAACATCGCGGCGGCCAACCCGAAGCCGGAGAGCGCGAATCCCTTCCAGTCCAGCGGCCTGGTGGGCTCGCGCAGGTTGGGGATGAAGCGCAGCGCGAGCGCGATGCCGAGCGCGCCCATCGGCAGGTTGATCCCGAAGATCCAGCGCCAGTGGAAATACGTGGTGATGAAGCCGCCCAGGGGCGGACCGATCATCGGTGCGACCAGTGCGGGAATGGTCAGCCAGCTCAGCGCCTGCACCAGCTCGCTCTTCGGGATCGCGCGCAGCAGCACGAGCCGCCCGACCGGCACCATCAGCGCGCCGCCCATGCCCTGCACGAAGCGCGCGGCGACCAGTGCCTCCAGCGATCCGCACCCCGCGCAGGCGAGCGAGCCGACCAGGAACACCGCGATCGCGCTGACGAAGGTCGTGCGCGCGCCGAAGCGGTCGGCGATCCAGCCGCTGACCGGGATGAACACCGCCAGCGCGAGCAGGTAGGACGTCAGCGCGAGCTTGAGCGCGATGGGTTCGGTGCCCAGGTCGTGCGCCATCATCGGCAGCGAGGTCGCGATCGCCGTGGAATCCATGTTCTCGATGAACAACGCGCAGGCGACGATCAGCGGCAGCAGGCGGCCTTGTTTCATTCGCGTGATGATGCCAGTTGGGGTGTGAATGCTTTCGGTGGAGGCCTTGTCGCGCCGTCTTGCAACGACACATACGTGTCCGTGTCGGAAGTTCTTCGCGTGAGTTATGGCTTTTTGGCGATCCTCAAGCTGATTGCCCCACTACCGCTGGCGAGAGAATTCTTTTCGTTCTGCTGCAAAGAAGAGTCGCCAGCGTTCCGTGCGCTGACGCGCCCGGGTTACTTCTCTTGCATGCCCAAGAGAAGTAACCAAGAGAAGGGCACCCCTCGCTGCGCGCCCTTCGCACATCCATGTGCGAAGGGTCCGCGGTCGGGGGCGGAATTTTTCGACGGCACATCCGTGTGCCGACGAAAAACGATGCGCATCCTGCGCACCGCCCTTCGGGTTGACCGTCCCCGCCCGCCGCTTCGCAGGGGCCCCGTAGAGGCAGCGCATCCATGCGCTTGCGAGCGAGCTTTGGTTGAGCCCCCCGAACCTTCGTACTGGCCTCGTCATTCGCTCGTCATCCCGGCGAAAGCCGGGATGACGAGCCAAGCGCCCCTGCTCATGCTCCTGCCTTGGCCTGGCATGCGTTGGCTTGGCCCTTTTGCCTTTGCCCGACGCTCTTGCGCGCAGGATGCGCGCGCCGTAAAGGGGCCCCTGCGAAGCGGCGGAGGGTGGCGGTTAACAGCCCGAAGGGTGATCGACAGGATGTCGATCATCGTTTCGTCGGCACACGGATGTGCCGTCGAAACGACCCGACGCCCGGAGCGAACCCGCAGGACAGGATGTCCGGAGGGCGCGCAGCCAGGGGTGCGTTCTCTTTGGTTACTTTCTCTGCCGCATAGCAGAGAAAGTGACCCGCCCGCGGAAGCGGGTGGAATCGTTTGAGGACAGCCAGAGCCATCCGGTTTCGCGCGAGCTTCGCGCGCAGACATCGAATATTCAAATTCGGGCGACAGCCCGACCGGATCACCGCGTCAGGAACTTCACCAAAAGATCCGCCAGCCCCCCGTACGGCGGCTTGAACAACGCCATCGACGACAACCGCGCCTGCCGCAGCACCGCCTTGTGGTGGCTGAAGGTCTCGAAGCCCTCGCGGCCGTGGTAGCGGCCCATGCCGGACGGGCCGATCCCGCCGAACGGCAGGCGGTCCTGGGCGTAGTGCATCACCGTGTCGTTGATCGACACGCCGCCGGCGACGGTGCGCTCGAGCATCTGCTTGACGCGCGCGCCGTCGTTGTCGAAGTGGTAGAGCGCGAGCGGGCGCGGATGGGCATTGATGTAGGCGATGGCTTCTTCGAGCGTGCGGTAGCTCTTCACCGGCAGGATCGGGCCGAAGATCTCCTCGCGCATCACCGCCAGGTCGTCGGGAGGATCGATGACGAGCGTCGGCGGGATCAGGCGTTGCGCGTCGGCCGCCGCGCGCTCGCAGGCGACCAGTTCGATCGTGCGCACGCCGCGCGCCGCGGCCTCGTCCAGGTAGCCGCGCAGGCGCCGGTACTGCGCGTCGTTGACGACGCTGGTGTAGTCCGGATTGCCGGCGATCGTCGGGAAGCGCTCCCGCACATTCGCGCCCAGCGCATCGACGAACGTGTCGCGCGCCTCCTGCGGCACCAGCAGGTAGTCCGGCGCGATGCAGGTCTGTCCGCCGTTGAGCCACTTGCCCGCGGCGATCCGGGAAGCCGCCAGCGGCAGCGGGAAATCCGGCGCCACCACGCAGGGCGACTTGCCGCCCAGTTCGAGCGTCACCGGCACGAGGTTCTCCGCCGCCGCCGCCATCACCTTTCGGCCGACGGCTGTCGAACCGGTGAAGAACAGATGGTCGAACGGCAGCGACGCGAACGCGCCGGCGACCTCCGGACCCCCCATCGCCACGGCGACGCGATCGGCGGGGAAAACTTCGGCCAACAGGTCCCTCAGGAAAGCACCCGTGCGCGGCGTGTGCTCGGATGGTTTGAGCATCACGTGGTTGCCGGCGGCGATCGCGGTCGCGAGCGGGATCAGCGCCAGGCCGACCGGATAGTTCCACGGCGAGATCACGCCGACGACGCCCAGCGGCTGCAGCTGCACCTGCGCGCGCGCCGGCAGGAAGATCCAGTTCACCCGCCGTCCGCGCGGCCGCATCCACGCCTTGAGGTGGCGCCGCAGCTGGTCGATCTCGTTGAGCACGGTCATGCCGTCGGCGACCAGGCTCTCGTGGCGCGAACGGTTGCCGAAGTCGGCGCTCACGACCTTCGCCATTTCCTCGACCTTGCCCTGAAAAGCACGCCGCAGGCGGTCGAGGTCCTCGCGTCGCTGGGCGTAGTCGGGTACCCGCGCGGCTTGCGCGGCGCGCAACTTCTGCAGGGTCGGAAGCAGTTCGGCGACGGGCGTGCTGGCGGCGGTGTCCATGCCGGCGAGTGTAGTGCCCTGCGGTCGTACAATCACTCCAATCCAACCGCGAGTCCCTCCGCGAGAAGCCATGCGCCCCTACCTCGACACCCTCCCCACGCTCGGCGCGCGCGCCTGGGTCGATCCGGCCGCGACCGTGATCGGCGACGTCGTGATCGGCGACGACGCCTCGATCTGGCCCGCCGCGGTGGTGCGCGGCGATGTCCACCACATCCGCATCGGTGCGCGCACCAACATCCAGGACGGCGCGATAGTGCACGTCACCCACGCCGGCCCGTACACCGGCGAGGGCTTCCCCTGCCGGATCGGCGCCGACGTCACCATCGGCCACGCCGCGGTGATCCACGCCTGCACGATCGAGGACGCCTGCCTGATCGGGATGCACGCCACCGTCCTCGATGGCGCGGTCGTCCGCCAGCACGGCTTCGTCGCTGCCGGCGCGGTGATCGCGCCGGGCAAGGTGGTCGGCGCGGGCGAGCTGTGGATGGGCAACCCGGCGCGCTGCGTTCGCAAGCTCGACACCGCGCAGATCGAACAGCTCTACTACTCGGCGGCGCACTATGTGAAGCTCAAGGACCGCTACCTCGCGCAGCTCGCAGGCGCGACCGGCGGGTGACGCGTCGTCCATCGCACCGCATCGAGCCATGAGCTACGACTACTTCTTCTTCGCCCGCCCCGCCGACGGCAGCGAACCGCGGCTGGAAACGCTGGGCCGGCAGCTCGCGCCGATCGGCGCGGCCGCCGACGTGATCGCGGGGATCGATGCGGTCTTCCCGTCGCTACGCTGGCAACCGCCGCAGGGCACGATCACCTCGTGGCTCGGCGGTGGCGTGCCCGGCCAACCCGAGTTCTTCGTGGCTGCCGAGGCCGACGACCTCGTCATGTCGTTCAAGGCTGGGCACATCGAACGCGCGGACGTCGACGCGCTGGCATCGCGGATGCGCCTGGCCGTGTTCGATCCGCAATCGGGCGAGTGCTACGCGCCATGATCCCGCACCCCGCGAGTCACGCAGCCCGGCGCCGGAGTCGATGATGGACGAACCCGGAAGCGAGCGCACGATCGGCTGGATGGCTCCCGGAACGGGACTGATCTCCAGCCTGGTCATCGCCTTCCTCGCGCCGCAGTACCGGGCCTGGTACGGCGATGCCCTGCCGGCGTTCTCGCGCATCTTCTTCGCGCTATACCCCCTTTGGGCGCTGGTGTGCGCCGCCGCGCTCGGCGCCCACGCACTGGCCGGCGCGCTCGACCCGTCGTCGGATGCGCGCGCCCGCTGGAAGGTGGTCGATGTCGTGCTCGGCATCGCCTCGATGCTGGTGATCGCGGCGGCGATCATCGCGCTGGCGATACCGGTGTTCTCGCGCGCCGATTCGATGTGAGCGCCGTCATCGTGACCGACGTCCGCAGCCGCATGGCCTTCGCCGCCTGCCTGCTCGCCTGCGGCACCGGCTGGATGGTGCTGCCCTACACGCCTACCGACATGCCCGGCGAGCCCTTTCCGGGAGCGTTGCCGGTGCTGCAGCAGCTCTTTGCCTGGTGGCCGCTGGGGCTGCCTGCGGCGATCGCGATCGCGCTGGCCTTGCCACGCCTGCAGCCTGGCGACGGCGGATGGCCGCGCACCGTGAAGGCGGCGCGCGGGTTGCTGAGGATGTTGCAATGGCTGCTGACGCTCGCCTCGGTTGCGCTCACCCTGTTCTGCCTGTTCGAGACGCTGACGCCGCGCCCGTACTGATCCCTCTCAGGGAGCGGTCGCCGTCTCGAGCAGTGCCAGCGCGACCATCGCCTCGTCGCGGTGACCGCCGCACATCGCCGGCGAGGGCCGCAGCGACGCGCAGACCTTCGGTCGTCCGGGATGTCCGAAGATCGCGCAGCGGTTGTCGTCGGTGAGCTGGACGCAGCGCACGCCGGCCGGCTTGCCGCGTGGCATGCCGGGGATCGGCGAGGAGATCGACGGCGCGATGCAGCAGGCGCCGCAACCCGCCCGGCAGGCCAGCACGGCGCGCTCGTGGTTGCCGTCAATCGGTCGCATCGAGCGGCAATTCGCGGCGGAGCAGGTCATGGACGGGATCGGTCTGTGGACGCACGCCGTGCCAGAGCTCGAAGGCCTCGGCCGCCTGCTCGACCAGCATGCCCAGGCCATCGATCCGGTCCTGGCAGCGCGCGCTGCGCGCCCACGCGAGGAAGTCGATCGCCGCCACGCCGTAGCCGAGGTCGACCGCCAGGGTGTTGCGGTACGCGATCGCGAACGGCAGGTCGAGCCGGGCCTGCGAGCGCGCGGCCGAGGTCGCGTTGACGACCAGGTCGAAGTTGCCCAGCGACGCCAGGTCCTGCCAGTAGCGCGAATGCACGCGGCCGGGCATGCCCAGCGCGTCGGCGAGCGCATCGGCGCGCTCGGGACTGCGGTTGACGATGGTCAGCTCGCCGATCCCGGCATCGAGCAGCGCCGGCGCGACGCCTGCCGCGGCGCCGCCGGCGCCAAGCAGCAGGGTGCGGCGCTCGCGCAGGTCGTGCTGGTGGCGGCCGGTGAGGTCGCGCACCAGGCCGGCGCCGTCGGTGTTGTCGCCGAACCAGCCGTCGCCCCTTCGCACCAGCGTGTTCACCGCGCCGCAGCGCGTCGCGCGTGCGCTCGCTTCGCGGCACAGCGCGAGCGCGGCGGCCTTGTGCGGCAGGGTGACGTTGCCGCCTGCGCCGCCGGCGTGCGCGAATGCCGCCAGCGCTGCAGCGAAGGCTTCCGGCGCGACGTCCGCGAGCGCGTAGTCGATCGCGATGCCGGCCTGCTTCGCGAACGCCGCGTGGATGCGCGGCGAGAGCGAGTGCGCGACCGGATGGCCGAACAGTGCGTAGCGACCGGTCATGGTCGTCACTCCCGCAGATAGCGGGCGGCGTCGAGCGCGAAGTAGGTGAGGATCGCGTCGGCGCCGGCGCGGCGGATGCCGGTCAACGCCTCGAGCACGCAGGCGCGTTCGTCGATCCAGCCGTTGATCGCGGCCGCCTTGAGCATCGCGTACTCGCCGCTCACCTGGTAGGCGAACGTCGGCACGCCGAAGCGCTCCTTCACCCGGCGCACGATGTCGAGGTAGGGCATCGCCGGCTTGACCATCACCATGTCGGCGCCCTGCTCGATGTCGAGCGCGACCTCGCGCAGCGCCTCGTCGGCGTTCGCCGGGTCCATCTGGTAGGTGTACTTGTTGCCCTTGCCGAGGCTGCCCGCGCTGCCGACGGCGTCGCGGAACGGGCCGTAGAAGGCCGAGGCGTACTTGGCGGCGTAGGCGAGGATGCGGGTGTGGACGAGGCCGTGGTCCTCCAGGGCGAACCGGATCGCGCCGATGCGGCCGTCCATCATGTCCGACGGCGCGACGACGTCGGCGCCGGCTTCGGCGTGCGAGATCGCCTGCTTCACCAGCGCCTCGACGGTCTCGTCGTTGACGACGTAGCCGTGTTCGTCGATCAGGCCGTCCTGGCCGTGGGTGGTGAACGGGTCGAGCGCGACGTCGGTGATCACGCCCAGTTCCGGGAAACGCGACTTGAGCGCGCGCACGGCGCGCTGGGCGAGGCCGTCGGGATTCCAGGCTTCGCGCGCATCGAGCGACTTGGCGTCGCCCGGCGTCACCGGGAACAGCGCGATCGCGGGAATGCGCAGCGCGTGCGCCTGTTCGGCCACGCGCAGCAGCTCGTCGATCGACACCCGCTCCACGCCGGGCATCGAGGCGACCGCCGCGCGGCCGGGCAACTCGTGCACGAACACCGGCAGGATCAGGTCGTTCGCGGTCAGCACGGTCTCGCGCATCAGCCGGCGCGAGAAGTCGTCGCGGCGCATCCGGCGGGGGCGGTTCAGGGGATGGGGCATGGCGTGCTCGCACGGCAGCGGGAAAAGGCATTTTACCCCGCGCCGTCCGCCCCGTTCCCCGTTTCCCTCTTGTCGGCGATGATGCACGCATGCGTCCTTCCCAGCGGCGATGGCCGCGCTCCGTGAAGACCTGCCTCGGCGTGCTGGCCGCGCTCGTGCTGTGCGCGCTGGCCGGGCCGTGGCTTTCACCTTATGCGCCCGAGCATCCGGACTGGAATGCGCTTTCGGCCGCGCCGACGATCGCGCGATCGCACTGGCTCGGCACCGATGCGATCGGCCGCGACACCTTCGTGCGCGCCTTCTACGGCCTGCGGCTGTCGCTGCTGCTGGGCATCGGCGCGACGGTCATCGCGCTCGTGGTCGGCCTCGCCTACGGCGCCAGCGCCGGCTACCTCGGCGGCCGCAGCGAGCGGCTGATGATGCGCGCGCTCGACGTGGTGTCCGCGCTGCCTTTCCTGTTGATCGTGATCCTCCTGCTGACCCTGTTCGAGCGCTCGCTGCCGCTGCTGCTGGCGGCGATCGGCGGCTACGTCTGGATCGACCTCGCGCGCGTCGTGCGCGCCGAGGCCGCGCGCCTGCGCGAGCAGCCCTTCGTGCTCGCCGCCCGCGCCGCGGGCGCGACCACCCTGCAGGTCCTGCGCTGGCACATCGTGCCGAACCTGCTCGGCCTGGCGATCGTCTACGCGAGCCTGCTCGCCGCACAGGCGATCCTCGTCGAGAGCTTCCTCGGATTCCTCGGCCTGTCGATCGACCATCCTTCCGCGGGCCTGGGCACGCTGATGGAGGAAGGCGCGCAGGAACTCGACAGCGCGCCCTGGACCCTGCTGGTGCCGGCGACCCTGCTGGTGACGACGCTGGCCTGCTTCCAGCAGCTCGGCGACGCCCTGCGCGATGCGCTCGACGTGCGCAATGCGGCGCGACCAGCCGAAGCCGCCGACGAAACGGCGATGCCGGTGGCCGGCCCGTGAGCGCGCCCTGGCTGTCGTTGCAGGATCTCGAAGTGGCGACGACGACGATGCCTTCGCGTCCGTTGCTGGGGCCGATCGACCTCGAGGTGCGCACCGGCGAATGCACCGCGATCGTCGGCGAGTCCGGCGCCGGCAAGAGCCTGGCCACCCTCGCCCTGCTGGCCCTGTTGCCGCCGGCGTTGCAGGCACGCGGCGCGCTGCGCGTCGGCGATCGCGCGGTGGCGTTCGGATCGCGCGAACACCTGGCGATGCGCGGCCGCGACCTGGCGTGGATACCGCAGGACGCGCTCGCCGCCCTGCACCCGTTGCGCCGCATCGGCGCGCAGCTGACCGAGGCGTTGCGACAGGCCGGTGTCGCGCGCGATGCATGGCGCGCGCGCGCGCTGGAAATTCTCGAACGCGTCGAACTCCACGATGGTGCAGCCTTGCTACGGCGCCGGCCGCACGAACTGTCGGGCGGCCAGCGGCAACGCATCTGCATCGCGATGGCGCTTGCGGCAACGCCGCGCGTGCTGATCGCCGACGAGCCGACGTCGGCACTGGATCCGCGCGTCGGCGCCGGCATCCTGCGCCTGCTCGACGACCTGCGCGCGCAGATGCAGGTGGGACTGCTGCTCGTCAGCCACGACCTTTCGCTGGTGGCGACCCTCGCGCAACGCGTGCTGGTACTGCAGCGCGGACGTTGCGTCGAATCCGGCCCGGCATCACGCGTCTTCGCGCAGCCCGAAGCGGCGTACACGCGCGAGTTGCTCGCGGCGCGGCACCTGGAGCCGGCGCCGGCCCCGGTGGACGCCGCTATCGTGCTGTCGGCCGACAACCTGCGCGTGCGTTATCCGCGCGCCGAGCGCGACGCATTGCAGCCCAGCCGGCTCGAACTGCGGCGCGGCCAATGCCTGGCGGTGGTCGGCGAGTCGGGTTCCGGAAAGTCCACGCTCGCGCGCGCGCTGTTGCGCCTGCTGCGCGCGGCGGCGGGTGGCCGCATCGTACTCGACGGCACGGCGATCGAATCGCTCGACGCGCGCGCGCTGCGGCCGCTGCGCCGTCGCATCGGCGTCGTGTTCCAGGATCCGTTCGCCTCGATGGATCCGCACATGACCGCCGCGCAGATCGTCGCCGAACCCTTGCGCATCCATGGCCTCGGCGACGCCGTGCGACGACGCGAGCGCGCCGCGGAACTGCTGCTCTCGGTCGGCCTCGACGCGGGCGCGATGGATCGCCATCCGCACCAGTTTTCCGGAGGACAGTGCCAGCGCATCGCGATCGCGCGCGCGCTGGCGACCGAACCCGATGTGCTCGTGTGCGACGAAGCGGTCTCGGCGCTCGACGTGCGCAGTCGCGCCGCGATCCTGCAACTGCTCGCACGCCTCAAGGTCGAACGCGGACTCGCGCTGCTGTTCATCACCCACGACCTCGACGCGGCAGCCGCGCTGGCGGAACGCATCGCGGTGATGCACGAAGGCGCCATCGTCGAGAGCGGCGCGACGGCCGCCGTGATGGCCCATCCCGCGCATGCCTACACGCGCGAACTGCTCCTGGCACGCATGCAACCCGCGCGCGAAACAGCGACCGCGTAGGCGGGCCGCCGCTGGCGATCTTTTGTCCAGCTTCCGACGGCCGTCACAACATCATCGCGGCGAAGGATCGATCATTTCGACCCTGGGAAAGATCCCTGACGCTGGCGATTGCAGGGCAGCGACCGATCCGGGCTTCGGGAACCGCCGCAAGCAGCCATCGGACCGCCCATCAGGGGATCCGGACCGTCCATAACGGGGACTTGCAAAGATTTCGTTATTTTGCTAAAGAAGATCCTGACGAAGCAATTCCAACTTCTTGTATGTATTGACCTTGAACATCAGCCTAGCCATCGCCGCACTGACCGCCCTCGCACTGTTCGCGATGACGGTACGGCGCGTGCCCGAGGGCCAGGCATGGACGGTCCATCGTTTCGGGCGCTATTCCCGCACCCTCCAGCCCGGGCGACACGCGCTCTGGCCCGTGGTCGACCGGATCGCCCAGCACGTCTCGCTGACCGGGCACCACATCGAGCTGCCGACCCGCGCCTTCGGGGGCGACCGCGCCAGCGCCGACCTCTACTACCAGATCCTCGATCCGCTGCAGACCGGCGACGGCCTGGAGACAGTCGACGAGATGGTCCTGCGCCAGGCCGACGACGCGCTCACGACGGTCGCGAACGAACTCCGGCCGCAGCCGCAGGGCGCTTCCGGCCTCGCTGATGCGCTCAAGACCGAGCTCAACCGCCGCCTCGGCAACAAGGGCCTGCGCGTGATCCGTTGCGCACTGCATGCCAATGCCTGACCGCTTCACCGCTTCCTGATCCCTCGCCCCGGTTTCTCCGGCCGGGGCGAGGGTTTTTCTCCGCTGGACGATCCGATGCGGGACAATGGCCGCCTGCTTTCGCGGCGTTGCGCATGCCTGCCCCTCCTTCGTCTTCCCTCGATCACCTGCGCCCCGTGCTCGTCGCCGGGCTGGCGGGGTTGCGGCTGGCGCCTGAACCGCTCGCCGGCCGCCTGCTCGACTACCTGGCCCTGCTGGTGCGCTGGAACGCCGCCTACAACCTCACCGCGATCCGCGACCCGGCCGACATGGTGGCCAAGCACCTGCTCGATTCCCTGAGCATCGCGCCCTTCGTGCACGGCCGCCTCGCCGACATCGGCTCGGGCGCGGGCCTGCCGGGCATTCCGCTGGCGCTGGCGCTGCCCGGGCTGGCCGTCACCACGGTCGAGTCGAACGGCAAGAAGGTGCGCTTCCAGCGCGAGGTGCAGCGCCAGCTCGGGCTGGCCAACCTCCAGGTCGCCGAGGCGCGGGCCGAGTCCTTCGTCGCCGATGGTCGTTTTGACTGTCTTGTATCGCGGGCCTTCGGTAGTCTTGCCCAGTTCGTGCGCGTCGGCGGCCACCTGCTCGCACCGGGCGGGCGGCTGCTGGCGATGAAAGGCGCCGACCCGCTCGACGAGGTCGCCGGGCTGCCGGCGGGCTGGAAGATCGCGGCCACGCATGAGCTCGACGTGCCGGGGCTGGAAGCGCGGCGGCACCTGCTCGCGATCGAACGCGTCGACTGAAGCAAACCAGGGGATACGAACGAATGGGCAAGGCGCGGATCATCGCGGTCGCCAACCAGAAGGGCGGCGTCGGCAAGACCACCACCTCGGTCAACCTCGCGGCCGCGCTCGCGAGCACGTCCTCGAAGGTCCTGCTCGTCGACCTCGACCCGCAGGGCAATGCCACCACCGGCGCCGGCATCGACAAGCGCGAGCTCGAGGCCACGACCTGCGAGCTGCTGCTGCGCGAGGCCACGTTCGCCGACATCGTGAAGCGCAGCCCCGAGGACTACGACATCCTGCCCGGCAACGGCGACCTCACCGCGGCCGAGATCCGGCTGATGGACGAGTCCGGCCGCGAGCAGCGCCTCAAGGAATCGCTGGAACCGGTGCGCGGGAGCTACGACTACATCGTGATCGACTGCCCGCCATCGCTCTCGCTGCTGACGCTCAACGCGCTGGCGGCGGCCGACAGCGTGCTGGTGCCGACCCAGTGCGAATTCCTCGCCCTCGAGGGCCTGACCGCGATGCTCGGCACGATCGACGCCCTGATGAAGCGGCTCAACCCCGCGCTGACGATCGAGGGCATCCTGCGCACCATGTACGACCTGCGCAACAACCTCGACAACGGCGTCTCGGCCGACCTGCAGTCGCATTTCGGCGAGCGCGTCCTGCGCACGATCATCCCGCGCAACGTGCGCCTGGCCGAGGCGCCCAGCCATGGCCAGAGCATCATCGCGTACGATCGCGGGTCGCGCGGCGGCATCGCCTACCTCGGCCTCGCCGGCGAGATCCTGCGCCGCGCGCGCGAACGCAAGACGACGGAGAAGAAGTGAACATGACCGCGGCGATCCACCAGCGCGCAGCCGGCGTTTTCCGGGGGACGAACTGACATGGCAGCGAAGAAGCGCGGCCTCGGCCGCGGACTGGATGCCCTGCTCGGAACGGCCGGAAAGCCCGCGCCGGAAGCGGAAGTCGAATCCCGCGCGGCGGGTCCGCAGTCGCTGGCGGTCGACGCCCTGCGTCCGGGCCGGTACCAGCCGCGCACCGGGATGGATCCCGAGCGGCTCCAGGAACTCGCCGATTCGATCCGCGCCGCGGGCCTGATCCAGCCGATCGTCGTTCGCGCGGTCGTGCCAGCGAAGGGCTCGAAGGCCAGCCACGAGATCATCGCCGGCGAACGCCGCTGGCGCGCCGCGCAGTTGGCCGGGCTGGCCGAGGTGCCGGTGGTTGTCCGCGAGGCCGACGACCGATCGGTCGTCGCCATGGCCCTGATCGAGAACATCCAGCGCGAGGACCTCAATCCGCTCGAGGAAGCGCAGGCCTTGAGCCGCCTGATCGACGAATTCGGCCTGACCCACCAGCAGGCCGCCGAGTCCGTCGGCCGCTCGCGCGCGGCGGTGTCGAACCTGCTGCGGCTTCTTGAGTTGCCCGCTGCGATCCGCGACCTGCTGGCTTCGCACGCGCTGGAAATGGGCCACGCCCGCGCCCTGCTGACCCTGCCCGAGCACACCGCGCTGGCGCTGGCGACGGAAGCCGCGGCGCAGGGCTGGTCGGTGCGCGAGACCGAGCATCGCGCCCAGGTGGCCCAGGCCGCCAAGGGCAAGCCGGTGGCGAAGAAGCCGGTGGCGAAGGCGGACCCGGACGTGGCCGCGCTCGAGCGCGAGCTGTCGGAGAACCTCGGCTCCCGCGTCGCCGTCCAGCACGGCCGCGGCGGCCGCGGCAAGCTGGTGATCCATTACCACGGCCTCGACGCACTGGAAGGCGTCCTCGAGCGCCTGCGCCGCCGGGGCTGACCGTCGTGCATCCGCTTGCCTGCAGGCCGCACGCAAGCGCGATCAAGGCCTGCTGCCTGGCCATGCTGGCGATCCTGGCGTCCACCGAAGCGATAGGCCAGCGCTGCGACTCGCGGTCCCTCCGGGCGGAACTCGATCGGCGCGCCGATATCGACCAGCGTGCGCGCGATGCGCTGCTGAAGGACATGTCGAACCGGCAGGCCGAGGAACGCACCCTGAAAGCCGATGCCGACAACACGGCGTGGATGCGCGGCATGCTGACTGCCTGCGGCTGGCCGCGCCGGTCGGCGGTGGGGGATGTCGCGTCCAGACAGGCCTGGATGCTGGCACAGCACGCGGACATGGCCCCGGACTTCCTGGTCTACGCCGCGGAAAAGCTGAAATCGCCGGTGCTGGCCCATGAAGCCGAACCCATGGCGCTCGCCCTGCTGGTGGACCGCAATCGCCGGCTGCAGCACAAACCGCAGGTCTACGGGCTGCAGTACCAGCAGTCAGCGCAGGGCCAGGTCGTTTTTTTCGACATCGAGGATCCGGGCCACATCGATGATCGCCGCGCCGCCATAGGGCTTCCTGCGTTCTATTGCTACGTCATGGAGGTATCGCAGGAGACGGGCCAGCCGATCGTCTGGCCGCCGGGCGTGCTGTTCCGGCCTCATGGCTGCGGACGCATCCCGAAGCGACCGCCCGGGTCGAGGAGGTGAAAGCAACACCCGCAACCGCGATAATGGCGGGATGAGCCTTCCCTTGCCGGCGCGCCGCCAACGCACGCCCCTCGCCCCTCTCCGCTCGACCCTGCACCCGTGACCGCGCCCGAACTGTCGGTCGTGGTGCCGGTGCACAACGAGGAGGCCAACATCGCGCCGCTGGTCGGCGAGATCGTGGCCGCGCTTCGCGGACGCGTCCCGTTCGAGATCGTCTACGTCGACGACCTCAGCCGCGACGGCAGCATCGCCGTCCTCCGGAAGCTGCAGCGCGAGACGCCCGAGCTGCGCGTGGTCCGCCACCTCCAGCAGGCCGGCCAGAGCACGGCGATCCGCACCGGCGTGAAGGCCGCGCGCGGCGCCTGGATCGCCACCCTCGACGGCGACGGCCAGAACGACCCGGCCGACATCCCCAAGATGCTCGAGGCGCGCACGACGGCGGACGCGCAGATCAAGCTGTTCGCAGGCTGGCGGGTCAACCGCCAGGATTCCGGCAGCAAGCGCTGGGCGTCGCGCTGGGCCAACCGGATCCGCTCGAGCATCCTGCGCGACGAGACCCCCGACACCGGCTGCGGGATCAAGCTGTTCGACCGCGAAGCCTTCCTCGACCTGCCCTATTTCGACCACATGCACCGCTACCTGCCCGCGCTGATGCAGCGCGCCGGCTGGAAGACGGTCAGCGTGCCGGTCAACCACCGCCACCGCACGGCGGGCGTGTCGAAGTACAACAACCTCAACCGCGCCCTGGTCGGCATCAGCGACCTGCGTGGCGTGGCCTGGCTCATCCGCCGCGGCAAGCGCACCGAAGTTGCCGAACTCCGCACGGAAGAGTGAGACCCTCCCCTGCGCGAGGCGCGGGGATGGGTGTTCCTGCTCCTGCTCCGGTCGGCCAAGCGCCCCCCTCCCGGCCTCCCCGCGCGCACAGCGGGAGAGGTTCCTACATGGAGACACCGATGAACGACGAAATCCTCTGGCTATCCTGGACGGGCATCCACATCACCCTCTGGAAACTGATCGGCTATACCGGAGCGCTGATGTTCTCGGCGCGCTGGTTCGTGCAGATGCACGCCTCGCGCAAGGCCGGCAAGCCCGAGGTGCCGCGGATGTTCTGGTACATGAGCATCATCGGCAGTATCACCACGCTGTCGTACTTCGTGTTCTCGCCCAAGAGCGATTCGGTGGGCGTGCTCCAGAACCTGTTCCCGGCGTTCACCGCCAGCTACAGCCTCTACCTCGACATCCGCCACCACGGCTGGCACCGGCGGCCCGACGCGACCGCGTGACGCCGCTCGGCGCGCGATGATTCCCTACCTGAACCGGCACTTCCTGCGCTCGGCCGCGAAGACCGTCGTCAGGGGCGCGATCGCCGTGGCGCCGGCGGGCCTGCAGCGGCGGCTGCGGACCGCGGTCGAGAAGGCCGCCTACAGCCTCACCCCGGCGGTGGACAACCTGCCGCCGATCTTCCACTACTGGTCGAACGCGTACCTGCGGCCGCAGTTCCTCTCGCTTGGCTTCGCCTCGCCGCACGAATTCTTCGTCCAGCAGGTGCGGGCGGTGGTCGAAGGTCGCGGCGGGCGGCCCGACGCGCGGATCCTCAGCATCGGCTCGGGCCGCTGCGAACTCGAAGTGGCGATCGCCTCGGAACTGGTCGCGGCGGGACGGCGCGACTTCCGTTTCCGCTGCGTCGACATCAACGCGGGGATGCTGGAAGCCGCGTCCGGCCTCGCCGATCGTGCCGGCGTGCGCGCGCACTTCGAGTTCGTCGCGGCCGACGTCGGCCAGCCCGTCGCCGGCGAACGCTTCGACATCGTGATCGCCAACGAATGCCTGCACCATTTCGTCGAGCTCGAGCGCATCTTCGACGCGATCCATGGCGGCCTGGCCGACGACGGCGTGTTCCTCACCGCCGACGTGATCGGGCGCAACGGCCACCAGCTATGGCCGGAGGCGCTCGTCGAAGTGGAGCGATTCTGGGACCGCCTGCCGGATGCCTACCGCTTCGACCGCAGCACCGGCGTTCGCAGCCGGGGCTACCGCGACTACGACCACTCCGGCGTCGGCTTCGAGGGCATCCGCGCCCAGGACATCCTCCGCCTGCTGGTCGAGCGCTTCCATTTCGAGGTCTTCGCGGCCCACACCTGCATCGTCCTGCCCTTCGTCGAGCGGCGCTTTGGCTGGAACTTCGACCCGTCGCGGGAGTTCGACACCCGTTTCATCGACGCGGTGGCCGAACGCGACGCGCTGTTGCTGGCCTCCGGCCAGGTCAAGCCCACCCAGCTGGTGGCCGCGATGCGCAAGACGCCGGTGGCCGCGACGCGCAGCCTGTACGGACTGACCCCGGCAGGCAGCATCCGCGTGCCCTGAGCCAGGCTGCGGGAGGGCCGTTCCGGCCCGAACAGCCCGGCAAGAGCTTCGCGGCGGGACGCCGCTCCCACGAGAGCTGTGCGTGGGAGGGCCGTCCCGGCCCGAACAGCCCGGCAACAGCTTCGCAGCCGGACGCCGCTCCCACGACGGCAGTGGCGTCGTGGGCCAGCCATTGGTGGGCAATGGCCGGACGCCGCGGGGTCCGTTTGCACGACCCCGCCCCTGCCGGTACAATGCGCGGCTCGCTTTCCGACGGCCCTGCCGTCCTGGCAGTTACGGCAGCACGATGCCGGCGCCATGAAGCGCGAACGCCGCTCCATCCCGCATCGTGTGCGCCCATCGGGCGCGGGGCCGATGCTTCCCGGGCCACGGGAGGCGACCGCAACCCAGAGGTGAACCATGGCACGCGTCTGCCAAGTGACAGGCAAGAGAACCATCGCCGGAAACAACGTTTCCCACGCGAACAACCATACCCGCCGCCGGTTCATGCCGAACCTGCACGAGCGCCGCTTCTGGGTCGCCAGCGAGAACCGCTGGATCAAGCTGCGCGTCTCGGCGCACGCCCTGCGCACGATCGACAAGAACGGCATCGACGTCGTCCTCGCGCAGCTGCGCGCCCGCGGCGAAAAGGTCTAAGGAGACCAGACATGGCAACCAAGCGCGACAAGATCCGCCTCGTCTCGACCGCCGGCACCGGTCATTTCTACACCACCGACAAGAACAAGAAGACCACGCCGAACAAGATGGAGATCAGCAAGTACGATCCCGTCGTCCGCAAGCACGTCCCGTACAAGGAAGCAAAGATCAAGTGACGTTCTGACCCGCGCGCGACGCGCGCGGCTTTGTCAGAACGTCATCCCCGCGAAGGCGGGAAGCGCTCCACAACAGCCGGAGGCTGGTCATCCAGTGCCTCCCGGAAGGCCCGCGCAAGCGGGCCTTCTGCTTTTCAACACCCGCAAACCCTCACTGCCCCTTCATCGAGGCCTCGAGCTTCGCCGACCTGGTCTTCCATTCGGCCGCCTGCGCCGCATGGCCCCTGCCCGGTTCGGCCTTGTCCCACGCGGCGTACAGGTCCGCCAGCGCCTGCACGCACATGCGCGGGTAGCGGCCTTTCCGGTCGCCCGTGCCCTTCTCGAACGAGGCGAGCGCTTCCTTCAGGGACGACTCGGCAGGCGCGTACTCGTCCTGCCCCGCCTGCGCCCTGCCCAGGATCAGCATGAAGAATCCGAACTGCGGCGGCGAGGCGTCGGCGACGACCCGGCGCGCGTCGGCCGTGGCGGGCGCCAGCAGGTGCTCGACTTCGCGGTAGCGATGCTGGTCGAGCATCACCTTGCCCAGGCTGGCGATCGCCAGCAGGGTGGTCCCGCTGTCGGCGCCCATCACGCGCGCCGACCGTTCGATGGCGTCGCGGAGCACCGGCTCGGCCGCGGCGTTCTTGCCCTCGACCATCAACACGCCGCCCAGGTTGCCCAGCGACTGCAACGTGTCCGGATGGTCCTCGCCCTGCAGGCGACGGTGTTTCTCCCAGGCCTCGCGGAAGTAGGGCTCGGCGCTGGCCGGCTTGCTGTCGGACATCCACGCCGCGCCCAGGTCGTTGATCGCGCTCAGGGTCTGGGGATCGTCTTCGCCCAGGACTCGCCGGCTGCGCTCCAGCGATTCGCGCAAAAGGGGAATGGCGAGATCGAGCCGGGCCTGGTCGAGGTAGACCCCGCCCATCCGGTAGATCGAGTCGATCGTGTCCTTGTCGTCGTTGCCGAGAATGCGGCGGCGCTTTTCGAGGGCCTCGCGCATGAGCGGTTCGGCCTGGTCGAGCTTGCCCTGCGAATCGAGCGAGGTGGCCAGGTCTGTCATCGCCTCGAGGGTGTCCGGATGGTCGGCGCCCAGCAGGCGCCGGCGCGCTGCCAGTGTCTTGCGGAACAGGGGTTCGGCCGCGTCGGCGGTGCCCTGCTCGACGTGCAGCTGTCCGACCTTCTCCATCGACACCAGCGTGTCCAGGTTGTCGTCGCCGAGCAGCTTGCGTCGCGTCGCCAGCGCGCGCGCGTCCAGCTCGGCCGCCTTGTCGAACAGGCCCATGGCGGCGTAGCTGTCGGCCAGCGCCTGGCGCAGCGACGCATCCACCAGCGGCTGCTTGCCGAACTTGCGGTCGATCTCCGCCACGGCCGGCGCGAGGATGGTGCGGTCGATCAACGCGGTGGCGGCATCGGTGGCGTTGACCCGATCCCACTGCGCCGCGAACGCCGCGGACTGGCGCGCGCGCTCGTCCGCCGGCAGCTTCGCCTGCGCCAGCGCGGCCTTGTATTTTTCCTGCACGTCGTCGGAAAGCGACTTGCCGATCCGGGTCGGATCGACCTTCCCCAGCATCGCCGCCTGGAATTCCGAGACCTGCTTGAGTTCATCGGCGCGCTCCTGCGCGAGGTGCTCCTGCTGCCTGGCGATGTGGGCCTGCCAGGCGGAGGCGACGAGGCCGGCGAGCAGCGCCAGCGCCACCAGCGAGCCGGCGAGGACCGGGCCCTTGTGGCGGCGGACGAACTTGCCGAAACGATAGGCGGCGCCAGGCGGCGCGGCCTGCACCGGTTCGCCGACGAGGTAGCGGTGGACGTCGGCGGCCAGCGCGCTCGCGGTCTCGTAGCGGCGCGCGCGATCCTTCTCGATCGCCTTCATCACGATCCAGTCGAGCTCGCCGCGCACGATCCGCGCCAGTCGCGCCGGATCCATCACGCGCTGGCTGTCGGTGCCGAGCAGCTGCCGGCGCGCCGACTGCGACAGCCGCACGCTCGGCCGCAGCGGCTCGACCTCGCGGATCATCCGCTGGACTTCACCGTAGGCCGCGGCGCGCAGCGAGTCCGAATCCAGCGGCGTGGTGTCGGTCAGCAGCTGGTAGAGGATCACGCCGAGCGAATAGATGTCGGTGCGCGTGTCGATGTCGACGCTGCCCTCGGCCTGCTCCGGGCTCATGTACAGCGGCGTGCCCATCATCAGGTTGGCTTCGGTGAACAGCGTGCGCTCGGTGAGCCGGCCGCTGGTCGCCTTGACGATGCCGAAGTCGATGACCTTGGCGAAGGCCGCGTCGTCCTGGGTGCTGACGAGGACGTTGCTGGGCTTGAGGTCGCGGTGGATCACGCCCTTGGTGTGGGCGTGCTGCACGGCCGCGCAGACCTGTTCGAACAGCTGCAGGCGCTGCTGGACCGACAGCGCGTGGCGCGTGCAATAGGTGGTGATGGGCTCGCCCTTGACGAGCTCCATCACGAAGTAGGGGCGCCCGGTGTCGGTCGCGCCGGCATCGAACACGCGGGCGATGTGCGGATGGTCCATCAGCGCCAGCGCCTGGCGCTCGGCCTCGAAGCGCGCGATCACCTCGCGCGTGTCCATCCCCAGCTTGATGATCTTGAGCGCGACGCGGCGGCGGACCGGCTCTTCCTGCTCGGCTTCGAAGACCGAGCCGAAGCCGCCCTCGCCCAGCAGCTGCAGCAGCTTGAACGGGCCGATGCGCGACCCGACGCCCTCGCCAGCGGCGATGCCGACGGTGGCGTTGCCCGGTGCGCTCGCGTCGTCGCTCATGAGCGGTCTTATCGCGTCTATCGACGGGTGCGTCAAGGACGGCCCGCCGGATCGGCGGCCGGCGCATTCCGCTTACCGCCGGCGGTTTTTCACCAGCGCATCGACCACGGAGGGATCGGCCAGCGTCGAGGTATCGCCGAGCTGGTCCGGCAGGTCTTCGGCGATCTTGCGCAGGATCCGCCGCATGATCTTGCCCGAGCGCGTCTTGGGCAGGCCGGGCGCCCACTGGATGTGGTCGGGCGTGGCGATCGGGCCGATGATCGTGCGCACCTCCGCGACGAGTTCCCTGCGCAGCGCCTCGGTGGATTCGACGCCGGCGTTGAGGGTCACGTAGGCGTAGATGCCCTGGCCCTTGATGTCGTGCGGGAAACCGACCACCGCGGCCTCGGCGACGTCGTGGTGCGCGACCAGGGCGCTCTCGACCTCGGCGGTGCCGATGCGGTGGCCGCTGACGTTGATGACGTCGTCGACGCGGCCGGTGATCCAGTAGTAGCCGTCGGCGTCGCGGCGGCAGCCGTCGCCCGTGAAATACGTGCCGGGATAGGTCTTGAAGTAGGTGTCGACGAAGCGCTGGTGGTCTCCGTACACGGTGCGCATCTGGCCGGGCCATGAACCGAGCAGGACGAGGTTGCCCTCGCAGGCGCCGTCGAGCACGCGGCCCTCGGTGTCGACGATGGCCGGCTGCACGCCGAAGAACGGCAGGGTGGCCGAGCCGGGCTTCTGCGGGATCGCCGCCGGCAGCGGGGTGATGAGGATGCCGCCGGTTTCGGTCTGCCACCAGGTGTCCACGACCGGGCAGCGCGCGTCGCCGACGACTTCCCGGTACCAGCGCCAGGCCTCGGGATTGATCGGCTCACCGACGCTGCCGAGCAGGCGCAGCGAGGCGCGCGAGGTTTTCTTCACCGGCGCGTCGCCCTCGCGCATCAGGGCGCGGATCGCGGTCGGCGCGGTGTAGAAGATCGTGACCTTGTGGCGATCGACGACCTGCCAGAAGCGCGAGAAATCCGGATGGTTCGGCACGCCCTCGAACATCAGCGTGGTCGCGCCGTTCGCGAGCGGGCCGTAGACGATGTAGCTGTGCCCGGTGACCCAGCCGACGTCGGCGGTGCACCAGTAGACGTCGTCCTCGCGCAGGTCGAACACGCACTCATGGGTGTACGCGGCGTAGAGCAGGTAGCCACCGGTGGTGTGGAGCACGCCCTTGGGCTGGCCGGTCGAGCCCGAGGTGTAGAGGATGAACAGCGGATCCTCGGCGTTCATGCACTCGGGTTCGCAGTGCGCGGGCTGGCCGTCGACGACCGCGTCGTACCAGCGGTCGCGCGGCATCTGCATCGCGACCGAACCACCGGTGTGGCGCACCACGAGCACGGTCTCGACCGAGGTCGTGCCCCGGCGCCTGAGCGCTTCGTCGACATTCGCCTTGAGCGCGACCGTCCTGCCGCCACGACGGCCCTCGTCGGCGGTGATGACGAGCTTCGCCGCGCAGTCGCCGATGCGGCTGGCGAGCGAATCCGGCGAGAAGCCGCCGAAGACCACGGTGTGGACGGCGCCGATGCGCGCGCAGGCGAGCATCGCCACGGCGGCCTCGGGGATCATCGGCAGGTAGATGGCGACGCGATCTCCCTTGCCCACGCCGAGGTTCCTCAGGGCATTGGCAAGCCGGCACACGCGCGCGTGCAGGTCTCGGTAGCTGATCGGCCGCGGCGGCGTCGCCGGGTCGTCGGCCTCCCAGAGCAGCGCGGTCTTGTCGCCGCGCGTGGCGAGGTGGCGATCGAGGCAGTTCACGCTGGCGTTGAGCTCGCCGTCGGCGAACCAGCGGATGTGCAGGTCGTGCGCATCGAAGCTCACGTCGCGGACCTGGGCCGGCACGCGGTACCACTCCAGCCGCTTCGCCACGTCGCCCCAGAAGCCCTCGGGATCGGCGATCGAGCGCGCGTAATCGCGCCGGTAGTCTTCGGGCTTGATCGCGGCGCGGGCGACGAAATCGTCGGAAGCAGGATGGATCACGTCGGTCATCGCGCGACTCCTCGGAACGAGGCGTCGATTCTAGACCGCCCCGTTGCGTCGACACATGACCATGATCAACCCGCGGAAGATGGCATCGTCAACGCGGCGGGCGCGCCAGTTCGCGGGCGTCGAGCCAGCCGTCGTGGTTGCCGTCCTGGCGGGCGAAGGCGGCTTCGAGGGACTTGCGGTAGTCGGCGCGCTGGACGGGCCTTGCGCCCGGAGGCAGTTCGTCGCCCTCGAGGACGCCGTTGTGGTCGGCGTCGATCAGATCGAAGGTGTAGCCCATCCAGGCGACGTACTCGTCGCGCGAGACGCGACCGTCGTGGTCGGTGTCCATGCGCTGCAGGTAGTCCTGCGGCGTGGCGGGGGAATCACTCGCGGATGCCTTCATCGCCAGACCGCCGAAGGCGACCAGCAGCGTGGACACCAATGCCACGCCCAGCTGCCGCCACGCGGGCGGGCGGCCAGGCATCGAAGTCTGCGGAAGCGCCACCGGTCTTGGCTGATTCGCGGACGGTGCGGGAGCCGCCACGCGACGCGGCGGACTCAGTGCGCCGCGACCGCGTAGCCCTTCATGCGCGCCGAGAACTCCTGGAGGGCGCGGTTGCCGCTGGCCTCGGCCTCGGCACACCAGGCCTGCAGGCGCTGCAGCGAGGCGGCCGCGTCGGTCGAACGCTCTTCCAGCACGGCCGCGAGACGCGCGCGGAACTCGACCAAGGTCGCCAGCTGCGGGCGGCGGGCCACGAAGGCCTGCAGCCGCTCGCGGGCGGACGCATCGAGCCAGCGGCCGCCGTCGGCCAGGCCCTTTCGCAGCTTGCGCGGCAGCTTCGGCTGGTCGTCGGCGGTCGGCGTCTCCGCGCGCAGGGCCGGGAGGGTGACATGGCGCCAGTAGTCGGTCATCGCCTGGAAGCGGTGGGTCAGCAGCGCCTTGAGCGTCTCGGCATCGGGCAGGGCAATGTTCGGACGCACATCGAGGGACGGCGCCACGCGCAGCACCTTCGCAAGGCCCAGCTTCTCGAAGCCCTTGATCGCCGCCCAGCCGATGTCGAATTCGAACTTGCGCAGGGCGAACTTCGCCGAGCTCGGGAACGCATGGTGGTTGTTGTGCAATTCCTCGCCGCCGATCCACACGCCCCAGGGCGTGAGGTTGGTCGCGGTGTCGGTCGTCTCGAAGTTGCGGTAACCCCACCAGTGGCCGACGCCATTGACGATGCCGGCGGCCCAGAACGGGATCCACAGCATCTGGATCGCCCAGATCGCCACGCCGATCACGCCGAACAGGGCGACGCTGATGAACAGCATGATCGTCGGGCCGAGCGTGGGCCACCAGCTGTAGAGGTGGCGCTCGATCCAGTCGTCCGGGCAGCCCTTGCCGTACTTCTCGATCGATGCGCGGTCGGCGCGGGCTTCGCGATACAGCTCCACGCCCTGCCACATCACCTTGCGGATGCCACGGATCTGCGGGCTGTGCGGGTCTTCCTCGGTCTCGCACTTGGCGTGGTGCTTGCGGTGGATCGCCGCCCACTCCTTGGTCACCATCGAGGTGGTGAGCCACGACCAGAAGCGGAAGAAGTGCGCCAGCGCCGGGTGGAAATCGACCGCGCGGTGGGCCTGGCTGCGGTGCAGGTAGAGCGTCACCGAGAAGATCGTCAGCTGGGTGACGATCAGGAAATACACGGCGATCCCGAGCCAGCCGAGGTGGCTGAAGCCTTCGGTCAACCAGGTATACAACGCGGAGGGCATGGTGTGCTCCAGGAAGGGAATGCCCGTCGGACGGCCTGTTTGTGCAGGGCATTCCACGGGCAGGATGCAATCATGGGGCCTGCCGTGCGCGCTTTCCACTATGCGCAGCCGTACGGGGCCAGGTTATTCAGTATGCTGGACGATCCCGGCTGGAACCGTGACGCCCCGCCCCGATGCCCGAATTGCCCGAGGTAGAGACAACACGGAGAGGCCTGGCCCCGCACTTGGTCGGCCGGCGCATCCTCGGCGCGACCCTGCGCCGGCCCGACCTGCGCTGGCCGATCGCCGGGGAGATCACCGCCGAACTGCCGGGGCAGCGCATCGACGCCGTCGTCCGCCGCGCCAAGTACCTGCTGGTCGAAGTGCAGACCGGCAGCGCCCTGCTCCACTTGGGCATGTCCGGCAGCCTGCGGGTCCTACCGGTCACGACGCCGCACGGCCTGCACGACCACGTCGACATCGCCCTCGACTCCGACCGCGTGCTGCGCTTCAACGACCCGCGCCGCTTCGGCTGCCTGCTCTGGCAGCCCGCCGGGACCATGCATCCCCTGCTGGCCGAACTCGGCCCCGAGCCGTTGTCGGGCGCTTTCGATGGCGACCACCTGTGGCGGCTCAGCCGCGGCCGAAGCGCGCCGGTGAAGGCCTTCCTGATGGACCAGTCGGTCGTCGTCGGGGTGGGCAACATCTATGCCGCCGAGGCCCTGTTCCGCGCCGGCATCCATCCCTTCCGCGCGGCCGGGCGGGTGAGCCGGCAACGCTACGCCCTGCTCGCCGACGCGGTGAAGGCGATCCTCGCCCACGCGATCGCGCGCGGCGGCACGACCCTGCGCGACTTCATCTCGCCCGACGGCGCGCCGGGCTATTTCGAACAGGAGCTCTTTGTCTACGGCCGCGAGGGCGAGCGCTGCAAGACCTGCGGGACGCCGCTGCGCGCACGGTCGCTGGGCCAGCGGCCGACGGTCTGGTGCCCGCGCTGCCAGCGCTGAAGCAGCGCCTGGCCGAAAACATCCTGCGCCGGACACGCGAAGGACCGGCCAGCGGGCGGTATAGTCGCGTCCTTGGAGGGGACATGGCTTCGGATGCGGACATCACCACCTTGCTGGAGGCGGCGCGCGGCGGCGACCGTTCGGCCCTCGACAACGTCCTGGCCACGCTCTACCGCGAGTTGCACGCGATGGCGCGCCGCCAGCTCCATGGCCAGCGCGGCGGCACGCTCGACACCACGGCGCTGGTCCACGAGTCCTACTTCAAGCTGATCCGCAACCAGCACGCGGAGTTCGCCGACCGCGCCCATTTCTTCGCCTATGCCGCCACGGCGATGCGCAGCGTGGTGGTGGACTACGCCCGCCAGCGCCTGAGCCAGAAGCGCGGCGGCGACCAGCAGCGCGTCACCGAGCTGCCCGATGACATCACCGCCGGGGTCGAACTGGGCGAGGAGATGCTCCACCTCGACACCGCCCTGCAGAAGCTCGCTGGGGTGGACAAGCGCCTGGCGCAGGTGGTCGAGCTACGCTATTTCGCCGGCCTGTCCGAAGCCCAGATCGGCGAACTGCTCGGCTGCTCGGAACGCACGGTGCGCCGCGACTGGCAGAAGGCCCGGCTGTTCCTGCTGGCGGAACTGCAGTCGGGCTAGGCGGGCGGACCTGGAGCCCATGATCGAACATCCTGTCCGACAGGGGCGCGATGCGTCCGGCATCGCCGGGCGCTTGCCCGTGCCGGCGGGACGTGACGGCGAACGCTGGCAAGGCGCTGGCCATGCAGCCTGAACTCTGGGCCCGGGTCGCCCCGCTGCTGGACGAGTTGCTGGACCTGCCGTCGGACATGCGCGGCCCGCGCCTGGACGAGATCGAGAGCGCCCAGCCCGACGTCGCCCTGGAATTGCGCCGGCTGCTGGCCTTCGAGGCGACCGACCCGCAGTTCCTCGCCACGCCCGTCCCGCAGGCGTCGATCAACGCGCCCTCGCCAGGCACCCGCGTCGGTCCCTACCGCCTGCTGCGGATGATCGGCGAGGGCGGCATGGGCCAGGTCTGGCTGTCCGAGCGCGCCGACGGCCTGTTCGAGCGCCGGGTCGCGCTCAAGCTGCTGCACCCGGGGCTGGCGGGCGCCGGCCTGCGCATGCGCTTCGACCGCGAACGCCAGATCCTCGCCAGCCTCGGCCACGAGCACGTCGCGCGCCTGCTCGATGCGGGCATCGCCGGCGACGGCCAGCCCTACCTCGCGCTGGAGTACGTCGAGGGCCAGTCGATCACGGCCTACGCGACCCAGCGCAAGCTCACCGTCGTGCAGAAGCTCACCCTGTTCCTGCAGGTGTGCAGCGCGGTCAGCCACGCCCACGCGAGCCTGGTCGTCCACCGCGACCTCAAGCCCTCGAACATCATGGTCACGCCCGGCGGAGCGGTGCGCCTGCTGGACTTCGGCATCGCCAAGCTGCTCGATGCGCCCGACCGCGACAACACCACCGAGGGCACCCGCACCGGCGCGCGCGCCTTCACCCTGCACTACGCCGCGCCCGAGCAGATCCGCGGCGAGCCGGTCACCACCGCGACCGACGTCTATTCGCTCGGCGTGGTGCTCTACGAGCTGCTGACCGGCCGCAAGCCCTACCGGATCCGCCGCGACACCGACGCCGAATGGGAAGAAGCGATCCTCACCGAGGAACCGCCGAAACCTTCCGCGATGACCCGCGGCCGCGCCGACCTCGTCACCCGTTCCGAACGCCGCCTCTCGCGGGTGCTCAGCGGCGATCTCGACAACATCACCCTCAAGGCCCTGCTCAAGCATCCCGAGGACCGCTACCTGTCGGTCGAGGCGATGGCCTCGGACATCAAGCGTTACCTCAACGGCCGCCCGGTCGAGGCGCACGCCAAGAGCTACGGCTACCGGCTGGGCAAGTACATCCGCCGCAACGCGGTCCAGATCGCCGCCGTGGTGCTGGTGATCGCCGTGCTCGGCGGCGGGATGTACGTCATGTGGCTGCAGCAGCGCGAGGCGCGCGCCGAGGCGCAGCGCGCGCAGGCGATGCACGACTTCGTGATCGGCCTGTTCGAGCAGGCGCAGAAGGAATCGGGGCCCAACAACGCCGTCGACATCCGCCGCCTGCTCGACGACGGCGCGCGCCGCACCCACGCCGAATTCGCCCACCAGCCGACCACCCGCGCCGAGTTGCTGGCGCTGATCGCGCGCATCCACCTGCGCCTGGGCGACTACGCCGCGGCGGTCGCCACCCTCGACCAGCAGAAGTCGGCGCTGTTCGCGGCACCGGCGGCGGTGCAGATCGAATCCCTGCAGCTGCGCGGCGATGCCCTGCGCCTGCTCGGCCAGCCGGCGCAATGCCGCGCCCTGCTGATGGCCCACGAGGACCAGCTCGACGAGCGGGGCGACGCCGCCAAGCGCGACGCCGCCGACTACGAATCCGTGCTCGGCCGCTGCGAGCGCTCGCTCCAGAACCGCACCGCCGCGCGGATCCACTTCAAGCATGCGCTGGCGCTGCGCGAGGCGCAGGTGGAAGCCGGCGCGGAACCGGCCGAGAGCCTGGTCGACCTGGCGACGCTGGAAGCCGATGCCGGCCACGACAAGGTCGCGCTCGCCGGCATGCTCGATGCCCTCCAGCGCCTGCACGCCAGCCATAACGAACAGGGCCCGCTCGCGGTGTCGATCTGGCAGAACCTCGGCACGCTCTATCGCGAGACCGGCAACGGCGTGGCCGCCGAGAATGCCTACCGCACGGCCGAGCGCCTCGCGATCGCGCTGTACGGCAACAACCATCCGACCACGATCGACGCCGAACGCGGCCTGGCGGCGATCTACGTCGACCAGGGCAAGCTCGATCCGGCCGAAGCGCTGTTCAAGCAGGCGCAGGTGCAGCTCACCGCCCTGCTCGGGCCCAACCATCCCGACCTGGGCTCGATCAACAACTCGCTGGGCATCATCGCCTGGGAACGCGGCGACGTCGCCACCGCCGAGACACGCCTGCGCCAGGCGATCGTGCTGTGGGCCAGGTCGTCGCGCCTGCAGGGCGGCGTGTTCAACCTCGCGATGGTCCTGCACGGCGCCGGTCGCGACGCCGAGGCCGAACCGTTGGCGCGGCGTGCGCTCGAGCTTCGCCAACAGCAGTTCGGCGAACACAACGGCTTGGTCGGCGCGAGCCTGCGCCAGATCGGCGAGATCAGGCTGGCGCAGGGCGACGCAACCGCCGCCGAACCGCTGCTGCTGCGCGCGCAGGCGATCCTCGGCGACGACTATGGTGCGACCCACACGGCGACCGGCCAGGCGCAGCTCGCGGTCGCGCGCCTGCGCTTGGCGCAGCATCGCCCGGCCGACGCCGCGGCGATGGCCGACGCCATCCAGAAGCGCTTCCAGCCGTCCGACGCCGAGCACCGCCGCCTGCTCTGGGAGGCGCGCACCCTCGCCGCGCAGGTGCAGTGCTCCCAGCCCGCCAGTGCCGCGCAGGGAAAGCACGCGCTCGCCAAGGTCCTCGACGAGGTCGCCGGCGAGATGCCGGTGAGCGTGATCCACCGCGAGATCGCGGCGGCGCTGCAGGCCTGTGGGCGCTGACAAGGCCAAGAGGCACGCGCGGCGGAAGACCCCACGAATCGACCGGGACCGCCGCCATCGTCCCGGATCCGTTCGTGATGGCCTGGCCTGCCCCGAGCCTGTCGAGGGGAACCATGGACGGATCGCCCGGCATCGCCGCCGCGACGTCTGTCCTACACTGTGCAGCCATAAAGCCGACCACTTCTCCATGCGCGGACTCAATCCCGACCAGCTCGCCGCCGTTCGCCACTGCGACGGCCCGCTGCTGGTGCTGGCCGGTGCCGGCAGCGGCAAGACCCGGGTGATCACCGAGAAGATCGCGCACCTCGTGCGCGAACACGGGGTGTCGCCGAAGCACATCGCCGCGATCACCTTCACCAACAAGGCGGCGCGCGAGATGCGCGAGCGCGTGGCGAAACTGCTGCCGGGCGATGCCGGCGAAGGCCTCACGGTCTGCACTTTCCACGCGCTCGGCCTGCGTTTCCTGCACCTCGAGCACGAACGCGCCGGGCTGCGCCGCGGGTTTTCGGTGTTCGATGGCGACGACGCGCTGGCGCAGGTCCGCGAGCTCGCCGGCCACGGCGCGAAGAACGACGCGGTCGAAGCGCTGCGCCAGCTCGTGTCGCGGGCGAAGAACGACGGCCTGTCGCCGGAACAGGCGCAGGCCCTGGCACGCAGCCCGCGCGAGCGCGAGGCCGCGGCGCTCTACGCGCACTACCAGCTGCGACTTCAGGCGTTCAACGCGGTCGACTTCGACGACCTGATCCGGCTGCCGCTGCAGCTGCTCGAAGGCGACGACGACCTCGCCGCCGCCTGGCGCGAACGCATCCGCCACCTGCTCGTCGACGAATGCCAGGACACCAACGGCGCGCAGTACCGCCTGCTGAAGGTCCTCGCCGGAACCCGCGGCAACCTCACCTGCGTGGGCGACGACGACCAGAGCATCTACGCCTGGCGGGGCGCGAACCCCGAGAACCTCGATGCCCTGGCGCGCGATTACCCTTCGCTGCGCGTGGTCAAGCTCGAGCAGAACTACCGCTGCGCGGCGCGGATCCTTCGCGCCGCCAACGCCCTCATCGCCAACAACCCGCATGCGCACCCGAAGCAGTTGTGGAGCCGGCTCGACGAGGGCGGCCCGATCCGGGTGTGGTCGTGCAAGGACAACGAGTCCGAGGCGCAGCGCGTGGCCGGCGAGATCGACTTCCTGCGGCAGTCGCGCAAGCTCGATCCGGCCGACTTCGCGATCCTGTTCCGCGGCGGCCACCAGTCGCGTCCTCTTGAGAAGGCGCTGCAGCTGCTGCGCGTTCCCTACCACCTCACCGGCGGCACCGCCTTCCTCGACCGCGGCGAGGTCAAGGACCTGCTCGCCTGGCTGCGCGTGCTCGCCAATCCCGAGGACGACGCGGCGTTCCTACGCGCGATCGGATCGCCCAAGCGCGAGGCCGGCGCGACCACGCTCACGAAGCTGGCCGAGCTGGCGCGCCACGCCAACCTGCCGCTGGCGCGCGCGGCGATGCAGACCTCGCTGCTGAAGAACCTGCCGGCGCGCGGCGCCGCCGGCATCGCCGAGTTCACCGCGATCCTTTCTCGCCTGCGCGGCGAGGCCGAACGCCTGCCGCCGTCCGACCTGTGCCGCGAAGTCGCCGAGCGCAGCGGCCTGCTCGCCGCGCTGCGCGCGCAGTGCCGGGGCGATGCCGACTTCCAGCGCCGCAAGGGCCACCTCGACGAGCTTGCGGACTGGTTCACGTCGGGTAGAAGCCCTGATGCCCCGCCCTCTGCCGGTTCGCTGGCCGCGCAACTCGCCCTGCTGTCGCATGCCGACCGCGGCGAGCCCGGCAACGCGGTGCGGCTGATGAGCCTGCACGCCGCCAAGGGCCTCGAATTCCGCTGCGTCTTCATCGTCGGCTGCGAGGACGGCACCCTGCCGCACGAGGCCAGCCTCGAGGAAGGCCGCGTCGAGGAGGAGCGCCGGCTGTTCTACGTCGGCATCACCCGCGCCAAGGAAGCCCTGTACCTCTCGCACAGCCGCGAGACCAAACGCTGGGGCGGCATCGAGCAGCGCCGCCCGAGCCGCTTCCTCGACGAACTCCCGGCCGCCGACCTGCACCGCGACGGCGCCGACCCCGAACGCGACGCGGCGCATCGCAAGCAGCGCACGAGCGCGCAGTTCAGCGCGATCGCGGCCTTGCTGGGGGATTGATGGGCGCAGCGACCACGGGTTGCCCGAATCGATCCCCGCGCCGACGGGTTCGATGAAAGGACGATCGCGCCGGCGATGAAGCGCATCGTTCCTGTCCTGCTCCTGGGCACGGCGATCGCCGCCATCCTCGCGTGGTCGCTGGGTCATCGATCCGCCCAGCGGGCGACTCCCGCCCTCGTGGCTCCTGCGCCGCAGCGCGTCGTGACGCGCCATTTCACGATCACGTCGACGGCCAGCCCGGCCCAGACCCGGCTCGTCGCGGAAAAGATCGAACTCCTGCATGACGCCTGGGTCGCCTTCCTCGGCGACAGCCTCGGCCACGATCGCGACAAGGGCGGGCTGCAGTTGATCCTGTTCAAGGATCGCTCCGAGTTCCAGGCCCACAACGACAGCATGCCCTGGGCCGAGGCCTTCTATCGTGCGCCGGCGAGCCGGGCGTACTTCGCGTCCAGCGCCGCCAATCCATGCCACTGGATGCTTCACGAGGTGACGCACCAGCTCAACGACCAGGTCGCGCACCTCAAGCTGCGGTTGTGGATCAGCGAAGGACTGGCGAGCTATTTCGGCACCAGCGCGATCGTGGACGGCAAGCTGGTACCCGGCGACATCGACCCGGACACCTACCCGATCTGGTGGCTGTCGAAGATGGAACTGACCGGCAACCTTCAGGCCGACATCGCGAAGATGCGCATCATCCCGCTGCGCACGCTCATTTCGGAATCCGGCCCGCTCGCCAGCGGCGAGGACATCAACCTCCACTACATCGAGTACTGGAGCCTGACCTACTTCCTCCTCCACGGCGAACACGGCAAGTACGCCGCCGGCTACCGGCGCCTGCTCACGGAAGGGGGCAGCCTGGCTGCCTTCGAGGCGACGATCGGACCGGTCGAGACGATCGAGCGCCAGTGGTACGCCTACCTGCGCGGCAAAGCCGCCGACTTCTCCCCGACCCTGATCCGGTAAGCAGGCGCCCGCCTGCGCCGGCGTGGCCCAGCCCGGCCCCTTGCTTCCCTGCACCCCCGCCACCCGGTATCCTGACCGGCCGACTTGGCGCTGCCGCCCTACTGGAGTGTTCCATGAACCGTCTGAAACTGCTGGCCGCGGCCAGCCTGAGCGCCCTGGTGCTGTCCGCTTGCGGCGGTGACAAGAACCTGGCCTCGAAGGATCCGGCGCAGGCCGCCAAGGACCTCGCGATCGCCCTGCACGACAACGATTTCGAGCGGCTGAGCCACATCTCGGTGACGCCCGAGGACTACACGAAGCTCGAGCAACGCGCCGCCGACGAGGCCAAGAATGCGCCCGCGCCGACCGCCGAGCAGAACAAGCAGTTCGCCGAGCAGATGGCCAAGTTCACCGCGCCCGACGCCGAGGACAAGCTGTTCGCGGAGATCCAGCCCAAGCTGGCGCAGATGGGGCCGCAGATCCCGATGGGCGTGGCGATGGTCAGCGGCATGGCTGGCCAGGCGATCGACTCGAGCGACAAGCTCGGCCCGGACGACAAGGCCACCGCCAAGACCATCCTGACGGCGGTCACCAAGTGGGCGACGACCGCGCCGTTCGCGGACCAGGAAAAGGCCAAGCAGGCCATCCACATCGTCGTCACGACCGCGCGCGACCTGAAGCTGACGTCGTTCGACACGGCCGAGAAGATGTCGTTCAACGAGCGTGCCCAGAAGACCGGTGTCGCCTTCGGCGGCATGCAGAAGCTCCTGGCTGTGTATGGCTTCGATACCGCCCAGGCGCTGGACAGCGTCAAGGCCGAGAAGAAGTCGGAAAACGGCGACAACGCCGTCGTGACGATCAATGCGACCCTGCTGGGCTCGCCGGTGAAGTTCGACGTCGACATGGTCAAGCGCGATGACCGCTGGTACCTGGCGTCGCTGCTCAAGCAGGCGGAAGACTCGCTGGCCAAGCCCGCTTCGCCGGCCGCGCCGGTCGAGGTCGCGCCGGCTCCCGAACAGCCGGCGCCGACGACCGAAGCGCCGGCGAGCGAGCCGGGGAAAG